>Ga0207659_10000716_pt1 | contig 19724 bp, 10 predicted proteins | sample KBSM43metaG_FD_184330 | JGI IMG/M metagenome (GOLD analysis project Ga0207659, IMG submission 184330) | Miscanthus rhizosphere microbial communities from Kellogg Biological Station, Michigan, USA - KBS M4-3 metaG (SPAdes) (version 2) | ecosystem: Host-associated > Plants > Roots > Rhizosphere >...
GCCGCCGTTCGGCATCGCCTGGCAGGCGTTCAGCGCGAGATTGAGGAATGCCTGCCGAAGCATTGCCGGGTCGCCGTTGACGTCCGGGGCACCGCCGCACTCGACAATCAGCTGGACGCCGGCGCGGTCCGCCTCCGGCTGGACGATCGGCACGACCTCGTCGAACAACGCGGAGAGCGTCACCGGCTGAAGTTTCAGGTCCTCGGCACGTGTGAATTTGAGGAAGCCTTGCACCACTTCGTCGAGGCGGCGAATTTCTTTCGCGATAACGTCGACGTGCTGAATCGCTTCACCGCTGTCGAATGTGGGAAGCATCGCCGACTCGGCGACGCCCGCATCAGCGCCGCCGGCTGCGGCAAGCAACCGCGGCGACGCGCGGCGCGCCGCAAACTGCTGCCGCAGCAGTTCGAGGTGAATCATCATCGCGTTCAGCGGGTTCTTGACTTCGTGCGCGACGCCCGCGGAGAGGCGGCCGAGCGCCGCCAGCTTTCGCGAATAGCGAACGGTGGATTGTACCTGGCTGAGATATTCCAGATTGCGCGCGATCAACATGATGCCGACGAGATCGCCTTTCGGGTCGTTGATCGCGTGGGTCATGATCAAACGCTCAGTGTCGCCAAACCCCGCGGACAGCGGGCCCCGCGACTGCCGGCTGACCAGCGTCTGCTCCGCCAGCCGCTGCAATGGATGATCGGCGGGGACAACTGCACTCAGCGCGACCCCTGGCGCGGCGTCGGGCAGCAGCACCCGCATCGCGGGGTTGACGAACAGCAGTTCGCCGCGGGCGTTGACGATCGCGACCGCATCCTCGAGATGCTCCACCGCCGATTCCAGGTGCGCCACCTGTCCGGCCATCTGCGACCGGTCCGCCGCCATCTGCTCGCTGACAGCGTTGAAGAAGGTGCCGAGCTCGCCGAACTCGTCTTGCTGATCGAGATCGAGCTTGATGCCGAATTCGCCGCGTCCGAGCCGGGTCAGACCGCTGCGGATGACGTGAATCGGTCGCAACAGCAGTTGTGCCAGCAGCATCGCCACGATAGTGGCAATCGCCAGCGCGACGAGCGCGGTCGCCAGCGCCGGCCCGAGCGAGGCGTTGAGGTCGTTGCGGATCAGCAGGGTCGAGACACCGATGCGGATCGAGCCGATTTCCCGGTCGCCGAGCAGCAGCGGCTGCCGGAACTCGTAGTTCTTGCCCTGCCCGGTATAGATCGCAAACAACTGCGACATCGCCGACTTCTGCAGCAGCTGGTCCAGCGGATCACCCGACGCCAGTTCCGACCCTTCACGCGACGGATCCGAATGCGCGACGATGATTCCCTGCGTGTCGGTAATCGCGGCGTAGGTGACGTTACGGGAATACAGGCTCGATTCGATGATCGAGCGCAAGCCGTTGTCGCGCTTGAGCGTGTCGTACGGACTGGTGTCCGATACGACGATCATATTGCCGCGATGCAGAATCGCCTTGGCCAACAGGTCGGCGCGCGCGCGGCTCTCTTCGAAACTGATGCTCGCCAGCTTCGCGAGATTGACGATGCTCAAGACCACGACGACCGTGCCGACGATCGACGTGACGCCAAGAACCTGCTTGCCTTTGATGCCTAGGCGCATCGGGGAGGTCTCAGCGGGTGCCGGGTGCTGGGTGCTGGGTGCTGGGTGCTGGTGCTGAGTGCCGGGTGCTTGGTGCGGAGTGCCGGGTGCGGGGTGCGGGGTGCCGGGTGCGGGGTGCGGGGTGCGAGGTACGAAATATTATTCAGAAAGGGAATGCGGCGCCGCAATGGTCCGTGCACCCGGCACCCCGCACCCTGGCACCCCGCACCCCGCACCGGCACCCAGCACCCAGCACCCAGCACCAGCACCCAGCACCTAGCACCCAGCACTCGGCACCATCCTTAGTCTCTCTTCGGCCGCAATCGCAATTTATTTAGCTTGTTGTGCAGCGTTTTCAGGCTAATCCCGAGAATCTCCGCGGCGCGGGTCTTGTTGTCGCGGGTGTGCTGCAGCGTCATCATGATCAACCGCCGCTCGGCCTCTTCGACCGTGATGCCGGGCGCCAGCGCCACCTGCGGCTGGTTCGGTGCCGGCGGTTCGTCCGACAGCGTCGGCGGCAAGTGTTTCAGCTCGATGAACGGGCCGGGAGACAGGATCGTGGCGCGCTCAATCACGTTGCGCAGCTCGCGGACGTTGCCGGGCCAGGCGTGGTGTTCGAGCATCCGCATCGCCGACTGTTCGAGCCCCTGGATGTTTTTCTGGTTGCGGGTGTTGAATTCGTTGATGAACGCCTGCACCAGCAGCGGCAAATCTTCCTTGCGTTCGCGCAGCGGCGGCAGCCGAAACGAAAAAACGTTCAACCGGTAATACAGGTCCTCGCGCAACTTTCCCTTTTGCACCGCTTCCCCTGGATCGACGTTGGTAGCGGCGATGACCCGAACGTCCACTGATTGCTCAGTGCGACCGCCGAGGCGCCGGAAGCGCCGCTCCTGGAGCACACGGAGTAATTTCACCTGCGTGGCCGGAGTCATCTCGCCGATCTCGTCCAAAAACAAGGTCCCGCGGTCCGCCAGTTCGAAACAGCCCTGACGGCGATCCGCCGCACCGGTGAACGCGCCTTTTTCGTGACCGAAAATTTCGCTCTCGAGAAGCGTCTCCGGAATCGCGGCGCAATTGATCGCCACGAACGGAAACGATGCGCGCGGGCTCAGCTGATGAATGGTTTGCGCCACCAATTCCTTACCGGTCCCCGATTCCCCCGTAATCAGCACCGACGCGCTGGTCGGAGCGGCCTGTTCGACGATCTGATAGGTCTTGCGCATCTCGGGCGCGTTGCCGATTAGCGACCCGAACGTGCCGCTCTCGCGCAGTTGCCGGCGCAGCGCTTTCACCTCGCGCATCGTCTCGAGCCGCTCGACGATCTTGTCGAGCAGGATTTTCAGACGTTGAATATCGATCGGCTTGGTGAGGTAGTCGTAGGCGCCCTCTTTCATGGCCTCGACAGCCGTCTCGACCGTGCCTTGCGCCGTCAGCAGTAGTGTCGTGACGTCCGCGCCCTGCTGCTGCAGCGCGCGCAGCAGGGACAGGCCGTCCATGCGCGGCATCACCAGATCGCTAATCACAATCGCGGGGCGAAACGATGTCACCTTTGCCAGCCCGTCTTCGCCGTCGGTCGCCGACTCGGCGACAAAGCCCCAGCTTTTCACCAGCTGTTCCAGGCCAACTCGCGCGGCCGAATCGTCCTCGACAATCAGCACCCGCTCGGTGGTCGGCTTTGGCGTGGAGGGCGCAGACGAAATCGTTTCTCCGCTAGTCGTTATCGTCACGCTGTTCACCTCAACCGTGTCATTTTTACATTCTCCGCCCCTTATCGCCTGGGCGCAAGCTCTACAGGCCAATAATTTGCGCGACCTTAGCGGGTGGCGAATCGTTTGCACAATCTCCAGCCGAAGGAAACGAGGAGACATTTATGCGACTGGTCAGCATGGGATTGCTCGTCGCGTCACTTGCAGCAGGCGCCTGTAATCGAACGGAATCGGTCGCCGCGGCCACGCCCGACGCGAAATCTGCCGCTGCCCTAGCCGGTGAACCCAATGCCGCGAGCGCTGTGGGGACAAAGGCATCCTTGGCGGTGGAAGAGCGGGAGATCACCATACCCGCAGGCACGATCATTCCAGTCACCCTCGATACGTCAGTCGGCTCGGATATCAGCCGCGTCGAGCAGTCGGTTTCGGCGCACGTCACCCGCCCGGTGATGATTAATGGACACACGGCACTGCCCGCCGGCTCGCACCTCGGCGGCGTGGTGACGGACGCGACGCGTTCCGGCAAAGTCAAGGGCCTCGCGCACGTCGCCGTAAAATTCAGTTCGTTGACGCCCGGCCACGATGGTTCGAAGTACCGCATCGCGACGACGACGATTGGCCGCACCGCCGAGGCGACCAAGAAAAAGGACGCGATGAAGATCGGTGCGCCGGCGGCGGGTGGCGCCATCATCGGGGCCATTGCTGGCGGCAAGAAAGGCGCGGCAATCGGCACCGCGGTCGGCGGCGGCGCCGGCACGGCAGTCGTGTTGTCGACGCGCGGCGAAGAAGTGCATATGCCGAAAGGTTCGGCATTGTCGGTGAAACTTACGGAACCGCTGACAGTTCGCGTTCGCGGCTGAGTGATAATGGTGGCTGATGGCTGATGGTATATGGACGATGGGTCCATTGGGCCCATATGCCATTAGCCATCAGCCATGAGCGACGACCAAACGCCCCCAGCGCCATTTGTCGCGCGCCTGGTCGCACTCTTCGAAGTTCTCCTCTGTTCCGGTTTTCCAACCCAGCTCGCCATCGGCGGCACTTTCGCGGCGCTCGGCCACGGCGCGTTCACCGCTGCCGGCGGCTTGAGCCTGCGTTACGTCGTCGGCCTGTCGCTGATCGATTCGGTTGTCGTCATCGCGCTGATCATGGCGTTTCTGCTGGTGCACGGCGAGCGGCCCCGCGACGTCGTCATCGGCCAGCGGCGCGTCGCCACGGAAGCCGCCGCCGGAGTGCCGATGATCTTCGTCGCGCTCGCGATTGCGATGACGGTGGTCCTGGTGGCGCGGCTCGCCGCACCGTGGCTGCGCACCGTTCCGGAAAACCCGTTGCAGGGATTGCTGAAATCGCCGCGCGATGCCGCGCTGTTTGCGCTGGTGGTGATTGTCGCGGGCGGCATCCGCGAAGAATTGCAGCGGGCATTCGCGCTGCACCGCTTCGAAGTGTGGCTGGGCGGCGGCACCACCGGCGTCGTCGTCACCAGCATCGCCTTTGGCGCCGGTCATCTGTTGCAAGGGGCCGACGCGGCGGTCGCGACTGGATTACTCGGCGCGTTCTGGGGTGTCGTGTATCTGTCGCGGCGATCGGCGGTCGCGCCGATGGTCAGTCACGCTGGCTTCGACCTGCTGCAAATCGCCGCCTTTGTCGCTGCGAGCAGTCGGTCGTGATCTGCCCGGTTCAGCGTCCAGTCGCGTAGATGTCGACAACGTCGCCCCGACGACGGAGCCCGGCGAGCCATTCCGCGATCAACGTTTCACGCCGGGCGTCGGCGGATGAGAACCGTTGATCCTGGTAGGCGCGAATCCGAAGTGTTTGCCGAACCAGTTCGCGGATGCGTTGATCGTCAACGCCCGAGCGCGCCAGCACCGCGTCGTAGTCGGCGCGCGATGCGAACCGGCCGCGCACGGCGGCGAGATCGCGCTCGATTGCGTCGGCGGACGGTTCCGGCGGCGCATAGCGATCCACTTCCGCCAGCATCAGCTCGCGATCGATCAGCGCAGACAGTATCGCGCGGATTGGATCGGCAGCGGCCGGCGGCGAGACCAGCCCCAGCTCGCGTGTCACCGTCACGTCGCTCAGCGTGATGATTTGGCCGGCTGCAACCGCGAGCACGCGATCAATTGTCTCGGCCGCGGGCGTCGCGGCGAGCAGCAGCCAGAAGACGATCCGTAATTTCATGATCTAGAACGCCTGGCCAAAATTGACAAACCAGGCGGTGCGCTTTTCGCCCGGCTGGCGATTGACGTTGACGCCGAAATCAAATCGCAGCGGTCCGAGCGGCGACTTGTAGCGCAAGCCGGCGCCAACCGCGGTGCGGAATTCCTCGAACGCCACGTCGGCGGCGCGCGCGAACACGTTGCCGGTATCGACGAACCCGACCACGCCGACCGCCGAGGTGACCGGGACGCGCAGCTCGCCGTTGAACAGGACCAGGGCGTTGCCGCCGGTAGCGAAGCCGTCCGGATCGATGGTGTCGCCCGGTTGCGGCGGTGTGTGGCGGACGCCGAGCTGGTCAACGGCGAAGGCGCGTTGCGTCGAGTCGCCGCCGGCAAAAAAACGCTCGCTGGCCGGCAGCGGTCCCTCTTGAGCAAGGCCCGACGGATCAGGCACTGCGGTGAATCCCCGCGCGACGCCAAGCCTCGCGTTTCCAGCGAAGACTACCTGGTTCGTCCCCGCGATTCGGTGAAACACCTGTCCGGTGATCGACGATTTGATGAAGCTGAACTCCGAGCCGATCGCGCTGCCCGCCATCTGCGCGGTCGCACTCGCAAAGGTCCCGTCCGTCGCGTCAACCTGGTCGTCACGCGTGTCGCGAATCAGGGTGCCGATAAACGAGGACAACAGGAAAGTCGGAAACGCCCGCTGAATCAGGATGATGTCGTTGCCGGTGGCCTGTTGATTGAACACCCTGGTACGCTGCAGCAGATAAGTGCCAATCGCACTGTACGGGCTGTCGAAGCGGCGCTGCAGGTTGGCGCTGATGCTGCGGCGCGAAAAGTCAAAGCTCGACCGATGCTGTTGCTCGAGCGAAGCGGTGATGAAGGCGTCGGCCGGCGTATTCAGCAAATGCGGTTCGCGGAATGTCGCCAGCACGCGATATTCCGTCAGGCTGTAGCGAACGCTGCGGCTGACGCTGGTGAACAGACTGGCCGAGCGGTTGCGGCCAAACAGGTTGCGGCGGCTGACTTCGAACAACGCGCGGGGCGCCACGTCGTACTGATCACGGGCGTTGCCGTTTTCGTCAGTGCCGGCTACGACCCGGCGGCCTTCCACGCCGGCGCCGTAACCGATCGTCGTCGGCGGCGCTTCTTCGACCGTCACCAGCAAGTCGCGCGTGGTTTCGCTGCCGTGCCCGATTTCGGTGATCCGAGCGCGCCGAAACAGGCCGAGCGATGCCAGGCGCCGCTGGCTTTCGTTGATCGCCGACAGGCTGAATGGTTCCTGCGGCTTGATTTGCAGCTCGCGCTCAATGGTCTCAGTGCGGGTGCGGACGTTGCCGACGATCAGCACGTGATCAACCATCACCTGCGGCCCCTCGGCCACCTGAAAGACCACCGCGACGGTTGATTCGTCGGCCGTCGGCTCGGTCTTGATCGCGACCGTGGCATTGATGTAGCCGCGATCCTGATACAGCGCCTGGATCGCGTCGCGATCTCGGGTCACCTGGCTCGGGACGTACGGCTGCCCGGCCTGCGAGCTGGTCACCGCCCGTAGATTCCCCGGGTCTACCGATGGGTTGCCGGCGTATCCAATGCGATCGATCAGCGTCCGTCGGCCTTCGAGGATCGCAATCGAAATCGCCACCGGCACGACACCCGACGGGTCGACCGCGCCGATCCGCAGCGACGGCTGCGCTCGCACGCTCGCGTAACCGCGCTGTCGATAGAGCGCCTCGATCGCGGAAATGTCCGCGTCGAGCCGGCCGGCGCCAAAAGGCTGTCCGACCGCGACGTGGACGCGGGTTGCGAGTTCATCGATCGAAACCGAGGTGTTGCCGACGACGTCGTACTCCGACACTTTGTAGAGCGGTCCCCGGGTAATCGTGAAGGTGATCAACAACTCGCCGTTGGTTGATTCACGGGAATGCGGCGCCGAGGCGTCGCGGTAACCTTCGGCCTGAAAGTACTCCTCGATCCGGTGGCTCGAATCCTCGAGCAGGTCTTCGTCAGCCGATCCCTCACGCTCGATCGGCACGAACGCCTGTTGCTGCGCTTGCGGCAACGGATCGCCGGCAAACACCACACGCACATGCGGCCCCTGGTCGACGGTGAGCACGATGTTCGCTACGCGGTCGTCGTCCGCTAACGTCACGGTCGGCACGATCCGCGCCTCGTAGTAGCCGCGTTTCCGACGCGACGCGAGCAGCCGCTCGATCCGTGTGTTCAGCACGTCGCGCTGATACGGCGCGCCAGCCGTCAATTTCAGGTCGCCGCGTAATTGTTCTGGCGGTGCCATCGGCGTTCCGACGATTTCGACGTCGCCGACCACGGCGCGGTTGTTGGGACGCAGCGAAAACACCAACGTTGCCCGTTCGGGGCTGTGCGACAGATCGACGCGCGGCTCGGCGGTGGCGCGAAGGTATCCGCGATCGCCGAGCGCCGCTTCGACGAGTCGGGCCATTTCCGCCACGCGCGCCAATGGCGGCGTCGATCCGAACCGATCGGTCAGCGCACGCCGCAGCTCACCACTGTCGATGCCGGGGGCGCCTGTGCCCTCGAAGCGAATTTCGGCGACCGGATGAATCGGGCTCAGGTCGTAATGCAGAACGACGCGGCCGTTATCGAGCGCCGCGTCAACGCGGACGTCATCGAACCGGCCCAGGCTGTAGAGATGGGTGAGGCTTTCGCGCACTTGCGCCATCGACAGTGGCTGCCCGACCGCGGTTTCGACGATCTGGGTCACCGTCGGATCGGTCGTTTCACGATCTTCGATGGTGATGCGCACCACGGCGATCGGCTTGCCAATGTAATCCGCTACCGCGGCGCCAGCCCGACCCGGGTTGACCACCAGCAGCACCAGACCAAGCCACGCCGGCGCCCATGAAACCGACCGAACCATCAGAAAACGCGCCGCACCCGGAATTCCAGGGCGTAGGTCTGTTGATCCTCGGTGTTGCGCGACAGAATCCAGGACACGCGATCGCTCTGATCGATCTCGAGCAGCACAATCTGATCGATGCTGGTGCCGAGGCTCCGCGAGAAGGTGAGGTAGACGCGATCGGAAATCCGCTTGCCGATCGTGACCCTGGCGGTCGGGTTGATTCGCGACGCCTGCGTACTGTTCGGATCGACAAACGACGGTGTCAACTGAAAGGTGTTGACGCCGAATGCCTGCTCGACCACCTTGCCGACCGGCTCGGAGATCGGACTGGCGAGCGCCTGGGTCGCGCGAGTGCGCAGGATGTCGGTCTGTGTCTGCGTGCGATCTTGAATGGCTCGCAATTCGGGCGCGGTCCCGGTCGCGGCGTTTGGCCGCACGTCGCCCAGCAGCAGCGTCAACACATCGGCCGCCGGCAGCGGCGGATCAGAATTGAGCGCTGGACGCAAACCCTCGCTGGTTCCAGCCATGCTGATCGTCACGCGATAGGTCTGTCCCGGCACGCGCACGTTGGTTTCGGCTTCGACGTCGAAGAACGGCTCGATCCGGTTCGGGTTGGTGAAGTCCATCGAGCCGCGTGTGATCCGGTAGCGGCGTCCTTCAAAGGTCACTTCGCCGCGTTCGATTTCGGCGTGGCCAAACACGGCGGGGCGATCGTACGTGCCGCGAAGGGTCAGGTCGGCGTTCGCCACCATCCGCGCCACGTTGTTCTCCATCCGCAGCGTCGACGGCACATGCAGCTGGAGGTCGAACTTCAACGGGATGGTCGGGGCCGCGGCGGGTGCGGCATCAGCAGCCGTTGCCGAGCGCCGCGACGCCAGGTCGAAAATGCTGCCCGGTGTATCGATGCGACGATTCCACAACGCGTTCTTCACCGTCACGGTGCCGCCCAGGGTCGGCGCTGCATACGGTCCGGTGACCGACAAATCGGCGTCCACGACCGACCTCACGCCTTCCGGGACCCGCAGGTTCATGTCCTGGCCGCGCGCTGTGATGTTCAATTCACTCGGCAGATATCCGTCGAAGCCGATCCGGCCGCCGAACTGCACTTTGCCGCCGCCGAAGGTCGCCGCGAGATCGTCGAGCCTGATCCCGGCCGAATCGAATTGAACCGTTCCGTTGATGTCGTCGAGCGCGTTGGGTAGCGAGAACAGCCGCACGCGGCCATCGACGATCGCCGCGTTCCCTGAAAACACCGGCTGGCGCAGCGGTCCGTCGATCGCCGCCGTCAGTCGCGCGCGTCCCGAGCCGCGGACGTCTTTGAAGAATCCCTGCAGCACACCGAGGTTGGCTTCGCCCGCGGCGCGCAGTGCGATCTTTTCTTCGTTCAGGTTGATCGATCCCGAAACGCGCAGCTGCGTGTCGACTCCCACCAGCTGCAGATCATCGATTTTGATCTCATTGTGGTCGAGCGACAGGCGCACCGGCGACGCATTCCGCACGGCATAGTCGAACAACCGCATGTCGACGCTGTCGACGGTGCCGTCGACGAGCAGGTGATCGACATCCGCCAGTTCCCCGACGATCCGAATCGAACCACTGACCACGGCAGTCGTGTACTCCGACAGCCGCGGTTCGAACATCCGGACGTAGGGATCGAGGAAGCTGTCGTGGAAGCGAACGGTAATCTCCGCGTCGCGCTGGCGATTCAGCGCGATCCGTCCCGCGCTTGTCAACGCCAGACGCGGCGACGCCGCATCGAGGTTGCCGCTCAGCTCCGTTCCACGCAGCGCGAGATTACCGGTCACCTGGCCGAGCGGTTCTTTGGCCATGGCCGCGTCGACCAGACGAAACCGAATGTCGTTACGCGGCACGTCGAATGTGCCGTTGCCGGTTGCTGTGAACTCGGCCACCCCGGTCAACGGCGCAGCCGGATACTGCACGAACTGGACTTGCTCCAACGGCAAACGGCGGCCGTCGGCGTTGAACGCATACGTCGAGTCCCAGCCGATATATGCCGCGCCGGTTACCGTGCCGGTGCCCTTGGTCATCTCGACGTTGTCGAGCCGCACACCCTTCCCGTCGAAACGCAACGTTGCGGCCGCCTTCAGAAACGGTTCGGTATAAGCGGTGCCGTCTTCGATGGTCATCCCGCCGAACCCGATCGGCCGTTCGTAGTCGCCGGTCAGGTGGAAATCTCCCGACAACCGGCCAGTGACTGGGTATTCATCGATCGCGAACGCGTGGCGCAGGCTGTCGAGATCGCGTCGGCTGATGCGGAACCGAGCATCGATTTCTTCGCCGCCATCGTCGCGCGGGTAGCCGAGCGAGAAACGGCCGTCAACGCGAATCTCTGAATCGCCCGAACGCACAATCGCATCCTTCACGGTCACATAACTGTTCTGGATGGCAATGTGTCCGGTCGCCGCTCCCCAGACCGCATCGAAGCCGCGGAGATCCGCGCCGCGAAATTCGCCTTCGACCAGCGGCCTGCGGAACGCGCCGGTCATCACGCCGTCGAATTCACCGCGCCCGCCAAACGTGACCGGCCCGGTCTTGACGCCGAAATCGGTCATCAGGCCCGCCAGCAGCTGGTCGCTTTCCTGCCAATCGCGGCTGGTCACATGAAACGACAACTGCGAACGGTCGCCGTAAGCGGTCGTCCCCTGGAAGGTGACGTGCGTTCGTTCCGTCACAAAGCGGCTCGGCTCGAACGTCACGTCGTCCGGTCCGTACGAATAGGTGATGTCGCCGGCGATCGGCAAATATGATGGGAGCGGCAACGGCGCGAACGGACCCCATTCATGCCGATCGTGGCCGGCGTCAGCAGCGTCGACGGCGGTCAACGTCGGTGCCATCGGAACGATCCCCGGTGGGGGCGACACGATGAGGTGTCCTTCACCGCGGTGCTCGGCAAACCGCCCGAGAGGCCATTCGAACACGTTGTGCCAATTCGCGCTGCCCGCGAACCGCATGCCACGCAGCTGCTGGAAATCTGACAGTCGTTGCAGGTCAGCGCCCGCGAGGTCGAATTCGAACCGTGAGGTCGGCCTGGTTTTCGAGCCAAGCGGCTGGATCGAATACGCGAACCTGGCGTCGCCGCCCTGGAACTTCGCGCCGCCATCGGTCACGTCGAACGCTTTGGGCGTCCAGTGGAGCGCTCCGCGCAGCGATGGGAACCGATAGTCGTAGACCCCCAATTCGTCGCTGGTGAAGGTGCCGGTTAAATCGCGACCCCCGTTGAAGAGATGAAAGACGCCTTTGAAGTTGCCGTCACCCTTCAGCGGCCATGGCTCGTTCTTGAAAAAAATTTCCCGCATCCGCGCGAAGTGCACGCGCGAATCGACCTGATAGGTCTGTTCGGGCCAGTGCGCTCCATCAACCTCGCCGCTGGCGACGCTGACCGCGCCATCGCTTTCGAGATCCACTCGCGACAGTTTGATCAGCGGACCATCGAGCGTGAACTGCGCCTTCATGCTCGCCGACATCGGCAGGTAGTCCTGAATGGCGACCGTACCGCCGGTGAACGTAGCCGTGCCGTGATAGTTGGGCGAATTGCCGATGTTGATCGCGAGATCGCGACAGATCACGCTCCAGGGCAGTTCGTGATCCTCGTAGACGAACTGGCCGCGATCGGCGCGGAGCAATTTCATCGTCGTGGTGAACGGCCGCGGTCCGCTGCTCGGGTTGTTGCGGGTGAAACGCGGGAAGCTATGCTGGTTTTCCCATTTCTCGACCAGCATCTGCCAGTCGGTCATTTCGACCGACGACACCGTGAAATTCGGCCGCAGCGCGAACGCCGGCAGCCAATCGAGTGTCAACGACAGCGATTTCGCCGTAAAGAATGGCCGATCGCCGCGATGCAATCCGCCAATCCGCAGGTCGTGGACGACGATCCGTCCCTGGAACAGGTTGATCTTGAGCGAGCCAATCGCCAGCTCGCGGTCGAGATATTGCGAGCCGCGGCGTTCGGCGAGCGGCTTCAGCCACGGACCTAAATCGACGGTCACCAACACGACCAGCGCGGCACCGACCAGCGCGACGAGTATCGCGCCGGTGCGACCAGCGTAGTGTGCGATTCTGTGCTCGCGGATCCGTTTGAAAACGTTCACTGAATCGTTACAAGCAACGCGCCGGCATCTACCGAGCGCCCTTCGTGCGCGTGCACTTCGGAAACCGTACCGCCACGGACGGCCCGTAACTCGTTCTCCATCTTCATCGCTTCGACCACGACCAGCGGTTGTCGTGCTTCCACCACGTCGCCGGTCTTCACCAGTACGCGCACGATCCTGCCCGGCATCGGCGCGATCAGCTGCTGCGGACCGGAGCCGCCGTCGGCAAAGTCGCTTCTGCGCCGGCTGCGCCGTCCGTTGACGACCACCGGCACGGCGGCGCCATCGACGGTCACCGTCATTTCACCGGCTGTCCGTCCCGGCACGATGACCGTGTCGTGCGGCGACACGGTGTCCACCAGGAGCGACATCGCGTGCGCGGTAATGCGCGCCGCATCAACCTGTCGGCGTTTTCCATCGACCGTGACTGCAAACGTCGCGCCGGTGCGGACCACGGTGACGATCCGCGTTCGGCCGTCAACGTCGATCTCGAATCGCACTAGCGAAGTCCCTCGGCACGGGCTCGTTCCCGCCACAGTCCGCCGTCGGCTGGCGTCTCCCTCCGGAATGCCGACGGGGCGGAGGCGGATTGGATCGCTGCCGCAATCACCGCGATCTCTTCGACGTCGGGCGGCGTTTCGGCGAACCGCCGTCCGTTGCGACTCCGCAGCACGTCGTCCAGGTAGGTCGTATGGAATCGTCCGTCGATAAACTCCGGCTGCGTGAGCAGCCAGGTGAAAAATGGCAGCGTCGTCTTGATCCCTGCAACCTCGTATTCGCCGAGCGCGCGACGCATCCGCGCAATCGCGTGCGGCCGATCTTCCGCCCAGGCGATCAGTTTTGAAATCATCGGATCGTAGAAGATTGGGACGTCCAGTCCCGCGGTCGCACCGCTGTCGTCGCGCAGGCCGGGACCGGCGGGCACTCGGAGCTGAAGAATACGGCCAGGCGACGGCAGGAAATTATTGTCCGGATCCTCCGCGTAGATCCGGCATTCGATGGCGTGGCCGGTCGGCCGTAACAGTGACGCAGGATCGAGCGTCAGCTTTTCACCACGCGCAATCCGGATTTGCCAACGAACCAGATCGAGGCCGATCACCATCTCCGTGATCGGATGCTCCACCTGGAGGCGCGTATTCATTTCGAGAAAGTAGAACCGTCCATCCTCGTCGAGCAGGAACTCGATCGTGCCGGCGTTCGTGTAGCCGACCGCTTTCGCAACGGCTGCCGCCGCCGTGGTCATCGCGGAGCGAATCTCCGCCGTCACCGCGAGCGACGGCGTTTCTTCAACCACCTTTTGATGGCGACGCTGGATCGAGCACTCACGCTCGACGAACGGCAGCACCGTGCCATGATGATCGGCCAATAACTGCACTTCGATATGGCGCGGCCGCACCAGGCGCCGCTCCAGATAGATCGCGGCGTCGCCGAATGCGCTGCCCGCTTCAGACCGAGCGGCGCGAATCGCCGCCGACAGGCTCGCCGGTTCGGTGACGGTCCGCATCCCTTTGCCGCCGCCGCCCGCGACCGCCTTGACCAGAATCGGGTAACCGATCGACGCCGCCGCTTTCGCAACCACTGCGTCGGGCACGTCGACGCCGAGCGGATCCTCGGTGCCGGGAACAATCGGCACGCCGGCCCGTTTTGCCGCCGTACGGGCGGTCGTCTTGCTACCCATCGTGGCAATCGCGTCAGCCGACGGACCGATGAAGATCAGGCCAGCAGCGCGGACCGCTGCGGCAAAATCCTCGTTCTCGGCCAGAAAGCCGTAGCCAGGATGGACGGCATCGGCCCCGGACCGCCGCGCCGCATCAACGATGGCATCAATCCGCAGGTAGCTTTCGCGCGGCGCGCTCGGCCCGATCGCGTGCGCTTCGTCGGCGAGGCGGACATGAAGGGCGGTCCGATCGCAGTCTGAATAGACGGCCACCGGGGCGATGTCCATTTCGCGGCACGCACGGATGATGCGCACGGCGATCTCGCCGCGGTTGGCTATCAATACTTTTTTCACAAGTGCCAATAACTATTTTAGTATCGGCGGCCGTCGATGGTGGGTGGCCTGCTCGTAAGCGTAGGCCAGACGGAGCAGCATCGATTCGCTCCACGCTCGGCCGAAGAGCTGCAAACCGGCCGGGAGGGTGTTGCTGCGGGTGGAGCCCATCGGCACGGTGATCGCCGGGAAGCCGGTCGACGGTGCAAAGAATTGATTGTTATCACCTCCGGGTGTGTTCAGGTCGCCGATTAACCGAGGCGGGTTGCTCCAGGTCGGATACACCAGGGCGTCGAGACGCTGGTCGTCCATCATCCCGAGGACCGCTGCCCGCAGTTTGTCCCGGAATTCGTCGCGACTTTTGCAGCCGGGCGACTCTCCCGGGACGTCCTCTGAGGCTTGCGACGATTCCAACCGCTGCTGAATCGACGGATGGAAGCGGCGCGACTTGATGATTTCTTCGAGCGACTTCATCGGCGCCTTGTCGCCAAGCCCTGCCAGATATTGATTCAAGTCGTGCTTCAACTGACTACAACCGCCACCCTGGCCGCGTCGCAGGGCATCCAGCCCTGGCACTTCGACCGGATCGATCACGTCGGCGCCGAGCTTGCGCAGTTCGCCGAGCGCATTCTTGAACACGCCGTCAACTTCCGGATCGAGCGTCGGTGTGTCGTATGCCTGGTGCAGCACGCCGAGCCGCGCCCCCCTCAGGGCATCGCGACGTAGCGAGCCGGCGTAGTCCGCATCCACCTTGCCGCGACCGGCAGCCGTCGATGGATCGTTGGTGTCCTCGCCGGCGATCACCTGCAGCGCGAGCGCGGAATCGGCGACGGAGCGGGTCAGAACGCCGGCGATATCGGCGGCCAGATTCAGCGGCACCACGCCGCCGCGGCTGACCAGCCCCATCGTCGATCGCAGGCCGACCAGCGCCTGGTGCGCGGCCGGACCGCGGATCGAATCGCCGGTGTCGCTTGCGGTGGCGAGCAGGGCGAAATTCGCGGCGAGAGCGGCTGCCGATCCGCCGCTCGATCCCGCCGTGACGCGCGTCGTGTCGTACGGGTTGCGCGTGTATCCCGGAAGAATCGAACTGACCGTTTCAACCGGGCTGAACGCGAACTCCGCCATGTTCGACTTCGCGATCAACACCGCGCCGGCGTCGCGCAATCGCTTGACGACGAATGCGTCCTTGCCGGTGCGCATGTCTTTCAGGGATAACGACCCGGCGGTGGTCGGCAGGTCGCGGGTTTCGTAGTTGTCTTTCACGATCACCGGCACGCAATGCATCGGACCGACCAACCCGCCCTGGCGAAACCGCCGGTCAAGATCGTCCGCGGTGGTCAGCGCATCGGGGTTGATGAGAATGATCGCGTTCAGCGCAGCGCCCTTTTTGTCATTGGCGTCGATGCGTGCGAGATACTGCTCGACAAGCCCGCGGCAGGTCAGCGATCCGTTGCGGAAAGCCGCGTGCACTTGCGCGATCGTCGTCTCGTCGAGCGCGAACCGGGCCGATTGCTGCGCACCGGCGGTGGCGAGAGAAAAAAAGAGGGCCGGGAAAACGACGAGCCGCTTGCGCATGCGGCGTAGTCTAACCGACGGGAGACTGGAGACTGGGGACTGGGGACTGGGGACTGGGGACTGGGGACTGGGGACTGGCGTCTAGGGGGCGAGAGACGAGAGACTAGGGGCCAGAAATATCCAGCCCCAGCCCCCAGGCCCCAGTTAGAACTCGTATCGAATGTTGAACTGCGCCGTCCGTGTCGGGCCGCCGTTGCGGATCGAGCGATAGATCAGGAACGTCGCCGCATCGCGGCGGTCGCCCGTCGGGTTGTTGAAGTTCGCGTGGTTCGTGATGTTGAAGATGTCGACGTAGGCGCGAATCTTCTGGGCGTTGCGCGGCAGCCTGAACTGGTAGGCGGCACGCATGCTCGCGAGCTGGAAGTCGGGGCCGCGTACGCCGTTAAAGCCGCCTCGGTTGTCGACCGTGATCGAGTTGACGTTGGAGGCCGCGCCGCTGTATGTGCCGGCCGGGAGCGGCTCTTCGAACAACCCGTTGCGGTTCGGATCGGTGTTGCTGTCGGTCAGCGTGTACGGCGTGCCGCTGTTGTACTGCCAGACGCCGCTCAGGTTCAGGCCCTTGGTCTTCGGAATCTCCACGGCCCCACTGATCGACACGATGTGCGGACGATCCTGGTCGCCCGGCGCTTCCATGTCGTCGATGTGGTAGTCGGTCACCTTCGTCACCGGATCGGTGACGTAGGTGTTCATGGTGTCGATCGCGCCTGGCTGGCGCGACGTGCCGTGCGCCTTCGAGTAGGTGTACGACAGGCGTACCTGGTAATGCTTGCTGTAACGCTTCTGGATGCTCGCCTGCAGTGCGTTGTACTCGAACGTCCCGGCGTTGACGAGTGTGAGCACGCTTGCCGCGAATTGCGACGTTGGCAGCACGCGCGTCAGGCCTGCCGTGCGCGACGTGGATGCGCGGATGCCGGGATTGATTTCCTGCAGCATGTAGAGGTCGCGATGGCTCGCGTGCACGTAGTCGGCGCTCACCGCCATGTTGGCGATCAGTTGCTTCTCAAAGCCGACGCTCGCCTGATGGGAAGACGGCAAGTGCCGGTCGGGGCTGTCGAACCGCACCGTGCCGGTGTTCTTCTGGGTCGTTCCCGGCGGGAACATCTGGTTCAGCAGCGCACGGTTTACCACCGGACCGTTCACCAGGAACGGACTCGTCGGTAGCCGGCCGGCCGAGGGGCCCGGATCGACCGTCGTCGCCGACGGACAGATCGGATTGGCCGCGGGACCGCACAGATTGACCAGGAACGAGTTCGACGTGACGCCCGACGACACGATCGGCGTGAAGTTCGAATACGCCGTCTTCTGGTAATAGAGGCCGTAACCGCCGCGAACGACCATCGTCGCGGCATCGTCCACCGTCCACGTGCCGCCGACGCGCGGCGAGAAGTTATTCAGGTCGCGCGGCGATTCTTCCCCCGCGGCGAACAGCGGATTGCCGGTGTTGTCCATCTTCACCAACTCAGCATCCCACCGAAGCCCCAGGCTCGCCGTGAACTTCCGGCCGATCTTCCACTTGTCCTGCGCGAACACGCCGACTTCAGTGCCTTTCACGAAGTAGTCCGACTCGCCCGGGACCCGCACCTGCAGGCGATCCGGATATGTCCTCGGATTATTCGCGTCGAAATCCAGGTCGCTCGCCGAGAACGTGAACTGGCCGTTCAGCGTGCCGGCGTCGAACACGTGCAACGGCAAGTAGTAATAGCTGGCGCCGAACTTGAAGTCGTGGTCGCCTTTCATGTTGGGCTTGAACCACGACAACGTCTCGTCGAGCTGATACGCCGGATCCATGCGCCGGTTCGCGCGCGTGGCAATGCCGTCCTCGAACGTCTGGTGCACGAGCAGCGGTTGAAGCGACAACTGATCGCCGGTGTCAAAGTATCCCGGGTTGCCGAAAAACACATCCTCGTGGGTGTACGAGAACTTGAGCACGTTGACACGGGAGTTGGCGAGCACCGAGTTCAACGTTCCGACAACCGTCCAGTCCGCGTCCTGTTCTTCCTCGGCGCGTTTCAACGTGTAGAACGTGTTCACCAGCTGATTGGTCTGCGGCGATGTCTCACGCAGCCACCGGACCGCCCAGGTGTTGTTCGCGTTGATCTGGTGATCCATGCGGACCATCCAGTTCCACACGTTGTCGTGGGTGTTCGCGGTGGCGCTGAGATCCGGTCGCGCGACGATGTTCATGGTGCGCGCGCGGTCCTGCTGGATGCGCTCCAGGTTGACGAAGTAATGCAGCTTGTTCTTGATCAGAGGGCCGCCGACGTTGCCGCCCCACTGCTTCTGCTGCGCTTTCGGCTTGGTCAGGTTCTGCTGATCGGCGAAGTAGTCGAGCGACGTCGTGTCCTGGTTCTGCGTAAAGAAGAAACCGACGCCGTGAATCGCATTGGTTCCCTGCTTCGACACGGCGTTCACCACGCCACCTGACGTGGAGCCGAATTCCGCGTCGAAGTTGCTGGTCAGCAGCTGGAATTCCTGTACAGCCTCGACCGGCGTCCGCGCCTGCGCGCCACCGTTGCCGTTGTTGAAGTTGTCGTTGTTGCCCGCGCCGTCGAGCATGTAGTTGGCGTTCTGCGTCGCCTGGCCGTTGACGCGGATCGAGTCGGCGCCGAACGAGTCTACCGAGATGGTTGACGTGATGCCGGGTAGCAGGCTGAGATACGACGTGAAGTTGCGATTCAGCGACGGCACGTCGTTGAGCTCCTGGGTCGTTACGCTGCCGCCCAATTGTTTCGTCGTGGTATCGACCAGCGGCGATTCCGCGGTGACGGTTACCTCCTGCTCGATGCCGCCGACTTCGAGCTGCACGTCGATCGATTGCGTCTTCCCGACTTCGACGCGGACCCCTTTCCGCTGATACCGCTTGAACCCGGACAACTGCGCGCCGACCTCATACAGCCCCGGCGTCAACGCGCTCATGAAGAACGAGCCGTCCGCGCCGCTCACCGCTTCGCGAAACATGCCGGTCGCTTCGTTCTTCGCCACCACGGTAACGCCGGGGAGCACGGCGCTCTGCGTGTCGAGCACCCTCCCGCGCATCTCGCCGGTGCCCTGTTGCGCATAGGCCCCGCCAGTTGCCGCCAAACACGCCACGACCGACGCCGCTGCGATCGACGACCATCGATTCATGAACATCCTCCGCGTTTCTTTACGACCCGTTGCGGAGTAGTAAGCGCCGGTTGTCTCCGAATGTCAACGCTATAAGGGGATGTTGCCGTGCTTTTTCGGCGGATTCTTCAATCGTTTGGTCGCGAGGTTCTTCAGCGCGGTAATCAACTTGCTGCGCGTTTCGCGCGGGCGGATGACCTCGTCCAGAAAACCCCGGCCGGCCGCGATGTAGGGATTTGCAAATTTTTCGCGGAATTCTTTCACCCTGTCTGATCGCACTGCAGCCGGGTTTGGAGCGTTCTCCAGATCCCGCTTGTACAAGATGTTGACCGCCCCTTCGGGGCCCATCACCGCAAGCTCCGCCGTCGGCCATGCATAGTTGAAGTCTGTACGGATGTGCTTACTGGCCATGACGCAGTACGCGCCACCGTACGCCTTCCTTGTGATGACCGTCACTTTCGGTACTGTCGCTTCGGCGAAGGCAAACAGCAGTTTCGCCCCATGCTTGATGATTCCGCCGTACTCCTGAACCGTTCCAGGCAGGAAACCGGGCACATCTTCGAACGTGACCAGCGGAATATTGAACGCGTCGCAGAACCGCACGAAGCGCGC
>Ga0207659_10000718_pt1 | contig 19698 bp, 19 predicted proteins | sample KBSM43metaG_FD_184330 | JGI IMG/M metagenome (GOLD analysis project Ga0207659, IMG submission 184330) | Miscanthus rhizosphere microbial communities from Kellogg Biological Station, Michigan, USA - KBS M4-3 metaG (SPAdes) (version 2) | ecosystem: Host-associated > Plants > Roots > Rhizosphere >...
TTCCCGTCATTGAGAGCCTGCCACGGAGTCGCCCTGATCGAACCGAACGATAACCAGCGTGATGTTGTCGCGGCCCCCGGCATCATTTGCCTGCGCGAGCAGCTTCTTCGCGGCAACCTCGGGTACGGGCTCCGCGGCGAGCGTGGCCGCGATCGACTCGTTGGTCACCATCTCCGTCAATCCGTCCGAACACAGCAGTAAGCGATCCGCAGCCTGAACCTCGAACGCGTGGGCTTCGACGTTGACTCCGGGGGACGGGCCACCGACCACGTTCGTGATGACGTGTCGGAGACGGTGCCCGCCGACCTGGTCTGGCCGAAGGGCTCCGCTGCGCACCAGATCGGCCATCAGCGTGTGGTCGTGAGTGAGCTGGTGCAACTCGCCGTCGCGGTAGACGTACGCCCGGCTGTCGCCCACGTGCACGACGCACAGCTGCGCATCCAGATGGAGGGCCATCGTCACTGTCGTCCCCATGCCGCTCAGTTCGGGATGCTCCACCGCTTCCTCGAGAATGCGGACGTCGGCTTGACTGAGCGCGGACTGGAACTGCGCGAGGACTTTCTGCGTTTCGGTACTATCTGTGCCAAAGAACCACTTGAACGTATTGAGCGTGAACTGCTCGATCGCCACGACAGCGAGGGCGCTGGCCCGCTCCCCGGCGCGGTGCCCACCCATGCCGTCGGCCACGAGAAAGAGATGTGCGCGCTCCTCGCCAACCTGCAGCTTCGGTTCCGTCAGGCTCGTCTGAAAGATGCGCATCGATTTCGTGAGTTCGGCGATTAGGAACTGATCCTCATTGTTCGAGCGCACCCTTCCCTTGTCGGTGATCCCGAAGGCCTTCACCGTCACCGGGCGTTGTAGCATCGGCGAAACAGCCTGGTCAGTCATCATCGCCCCCCGTTCTTGCGACACTGCACCCGTTCGATGGCGCAGCTGCCGGACAGCACACTCACGACTCCTGCTGAAGCAACGACGACGACCGCTAATACTCTCTATCTGCTCCCGCGCGGCGTGAGCGCGTCTTTCGGAAGGATGACGGCGAGGGCCACGCCGTCCCACCGCGCCTTTCCCGGGCTGCCGGTGGAATCGGCGCTGAGCGGTATCGCTCCGGTCGCCTGCGGGTCGAGATGGAATGTGTCGACCAGGTAGTCACGCACGATCAATGCACGGGCGCGCGATCGCAGGTACTGTTCGTCGAGTGGGCCTTGCTGCGCATAGCCTTCGACCATGACGATGCCTGAGGCCAGGTATTCCAGGTAGGGAGCGATCGCCGAGTCCACGCCGGCCTTGCCCGCCTCGCTCAACTGCTCCCCTTCCGCGTCGCCCGGCTCCGGCTCTAACAAAGCATCCGATCGAAGCCAGACGCGGACCATACGACGGTCGCTTCCTTTGGTCAGCACCCCCTGCCTGTAGTCCGCAGGTGAGATCTGCGCGAGGTCGAAATAGCCGCGCTTGTTGAAGAAGCCGCGCAGCAGGAAGTTGCGTTTGAGCGCGTCCATATTTTCGGCGAAGCTCGCCATCGACACGCGCGCGTCGGCCATCGTCTGCTTGACGCTCGCCGTCATCCCCTGAACGGCACCATCCTTCGACTGCAAGCCATCGAGTGTCTCTTTCGCGTTTTGGACCAGCTGCCGGGCGTATCCGGTGGTCTCTTCGGTCTGCTTTGCGATTGTGCTGACGCGGTTGTACAGCTCGTCGTCGTTGACGAGTTTGCCGATCGTGCCCTGGCCGCTGCGAATCCCAGCGGTGATCTGTGCAGCATCGGCGCTGATCAGCGCACCGGACGCCGCGATCTTCGTCACCTCACCAGTCACTCCGTTGATCAGCACGTTCGCGTTTTCGGCGGTGTCAGCGATGGCGACGACTGCGCGCTGAACGTCATCCCTCATGTCGTCAACCACGTCGTTGACCTTCGTGACCGTGTCTCCGATCTGTTGCACGAGCTCGGCGATGTCGAGCGGCTCTTTTCCAGCAATCGTCGCGTTCGCGGCCACGATCGGGGCGGTGTCCGACCCCGTGGTGATGCCCAGATAGTTCCCTCCCACGAGCCCCTCCGTCTCGATCGTGGCGAGCGAGTCGGTGCGCACCAGTTGATGAAGATCCTCGACGATCTCCACTTCGACCCGGAACTTTCCGCTCGGCGTATCCGGAGGGAGGATCTGCGTGATGGATCCGGCCTTGGCGCCGGATACGCGCACCACGGCGCCAGGTTGCAGGCCGGTGATCTTCTTGAACTCCGTATACAGCGTGACCTTCTTTGCGAAGGCCATCTGCCGATCGCCAATCATGAACAGCCCCACCGCGAACAGGAGGAGGCCCCCCACCACAAACACGCCGACTCCCGCCGCTCTCGCCGGTGTTACCACTAGCCACCCCCTTGTGCCCGCATGAACGCCTGGACGAGAGACTCTTCGCTCGCATCCAGCGCCTCGATCGTGCCGCTGGCAAGCATGCGGCCCTGGTCCAGCACGGCGAACCTGTCACCGATCGCACGCGCGCTCGGAATGTTGTGGGTGACCACGACGAGCGTGGTTCCCCGCTGCTTGGTCTTGACGAGCAGCTCATCGATCTCGCGTGAGGTCACTGGATCAAGGCCAGCGCTCGGCTCGTCCACCAGCAGGATCGACGGGTCGAGCGCCAAGGCGCGGGCAAGCCCTGCCCGTTTCTTCATCCCGCCGGACAGGTCGGCCGGCATCGTGTCGAAATCCTCTTCGAGGCCGACGTCTGAGAGCTTCGTCATCGCGCGCTCGCGAATCTCGGCGTCGGACCAGTCGGTGTGACGGTGCATCGGAAACGCCACGTTGTCGCCGACCGACATCGAATCGAACAGCGCCGCGTTCTGAAACAGGACGCCCATATGCATGCGAATGTCGGCGAGCTGCCGCCTGCTCAATGTCGTGATGTCGTTGTCCTCGACGAGCACTCGTCCACTATCCGCCTTCACCAGCCCGATGATGTGACGGAGGGCGACACTCTTGCCGGTGCCGCTGCGTCCGAGCAGGCAGAACGCCTGGCCGTTGGGAATCTCGAACGAAATATCGTCGAGTACCCTCCGCGCGCCGAAGGACTTGGACACTCGATCGAATCGGACGGCACTCATCCCGACACTACCGGATAGAAAAAGAAGATCAGCTTCACGAGGATCACGTCGCTCAGAATGATGAGGACCGACGCCATGACGACGCTGCGCGTGGACGCCTCGCCAACGCCTTCAGTTCCGCGGCTCGTCGCGAAACCGAGATAGCTGGACACGACCGCTATGAGATAGCCGAACACGACGGTCTTCAGCGTGGCGAGGATGAGGTCCGAGTAGGTGATGTAGTTGAAGGCGCGCTCGAAGTACAGCCGCCAGGACATGCCAGACGCTGCGGTTTCGGCCACGTATCCGCCGACAATACCGGAGAAGTCCATCATGATCGTGAGGAGCGGCATCGCAATCATCAGCGCGATGATGCGTGTGACCGCCAGATACTTGAACGCGTCCACGGCGTTGGCCTCCAGCGCGTCGATCTGCTCGGTGACTTTCATCGCCCCGATCTCGGCGCCGATACCGGCACCCACGCGCCCGGCGACGAGGAGGCCGGTGATGAGAGGGCCGGTCTCGCGAATGAGCGCAATCGCGAGGCCGGCGGGAATCATCGCCTCGGCGCCGAAGCGCTCGAGCGAGGCGCGTGTGTGCATCGAGAGCACCACGCCGACCGCGACGCCCGCGGTGAGGATGAGCGGCGTGGAGCGGTACCCGAACTGATACGCGTGCCTGATGATTTCGCGCAGGTCATAGGGAGGACGAGCCGCTTCGACGACGGCGTGCGCGCCGAACGTGGCGATCGCGCCGGCCAGTTCAAAGACGCCGAGCGCTCGCGCGCCAACGCGATCGACGAGCGCAGACTGCGGCATGAGCACTACGTCGGCTTCTCGACAACGGCCCGCCCCGCTGCATTCAGATAGACGCGATACATGTTTCCGTCCGCGCACGTCGTTATCGGCGCTACGGGTGTAGCGGCGGGCTGCGGCGCGGTGGCTTGGGTCGCGACGACCGGGGGCTGCGCGGCCCCAGGGACGGGTGCGACGCTGGTGCAGCCAGCGGTGAGCAGCCAAACCAGAGCGGGCGCGTATCGGACCATCACAGCCGTCCTGTCAACATGAGAACGAACATCCAATTCACTCCTCGTTACTCAAGCTCGCGGCCCAATCGCTTCTACCAAATCGAGTATGGCCCTGAACCGCGAAGCGCCCGTGTTCTATACCGCACAGCGGCACGCGTCGCATCCGACAGCGCGGCTGTAACTTCCGGACAGACACATCCTGGGCAGAAGAGAGCTCGACGGGATAGCCGCACTGGACTAATGCGCCCGTCCTATCGCGGACGTGTGGGGGCGCGTCGGCATCCGCTCGGCTCGCACGATGAATCGCTTTGGAGCGTTGCCGATGAAGTTGAACGGATAACAACTGATCCGCATCGACACAGGCGTGGGATCGAGCACCCACAGATCGTCTGGCTCCACGATCGCGGTTTCTCGAACCACGTAGTCGAAGTCCCCGTGGGGGGTCTTGAGTCGCAGGACGTCTCCAAGATGTACCCCCCGCAACGGTCTAAACAGGGCGTCTCGGTGGGCGGCCAGCGCGCTGTTCCCGGTGGACCAGGGAAGCGGGGTGTCAGGGAGGTGCCCGATCGCGCGATCGAGAACCGAATCATCGTCTCCTTCGACGACAACGCCTGACAAACCCACGCGCGCAATCTCCAACGTTCCGATGGGCTCGCCCACCGCGAGCGACGCCGGCGCGACTGGTGCCCCTGGTGCCGGCGGCGATCGCATGCGCTCGAGCGTCGCTTCGTATTGACGTCGATTCGAGATCGTCAACAGCAGATCGGCGGTCACCCACATCGAGACGATGGCGCCGACGGCGATCAGCAGTCGAGCGAGCCAGTGTTGGACAACAAGGCTCACGGTTCGACCTTCGTGGTTCCAGCCAGGTAACCGGCCCGGCTTCGGACCAGGAGTCTCCGCCCGGGAGGCGCCCTCACCACGACACGGACACGTCTGAAGGCGCCGTCGTGCGCGGTGTTCGTCGACGTGTAGCCAATCGTATAGGTATGGCGGATGTCTCTGGCGATCTGGCCCAGGGCCCCCGAGATCTCCGAGGGGCCGTCCGGGCGGAACGATTCACCGCCGCTGGCCTGCGCCAGCTCTTTGAGAAGAGTCGGATTCGCATCGCCAACGCCCGGGATGATCAGCGCAATCGTGTAGATGACCGCGTTGGACGCCAGGGCCCTGCGAACGGACGCTTCCTGCGTCGCGTGGCTCGCATTATCCCCTCCATCGCTCAGCACCACGAGCACCTTTCGCTCGCGCGTACCCCGTGAGAGGTAGTCGACTCCAGTCGTAATCGCGTCATAGAGCGCCGTGCGTCCGCGAGCGCTGACGTGGTGCTCGAGTGCCGCGCGCAGCACCGTGCTGTCGTTGGTGAATGGCGCCGTGGGCGGGAGTACCGGGTACACGTCCTCGTTGAATGCGAGCGCAAAGATTTCGTCTCGAGGGCTGCTGGCCTCCGCGAAGGATGCGGCGCCGGAATGACCAGGCGCCGGTTCGGATGCATGCTCGCGCTGCTGTCGACGAGCAGGACGACGGTCACGGGCGTATCGGTATCGGTGAAGAAGCGGACTGTTTGAGCGAGGCCATCCTCGACGACGCTGGATGCCTCCTGCGGGAGGCCTGCCACGTACGCACCTCTGCGGTCCTTGACCGTCACGTGCAGGACCACGAGCTCCGAGTCCGCAGAAAAAACCGGTGGCTCCTGCCCTTGAACGTTGATGCCAGTGGGCAGCGGCAGTAGCGCCACTGCGACGAGCGCGATCGATGATCGCCAACACATACGAGTAAGAAGTGAGGAGTGCGGAAGTCGCCGCACTCCTTAGCAAGTCCGTCAGCCGCGTGCTGCCACGCGGGCACGCTGCCGGAGCGAGAGGGCGAGCCCGACAGCATCGCCAACGCGCCAAAGAGCGCTACGGTTGGCAACGAGCTGGCCGTTTGCGGCAACGCGGTCCTCGCCGTGGTACGCGCGAGCTCATCGGCACGCGGGTCCTGCGCCGCAGTCACAGTGCCACCGCCGGTGACCATCCACGCCAGCTGGCTCTCTGCAGGCCCAGCCCTCGCCGAAACTTGGCCGCCAACTCGTGTCGCGTCTTGTTATTGAGCTGTTGGCGGTCGAGCAGTCAGGATGTCCGCGACGAAGACTCAGCGGGGTCGGGATGAGCCGGGATGTCCGTTGCGGAATCCCGCATCACCGGGCACACCGTGTAACCCGGGGACATGCTTCACATTAGCGGTCGGCACCGAGCTTGTCTGTGCAATAAGGGACGTCTCAGGTGCTTGCACGTTCTCAAACGTCGCCCTGGCCCGGCCCTCCAACAACCGCCGATGGGTTGTCGCATCAGAAGATGTCGCCACACCAGTAGAGCACGTCGTCGCCAGACAGCCTCGGCTGCACCACCGTCGATCCGAGCGACCGCACCATCATCACTTCTGTCGAAGGGTTCGCCGATACGATCGTGACCTGCGGAGGTACGAAGCCGGCAGGCAGCCGACCGCGGATCGTCGGGCGGTGCTCGACGGGTTCTCGCGCAATGAGCGCCTGCAGAATAGCGCCGACACGAGCACCGGAGGGATCACGGTCGCCGCACTCCTCTAGGGTCCACGTGCGTCCGATGATGCTGACGACGACATAGGCAGCGGCGGTGATGCCTTCTTCGGCAATGAAAAAGTGGAGCTGGCGCGTCGTTGCCGGACCGAGTCCGGCAAGCAATCGCTTCTTCGTGATCGCGTACTGCACGAAGTCCACGTCTCGATCGAGGTGGAACCGGAAGGAGCGGGCCCTGACCTGCCCCATGGCCACGATGGCGGCCAAGTCTCGTTCCTCGCCGCCACGGATCAGTGTCATAGGGGCGCCGCGGCGGGACGATTCCGCCACACTGAGTTCAGCCTCCGTCATGGCAACCAGGTCGAAGCCGGTTGGCTGGTGTTCGTGGCTCATATCTGAAAAGAGAAGGGCCATCGCCGCGCCGTCGCGCGCGGCTTGGTCGAGCAGTCGTCCCACCAGTTCCTGCGCATGACCACCGGCGCCATGCGCAGGGTGGGTCAAGATCGCGCCGATTCCACAAACGCGTACCGGCCGTTGATCGAGTACCGCCGTAAGGTCGTACTGCGTGGCGCTCGCAAGCACGTCGACACCGTCCACCAGGGCAAGTCGTCGCTGATGGCGGCGCCCCCAAGTGGTCTTCATCTGCGCAGTGTCAAATTTCGCGTAGGCTTGCCGACTCAGCCCTTCGGGTGAGATCGAGTGCGTCGCCTCGAGCACCCGCTCCAGAATGACCCCTTCGGCTGGAACCACAGTCGCCACGTGACGAATTATCGGATGGGTGCATTAGTGAACAGCCAGACTCGCCGCGGCCTGATACCTTGCTGCTCGTAGACCGCACCGCACTACACGCGACCACGACCGGACGCGTTCCCCAGAAAGAACAACATGAAAAGCAGATCGATGCTCACCACGGTTGCCGTGCTCTGCCTGGCCTTTGCGGTCAGCACCGTCGGGCGCGCACAGACGAAAGCGACTTTCGAGGACGAGGTCGGCCAGTCGGAAAAGGCCGCAAAGGTCTTCGGCGAGATCATGGACACTCCAGACAAGGGGATTCCCAAGGACCTGCTAGACAAGTCCGAATGTGTGGCAGTGTTCCCGTCCGTGCTCAAAGCCGGCTTCGTCGTCGGCGGGCAGGGCGGGCGCGGCGTGGCCAGTTGCCGCACGGTCAACGGTTGGAGCGCGCCTGCTTACTTCACCCTGGGCGGGGGCAGTTTCGGATTGCAGATCGGAGCCGAGTCAACCGACTTCGTGATGCTCTTCATGAACAAGGACGGCCTGAACAGCCTGCTCTCGAATGAGTTCACGCTTGGCGGCGACGCGTCGGTGGCCGCCGGGCCCGTCGGTCGGCAGGCCGGAGCAGCAACCGACTTGAAGCTCAATGCTCAGATCCTCTCTTACTCCCGCAGCAAGGGCCTGTTTGCAGGACTCGAGCTCAAGGGCGTCGTGATCAAGGCGGACAAGGATGACATGCGCGACGTGTACGGCGCAGGCGTCACAGCCAGAGAAGTACTGAAGGACAACAAGGTCACAGCGCCCATAGGGGTGCGGGCGTTCCCGAACGCGCTCGGACGCTACTCGTCGCGCAACGCCACGGAATAGCGTCCCATGTCGGTCGCACCCACCGGCGCGGTCGTGGTGTCGCGCCGGTAGACCCGTCGAGAATCGACCGTCGTTCTCATTCAACGACGATTTCGTCAAGGAGAAGCCATGACTACCATTCTGTTCGCCGTGCTCGCGTTGATGTTCGTGGTCGCGATGCCGACGTGGCGACACAGTCGGAACTGGGGTTACTACCCCAGCGGAGGCGTTGGCCTGGTACTGCTGGTCCTCGTCGTCCTGATGCTGTCAGGTCGACTCTAACGCTTCGAGTTCTCGACCGTCGGCCACATCTACGATGCCAGCGACCGGCCGCTCATCGAGCTGGCCCTGGAGCGGCGCGAGATCTCGCGCTACGAGGACATTCCACCCGTCGTCCGTGATGCGATCCTGGCCGCCGAGGACAAGCGCTTTTTTCTCTGACAACGGAATCGACTACCTGAGCCTGCCACGCGTGCTCGGGAAAGAGATGTCGGATGTGCCGTCGCTCTGAAAGCGGAGCCGATCCCACGGAGCGTCATCGAGCGTGTAGAACCTTGCCCTCGAAGCAGCGGAGTGTGAGCGTGTCCCAATGACCGAGAGAAGGCTCAGCGGCATATCCACACGGAGCCGCATTCAGTCCGCGCTCCGTGAGCTCATCCGAGCGCTCGATCGGCGCGTCCCACATCCGGAGCGGGCGGGTGAGATTCGCATTGCCCGAGACGCTCAGATGCTCCGACGCGAAGCAGTAGCTCGAATCGAGGAGCTGCAGTGCGCGGGACCGAACGACAACCTGTACGACGAGGAGCTCGTCGAGGCGATCATGACCGATGATGGCGGCCCCGTCCAAGCGTGGGAGGCACATACGGTCGTAACGCAGTCGGAAAGGACCTGAGTCTGAATCGTCACAGCCGCCTATATCGTCCTGAGGGGTTAAGCATCGGCGGACGATTCTCGAGGCACCCGAGGCGACGTGCCCAACAGCACCAGACCGGCCGCAGCGGAGACGACTGATGCTGCGAAAACACCCAGTTTGGCTTCGCCGATCAGAGCGGGGCTGAAGGCCAGATTGGCGATGAACAGCGCCATTGTGAAGCCGATACCGGCAAGCATCCCTCCGCCAGCCACCAGCCTCCACGCAAGGTCAGGCGGACGTGTCGCGATGCCCCAGCGCACGGCCAGCCAGCTGAACGCGAGGACACCAAGGGGCTTGCCGACGACGAACCCGCCAAACACCGCCACCGCTACAGGGCTTTCCCACTCGCGTCCTGAGATCGGCATTCCTGCGTTCGCCAACGCGAAGAGGGGCATGACCACGAATCCCACCCATGGGTGCAGCCCCAACTCCAGTCGTTCGACAGGCGACAACGCTTCACGCGCGGCAATTTCGGCGACCTGCAGTGTGCGGCGGTCCGGCGTGATTCCACTGCCGCTGCGCGCCGACGGATGCGCAACGACCTGATCCAGGAGCGCATACAGACGATCGTCGCTGACCCATCGCCGAGCCGGTGTCAGCAGCCCGAGCACCACGCCGGTGACGGTCGCGTGGACACCCGAAGCGTCAATCGCAGCCCAGACCATCCCGCCGAGGAGAAAATACAGCGGCACGCTGCGAATGCCGAGAGCGGACATGCCACGCACGAGGATGCAACCGCTCATCCCAAGCGCAAGCGGCCACCACGCGACGTGTTTGGTATAGCCAACGGCCACGACCAGGATGGCGCCGATGTCATCGGTGATGGCTAGTGACAGCATGAAGACGCGAAGGCTCGGCGGAATCCGCGGCCCCAGCAGCGCGAGGCAGCCGATGACGAACGCGGTGTCGGTCGCCATGACGGCGCCCCAGCCGGCGCCTCCCGGCTGACCTGATTGCAACATCAGATAAACGGCCGCCGGTACGAGCATTCCGCCAACCGCCGCCGCGATGGATAAGGCGGCCACACGCGGTTGGCCCAGCTCGCCAAGCACAAGCTCGCGCTTCAGTTCGAGCGCGACGAGGAAGAAGAAGAGGGTCATCAATCCATCGTTGATCCACTCCTTCACCGACCGAACGACTTCACGCGAACCGATCTGAAGGCCGACATGCGTTTCCCACAGAGTCAGGTAGGCATCAGCCCACCGAGAGTTCGACAGGAGCAGGGCCAACAGTGTCGCTGCCAGCAGTACGGCCCCCGCGGCCGTCTCGATGCGCAGGAACTGTGAGAACGGTTGCGTCAGGCGCTCGACCAGCGCGGTCGGCAGCCGGGTGGGTAGGTCGTTCGCTTGTCGATCGTCAGCCATGTATTACGTCGCACGAGAGGACTGTTCGTCGGCGACCAGTCTTGGAACGCGGTGGCACCAGCGACGGGTAACACCGGCGCCTGCGAGCCTACGCATTGTGAGCGTGTCATCGGCTGGCGCTTCTCCCTGTGCCTTTTTGAACACGATCAGCCGTTCGGGTCAGATACAGTCCGACTCCGCGCCTGGCTGTTCAACTGGTGAATTGGCCGACGCCGTCGGTCTCAAACCATGAGATCGAGCATGGCGTGCCCCTCTTTCTGACGCGGCTGTCAGAGACCCTGCGGCTGGAAAGGACGGCGATTCGGGTGCCATCGACTACCTCTTGCGCGGTCACCGCGAGCAGGCGAAGCCTGAAGCCCGGAAGCAGTGACGAAGTGGCGCAATGGCCCAGGCGCGCTCACAAAGAGCGGCCACAACCGTTTGCACCAATCCCGGGTTCGTATTAAGATACGACCATATTGGTCGTATATCTGAGGCGTTAATGCTAAGGCTTTCTAAGAAAACGGATTACGCCTGCCGACCCCCGAACCGTCGGCTGCCTGTCAGGTTGATGTCGTTGCCGGCCATTCGCCGCGTCTCGGCGTTCTAGGCCGCGTAGGGAAAGCATGATTGAGATTCAGGAAAGCGCCGCTCGACAGATTCGAAAACTGCTCGCGAAGCAGCACATGGAAGAGGGCGGCCTGCGGATCGGGCTGAAGGCCGGCGGCTGCTCGGGCTTCGAATACGTGTTTGCCTGGGAACAGGGACCCAAGGAAGGCGATCACGTGTTTGAAGGTCCGGAAGGAGCAAGGGTCTTCGTCGATCCGCGGAGCTTCCGGCTGTTGGACGGCACGGTGCTCGGCTACGACACGAGCCTGATCAGCCGCGGCTTTCTCTTCGAAAACCCGCACGCCAAGAGCACGTGTGGCTGCGGCATCTCGTTCAGTGTCGTGGACGCTCATTCTGCCAGCCCTGACGGGGTCGCCGGAGAGGACCATCAATGACCACAGCGACCCGCACGATCGAGGAGCTTGCCAACCGGGAGTACCAGTACGGCTTCGTCACCGATGTCGAAGCCGAGACCGTTCCAAAGGGGCTCAACGAGGAAGTCGTCCGGCTGATCTCCGAGAAGAAACGTGAGCCTGCGTGGTTGCTCGAGTGGCGCCTGAAGGCGTATCGCACCTGGCTCACTATGACCGAGCCGACGTGGCAGAACGTGCACTACCCGGCGATCAACTACCAGGACATCATCTATTACTCGGCGCCGAAGAAGAGGCCGGCGCTCAACAGTCTCGACGAGGTCGATCCGGAAATCCGCGCCACGTTCGAGAAGCTCGGGATTCCACTCGAGGAGCAGAAGCTGCTCGCTGGCGTCGCGGTAGACGCCGTGTTCGACAGCGTCTCGGTAGGGACGACGTTTCGCGCGAAGCTCGCAGAGCTGGGGATCATCTTCTGTTCCTTCTCCGAAGCGGTACAGGAGCATCCCGATCTTGTGCGGAAGTACCTCGGGACGGTCGTGCCGTACTCCGACAACTTCTTCGCGACGCTCAATTCGGCAGTCTTCAGTGATGGCTCGTTCGCCTACATCCCCAAAGGCGTCCGCTGCCCGATGGAACTGTCCACCTATTTCCGCATCAACGCCCAGAACACCGGTCAGTTCGAGCGGACGCTCCTCATCGCCGAGGACGGCGCGCACGTGAGCTATCTCGAGGGCTGCACCGCGCCGATGCGGGACGAAAACCAATTGCACGCCGCCGTCGTGGAGCTCGTCGCGCTCGACAACGCGACGATCAAGTACTCGACGATCCAGAACTGGTACCCGGGCGACAAGCAAGGTAAGGGCGGCATCTTCAATTTCGTCACCAAGCGCGGCAAAGCGGCGGGCGTGAACTCGAAGATCACCTGGACGCAGGTCGAGACCGGGTCCGCCATCACGTGGAAGTACCCGGGCTGCATCCTGCAGGGCGACAATTCGATCGGCGAGTTCTATTCAGTTGCGACGACTAACAATTGGCAACAAGCCGACACCGGCACCAAGATGATCCACATCGGCCGGAACACGAAAAGCACGATTGTCTCGAAGGGGATCTCGGCGGGGCACGGCCAGAACACCTACCGCGGCATGGTGAAGATCGGCAAGCAGGCGCACGGCGCGCGCAACTACTCGCAGTGTGACTCGCTGCTCATCGGCGATCAGTGCGGCGCCCACACGTTTCCGTACCTGGAAATCAAGAACACGTCGGCGCGCGTGGAGCACGAGGCGTCCACTTCGAAGATCGACGAAGACCAGATCTTTTATTGCCGCCAGCGCGGCCTCTCGGCCGAGGACGCCGTGAACCTGATCGTCAGCGGGTTCTGCCGGGAAGTCTTCCGCGAGCTGCCGATGGAGTTCGCCGTGGAAGCGCAGAAGCTCCTCAGCGTCAGCCTGGAAGGCAGCGTCGGCTAAGTCAGCAAGACCATGCTTAATATCCACAACCTCCACGTACGGGTCGGCGGCAAGCCGATTCTTCAAGGCATTGACCTCTCCGTCAACGCCGGGGAAGTGCACGCCATCATGGGACCGAACGGCTCGGGCAAGAGCACGCTCGCGCGTGCGTTGTCCGGCCACCCTGACTACCAGGTGACGGAGGGTGAGGTGTCGTACGAGGGTCGCGATCTACTTGCGATGGATCCGGAAGAGCGCGCCCGCGAGGGTGTGTTCATGGCGTTCCAGTACCCGGTCGAGATTCCGGGTGTGAACAATGCGTACTTCCTGAAAGCCGCCCTCAACGCGATCCGCAAGCACCGCGGGCAGGAGGAGCTTGACGCCATCGAGTTCATGGCGCTGATGCGCGAGAAGGCGACGCTGCTCGAGATCGACCCGGGCATGCTCTCCCGTTCTGTCAATGAAGGCTTCTCCGGCGGCGAGAAAAAGCGCAACGAGATCTTTCAGATGGCAATACTCGAACCGAGGCTGGCGATCCTCGACGAAACCGATTCGGGCCTGGACATCGACGCGCTCAAGCTCGTGGCAAACGGCGTCAACGCAATGCGGAGCGCGGAGCGGGCCATCATCGTCGTCACCCACTATCAGCGGTTGCTCGATTACATCGTCCCCGATGTCGTCCACGTCCTCTCGGGCGGGCGGATCGTGAAGTCCGGCGACCGGGCGCTCGCGCTCGAGCTCGAAGACAAGGGATACGGCTGGCTCGACCCAGAGGCGGCCGCCGCGCCGGCCACGAAAGCGTAAGGGCATCCGCATGACACGCGTCGTCCAGTCCAGTCCGCAGATCGACGCCTATGTGGGCGATTCCGATCGCCTGGTGTCCGCCGGTTCCGCGACGGAGCCGTCATGGCTGCGGAATCTGCGCCGGAAGGGGATCGAGCACTTCGCGGACGCCGGCTTTCCAACGACGCGCGATGAGGAATGGAAGTTCACCAGCGTCGCATCGATCGCCCACCGGCATTTCGCGCCGGCGCACGATGGTCAGAGCGGAATCACGACGGATCTGATCGAACGCCGGATCGGCGCACTCGGCGGCTATCGGCTCGTGCTGGTGAATGGCACGTATGCGCCAAAGTTCTCCGTTGGCGAGCTGCCTGCCGGCGTGCAGGTGTCGAGTCTGCGGTCTATCCTGGCCACGAATCCGGCGGCCGTCGAGCCGTATCTCGGTCGGTTCGCCCCCTCTGATGGCCAGGCGTTCACGGCGCTGAACACGGGGTTCCTCCAGGACGGCGCGTTCGTGTGGATCCCCCCAGGCGCGATCATCGAAGAGCCCATTTCGCTGCTGTTCGTGTCGGCATCGCCAGAGACCCCCGGCGTGTCGCACCCGCGTGTTCTTATCGTCGCTGGCGACCACAGTCAGGCCACGATCGTCGAGAGTTACGCCGGTCCGGCGGGACAGGAGTACTTCACCAACGCCGTTACGGAGGTCGTGGTCGGGTCCGGCGCGTTGGTCGACCATTACAAGGTGCAACGCGAGAGCCAGCGTGCGCATCACATCGGCAGCATGTACGTGCACGGCACCCGTGACAGCACTTTTTCATCGCATTCGATCGCGTTCGGCGGCGCGCTCGTTCGCAACGACATCATCGCCTTACTCGACGGCGAGGGCAGCGACTGCACATTGAATGGTCTGTACCTCGTGGATGGCCGGCGGCTGATCGACAATCACACCACGATCGACCATGCCAAGTCCCACTGCGGCAGCCACGAAATGTACAAAGGGATCCTCAGCGGCCACGCTCGTGCCGTCTTCAACGGCAAGATCATCGTACGGCCCGACGCGCAGAAGACCGACGCCAAGCAGACGAACAAGGCCCTGTTGCTCTCCGACGATGCGCAGATCAATACGAAGCCGCAACTCGAGATCTTCGCCAACGACGTGAAGTGCACGCACGGCGCGGCAGTGGGTCAACTCGACGAGGACGCGATCTTTTATCTGCGGGCGCGGGGCCTCGGCCGGCGGCAGGCGCGTGACATGCTGATCCACGCGTTCGCGGGTGACGTGCTCAACCGGATCCGGATTGACGGGCTCAGGACGTCGCTCGAAGAGCACCTGTTATCCGAGCTCCTCACGGCCGAGGGGGCCGCGAACCAGCCATGACCAGCATCGCCAGCATCGCCGCGCCGTCCCAGGCCGGTTTCGACGTGCGCCGGATCCGAGAGGACTTTCCGATTCTTGGCCAGACCGTGCACGGCAAGCCGCTCGTGTACCTGGACAACGCCGCGACGACGCAGAAGCCTCGTGCGGTGCTTGACGCATTGATGGCCTACTACAGCGAGGACAATGCGAACGTCCACCGCGGCGTCCACCTGCTCAGCGAGCGAGCCACCCAAGCCTTCGAGGACGCCCGCATCACGGTGCAGCGGTTCATCAACGCAGCCTCCGCGCACGAAATCGTCTTCACGCGCAACGCCACCGAAGGCATCAATCTGGTCGCCCAGACATTCGGACGTACACGTCTCGGCCCGGGAGATGAGGTGTTGATCTCCGCCATGGAGCACCACTCCAACATCGTGCCCTGGCAGATGGTGTGTGAGGAAAAGGGCGCGTCGTTGCGGGTGATTCCGATCACTGACGAGGGGACGCTGCAGCTCGAGGAGTACGAACGGCTTCTCGGCCCCCGCACGAAGCTCGTCGCGATCGTCCATCTGTCGAACGTGCTCGGGACGATCAATCCCGTCCAGCAGATGATTGCGACGGCGCATCGGCGTGGCGTGCCGGTACTGATCGACGGATCCCAGGCGGTGCATCACATGACGGTGGACGTCCACGCGCTTGACGCCGACTTCTACGTGTTCACCGGCCACAAGCTGTACGGACCGACCGGAATTGGCGTGTTGTACGGCAAGGAGCGGCTGCTCGAGGAGATGCCGCCGTATCAGGGTGGTGGCGACATGATCAAGTCGGTCACGTTCGAGAAGACCACCTATAACGCCCTGCCGTACAAATTCGAAGCGGGGACACCGAACATCGCCGGTGCGATAGGGTTGGCGGCGGCGGTGGATTACGTCACCGGAATCGGGAGGGATCGCATCTCCGCCCACGAGCGTGAGCTGCTGGCGTACGGAACGGCGGAGTTGTCGGAAGTGCCGGGCCTGACGCTCATCGGAACGGCGGTGGAGAAGTCGAGCGTGCTCTCGTTCGTGATGGACGGCGTGCACCCGCACGATATCGGCACCATCGTCGATCAGGAAGGGGTTGCGATTCGCACGGGGCACCACTGCGCTCAGCCCCTGATGCAGCGGTTGGGCATTCCCGCCACCGCGCGCGCGTCGCTGGCGCTGTATAACACCCGCGAGGAGATCGACGCCCTCGTCGCAGCGCTCCACAAGGTACGCCAACTCTTCGCCTGACGTAGGGCGGGTCCGGCTGCGAAATGTTGGTTGACGTGGGTCGTTGTTCCCGTTCGTCGCTCCGGATTGCGAGGCTTGCCAGTGTCCGACCTTCGGGATCTGTATCAAGAGGTCATCCTCGACCATAACCGCCGGCCGCGCAACTTCCGCGCGATTGAAGGCGCCAACCGGCACGCCGAGGGCTACAACCCGCTCTGCGGGGATCGGCTGTCGCTCTACCTGAAGGTCGAGGACGGGGTGATCAAGGACGCCAGCTTCCAGGGATCGGGATGCGCGATCTCGAAAGCGTCGGCTTCGATGATGACCGACAGCATCAAGGGGAAAACGCTGACCGAGGCCCGCGGCATGTTCGAGCAGTTTCACCAGATGGTGACCGGAAACGCCGACGCACTTGCCGATCCAGAACGGCTGGGTAAGCTGGCCGTGTTCGAGGGTGTCCGCAACTACCCGGCGCGCGTGAAATGCGCGAGCCTCGCCTGGCACACGCTTCGCTCCGCGGTGGACGCGAAGGACGAGGTCGTCTCGACAGAAGTGGAGTAGGGCGACCGACTCATGACTGACAAGATCATCAAGCTCACCGACGAACACGCGGCCCGCGCAGAAGAGGCGGCGCGGGCGGCTTCGCATGCGGGCGCCACAGCCGGCGCAATCTTCGAGCGTCGTGACCCCGTCGAGACGCTCGCGATGCAACCGCAGATCGTCGAGGCGCTCGCGACCATCTTCGACCCCGAGATCCCCGTCAACATCTACGAACTCGGTCTCGTCTACGAGATTGCCGTCGACGCCGACCACGTGGTTGGTGTTCGCATGACGTTGACGGCGCCTGGCTGCCCGGCTGCTCAGAGCCTTCCCGTGGAAGTCGTCAACAAGCTGAAGCAGCTGCCCGGCATCACCGACGCACACGTGGACATCGTCTGGGATCCACCGTGGGACAAAGGCCGGATGTCGGATGCCGCGAAACTGCAGCTCGGGATGTTCTGACCCGTTCCGCTCGCTGACATCGCTCGGCGCCTTTTCTCTGGCTGCCCGCCTCATCCGTCGACTCGAGATCGTCACGTTTTGAGTTTCTTGGCGTGCACCTCACATATACAATTCGCGCAACCTCGAACTCGCCGCCTAGGAGAGAAGCTATGACGCACGTCCTCAGCTCTCTGTTGTGTGGTGTCCTCGTCGCACTGACTGCGACGCCTGCTCTCGCACAAGCCACATCGCAGATCACCGGCACGGTCAAAGATGCAAGCGGCGCTGTTCTCCCTGGGGCGAGCGTCAGTGCGACCCAGACCGACACCGGGTTCAAACGCGAGGTCGTCACGGATGGCGACGGCTTTTTCTCGCTTCCCGGCATACCTGTCGGCCCTTACCAGCTCGAAGTCATGCTGCCGGGATTCCGGACCGCCGTGCAGACGGGCATCGTCCTGCAGGTGAACAGCAATCAGGTCGTCCCGGTGACGCTCGCACTTGGCGCAGTCGAAGAAGCGATCACCGTCGCGGCGAACACACAGACGGTGGAAACACGCAACCTCGGCGTCAGTCAGGTCATGGACAACCAGCGCATTCTCGAATTGCCGCTGAACGGTCGCAACCCGGCCGACCTCCTGCAATATCTGCCGGCAGCAGTGCCGCAGGCGGTGGTCCTGGCGAGTAGTGCGATGGGCGGCAGCAACGGCGTTCAGGCGTACTCGCTGGGCGGCGGGTTGTCGTTCGGAGTGGCCTATGTGCTGGACGGCGCCATGCACAACGACCCGCGCAACAACCTGAACCTGCCCTTGCCGTTCCCCGACGCGTTGCAGGAGTTTCAGGCGGAAACCAGCGCCCTGACCGCACAGAACGGGATGCACTCGGCGGGTTCCGTGAACGCGGTGACCAAGTCGGGCACGAATGCGTTCCGGGGCGACCTCTTTGAATTCCTTCGTCATCACAGCTTCAACGCCACCGATCCGTTCGGGGCCCGGCAGGCCGACGGATCGCGCAAAGACGATGGGCTCAAGCGCAACCAGTACGGCGCGACGCTCGGGGGTCCCATCAGTCCCGACCAGCTGTTCTTCTTCTTCGGCTATCAGGGCACCAATACCAGAGTGAACCCGACCGACAACCGCGCCTTCGTGCCCACGCCGGCAATGCTGGCAGGCGACTTCACCGCGTTTGCCTCGCCCGCGTGCAATGCAGGAGTGCAGCGCAACCTGCTCCTACCGTTCGTGAACAACAGGATCAGTCCGGCCCTGTTCAGCAAGGCGGCGCTCAACATCACTTCCAAACTGCCGACGACCAGCGATCCGTGTGGCCTCGTTCAGTACGGGCTGCCGAGCGCCTCTGACGAGGGGCAGTATGTGACCAAAGTCGATTTCACGATCAACAACGCACACTCACTGTTTGGCCGCTATATTGCGACCACGCAGTTCTCGCCGCCACCCTACACGCTCGAATCGGCGCAGCAGAATGTCCTGACGACCCGCATCGGCGGACGCGACAACATCGCGCACACGCTGACGCTGGGCGAGAACTACGTGATCAACTCGAGCACCTTGAACGCCGTTCGCGTCGCCTACAATCGCACCGATATCTCGCGGCCGAACATCGACTATTTCTCTCCGCCGGAGGTTGGCATCAATAGCTACAGTTATCTGGAGCACTACACGCTGTTGAATGTCACAGGCGGTTTCACGCTTGGCACCGGAACCGAGACGCCGACGAACATCTTCACGCCGTCGTGGCAGATCAGTGATGACTTCACGCTCGTGCGCGGCGGCCACCAGTACGCATTCGGCGGGAGCGTGGCGCGGTGGAGCACGGAGTCTCACGGGAACGTCCGTTCACCGGGCCAGTTCACCATCGATGGCACCCAGACGGGATTGGGACTGGCCGACTTCCTGCTCGGCAGGCTTGGCACGAACGGGTTTCTTCAGGCGGCGCCGAATACGCTCGACATGAAGCAGCGCTATCTCGCGTTGTACGCGCAGGACACATGGAGAGTCGGATCGCGGCTGACGCTCAACTACGGTGTTCGGTGGGAACCATTCTTCCCCCAGCAGATCGTGAACGGCGCCGTATATCAGTTCGACATGGAGCGCTTCAGCGCCGGCACCAAGAGCACCGTGTTCCCGAATGCGCCGGCCGGCCTCTATTACCCGGGCGACCCGGGTTTCCCGAGCCAGGCGGGCATGCTGACGGACTGGAACAACCTCGGACCGCGGGTTGGAGTCGCGTGGGATCCTGCTGGTGATGGAAAGACGTCGGTGCGGGCCTCGTACGGCAAATCGTACGAGTTCGTGAACGGGCAGTTTCATCTCAACACATCGGTCGCGCCGCCGTGGGGCTCCGAAGTGCGGCTGAACGCGCCGCCCGGGGGCCTGGACAACCCGTTCCTCGGGAATCCGGGCGGGCAGACG
>Ga0207659_10000725_pt1 | contig 19531 bp, 18 predicted proteins | sample KBSM43metaG_FD_184330 | JGI IMG/M metagenome (GOLD analysis project Ga0207659, IMG submission 184330) | Miscanthus rhizosphere microbial communities from Kellogg Biological Station, Michigan, USA - KBS M4-3 metaG (SPAdes) (version 2) | ecosystem: Host-associated > Plants > Roots > Rhizosphere >...
GTGAACGCAAGCTCTTCCTGAGGGGCAAGCGTCAACGAAGCATCGTCGAACTGAAGCGCGCACGTGATCGAGCAGAAGAGGCTAGCCGCGCCAAGTCAGCGTTCCTGGCCAACATGAGTCACGAGATCCGTACGCCGATGAATGGAATCATCGGCTCGCTCGCCCTTTTGGACAGGACCGATTCGGAGGATCGACGCCGGACCTTGATTGACGTGGCGCGTCAGGCCGCCGACGGACTGCTTCAGACGCTGAATGAGATCCTCGACTACGCAAAGCTCGACGCCAAGAGTGGTTCCATCCACCTGGCACCGATGGATTTGCGTCGTGTGTGCCAGTTGGCAGTGCAGACCTTCCAAGCAAATGCGACCGCAAAGGGTATCGCCCTGAGATTTGACGCCTCGGGCTATCCAACCGACATGTGGTCGGTATGTGGCGATGAGGAAAAGCTTCGTCGGATCGTGATGAACCTGGTCAGCAACGCTATCAAGTTCACTTCGGAAGGCGCTGTCATTCTGCGGCTGCGTGGGAAGCGAACGGCAAGGGGGGTCGCTGTTGTGCTCCGCGTTGCCGATACTGGCATCGGCATCCCAACAGACAAGATTCCGCTGCTGTTTCAGCCGTTCTACCAAGTCGAGTCCGGCATGTCCCGCAGCTATGGCGGCACGGGATTGGGCCTTGCAATTTCGCGCCAACTGGTTGAATTGATGGGCGGGAGCGTTCGGGTGAGGAGTGCCATCGGGCGTGGCAGCATCTTTACCGTGCGGCTGCAACTGACTCAAGCTGCTGAGCGCATCGAAGTGCCCCGCGTCGCACCTGAACTGCCTCCGGTCGGTCTTGCCTCCGCGCGTGGAAAGACTGTCCTCCTGGTCGAGGACAACAGCGTTAACGCGTTCATCTCCGCCGCCTCGCTCGAAAGCATGGGCGTGGCGTCCGTTCATGCCGTCAATGGCAGCGAGGCCGTCAACTTCTACCGCGAGCGAAGGTTCGATGCAATCCTCATGGACTGCGAAATGCCGGTAATGGATGGGTTCGCCGCGACCCGTCTGATCCGGGAGTTGGAGGCCAAGTCCGGGCAGCCGCGCACGCCCATCATCGCGCTCACGGCGAACGCACTTACCGGCGATCGTGAGCATTGCCTACGACATGGCATGGACGACTACCTCAGCAAGCCTATCGAGCTGAGGCAACTCGGCGTGCTCGTAGCCAAGTGGCTCGGTAGTGACGCCCCGGCGGCGAACGCGAATATCGACCGTGTGGGTACGCCCGCGCCGACGGCGCGGGCCGCCTGAACGGATCGCTAAATCAGCGCATAAGTCGTCGTCGCATGCGCCGCGATCTTCCCGTCCGGCGCCAGAAAGTCCACCTCGCCATAACTGAGCGTCTTGCCCAAGCGCAAGACCCGCGCCACGACGGTGACTGACGCCGCTTCCTTCGGCACCGGCCGCAGGAAGCTCGTCTGCAGCTGAACCGTCGTCATCGGCTTGAAGCTGCCCATCCGGGCGATCATCGCCACCAGCATCGCGGTATCCGCCGCCGACATGATCGCCTGTCCGCAGAGCACGCCGCCGCCATGAACCAGCCCGGGGGCGACCGGCAGGCTCAGGGTGACCGCCTCCTCGTCGATCGCTTCGATGCGCAGGTTCAGCCGCCGCACGTACTCGGCGGCGATCTCGTCCAGGGTCTTCTGCAGGGTGGCGATGTCCATAGGGCCGGGATTCTAGGCAGCGCGCTGCGGAGATAATCCTCGCCTTCGCCCGTTGGAGTTCCCGTCCATGAACAAGATCTTCCCGAGCGCCGCCGCGGCGCTCTCCGGCGTCGTCCACGACGGCCAGCTGCTCGCCGTGGGCGGCTTCGGGCTGTGCGGCATCCCCGAGACGCTGATCGAAGCCCTGCGCGATTCCGGGGCCAAGAACCTGACCGTGATCTCGAACAACGCCGGCGTCGACGGCTTCGGCCTCGGGCTCCTCCTCGAAACGCGCCAGATCAAGCGAATGATCTCGAGCTACGTCGGCGAGAACAAGGAGTTCGAGCGGCAATACCTGGCCGGCGAACTCGAGCTCGAGTTCACCCCCCAGGGCACCCTGGCCGAGAAGCTGCGCGCCGGCGGCGCCGGCATCCCGGCGTTCTTCACCCGCACCGGCGTCGGCACGCTGGTCGCCGAGGGCAAGGAAACGCGCGAGTTCGACGGCCATCTCTACGTGATGGAGCGCTCTCTCGTGCCCGAGGTCTCCCTGGTCAAGGCCTACAAGGCCGACAAGAGCGGCAACCTCGTTTTCCGCCGGACCGCGCGCAACTTCAATCCGGCCGTGGCGATGGCGGGCAAGATCACGATCGTCGAGGTGGAAGAGATCGTCGAGACCGGCTCGTTCGATCCCGATGCGGTGCACCTGCCCGGCATCTACGTGCACCGGATCGTCCTCAATCCGAACCCCGAGAAGCGGATCGAGAAACGCACCGTCAGCGCGGCCCTTCCGGCCGCCAAGGCGGCCCAGGAAGCGACCCAGGCGATCGCCCGGGCCGCGTCGCAGAAGGCAGGAGTCTGAAATGGCCTGGACCCACGACCAGATGGCCGCGCGCGCGGCAGAGGAGCTGCACGACGGCTTCTACGTCAACCTCGGCATCGGCCTGCCGACGCTCGTCGCCAACTTCGTCAAGCCCGATATCGAGGTCTGGCTGCAGAGCGAGAACGGCATGCTCGGCATCGGCCCGTTCCCGACCGAAGACGAGGTCGACGCCGACCTAATCAACGCAGGCAAGCAGACCGTGACCACGATCCCCGGCTCCTCGATCTTCGGCTCGCACGACTCCTTCGCCATGATCCGCGGCGGCAAGATCAACCTTTCGATCCTCGGCGCGATGCAGGTCAGCGAGAAGGGCGACCTGGCCAACTGGATGATTCCGGGCAAGATGGTCAAGGGCATGGGCGGGGCGATGGACCTCGTCGCCGGGGTCGAGCGGGTGCTGGTGCTGATGGAGCACGTGGCCCGCAAGAAGGACGGCGGCTTCGACCTGAAGATCCTGCCCGCGTGCACGCTGCCGCTCACGGGAGTCGGTGTCGTCAACCGCATCATCACCGACCTCGCGGTGATGGACGTGACGCCGGGCGGCCTGAAGGTTGTCGACCTCGCCGAGGGCGTCTCCCGCGAGGAGCTGCAGGCCAAGACCGGGGTTCCGCTGCGCTGAAGCAGCGGCCGGCCGCGGCGCTCAGCCTTGCTGCTGGCGCCGCATCTCCTTGCGCTTCATCTCCAGGTACGCGTTCTGCTCCATCTCGTGGAGCTGGGCGGCGTAGCGCTCCGTGCTCGCGTACCACTCCTGGATGCGCCGCTCGAACTGCTCGGCCGGCGGCAGCGAATAGGCCACCAGGTAGGCATCGATCGCCAGGTAGTAGCGCATGGTGTTGCGCTCCAGCAGCCCGAGCACGCCGCCGATGTAGACCGGCTTGCCCTCGGCATTGCGACCGGTGATCGAGAAGCCCACCTTGTTGCGTCCGATGGTGGTCAGGTAGGTCTGGATCGCCATCCGTGCCGCGAAGCCGTAACCGTACGCGTAGGACATGTGGATCAGGCTCCGCTTCGCGTCCAGCGGGATCGCCTCGACCTGGATCCGGTAGTTCTTGGTGCTGAGCGGCCCCTCGTCGGCGTTCAGATGAACCGCGAAGTAGTCGGCCGTCGCGGCGGACAATTGCCAGTCGAACTCGAGCAGGTAGGCGTCTTCGAGCGCCTGGTCGAACTTGCGGCCGACGTTGAGGTGGATCGACTTGCCGTCCGGCCCGGACCGGCAGCGCTTGACGTTGAGATGCAGGATCAGGATGTCGCACCAGTGGTCGTTCACCTGGAGCGCCTGCTTCACCGTCGCGAAAGGATGGTCGACGACGGTGTAGACGTCGCCGCGCAGGTCGCCGGAGGTCTGGGTCGATTCGAGCACCAGCGGCCGGCCGAACTGGTTGCTCGCGAACTTGTCCTGGAGCGCCGCGTTCTTGTGGCGCAGCGCAGCGACGTCCTGGGCCAGCGCCGGTGCGGCGACGGCGATGGCAAGGGCGGCGAGCAGCCAGGTGGCACGGCGGAGGGCGCCTGCGACGAGCGAGAAAGGTGTCAAAGCCAGTACTCCCACAGACGACCGAACCACTCCTTGGCCCGCGTGCCGACCCCGCGGCTGCGCCAGACCTCAAGGGTGATCTGATTCGAGACCGCGAGGTCTCGCTCGAAGGCCTCGCGCATCTTTGCGCCGAACTCGGACCCGAGTATGACCGCGGTCAACTCCTGGTTGTGCAGAAAGCTGCGCCAGTCTAAGTTGGTCGAGCCGACGGTCACCCAGACGCCGTCGATCACCGCCGTCTTGGCGTGCAGCAGGGCCTCGCGCCGCTCGTAGAGCTTCACCCCGCCAGCGAGCAGCGTCTCGTAGTGCGAGCGGCCGGCGTGGAACACCAGCGACGAGTCGCTCACGCTTGGCACGATCAGCTTGACGTCGACACCTCGTGCCGTGGCGCGGATCAGGGCATCCACCAACTGCGGATCCGGCACGAAGTAGGCGTTGGTGAGAAGGATCTCGGCGGCGGCGCTGTTCAGCGCCGAGATCAACGTCACGTAGATCTGGCTGAACGGTTCTTCGGGCGCGCTGCCGATGGCACGCACGACCTCCTTGCCGCGTCGGGGCAGCGTCGGGAAGTAGTTGCGCGGCGCGAGCGCCGGTCCCCTCTGTCCTTCCCAGGTCTCCATGAAGAGCTTCTGCAGCTGTGCCACCACCGGGCCTTCGATCTGCAGGTCGGTGTCGCGCCAGGGCAAGCGGTCCTTGTCGTCCGCCTTGCTGCGCCGGCTGCCGGAGCCGGAGATCGACGACGATCCGCCGGAGTACACGCTGCTGATGTTGATGCCGCCGAGGATGGCGAGCTGGCCGTCGACCACCAGGAGCTTGCGGTGGTCGCGCTGGTTCACCTCCCAGCCGGACTTGGCCGCGAGCGGATTGACCGGGTTGAATTCGAGCACGGCGACGCCGGTGTCCTCGAGGCGCTTGAAGAACGCCGTCGGCGTGCCCAGGGTGCCGACGCCGTCGCGGATCAGGTTGACCTGCACTCCCTGGGCCTGCTTGGCGACCAGGGCATCCGCGAAGCGCCGGCCGGCCTCATCGTCCTCGAGGATGTAGGTCTCCATGTCGATGTGGTCGCGCGCCGCTGCGATGGCCGAAAGCATGGCGGCGTAGGTGTCCGGCCCGTTCTCGAGCAGGACGACGCGATTGCCCAGGCTGAGGGGCTCGCCCGAGACTTCCTGCTCGAGCGCCAGATGCCGCGCCAGGCTGTCTGGGTTCTGGTCGGCGCCGGAGAGGCGTTCCAGCACCACCTTGGCCTGCTCCGGCGTGAGGATCCGGCCGCTGGCGGTCTTGAACTGGACGCTCTCGGGATCGGCCCGCGCCATGTCGGGCGTGATCTCCGGCAGCGTGCTGCAACCACCGGCGAGGGCGGCCAGCGCCAGCGTTGGCAGCAGGCATCTCAGGGCGGCGAAGCGATAACCGATCGCTCCCGGCATCAGCCCGAACTCCGGGTCGGGCTTGCCGCCAGGGCGCGCGCCGCGCGGGTCACGAGCTCGGGGCCTTGGTAGATGAAGCCGGTGTAGATCTGCACGATGTCTGCGCCTGCGTCCCTCTTGGCAATTGCGTCTCCCGGGCTGGTCACGCCGCCCACGCCGATGATCGGAAAGGCCGGCCCGAGGGCCGCGCGAAGCCGCGAGACGACGCGGTTGGATCCCGCGAGTAGGGGGGCGCCGGAAAGCCCGCCGGCCTCGTCGCCATGCGGCAGGTGGGCGACGGCGTCGCGGGCCAGCGTGGTGTTGGTGGCGATCACGCCATCGATCGCGTGCTTGGTCAGCGTGGCGGCGATCGCATCCACCTGGCCGGCATCGAGATCGGGGGCGATCTTGAGGAAGATCGGCACCGTCCGGCCGTGCTCGGCCGCCAGCTCGCCGCGGCGCATGCGGATGGCGCCGAGCAGGGCGTCGAGCGCGGCATCGCCCTGGAGATCGCGCAGGTTCTTGGTGTTCGGGCTCGAGATGTTGATGGTCACGTAGTCGGCATGCGGGTACACCCCGGCCAGGCCGATCAGGTAGTCGTCGGCCGCCCGCTCGATCGGCGTCGCCGCGTTCTTGCCGATGTTGAGACCGAGGATGCCGCCGCTGCTGCGAAAGCGCGCCCGGCGCACGTTGCGGATGAAGGCGGCCAGGCCTTCGTTGTTGAAGCCCATCCGGTTGATCAGTGCCGAGGCGGCAACGAGGCGGAAGAGGCGCGGCTTCGGATTGCCCGGTTGCGCCAGCGGCGTGACCGTGCCGACCTCGATGCTGCCGAAGCCGAGCGCGCCGAAGGCATCGATGCAGCGTCCGTTCTTGTCCAGCCCCGCGGCCAGGCCAATGCGGTTGGGGAAGCGCAGCCCGGCCAGCGTCACCGGATCGTGGACACGGCGCTGGGCGATCGTGCGAACCAGCGGCGTGTGCTGGATCGCCGCCATGGCGCCGAGAGTCAGGTCGTGCGCGTGCTCCGGATCGAGCCCGAACAGGAAAGACCGGGCCAGGGGGTAGGGCAGAAGGGGCATGGGCGCGGCGATTCTGGCATTGCCCGTTGCATACTCGGATCCGGCCCCACTCCGGCCCGCGTGGCCCGCGGGATCCAGCGAAGAGACATGACCGAGCCGCGGATCGAGAAAGACACCTTCGGCGACATCGCCGTGCCGGGCGACCGCCTCTGGGGCGCGCAGACCGAGCGCTCGCTGCATCACTTCGACATCTCGACCGAGAAGATGCCGCCCGAGCTGATCCGCGCCCTGGCGCTGGTCAAGCGCAGCGCTGCGGTCGTCAACCGCGCGCTCGGCACGCTCGATGCGAAGAAGGCCGATGCGATCGCTGCCGCTGCCGACGAGGTGCTCGCCGGCAGGCACGACGGCGAATTCCCGCTCTCGGTGTGGCAGACCGGCTCGGGCACGCAGAGCAACATGAACATGAACGAGGTGCTCGCCAACCGCGCCTCGCAGCTGCTCGGTGGGCCGCTCGGCCAAGGCCGGCTCGTGCACCCGAACGACGACGTCAATCGCAGCCAGTCGTCGAACGACGTCTTTCCCACGGCGATGAGCGTCGCCGCCGTCGAGGCGACCACCCGCCGCCTGATCCCCGCGCTGGAGGCGCTGCGGGCGACGCTCGGCGAGAAGGCGACGCAGTTCGCCGACATCGTCAAGATCGGCCGCACCCACCTCCAGGACGCGACGCCGCTCACCCTCGGTCAGGAGATCTCCGGCTGGGTTGCGCAGCTCGACCACGCTCTTGGGCACGTGCGCACCGCCTTGCCGCACTTGTGCGAGCTGGCGCTCGGCGGCACCGCCGTCGGCACCGGCCTGAATGCGCCAGCCGACTTCGGCCCGCGAGTCGCGGCCGAGCTGGCCACGCGCACCGGCCTGCCGTTCGTCTCGGCGCCCAACAAGTTCGAGGCCCTCGCCGCGCACGACGCGATCGTCTTCGCCCATGGCGCGCTGAAGACACTGGCGGCGTCGCTGACCAAGATCGCCAACGACGTGCGCTGGCTCGCCTCCGGGCCGCGCTCCGGCCTGGGCGAGATCCGCATCCCGGAGAACGAGCCCGGCAGCTCGATCATGCCGGGCAAGGTCAACCCGACCCAGTGCGAGGCGCTGACGATGCTCTGCGCTCAGGTGCTGGGCAACGACGTCGCGATCAACATCGCCGGCGCTTCCGGAAACTTCGAGCTCAACGTGTTCAAGCCGGTGCTGATCCACGACTTCCTGCAGAGCACGCGGCTGCTGGCCGACGGCATGAAGAGCTTCGAGGTCCATTGCGCCCGTGGCATCGAGCCCGACCGGGCGCGGATCGAGGAACTGGTGCAGCGCTCGCTGATGCTCGTGACCGCGCTCAATCCGCACATCGGCTACGACAAGGCGGCGAAGATCGCGAAGGAGGCGCACCGCAGCGGCTCGACGCTGCGCGAGGCGGCGATCGCCTCCGGCTGGCTCAGCGCCGAGCAGTTCGACGCCTGGGTGGTCGCTTCCGACATGGTGGGGGGGCGCAAATGAGCAGCCCGGCCCAGCCCCCGGCGGCGAGCCAGGCCGAGCTGAAGCGCCTGGTCGGCGAGGCGGCGCTCGCCTATGTCGAGCCCGGCAGCATCGTCGGCGTCGGCACCGGCTCCACCGTCAACTGCTTCATCGACGCGCTGGCGACGCTTCCAGGCGGCATCGCCGGCGCGGTCTCGAGCAGCGAGGCCAGCACCGCCCGGCTGCGCGCGATCGGCGTGCGGGTGCTGGAAGCGAGCGCGGTCGAGAAGCTCGCCGTCTACATCGACGGCGCCGACGAGATCGACGGCTCCGGCTGCATGATCAAGGGCGGCGGCGGTGCCCTGACGCGCGAGAAGATCGTCGCCGACCTGGCTGAGCGCTTCATCTGCATCGCCGACGGCTCGAAGCTGGTCGAGCGGCTCGGCCGCTTCCCCTTGCCGGTGGAAGTGGTGCCGATGGCCGCGGCGCAGATCGGCCGCCGGTTCACGAAGCTCGGCGGCCGGCCGGTGCTGCGCGCCGGCGTGGTCACCGACAACGGCGGCCACATCCTCGACATCCATGGTCTCGCGATCGACGATCCGGCGGCGATGGAAGCCGAGGTCAGCCAATGGCCGGGCGTCGTCTGCTGCGGCATCTTCGCTCGCAACCGGGCTTCGATCTGCCTCCTCGGCACCGCCGAGGGCGTGCGGACGATGCGCTTCTGATCACCGCAGGGCGGAGGCGCAAAAGCGCGTAACCTCTCCCCCGTGCACGTTTGGTGCAACACACAGGAAGGACGGCCCGTGGCCAAACCCAACTATTCGTTCGAGAAGCGCCAGCGCGAGCTGGCCAAGAAGAAGAAGAAGGAAGAGAAGGAAAAGGAAAAGGCCGACCGCAAGGCGGCCGGCGAGTCCGGCGAAGCGGCGGCGCCCCAGGATGGGCAAGCCCCGGCCGATCCGCCGTCGATGGGCCCGAGCGGCGGCTGACGCTCAGCCCGCGGCGCCGGGCAGCGGGCCCGCGCGCCGGAAGGCGCGGCTCGCGAAGCGCGCCGGGTCGACCGCATCGAGCAGGTCGGCCTCCAGCGGCATCGGTGCACCGGTGATGGACGCAGCTAGCAGTTGCGCGCCCAGCGCCGAGCCGGCGATGCCGCGCGAACCTAGCCCCGCGAAGACGAACAGGCCCGGCGCTCGCGGTGCGAACCGCGGCTGCTCGGGTCGCGGCGACCCTGCGGCGTCGACCTCGACGCCCAATTCCGGCCCGATGGCCGCCAGCGGCACCGGGCCGATCAGCGGCAACCGGTCGGGGCTCGCCCAGCGCCAGGCGACGCGTCCGGAGATCTCGCCGAGCGCAGCCAGCGGCGGCGGCTGAGCCACCAGCCCGGCGAGGCGCTCGATATTGGCCCGGTGGTCGTCGTCACGCAGCGCAGGATCGACATCGCCTTCGTGCGCGCTGGCGCCGAACCAGGTCGTCCCGTCGAGCGACGGCAGCAGGTAGCCCGAGCCGGCGAGCGGCAGGCGCAGGGTTGCGGCCGCCGGCCAGCGGGCGCTGGGGATGCCGCTCGTCTGGCCGCGACTCGACTGCAGGCCCAGGTTGCCGCCGAGCAGGTCGAGGGCTGCGCCGGCGTTGGCCAGGACCACGACCTCGGCCGTCGCGAACACGCGGCCGGCCGCGTCGAGGATCTGCCAGCGGTCGGCGACGCGACGGATCGCAGCGACCGTCTGCTCCCGACGGACGGCAATCCGTTCTCCCGCTCGCTCGGCATGGGCCCGGGCCAGGCCGCGCGGCTCGACCCAGCCGCCACCCACGAAGTGCCAGGCCGGGGCCGGCACGGCGATGCCGGCGATCGCTCCGGCTTCGTTCGCAGACACGGCGCGCACGTAGTCGGCCGGCAGGCCGAGGCGGTCGAGAAGCGCCAGGAGCGGAGCCGCATCGGTGTCACGGCTCGCCAGGCGCAGCAGCCCCGAGGTGCTGCCGCGAACGCCGTGCTCGGCGATCGCTTCGGCGACCGCCTGCCGCGCCTCGTAGGCGGCGGCCCGATGGAAGCGGGCATGGTGACCGTCGTGGCCGTGGACGACGCCGTGGAACACGCCGGCCGCATTGCCCGACCCTTCCTGGGCCAGCGCCGAACGGCGCTCGAACAGGATCGACGCGCAGCCTCGCCGGGCCAAGGCATTGGCGAGGGCACAGCCGGCGAGCCCGCCGCCGACGATGGCGACCGGCAGACGGGCACCGGGTGACACGGCCACGGACTCGATCGTCGGCCCTTGCCGCGGGCCCGGGCGCGGCGTGAACCTCGGCGCGAAGCGGGCAACAGTGATCTCGCGCTTGCCGCCGCTGCCCGGAACGACCGAGACCTGGAAGCCGGCCGTCGCCAGGCCGTCGCGCACCGGCCGCGCGACCGACCAGGTCGCGGCCGTCGCATCGGCCGCGGCGATCCGCGCCATCGCCTTGAACAGCCGCGGCTCCCACATCCGCGGATTGCGCGCCGGGGAGAAACCGTCGAGGAAGAAGGCGTCGACGCGGGCGACCAGCTGCGGCAGCCAGTCGCCGACGTCGCCGAGGGCCAGGAGCAACTGCACCCGGCCGGCCTCGAAGCTCAGCCGATGCAGGTTGCAGGTGAGCGGCGGCCAGGCAGCGGCGAGCTCGGCCGCGAGCGGCGCCAGACCTTCGCCGCGCGGCTCGGCGGCGAGGTCGTCCCGCCGCAGCGGCCGGGCCTCGACCGAGAGGAAGTGCAGGTGGTCCGGGCGTTGCGGATCGTCGCGCCAGGCCTGCCACGTCGCCAGGAAGTTGTTGCCGAGGCCGAAGCCGGTCTCGAGCACGACGAACTGTTCGCGGCCGCGCCAGCGCGCCGGCAGCCCGTTGCCGGCGAGGAAGACCTGCCGGGCCTGGGCCAGGGCGCCCTGGCGCGGGTGATAGACGTCGCCGAACTCCGCGGAGTGCGGTAGCCCGTCGGCATCGCGCTCGAGCCGGCCGGGAACGATCGGCCCGGTCTTCACGCCGTCGCCGGCAGCGCTTCGCTGCGGCGGCGCAGGGCCTCGAGCAGAGGGTCGCGCACGGAGGTCAGGCCGCGATAGGCGAGCACGCTGGCCGACATGCTGGCGAGCGCATCGTGCAGCCGGGTGGCGTCGCCGCGCGTGTGCAGGGCCGCATCGAGCGGCTCGCTGGCGACGTGGATCGTGAACACCGCCTGGCCGGTGCCGGGCACGGGGATGAAGGTCTGGTGCTCGTGGCGCAGGCTGGCGACGGCGGCGACGGCTTCGGCATCTTTCGCCTCGGGCCAATCGACCTTGCCGCGCTTCGGATGCTGGTGCAGGCGCGGATCGGCCGAGAGGGTCCAGACGAAGCGCTCCCAGCGCTCGCTGCCGGTGACAAGGCGGGCGAGGCGGTCACTGGCCTCGATCAGCAGGGTGTTGTCGGCGACCGGCGCGTGCACCTCGGCGAAGTGCCGGCCGAGCTTTTCCTCGGGCGCCCAGCGCGACGGCAGGCAGACCGCGAGCCAGGGAATGGTTGCGGTGGTGCCGTCGATGATCGCGAAGTCTTCCTCGAAGGCGAGGCAGAGCAGGGCGGCGGCCCGCTTCGCGGCGGGCAGGGCGGCGAGCAGTTCGCCGATCGCTGCCTCGCCGTCGCCCACCGGCCGGCCGCCGCGCAGCGCCCAGCCGAGGCGCGGCGCGGAGCAGTCGCCGCCGCTTTCGAACTCGAAGGCCGGCGGCATCTCGCCGCGCGCGGCTTCGCGGGCGATGGCGCGAAGCGCTGGTCCGGCATCGAAGCCGGGCAGGGCGAGCAGCGCCTCGTCGGCGGTGGTCGAGAGCACCGCGAGCTTTTCGCGCAGGTGCCGGCCGTTCGGCCGCGAAGGCGTCAGCTGCGCCTGGCCGGGGGCGATGCGGCGCAGCCCCGGCTGCATCCGGAACGGCGCGGTGACCTGGGCGAAATCAAAATGCATCGCGCGTAGCGCACAAAGAGAAGGGCCCGCCGGAGGCGGGCCCGCTAATTTCAGCGAAGCGCCAAGGACTTTCGTTATACCCGCTTGCGGTACTCGTGGGTGCGGGTGTCGATCTCGACCTTGTCGCCGGTCTGCACGAACAGCGGCACCGAGATCTCCAGGCCGGTGGCGAGCTTGGCGTTCTTCAGCACCTTGCCCGAGGTGTCGCCCTTGACGGCCGGCTCGGTGTCGACGATCTCGCGCACGACCGAGGTCGGCAGCTCGACCGAGATCGCCTTGCCGTCGTAGAACACCACCTCGACCGGCATGCCATCCTCGAGATACTGGATGGCGTCGCCCATGTTCTCGGCCTCGACCTCGAACTGGTTGTAGTCGGCGTCCATGAACGCGTACATCGGGTCGGCGAAGTAGGAGTAGGTGCACTCCTTCTTGTCGAGGACGATCTGGTCCATCTTGTCGTCGGCCTTGAAGACGACTTCGGTGCCGGAGCTGCTGAGCAGGCTCTTCAGCTTCATGCGCACGGTGGCCGAATTGCGGCCGCCGCGGCTGTATTCGGTCTTGAGCACGACCATCGGGTCCTTGCCCTGCATGATGACGTTGCCGGCGCGAATTTCCTGGGCGATTTTCATGGTCGGATCTGGGTTTGGGGTGGAGCTGCGCGGCGGGACGATGCCGCGGCGCAAAGCCCATGATTCTAACCTTTGGAGGCGACGAAGGCGATGAGCGCGCTCGTGAGGTCGAGGCGTGCGGCGAGGCGGTCGCGCCAGCGAAGGCAGTGGGCCGTCCACTCGGCCGGATCGAGCCCTTCGAGGGCCGGCGCGGCGTCCGATCCGGCAAGGCCGTTCCAGGCGGCGAACACTCGGCGCACGCGGGCGGCCAGCCCAGCCGGCGCATCGGCCAGGAACAGGTCGAGAAAGGCCTCGACCTTCGCCGCCTGCGCGCGGTCCTTCTGCACATAGGCCTGCCAGACGAAGGGCGCGCCGGCCCAGATCGCACGCGCCCACGAGTCCTCGCCGCGGACGAAGTTGAGGTCGCAGGACCAGAGGAGACGGTCGAAGTCGGTCTGCGGCAGCGACGGAAGAGCGACCGCGCGCAGCCGGCCGCGGCGGCCGCCCGGTCCGAGACGGGCCAGGGCTCGATCGGTCGCCGCCCCCCCGGTCAGGAGGAGCAGCGTCGGCGCCGTCGACAAGGTATCGAGCAGGAACTCGACCGGCGCATCGGGATAGCAGAACAGGCTGACGCAGCGCTCGTCGTCCTCGCGGGCGATGCCGAGGCCGCGGAGCCAGGCGCGGCCGTCGCCGAACGCCTGCCGGCGCTCGAGCAGGCCCGGCTCGCGCAGCAGGCCCCCGTTGCCTGCGCCGAAGCCGGGATAGAAGAACCAGCTGGAGAGCGGTTCGCCGCCGGCCGTGAACCGCGGCGACGGCAGGCCATGCGAGCGCTCGACGAAAGGCTCGGCGCTCAGGTGCTCGACGTTGATGCAGACCGGCCGCGCCGCGCCGTCCGCCAGCTCCGCCGCGACCCGGTCGGGCCAGCCGCAGCCGAAGGTCTCGACCAGCACGTCGCTCGCGACCGCCGTCGCCGTCTCCCAGGCCGCTACCTCCACGCCCGCCGCACCTTCCGGTGCCAACCAAGCCAGTGCCCGGGCATCGTCGATCGCCAGGCGCACCCGCTCGCCGCGTGCGGCGAGATCGGCCGCCAGCCGCCAGGCGAAGCCGACGTCGCCGAAGTTGTCGACGACGCGGCAGAGAAGGGTCCAGCGCATCCGCAGCGATTATCGAAGGCCGTGCGGGCAAGGGGAGCGCGGCACAATCGTTCGCGTCATGACCGACGACGACGCCGTCCCGACCGCCGCCGAATCCCCCGCCGCCGAATCGCCCGCCGATCGGCGCGAGCGCCTGCTGGCCGAAGTGGCGGCGCTGCCCAACCTGCCCGGCGTCTATCGCTACTTCGACGACAAGGGCAGCGTGCTCTACGTCGGCAAGGCGCGCGAGCTGAAGAAGCGGGTCTCCAGCTACTTCAACAAGCGCCATGCCGGAAGCGACGCGGCGATCTGGACCGGGCACATGGTGTCGCGGATCGCCCGCATGGAGACGACGGTGGTGCGCTCCGAGGCGGAGGCCCTGCTGCTCGAGAACAACCTGATCAAGACGCTGGCGCCGCGCTTCAACATCCGCTTCGTCGACGACAAGAGCTATCCGTACCTGAAGATCGAGTCGCATCGCTTTCCGCGCGTCGCCTACTACCGCGGCGCGGTCGACAAGAAGCATCGCTACTTCGGCCCGTTCCCGAGCGCCTGGGCGGTCAAGGACTCGATCCAGCTGCTGCAGAAGGTGTTCCACCTGCGCACCTGCGAGGACACGGTGTTCGCCAACCGAACCCGGCCTTGCCTGCTCTACCAGATCAAGCGCTGCTCGGCCCCTTGCGTCGACTACATCGGACCCGAGGATTACGCCCGCGACGTCGCCAATGCCGAGCGCTTCCTCGAAGGCGAGCAGCAGGAGCTGATGGATTCGCTGCAGGCGCAGATGATGGCCCGCGCCGATGCGCTGCAGTTCGAGCAGGCGGCCGAGCTGCGCAACCAGATCGGCTCGCTGGCGCGGGTGCTGCACCAGCAGTCGGTCGAGGACAACACCGGAGCCCGCACCCGCGATGCCGACATCCTCGCGGTCAAGGTCGACGGCGGCAGGGCCTGCGTCAACCTGGCGATGGTGCGCGGCGGCCGGCATCTCGGCGATCGGCCGTATTTCCCGAAGCAGGTCGAGCATGCGATCGAGGTGGCGCGCGAAGCGGAGGAGGGCGAGGAGGGCGCGGCGCCGCAGGCGATCGCCGCCTCGCCCGAGGTGCGGGTGCTCGAGGCCTTCATCGCCCAGCACTACCTCGAAGGCGGCCTGCCGCCGCTCCTGATCGTCAGCCATGCGGTCGACAAGGCACTGGTCGAGGCGCTGGCGGCGCAGGGCGGCCTCAAGGTGACGGTGCAGCACCAGCCGCGCGAGCAGCGCCGGGCCTGGCTCGACATGTGCATCACCGGCGCGGGGCTGCGCCTGGCCCAGCTTCTTGCCGAGGAGGGCTCACAGCAGGCACGCACCCGCGCCCTGGTCGATGCGCTCGACCTGCAGGTCGAGGATCTGAATGCCTTTCGGGTCGAGTGCTTCGACGTCAGCCACACCGCCGGCGAGTCGACCCAGGCGTCGTGCGTCGTCTTCGAGACGCACAAGATGCAGAGCGCGCAGTACCGCCGCTACAACATCGCCGGCATCACTCCGGGCGACGACTATGCGGCGATGCGACAGGTGCTCACCCGCCGCTACGCCAAGCTGGTCGAGGCCGCGAGCCAGGGCCTGGCGCGCCTGCCGGACATCGTCCTGGTCGACGGCGGCAAGGGCCAGGTCGCGGTAGCGCGCAAGGTGTTCGAGGAGCTGGGCATCGAGCTTGCCCGGATCGTCGGCGTGGAGAAGGGCGAAGGGCGTAAGGTCGGGCTCGAGGAACTGGTGTTCGCCGACGGCCGGCCGAAGGTTGCGCTCGGCCGCGAGTCGGCGGCGCTGATGCTGGTGGCGCAGATCCGCGACGAGGCGCACCGGTTCGCGATCACCGGAATGCGCGCCCGGCGTGCAAGCGTGCGCACCGGCGCCAGTCGCCTCGAGGAGATCGACGGCGTCGGCCCGAAGAAACGGGCGAAACTCCTGCAGCGCTTCGGCGGCGCGCGCGGGGTCGGCCATGCCAGCGTCGAAGACCTCGCCACCGTCGAAGGCATTTCGCGAGAACTCGCCGAGGAAATCTACCGTGCCCTTCATTGATGCATCCACCCGTTGGCCGCGTGCCCGGCTCGTCACCCCGGGTCTGGCCGTGATGCTGGCCGTCGCCGGCTGCACCGGCTCGTCGGACCGCGGGCCGGGCGAGGTGGCCAAGCCGGTGCCGTCGACCGCCGCAGCCAAGCCGGCGCCCCTGGAAACGGTCAAGCCGTCGCCCGAGGTCGCCAGGGAAGGATCGAAGCTGCCGCCGCCGCGGGCGATGCGCAACTGGGACGAGGTGCGGCGCCAGGCCGCCGAGCGCATGGTCGCCGCCAACCCGGACATCACCTACACCGGCAAGGTGCCCGACCAGCTCCTTTCCATCTCGGTGCTCGAGGTCGAGCTCAACGGCGACGGCAGCGTGCGCCGGATCGAGGTCCTGCGGCCGCCGCGCTTCGCCAAGGAGACCTTGCAGACCGCCGCCGATGCGGTGCGCCGCGCGGCCCCTTACGGCGACGTGTCGCGGCTGCCGAAGCCCTGGAAGTTCGTCGAGACCTTCCTCTTCAACGATCAACACAAGTTCAAGCCGCGGACCCTGGACAACTGAGGTCGTCCACCGGGCTCACAATCCCGGCAATGTTCTTCAACCTGCCGACGCTCCTCACCTGGGCCCGGATCGTCGCGATCCCGCTGGTCGTCGGGGTCTACTACATCTCCCTGCCCGAGGAGACCCAGAACGTCGTCGGCACCGCGCTCTTCATCCTGTTCGCCCTCACCGACTGGGCCGACGGCTACCTGGCGCGCAAGCTCGACATGACCTCGTCGTTCGGCGCCTTCCTCGATCCGGTGGCCGACAAGTTCCTGGTCACCGCGGCGCTCCTGGTGCTGGTGCACCTGCAGCGGCTGCATGCCCTGGTGGCGCTGGTCATCATCGGCCGCGAGATCGCGATCTCGGCGCTGCGCGAATGGATGGCGCAGATCGGCGCATCGCGCAGCGTCGCGGTGCACATGCTGGGCAAGCTGAAGACGGTCGTGCAGATGATCGCCATCCCGTTTCTTCTCTATCACGGGATGCTGTTCGGCCTGATCGACACCCGACTCTGGGGCACGGTGCTGATCTGGATCGCCGCCGTGCTGACGATCTGGTCGATGGTGTACTACCTGCAGAAGGCCCTGCCGGAAATCCGCAAGCGCGTGCGCTGAAGCATGCAGCGCGCCGTCGTCAGGGCGATGCCCTGGGTCTTCGTCCTGATATGGAGCACCGGCTTCGTCGTCGCCCGGCTGGCGATGCCGCATGCGCCGCCGTTCTCGTTCCTTGCCGTCCGCTTCGCCCTCTCGGTGCTCTGCTATGGCATCTGGATTGCGCTGGCAAGTGCCGCCTGGCCGACGAGCCGGGCGCAATGGGGCCATCTCGCCGTCACCGGCCTGCTGATGCAGGCCGGCTATCTCGGCGGCGTCTGGTCGGCGGTGAAGGCAGGCATCGGTGCCGGCACCGTCGCCCTGCTCGTCGGCCTGCAGCCGGTGTTGACCGCGCTCTGGGTGACCGCGACCGCATCGCGCGGTGCCCGGGGCGGAGCCGTTTCGGCCCGGGTGTCGGCGCGACAGTGGCTCGGCCTCCTGCTCGGTCTGGCCGGACTGGTGCTCGTCGTCTGGCCGAAGATGGGGACCGGCGAGGTCACGCTCGCGAACCTGGCGATGGCGCTCGTGGCCCTGCTCGGCATCACCATCGGCACGCTCTACCAGAAGCGCTACATCGCGCCCTGCGACGTGCGCACGGCCAGTGCGATCCAGATGCTCGCGGCGCTGGCGATCAGCGCGCCGCTCGCCCTGCTCGAGCCCGAGGCCATGGACTGGCACGTGAACCTGATCGCGGCGATGGCCTGGTCGGTGGGCGTGCTCACCCTTGGCGGCAGCTCGCTGCTCTATCTGCTCATCCAACGCGGCGAGGCCACGACGGTCACCAGCCTCCTGTATCTCGTGCCGCCCTGCACCGCGGTGATGGCCTGGCTGCTGTTCGGCGAGGCCTTCACGCCGGTGATGATGCTCGGCATGGCGCTCACCGTCATCGGCGTGGCGATCGTCGTCCGCCGCCGGAGTGCAGCGGGCGCATAGTTCGTTCATGTTCGAAGGCTTCGAGTCGGTTCGATTCCGCCACGCCGGCGTCGAACTGCATGCCCGCTGCGGCGGCCGCGGGTCGCCCTTGCTGCTGCTGCACGGCCATCCGCAGACCTCGGCAATGTGGCACCGGGTTGCACCGGTGCTCGCCGGGCGCTTCAACGTCGTGGCCATGGACCTGCGCGGCTACGGCGACTCGGGCCGGCCCGAGGCCGATCCCGACCACGCCGCGCACAGCAAGCGGGCGATGGCCGCCGATGCCGTCGCCCTGATGGCCTCGCTCGGCCACGAACGCTTCGCCGTCTGCGCCCACGACCGCGGCGCCCGCGTCGCCCATCGCCTGGCGCTCGATGCGCCGCCCCGGGTGAGCCGGATGATGCTGCTCGACATCGCGCCGACGCTGGCCATGTACGAGGGCACGACCGAAGCCTTCGCCCGCGCCTACTGGCACTGGTTCCTGCTGATCCAGCCGGCGCCGCTGCCCGATCGCTGGATCGAGGCCGACCCGGTGTTCTACCTGCGCAGCGTGATGGGGCGTCGCCATGCTGGCCTGGCGGCGTTCGATCCCGAAGCCCTGGCCGAGTACGAGCGCTGCATCCGCCGTCCCGGCTCGGCGCGATCGATCTGCGAGGACTACCGGGCCTCGGCCGGCATCGACCTCGAGCACGACCGCGCCGATCGCACCGCGGGCCGGCGCGTCGATTGCCCGCTGCGCGTGCTCTGGGCCGCGCATGGCACAGTCGGCGCCTGCTTCGACGTGCTCGCCGCCTGGCAGGCAGCGGCGCGCGAGGTCGGCGGCCGGGCCCTCGACTGCGGCCACTACATTGCCGAGGAGCGGCCGGCCGAGCTGCTCGGCGAGATCGATGCATTCTTCAAGGAGGACTGACACCGTGGCAACCCATCGCATCGCCGTCATCGCCGGCGACGGCATCGGCACCGAAGTCATGCCGGAGGGCGTGCGCGTGCTCGAGGCCGTGGCCAGCCGCTTCGGCATCGGCCTCGAGCTCGACCATTTCGACTTCGCCTGCTGGCCCTGGTACGAGAAGCACGGCAGCATGATGCCGGACGACTGGAAGGAACAGATCGGCGGCCATGAGGCGATCTTCTTCGGCGCGGTCGGTTGGCCGGCGAAGATGCCCGACCACGTCTCGCTGTGGGGCTCGCTCATCAAGTTCCGGCGCGACTTCGACCTCTACGTCAACCTGCGGCCGGCACGGCTGATGCCGGGGGTGCGCTCGCCGCTGGCCGACCTGAAGGCGGGCGACATCGACATGATGATCGTCCGTGAAAACACCGAGGGCGAGTACTCGGGTGTCGGCGGACGGATGTACCCGGACACCGAGCGCGAGATCGTGATCCAGGAGACCGTGATGTCGCGCATCGGCGTCGACCGGGTGCTCAAGTTCGCCTTCGAGCTGGCCCAGTCGCGGCCGAAGAAGCACCTCACCTCGGCGACCAAGTCGAACGGCATCGCCATCACCATGCCGTACTGGGACGAGCGGGTCGAAGCGATGGCGGCGCGCTATCCCGACGTCAGGACCGATCGCTTCCACATCGACATCCTGACCGCCCACTTCGTGCAGCGGCCGCAGTTCTTCGACACCGTGGTCGCCAGCAACCTCTTCGGTGACATCCTGAGCGACCTGGGGCCGGCCTGCACCGGGACCATCGGCATTGCCCCCTCTGCCAACATCAATCCCTCGCGCGAGCATCCTTCGTTGTTCGAGCCGGTCC
>Ga0207659_10000726_pt1 | contig 19497 bp, 17 predicted proteins | sample KBSM43metaG_FD_184330 | JGI IMG/M metagenome (GOLD analysis project Ga0207659, IMG submission 184330) | Miscanthus rhizosphere microbial communities from Kellogg Biological Station, Michigan, USA - KBS M4-3 metaG (SPAdes) (version 2) | ecosystem: Host-associated > Plants > Roots > Rhizosphere >...
TGCGCTCGATCACGCGTCGATCGCTTTCGGACACCTTCCGCTTCTGGATGACGCCAGCCTGCAGATAGAGCGCGGCGAGCGTGTATGCGTCATCGGCCGCAATGGGACCGGCAAATCGACACTCCTTCAGATTGTCAGCGGCGACCTCGTGCCGGATTCCGGAACCATCTGGCGGCAACCGGGATTGCGCACGGGACGCCTGCCACAGGACGCACCGCTCGCTGATTCCCGACCGGTGTTCGATGTCGTGGCGGACGGCCTGGGCGACCTGGGCGATCTCGTGAAGGCCTATCACCACGCCGCCGTGGCGGTTACGGACGGAGCTGGCGAGCGAGGCGACGCTGCGGCGCTCGAGCGTCTTGGCACCCTTCAACACGAGCTCGAAGAGCGCGACGGGTGGCGGCTCGAACAGCGGGTCGAGATGGTCCTGGCCCGCCTGCAGCTTCCTTCCGAGACGCGGGTCGACACCCTGTCCGGCGGCTGGCGGCGGCGCCTGCTGCTGGCGCGGGCGCTGGTAGGTCAGCCTAACCTGCTCCTCCTCGACGAACCGACGAACCACCTCGACATCGAGTCGATGTCCTGGCTCGAGACTTTTCTCGCCGATTACCCGGGAGCCGTTCTGTTTGTCACCCACGACCGTGCCTTTCTCCAGAATGTCGCGACGCGCATCGTCGAACTCGATCGTGGACAACTGACGTCGTGGCCGGGTGATTACGCGGCATTTCTTCGCATGAAGGAAGAACGCCTCGCCAACGAAGCGACCGCATGGGAGAAGTTTGACAAGAAGTTGTCGCAGGAGGAGGCCTGGCTGCGGCAGGGCATCAAAGCGCGTCGCACGCGAGACGAAGGGCGCGTGAAGGCCCTGCTCACGATGAGGCAGGAGCGCGCCGCGCGGCGCGAGCAGGCCGGCTCGGTTGTCCTCAGCCTGCAAGTGGCAGAGCGTTCGGGACAGACCGTGTTCGAGGCCGATCACGTCTCGAAGTCGTACGGCGCGCAACAGGTGGTACGCGACGTATCTCTGCGCGTGATCCGCGGCGATCGAGTGGGCCTTATCGGCCCCAACGGATCCGGCAAGTCGACGTTCCTCCGGATGCTGATTGGAGAGCAGCAGCCGGACGCAGGCGAAGTGCGGCGCGGGGCGAACGTGCAGGTCGCCTACTACGACCAGCTGCGCGAGCAGTTAGATCCAGAGCGCACGGTGTTCGACACCATTGCCGACGGCAGCGACCTCATCACCGTGAACGGCCAGCCTCAGCACGTGCATGGGTACCTTCGCGACTTCCTCTTTTCAAAAGAACGGGTGAACTCGCGAGTGAAGTCCCTGTCGGGCGGCGAGCGTAACCGACTGCTCCTCGCGCGCCTGTTCACGCGGCCGGCCAACGTCCTCGTGCTCGACGAGCCGACCAACGATCTCGACATCGAAACGCTGGAGCTTCTGGAATCACGCCTGATCGAGTTCCCGGGCACGCTGCTTCTCGTCAGCCACGACCGTACCTTGATCGACCATGTCGTCACGAGCACGCTCGTATTCGACGGCGGCGGGACGCTGCAGGAGTACGTTGGCGGTTATGAGGATTGGATTCGGCAGCAGCCGGACGTGACAATCGACTCGTCCAAAGGCCCAGGCAACGCGGTCGTGAAAGCAGGCGCCAACGCCGCATCCAGGAGAGCGGCCAGACAGGCGGATAGAGCTGCGGCGCCTGCCAAGGCAACCTACCGGGAGCAGCAGGAGTTCAAGGAATTGCCAGACCGTATCGAGGCACTGGAAACTGAACAGCGCGAGCTCTCGGCGAAGGCCGCGAGCGCCGACTTCTATAAGGAATCAGGTGAGACAATCAAGGCCACGCTCGAGAGGCTCACTACGCTCGAGACAGAAATCTTCGAGGCGTACGCGCGATGGAATGACCTTGACGGGCGAATTCGCTAATCCTGGGCGCATCGGGGTACGAAGGTCGGCCGGCAAACAAGTCGCAGTCAGGGCTTCGGGACGCGAAGCGTCGCGCTGACCATCGCGCCTCCGCTCAGGGCATACATCAGCGCGAGCGCGTGTCGGGTCGACGCTCTGAATCGCGTCGAGCCAAACCACAGATGTCGTCGACACGATTCGTGTAGAACGCGAGTCCGAGAACATTTCGTGATCGCGCGAGCTCCCGTGAATGCCGTCCCGTTGCACGCCGTTATACAGAACAGAGAAGAGCGTCGGGATTCTGGCCTGACCTGTGGGACACTACCGGCACCGCTAATAGGATCCGACGTGTACTCCAGACCGCTCGCCTCCCCGGCAACGATCTGAGATCTGAGGTCTGATCATGAACAAGGGCATCACGAAGTCGCAATGGTCCATTGCCGCGGTCGCGCTCGTCCTCGGCAACCTCGCCAACATTCTCGAATCGGTGAAGAAACTGAGTGGCGATGGGTACGCGATGATCGTGTTCTTCTGGCACGGCTCCCGAGCGATTCCGATCGGGTTCGCCGTCGTTGGCTACGCCCTGGTGGGAGTTTTGGCGTTTCGATGGTTGGAAACGCGGATCCGATCGAAACCGCTGGCCATGGGTGCAGCGTTTGCCCCGGCCTTTCTTCTCTTTGCCGCAAACCTGCTGGCAGTGCCCGTCACCCGGACGCCGACGAGCGTGTGGGACAAAGACCTGACCCAGGTTCGTAACCGTTTGTTGAGTGCCAACTCGGGGCACGGCTTTCGATGGGATCCGGGTAACCCGAAATCGGAAGTGGACGCTTGGGGCACCGCGCAGTCCGTGCTCGCGCTGCTGTCCGACCCCGCGACCGCTGCGCAGCACAAAGACGATATCCGCGGCGCATTGACGCACCTGCAAGAGATCCGGCTCACGGATGGCTGGGGGTATTTCCCGGACAACGACTGGAGCCTCACGGAGATCACAAGCTGGATCACGATCGCCTCGATTCACGCGCTGCACGCCGGCATCTGGGAGGAGTCGCAGCGTCAGCAGCGAATCATGGATATCGACAACAACCTCGCCGCGCTCGTGTCGCGTCAGGACGACAGCGGCGGATGGCGGCCGATTCGCGAGTCCGCCGACGCCTTGACCCGAACCTATTCGACGACGATGGCACTGTGGGCGCTGGTGGATGCGCGGGCCGAACCGATGCTCTCGGCCAGCGTCGGCGACCGGTACGACGAAAACATTCGGCGCGGCGTGAACTGGCTCCTCGTGCACCGCAATCCGGATCCTCCGGGCTGGGTGCCCAACCCCACACGCGGGAACATCCGCGAGACGTTCCCAGGACTGACGGCGCAGGTGCTGTTCGTCCTGGCGCGGGCCGACAAGGTGAATTCAAGCTTCGTCAATTCCAGGAGCGCGTACAAGGAGGCGAAGGAAGCGTTCCTGAAGTCGCTGCAGGTGCCCTCCTGTGTTTCGCAGCTCGATACGAGGACGCCCGACGTAGACGTGCATCTACGACCGACCGATCGTGTGCTCGAGGGAAGCACGTTCCTGTGGTTCCCATGGACGGTCGCGACGCTGAGCGACTTCACCGTGGATGAGAGTCTCGCCCCAGAGGACCGGCAAGCCGCGGATCAGCTTCGCGATGAGATGCTGTCGAAGCACGACGAAGTTTCCGAAGGCTTGGGAACCGCCCTGAGCTATCAGCTGTCGGAAAACCTCATCGGCATCGGTCACGCGCTGGAGGTCCTGGGCAGCCATTGACGCAGTCTCGCGGCGATCAAGATGTGGCCAGCCTTGACGCGATCTACGCCTCGCACCCGCTCAACGAGCGCACGCTCCTCGCGCGTCTCGAGCGCCAAGGTATTCCGCTCGCAGGACTGAGCGAGTGGTCGCTCGCCATCGATCCCGACACCGGTATTACCGATCAAAATCACCCCGGCGGCGTTGAGGCGGTGTTGACGCTCGCCGTGGCGGCCAAAGTCGGCGTGACCAGTGCGGTCGTCGATATCGGCGCCGGCCTCGGAGGGCCCGCGCGTGTGCTGGCGCAGGCCTTTGGATGCTCGGTCGTCGGGATCGAACAAGACCAGAATCGCTACGAGGCGGCGGTACGGCTGACCGAGCGCGTGGGGTTGGCGAGCCGCGTCACATTCCGAAAGCACGACGCGCTCTCAGGAACCGCAGGTCTTGAGAACATTGACGTATTGTGGGGGCAGAGCGCCTGGGTGCACTTTCCAAACCCAGAAGCGTTTCTCGATCTCTGGATTCCGACGATCCGGCCACGTGGACGGGTGGTCATGTCGGATGCATTTCTCTTGCGAGAGCCCTCCGGTTCGGAAGAACTGCACGTCGTGCGCTCGTTGGAAAACCTCTGGGGCGCTCACCTGCTCCCCATCAATCGCTGGCAGAGCGCCCTCGAAACCCGCCGATGCACCGTGATGCAGGTACACGATCACACCAGCGAAGCCCACGCGTATTTCAGGAACTGTCTATCTGTTTCCTCGAAGTGGCCCAATGGAACGGTCACGGCTGCGGAAATGCAAAGCTGGTCGTGCGCGGGCGAAGCGCTGGAGCGACGACTCATCGGAACACGTCAACTCATCGCGATCAAGGAGTCGTGACGTTCGTCTAACGAGTCGATCGCCGCCACGTCGTAGGCGGCACGCGTTTCCCTAGGATTTTCGCGAGAACGAACAACTTGATGATTAAGGATGCCACCTGGCAGTAGTGCTGTTTTCTGTCTTCTGTGTGCTAGGCTACGTCCGCTTCGACACGTGCATGCGGTTGCGGGAGGAGAACGTATGAGAAAGATCCACCTCGCTCTGGTTGCATTTGCTCTCATAGTGGTCAGCGGGTATGCGCTCGCGCAGCAGGCCCCGGCGCCGGCCAGGCCGGTGCCCCCGAATCTTCCCGAGTGGGCGTGGGGCGTCATGCCTCCGGCGCCGCCTCCACAGCCGGGCGCGGCACCTGCCCAGCCGCCCGCGGATGACGGGACGGTGCTGCACATCGAAGGCAGCAGCGTCGGGCTGACGCGGACGCAGCTGCGCGGCATCCCGACGATTCCTGATTGGCATCCGGAAGATCACGGCCCGGTGCCGGACATCGTCAGCAAGGGCCGGATGCCCGCCGTCCGCGCGTGCGGCTTCTGCCACCTCCCGAATGGTCGCGGTCGGCCGGAGAACGCGGCCCCTGCAGGCCTTTCCGTGAGCTACTTCACGCAGCAGATGTCAGATTTCAAGAACGGCCTGCGAAGGAGCTCGGATCCGCGGAAGGGTAACGTCAACACGATGATCGGATTCGCGAAAGAGGCGACGCCCGAAGAGGTCAAGGCCGCTGCGGAATACTTCGCCGCGTTGCCCATTCCGCAGGGCTGGGTCAAGGTCAAGGAAGTCAGCATGGTGCCGAAGACCAAGATCCAGGGGAATGTGTACTTCGAACTCGAGGGAGCAGAGGCTGGGAAGGAGCCGATCGGCAACCGAGTCATCGAGGTGCCGGAGCACGGCCAGGAGCGTTTCGAGATGCGCGACGCACACGCAGGTTACATCGCGTACGTGCCGGTTGGCGCCGTGAAGAAGGGTGAGGCGCTCGCCAACAAACTACAGTGCTCGGTCTGCCACGGCGCGAACCTGGAAGGCATTGGACCGGTACCATCGTTGGCCGGCCGTTCGCCGAGCTACATGGCTCGCCAGCTGTTCGACTTCCAGACCGGGGCGCGGAAGGGCCTGTGGTCCGACTTGATGAAGCCGATCGTCGCGAAGATGACGGCTGAAGACCTGGTGAACATCACGGCCTACATCGCATCGAAGAACCCGCCGGCCGCCGATGTCCGACAGACCGCGCGCGCGAATTAAGGTCTGAGTCCGTACCCGATCGAGAGGCCCGACCGTACATGCGGTCGGGCCTTTTTTGTTTAGACGGAACAATTCGCCTACATGAAATTACCCACGCGATTTTGACCGCCGAATGGTCAATTCTGCCGAAGCCACGGCCGGGCGCTCTCCGCTAGCATCCCCCGAGATCGAGTCCGAAGGAGGATGCGATGACGCGAATTTCTGTTTCCGCGCTACCCGATCCCATCGCTGTTCCTGCAAACGAGAACCGTCGGATATCTCGCTACCGGATGGCCGAGCGCGTGCTCTGGGAGCACTACCGACTCCAGCCTACTGAGCGTTTCTTCAACCTTGGTAAAGCCGGCGCCCGAATCCGCGTCGTCGAAGTCGGCTCGGGACCACCCGTCCTCTTCGCGCACGGGACCGCGGGGAGCGCTCCGGCATTTGCGCCACTCATCAGCCAACTACCAAACTTTCGATGCTTGTTGTTCGACCGCCCGGGTTTTGCGCTCAGCTCTCCCGTCTCCTACGAGGCGGCGTCATTCGGGGCCACTATCGCTGATCTTCAACGGAACCTTCTCGACGCGCTGGGCATTCCGATGGTCGACGTCGTCGGACACTCCATCGGCGGTCTGTTCGCGCTCAGACTGGCCAGTAATTACCCCGCGCGTGTCCGCCGCATCGTGCTTCTAGGCGGGGGGCCGATGATTGACGCCGCTGGTGTGCCTCCAATCATCCGTCTGGTCGCGTCACCGCTCGGCGGCATCATGGTGAAGCTGATGGCGACCCGGATAGTGACACGCGGAATGATTCGCGCCAACGGGCATGGAGGAAGTCTGGCAGATGGACGCATCCCACAAGCCTGGGTCGACTGGCGTACGTCCGTGACCCGCGACACCAACTCCATGCGCCACGAGCGCGCGATGGTTCAGGCGCTTGTTGAAGGGAACACTTACCGGTCCGGTGTCACGTTTGTCGAATCAGAGCTCCGGGCGATCGTACATCCCACGTTGATGTTGTACGGGATGGCGGATCCGTCTGGCAGTCAGGCTGTCTGGCGCCGTCTGATCGACGCGATGCCGAACGCACAGCTTCAGGTCATCGAAGGCGCCGGCCACATGGTGTGGCTCGATCAGCCGGGCCGTGTGGCCAGTGAGACCGCTTCATTTCTGAGGGCCGACTAGGTGAGAGCGTGCGCCTGGATGTAGCTCCGACTGGATCAGAGCTTCGGGATGCGAAGCGTGGCGCTAATCATTGCACTGCCGCTCACGGCGTACATCAGCACGAGCGGGTGTAGGGTTGCCGCTCCGAGTCGCATGGAGCCAAACCAGATGTCGCTGCCGACACGGTCAAAGTAGAACGCGAATCCGAGCACTGCCACCAGCACGATACTCGTCGGAATGGGCGTCCCCTCGAAGTACTTCACCTTGCCGGTGTCCGTATCCGCGAGCGCTTCCGCGGTGACATTGAAGCGCGCGAGCCGGCTGACACCACAGACGACGAAATAGGTCAGAAGCAGCATGTCCCATCCGCCCCGGAGTCCCAGCGTGAACCCTAATATGGCGGGTGCAACGCCGAACGAGATGACGTCTGCGAGGGAATCGAGGTCGGCGCCGAGGCGCGACTGGCGGACGCGATTCAGTCGCGCAACGTATCCGTCCAACACGTCGCAGACGAGCGCGGCGGGTAAGAGCACGAATGCGCTCCAGAGAAACCGCCGCTCGCCGGATGCGACGTAATCGAGGCAGAGAAAGATCGCGACCGTCCCACATGCCGCGTTGCCAATCGTGAGCAGATCTGCGCTCGTGTACGAGCGCAGCATCGAGAGATGCCGCCCAGGCGAGACCATTTCAGCCGGCGACGCTCTTGTCCTTGATGAAGTCGCGTCCGCGTATCGCCTCAAATGCGTCTTTCACTGCGCCTATTCCCGGCATGGCATCGAGCGTGAGAGACGACGCACCAGACGGCCCCGTGCGTATTGCGATACTTGCCCAACGAGTGCCATGCAGACGCGTCGAGCAAAGTGTATTCCGTACAAGGAGCCTGGAGGCAGAGCTGCGAGATATAGCTCGACCGCACGTCGGCGCGGCTCCCGGCCGCGTTGACGCCACTACGCAAGCGCGGGACGCGCCAGCACGGGCGCGACGTCGGTCGCACGCTTCTCGCCGATCTGCTGCCGCCACATGGCGTAGTACAACCCCTTCTCCGCCAGCAGCTGGGCGTGCGTGCCGGCCTCCGTGATACTGCCACGTTCCAGCACGTAGATGCGGTCGGCGTGCATAATCGTCGACAGCCGGTGCGCGATGAGGATGGTCATCACGTCCTGCGTGGCGCTCACGTCCCGAATTGTGTGACCGATCTGCTCCTCGGTCAGTGAATCGAGCGACGACGTGGCTTCATCGAACACCAGTAGATGCGGCCGCCGAAGAAGAGCGCGGGCGATCGCCAAGCGCTGCTTCTCTCCGCCGGAGACTTTGACACCACCCTCGCCGATCACCGTATCCAGCCCGCGTTGGGCGCGCGCCAGCAAGCTGTGACAGGCTGCCTTGTTCAGCACCTCCAGGCACTCCTCGTCGGTCGCGCCGGGATTTACAAACAGCAGGTTCTCGCGGATGGTGCCGGAGAACAGCTGCGTGTCCTGGGTGACGAATCCGATCCGCTCGCGCAACTGGTTCAGATCGACCTCGGCAGCTGAGTGGCCGTTGTAAAGGACCTCGCCTTTCTGTGGCCGATACAGTCCGACCAGCAGCTTGACCAATGTCGTCTTCCCCGCACCTGACGGTCCGACGAAGGCCACGGTATCGCCGCGCTTCACCTGGAAGGAAATCTCGACGAGCGCAGGCGTCGACGCGGTCTGGTGCTGGAAGCTGACGTTGCTGAACGCGAGCCGCTGCAGGTCCGGCAATGCCACGGGGTTCAGAGGCCGCGGCTCCTTTTTGATTTCTAGGATGTCCTGGAAGTTCTTCAGCGACACCTCGGCCTCGCGATAGATGTTGATGATGTTCCCCAGCTCCTGCAACGGGCCGAAGATGAAGAACGAGTAGATGAACAGCGAGAAGAACTGTCCGACCGTGATCTCGCGCGTGTAGATCAGGTACAGCATCAGGAACATGATGCTGGTGCGCAGCGCGTTGACCACGGTGCCCTGGATGAAGCTGAGGCTGCGGATATAGCGAATCTTCTTGAGTTCGAGCTGCAGGATCTTGTCGGTCGTCCCGTTCAGCCGCGCAATCTCCTGCGCCGCCAGCCCAAGACTTTTCACCAGTTCGATGTTGCGCAGCGACTCAGTCGTGGAGCCGGCCAACGCCGTGGTCTCGGCGACGATCGTCTTCTGGATCGTCTTGATTCGCTTGCTCAGAACTGAGCTGAGGAGGCCAAGAGCGGGTACGGTGGCGAAGTAGATCGGCGCGATCAGCCAATGCACACTCCACGCGTAGATCATCACGAAGATGATGCCGACCATGGACGTGAAGAGGATGTTGATGGAGGCCGTGATCAGCCGCTCGACATCGGTGCGGACCTTTTGCAGTTTGCCCAGCGTTTCGCCGCTCCGCTGATCCTCGAACACCGCGTACGGCAGATCGAGCGAATGAGCGATACCGTCCGAGTACAGCCGCGCACCTACGCGCTGGGTGATGACGTTGATGAAGTAATCCTGGAAGTTCTTCGCCACCCGCGACACGAAGGCCACCCCCACCGCCGCGGCCAGCAGCAGGCTGACGCCGCGAAAGAACTCGCCGGTCGTGTATTCAGCGAACCGCGTCGCATACTGATCGATGACGTAACGGAAGATCAGCGGATCGAGCAGCGAGAAGATTTGGTTGATCGCGGCCAGGACCAGCGCCAGCACGACCAATTGCGAGTAGTCCGCCAGGTACCGCGCAAGCAGTCTCATATCCGCACTATAGACGAGGCGGGCCGGCGCGATGTGCCGCCACGCCCCGTCCGTTACTGCGGACTTATTTCCGATCAGTGAGGAAGTGGTACATCCCCAGGACGTTGAGGGGCGCCCAGTCGAAGCCGTCCCACTGGCTGTACTCCGCCATCTTGATGTCCCGCTGCATCTGTTCGAGCGTCTGGCCCTTCGCGATCCCCGCGGCCACCTGACTTTGTAGCTTCTCGAAGTACTCGCGCCACGCGGTGATGTCTTTCACGGTGCCCACCGGGCCATGGCCGGTCACCACATACTTGTAACCGGCGGCCAGTTTCTCCGCGTTTCGGACGGCCGTCATCCACTCTGGGAATTGTCCCAGCTCGTAGTCCATCTCGCGATTCGGCAGCCGATGGAATGACACGAAATCGACGAGGAACAGCACGCTGTCGTCGGGGAACGCAATGTAGCTCGAGTCCTGCGAGTGATTCATCGAGCCAACCCAGCTCAGTTCCACCCTCTTGCCGCCCAGACGGATCTGATACTTGTCCTTATATGTAATGTCGGGAGGACGGACGAACCTCACCGGTCCTCGCATCACCTCCGCGCCGTTGAGCACGCCGTCACCATTGGCATCGTAGGCATCGAACGGGACGCTTGCCGGCGCTTCGGCCTGTTCCACCGTGCCGTTGCGATTCGCGTCCAGCTTCGCAACTTCCCCGAACTCCCCCTCCACTTGTGAGAGCTTGGTAGAGGCCGGCGGCATGGCGAGGTGCGTCAGCATGTTGGCGTGGCCAACGAATCGGGCGGTGTCAGCAAAGACGTCGCCACCCGACGCGTGATCCCAATGGTGATGGCTATAGACGACGTACTTGACCGGAACTTTGAAGCGATTGGCGAGTTCGGCCTTCAGCCACTTCGAGAAGTCCGCATTGATCGGGTCACCGAGAATGATCCCCTCCGAGGTGACCAGGAACACGGTGCGGTGGTTGTTGTTGATTGCCGTGTACACGCCACCACTAACCGGCTCTATTGATCGACGCGGCGTCGCGGGCGTCTGGCCCAGCGCTTCAGAGGCCAGGATCAGTGCTGCGCCGACACCCACCAGGATCGTCCTCGTCGTACTGCTGGCCATCACGGTCTCCTTTGCGGCAGGCTATTTCCGGTACATGTTCACGAGATCTTTTTCGTTCTCGCAGAGGTGTTCATTCAATTCGGTGTCCGGCATGAGATTGAACGGAACCGTCGCAGTCCACGGCCGCGAGTAATTCTTCGGATCGGTGAACGTGAATTCGATCACGAGGTGGCCGAAATCGGGCCGGCGGTATCGTTCGGTGATTTGCAGGTCTTCCGAGTGCGGTAATCCTTCTCCATCTATATAGGTCTTGTCGTTGAAGCCCGCGCTCTCTACGACGAACGTGTTTTGTTCCCAATGCGCGACCGAGTATCCGAACCAGGTCGGCTGGGGGTCAACCGGCAGTTTCCGGCCGTCCGTGAAAATCTGACGGAAGACGGTGAATTCCTCGAACAGCATCAGCGTGACTTTCGGGTTCTGGACGATCTTGATCGGAAGCGGCAACATGTGATTCGGAACGCCGTCGGGAAGGCAGCGTTCGGAGGGATCGGCCGCGTCGCCGTGCGCGGTAATCTCCGCATAAAACTTTTCGGCTGCCGGCAGCATGGGGGCCTTCGATCCCGGCGTCATATAGCGTTCGAGCCCCCGACCCGTGGGATTGGTGCCCTGGCGGACGGAGATCCAGATTCCGCTCAGATCGGGATGGCCATCGGGCGCGCGCGGCGCGGGAGCGGTGAGATTGGGCTTGCCGTCTTTGGTACGCGGTGTATCCGGCAACGGCAATGAGATCCACTGCGCTTGCGCGGTAGCGGCCAGGCCCAGGGCGAGGAAAACGTTCGTGACGAGCGTCGAGAGTTTCATCACGGCTCCTTCGCGTGCAGCATTGGTTGAACGGCTGTTTTCGGCAGGGTGTTAACACTATCCGACAGAGGAGTCAATCCACCGAGAGAATGGTCCATGGGAAACACGTGTTCCAGTGTCCACATCGCGCTGACCGGAGCAACGCCTGACGTAATCGAGGGCATCGTCCGCCCCTACGCCACACTCGGCTTCGAACGCGCGAAGACGGCACCGCCGGAAGGCGGCAAACATGTGGTCCTGCTTCGCAAAGAAGGCGACGCGTTTGTGTCGGTCTACGACAGCGATAACGCGACGCTGGATACCGGAGACCTGAAGGGCCTCGCGCTTGCGACGTCGAACATCTTCAAGACACCGGCTGTTTGTACGAGCCTTTACGACAGCGATATGTTCGAGGTCGTCGTGTTCAATGCCGGCAAGCAAGTCGACCTCGTCATGACAGACCCCGAACAGTACACGGCCCTCTCAAGATCCTGACCGCGGCATCCCGGGCGAAGCAGTGGAGCAAAGTATTTGGCAAATCGCTGGGTGTCGAAGATATCAAACAGGCGATCACAACCAATTCTGCCTTCGCCGATGATGCGCTCGCCGAGCTATCGCGCTTAATCGGCCTGACGGGCGGACAGTCGCAACTTCATTACCAGGATCTCCGTGAAAACGACGCATCCACTCATCACCTGCACTTTGTAAAACAGCCATCCGTACTCGGCGCCGCCCCGGCGGCGCAGATAACGCTGCGCAACTATTTCGATCCCGACAACCCGCGCATGCTGTTGGTCTATCCGGCGCGCTGGTCAGTGCCGCTGGGCGAACAAACACTGGTCACATGGCTGATGCTCAGCGAAGGCGCCGGCTTCAACGACGGAACGCTCGCCATTCGTGTCGATGGACCTGACGGCCTGGCGATCAGACACGGTTACATGGATGGAGCCAAATTCCACAACGGGCAGATGGTTGGCCCGCTCGAGACCGCGGCCCGACAGACGCCGGGAACCAGCGTCGAGGAGCTGTTGAAGTCCAAGCAATTCGAGGTCGTGCAGGGCACGTCGCCATCTTCAGAGTCAAGAACGTTCACGGGCCGATTTCCGACGTTGGACATTCCCACCAGGGCAGCTGATCGGCCCACACAGATTCTCGTTGTGCTCCAGTTGCAACTCGTTGCGTCAACGGTCGGCGAATGGGAAATCGGTGTGTCCGTGCGGCCGGCGTCACACACGGACTTCCAGCACGATCTGCCTCGTGTACGGATTGCGGCGGTCGAACAAACGTGGCTCCCTGTCGTTTCTGGCTTCAATCCCAAGAGAAGAACAGTGGCGAGAGCACTACGAGCAGCAACTGGCCGAGACGTTGAGCAGAATGCGCGGCCGACCGTTCGAGAAGGCGCCTATCGTCAAGACGGTTCACGTGTTCAACTGGGTCCTCAATCACGCCGATTGCTACAGGTATCTGGGCACATCGATCGGCGACATGAAGGATCGTATCGACGATTTCGCGGCTCACCATCCTGTGCTGCAGGCATGGCACAGCCAGTGCACATGGCCTCCCATGTTCGATCACGCGTACGACTACCATCGAACCGTCTACGAAGAGCACAGTGTGTTGAACTGGTTCCGAGGGATTCTTCAAACCGACGGCGGCTTGGACTCGTCGAAGATGTCCGTGCAGTGGTGCCGAAACGCCCTGCGGATGGTCACACCTCACATGTGGATCTGTCGAGCGCTGCTCCAGCAGGTGGACAGGACGGCCCTCGAGGCCGTGGCGCAGGTCACCGAGACCAACGACGCGTTCAAGATCGTGCTCAGGCAAGGTCAAGGATTGGACGATCTCGAGCTCGCGCTGCTGCCAGTGCTACCGGTTGAAAGCGTGAGAGTACACACGCGTTGATCAGGTTCGTTACCAATCGAACAGCTTGACACCATTCCATCGTCACGGCGCATAGTGGTCCCGTGGCAATCGAGACGATCAACGGGACACTGCAACTGACCCGGTTGACGAATGAATCGGCCGAGTACGTCGCACGACGCAAAGAGTTCCTCGAGCACAACCTCAGGCTGAACCTCATTCGCGACCGGCATCCGGATGGATTGGGAAAGCGAATAACGGCCGCCTCGACCTGGTTCAAGGAGAAGAGATCATGCTTGGCAACAAGGAAGCTGTAGCGAACATTGCCGTCAAAGACCTCGATGTCGCGACGGAGTTCTATCGCAACACGCTCGGTTTGAAGCCCGTGCATCACGAGGGCGACGAGCTTGTCGTCTTCCAGAGCGGTCATTCGTCTCTCAACGTCTACCGGTCGAATTACGCAGGGACGAACAAAGCCACCGCTGTCACATGGACGGTCGACAACGTCGAAGATGAAGTCAAAGCGCTCAGGAAGAAAGGTGTCGTTTTTGAGCATTACGACATGCCGGGGATGAGACGAGAAGGCGACGTGCACGTCGCCGATCAGATGAAAGTCGCCTGGTTCAAGGATCCGGACGGCAACATCCTCAACGTCGTGGGCAAGTGACAATTCGACGCAAGCGCGACTCGAATCTCGATGAACGGTATCGACGAATCATCGGTCGGGTCGCGTTTTTCTCGACTAGTGTCGCGTGAAGTCGATGCCCTCTTTCAGCAGGTGCTCGTAGCGGTCGACGTCGACGTTGTTCTCGCAGACGTTTTCCTCGATCCGCGTTCCCTCCCGCAGCATCATCGTCGTCTTCAGCACCCACGGCTTGGTGAGCACGTTCGGGTCCTCGACCGTCGCTTCCCAGTTGATCTGGTCCTTGTCGACGCGCGTGTAGCGCTCGACGACGTGCAGCGCTTCGGTGTGGAACGTCCCGGTGCCGGCAATCCAGGTGCGGTCGTTGAAGCCGGCGACGTCGACCACCAGCGTGTCGCCCTCCCAGCGACCGACGGCATCGCCGTTGTAACTAGGAATCAGATCGTCGGGGTGCTTGTCGTTCAGTCGAATCAGCCGATGCGAATTGCCGTACTCGTACAGCACGACAATGTGTGTCGGTGTCTGAACGATCTGCTGCGGGTAGAGGCCGAGCATAACGACGCGAGGGACGCCTGGCGGAAGGCACAACGCGGTCGGATCGTCGATGCCGCGGCGGTTGAATGCGTCGAGTACCTTCTGCGCCGCCCACGGTTGGTATGGGGCGGCTTCGGCGCCGGCGGGCCGCTCGGTCGACGATTGCACCGTCGGTCCCCCTGGATTGCGCCCGGAGCCGCCGAGACCGACGCCGCCGTTGGCCTGCTCCCACGAGCCGCGCAGCGTGTTGCCCGCCTGCCAGACGCCTGTCAGATCAGGCTTCTTGTCGGGTGTGCGCGGCACCGCGCCGCGCGACTGAGCCGTAGCCGAGGCCGCCGCGAAGGGCAGGAGCGCTGCGACGACAACGAGCCAAACCGCGCGCATCATTTCACCTCCACGGCGGGCGCGTTGCCTCCGTCACCCGTGCCGACGGGTGGTCCGAAAAACATCTTCTGGCCAGTTGACAGCATGACCTCGCGTCCCTGGGCCCACGGGCCGCCATCGCGGGCCCCCCAGCCCGTCACGGTGACGCGATCGCCCGCCTTTATCGTGACGTCACGCTTCCAGCCGTTCCGGTAGAGCGGACCGATACCGTAGCCTTCGAACTTCCAGTTGACGACGGTGCCGCGTTCGTCGGTGACATCGACGTAGAAATGGCAATGCGGATTCGTCCACTCGATTTTCGTGACGACGCCGGTCACGGTCACCGGTCGTTGTGCGTCGTATTCAGCGCCGAAGGAATGATGAGCGTGCACGGTGGTCCCGTACACGGTTAACGCGGCGAAAAGGATGCAGACGTGAGCTTTCGACGCAGCCATGGTTCACCTCGACGCGCCAATTCTATTCACGAAGCGCCGCCTACGTCACGGCGATATCGAAATGCAGAACGTCTTCCCGCACCCCCAGTTTCGCGTAAAGCTCGATCGCGGGGGCATCCCCCAAATCGGCCTGCACGTAGATGACGTAGGCCCCGCGGCCGGCGGCGATCGCCTTGAGTTGCTGGATGAGCGCCGTGGCAATGCCCCTCCGCCGGTATGGCGCTGCGACGGCCAGATCGTAGATGTAGATCTCGCTGCGCTCCTGCTCGAACTTGCGCAGCTCGTACGCAGCGAGTCCCCCGACGACCTCGTCACCCTGCAGAGCAGCCACGGCGATAAAGTTATCGCCACCTAGCAGACGACGAAGATACGCAGCACTGGGCCGGGCGCCACCGTAGGTCTCTGGTTCGTTGAAGGCCTGTCCGAACATCGTCGACATCCCTTCCATCACTGCGACGTCATCAGGGCCCAACGTACGGATCGCGAACGAATCTGCGGCCATGCCTTTAGATTAGGCGGTTTCGGCAGCTGAATTCGCCGTGTGCGCGCCGTTCGCTCGGTGATATACAACGGCCATGAAGTCGCACATCGCCATCGCCACCGCCGTCGTTGCCGCGCTTGCCATCGGCGTTCACGCCCAAGAGCAGGTGGACGAGGCGATCGTCGCCCGCATCAAAATGGAAGCCTTTCAGCACTCGCGCGTCATGGAGACGCTGAGCGAACTGACGGATGTCTATGGTGCGCGTCTGCGCGGGTCACCGGCGTACGCCGCAGCAGCCGACTGGGTGAAGCAGCGTCTCAGCGACTGGGGGTTCGAGCGCGTCACGTTCGAGCCCGGTGGGTTCACGGGCCCCGGATGGCGAGTGAGGCGGTTCGGCGTAGAGATGATGGAGCCGCAGTATCTCCACGTCACCGCGCAGCCGCTGGCATGGAGTCCGGCCACCAACGGTCGTGTATCCGGAACGCCCGTGCTCGTCGAGGTATCCAAGCCGGCGGACTTCGACAAGTATCGCGGCAAGCTGAGGGGCGCCATCGTGCTGAATGGCCGACCGAGCGCCACACCCGCGACAACATTCAACTCCAGCGCCACGCGCTACACCGACGAGGAGCTCGCGCGTGGAACGGCGGCGATCGATCCCACTCAGAAGCTGCTCGTGAACTACGACGGCCCGGACTATGCCGGTGCGGAACGCGCGCGCCGAGAGGGACTCGAGACGCGCGCGGTCATCGCGAAATTCTTCCGGGATGAAGGCGTCGCGGCGGTGCTCGTCGCCAGCCCGCTCTCTTCGGGTGTCGTCACCGCGACCGACGCTGGAGGCTTCGATCTATCGGGGCCGAACTGGAAGATTCCGAATCCGAATCTCGCTCCGCCGTCCTTCGTGCTGGCGCGGGAACACTACGGCCGCATCGCCCGGCTTGTCGATCGCAAGCGTCCGGTGACCCTCGAGGTGCAACTGGACGTCGAGATTATGCCGACCGTGAAGAGCGTCAACATCATCGCGGAGATGCCGGGGAGCGATGCGCGCCTGGCCGACGAAGTCGTCATGCTCGGCGCGCACTTCGATTCGTGGAACGCTGCAACGGGCGCCACCGACAACGCGGCCGGCAGCGTCGTGATGATGGAAGCCCTGCGAATCCTGAAAGCCATCGGCGCACGTCCCCGCCGGGCGGTTCGACTGGCGCTCTGGGACGCGGAAGAAGGCGGACATCTGGGTTCGTCGACGTATGTCTTGAACCACTTCGCCGACCCGCGGACGATGCGGATCAAGCCGGAGCATGCGAAGCTGGCGGCGTACTACAACTTCGACAATGGGAGCGGGAAAATCCGAGGTGTCTTCCTGCAAGGAAATGAAGCCGTCCGACCCATCTTCGCGGCCTGGCTGAGGCCGTTCAGAGAACTCGGCGCCACCGCGCTGGCCATACAGCGTGTCGGCGGTACCGACCACCTCGACTTCGATCACGTCGGGTTGCCCGCCTTCCAGTTCGTCCAGGACCCAATTGACTACGAGTCGCGCACGCATCACACGAACATGGACACGCTCGAATCGATCCAGGAAGCCGACCTTCAACAGGCCGCCGCCATCGTCGCGACGTTCGTGTATCACACGGCGATGCGGGATGAAATGCTGCCGCGCGTGGCTCTGCCGAAGCCGCCGCAGTTCTAGGCTCGCACGTTGACCGCCGCTTCGGTCGAGCATATGCTCTGCCGGTCCACTCCAACCAACTGACGAGGGGCACTGACGATGCGAAATCTGTACACGGGCGCGGTCGCAGGCTTGGCTGGCATGCTGGTGCTGTCGGCACTGGCCACCGCGCAAAACGCCCAAAACGCGCCTCAGAACAACGCGCCAAAATCTCCCTGGAAATACTATCCAGCGGATAGGGCCGTCGGAGACGGCGGGCCCGCGCCGAAGCGCGATCTGAGCGGAACATGGGCAGGACCGTCATCCGGCTCGGGTGCTCCCCGGCAGAAGGGCGAGGTGGCGCCGCCGCTGACGGACTTAGGCAAACAGTTGTACGCGCGGAACAAGCCGATCGGCAAGTTCAGCCCCGGCGGCACCAACGATCCGCATTCCCGCTACTGCGATCCGTTCGGGGTCCCGCAGAACATGACGCAGGAAATTCGCGGCTTGACCATCGCGACGACGCCCAACCGCACGTTCCTCCTGCTCCAGTACATGGACCTGTGGCGCGAGATCTGGACGGACGGCCGAAGCCTGCCTGCCAAGGTGGGCGGGCGGGACAGGGATGCCCACGATCCGAAGTACAACGGCTACTCGGTCGGCCGCTGGGAAGACGACTACACCTTCGTCGTGGAGACGACCGGACTCGCGGCCGAGACGTGGGCGACCAAGAGCGGCTATCCCCACTCGGTCGATGCGCACGTGGTGGAACGCTTCCACCGATCCACGCATAATGACCTGTCGCTCGCGATCACGATGACGGACCCGAAGCTGTACACCGCGCCATTCAACATGGGGGAGGTGTATTTCCGGTGGGTTCCGAACCAGCAGCTCGACGACTTTACCTGCATCCCGTCAGAACAGCAGCTGTACTTAAAGGAGATGGGCGATCCGGCCGGCAGCGATCCCAATGAGCAGAACCCGCAAGGTACCAGGGGTGGTAGAGGAGGAAGACCGTGAAAACGAAATTAGTGATGATGGTGGTATTGCTCGCGGGGCTCGCCGCGATTGACAGGCCGGCGCTCGCGCACCACGGCGCTGCGGCGTTCGACATGAGCAAGCCGGTGGTGTTGAAGAATGCCACGATCACGGAATTCCTCTGGATCAATCCGCATCCGCTGATCAAGGCAGATTTCAAGAACGATAAGGGCGAGGTCGAGCACTGGACGATGGAAATGGGCAGCACGGTGTCGGCCCAGCTTCTCGGCTGGACGAGAACCACGCTGGGTTACGGAGACGTCGTGACGTTGTACGTGTGGCCAGCCAAAACGAAGCTGCCTGTCGGGCGCTTCAACAAGGTCGAATTCTCCGACGGCACCGTCATGCGTGACACCCAGACCGGCGCCGACGACGGCGGGCGAGCAGACGGCGACGTCCGCCAGTAGCCTCTTGGGCGGGAGGGTCGAGATAACGCCCTTCCCGCCTCTCCCGCCCTTCTAGCCCGTCCCGCCTTTCCCGCCTATCCCGCTCGGATATATCCTGAGCGCCCGGAGGCTGCCTATGTTCCGTACGCGCGTGCTGTCCGCGATCGCGCTGTTCGTGCTGTTCTGCCATCCCGCCCTCAGCTACGCCGATGCCGGGCTGCTGCGAACCGTCCAACCGCTGGACGAAACGCGGGGCTACTGCCTGGACATTCGCGGTGAAGGACAGACGCTGCAGCTCGACGAACCGCTGCAAGCCCACACGTGCAAGTATGGCGCGCCGAATGACGACCAGCGCTTCGAGCGAACGGCCGACGGAGCGATCCGCGCATCTGTCTACAACCGATGCCTCGCCGCCGCCAAGCTCGAAGCCGGCTCGCAACTGCTGGTTCGACCCTGTGCATCGGCGCTGACACAAAAGTGGACGATGGCGTGGGGACGTCTGAGTCCGGCGTCGCGATCGGACCTGTGCGTCACCGTGGCCGGGGAGAAGGGCGAGCCGG
>Ga0207659_10000727_pt1 | contig 19485 bp, 13 predicted proteins | sample KBSM43metaG_FD_184330 | JGI IMG/M metagenome (GOLD analysis project Ga0207659, IMG submission 184330) | Miscanthus rhizosphere microbial communities from Kellogg Biological Station, Michigan, USA - KBS M4-3 metaG (SPAdes) (version 2) | ecosystem: Host-associated > Plants > Roots > Rhizosphere >...
CGATCGAAGCCCAACCTGCCCGAAAAAGAACAGCAGCATCTCGATGACTTCCGCTTCGATCGCAGGATTGTCTGTAGCGGACAGAACCTCTGCGCCCGCCTGCACATGCTGGCGATATCGCCCCTTCTGCGGACGCTCTCGACGGAACATCGGCGCGATGTAATAGAGCTTCATCATCCGCGCTTCGTTCTGAAGCTGATGCTCAATGTAGGCGCGAATCACCGGCGCGGTTCCCTCCGGACGAAGGCTTAACGAACCCCCGTCACGGTCGGTGAATGTGTACATCTCCTTGGAGACAACATCGGTTTCCTCGCCAACGCCACGAACGAACAGTTCGGTCGCCTCCAGGATCGGAGTCCGGATTTCGCTGAATCCGTAAGAGTGGAAAACGTTCCGGATACGGGATTCAACCGCCTGCCAGATTTCGATGTCGCCCGGAAGAACGTCGTAGGTGCCTCGAACAGCGTGGATCATTCCTTTTCCTTGTGCATCTCGAGGTAGGTTTCTTTGTACTGGTAATAGCGCCGGGCGTACTCGTCGATGTGAGCGACTTCGTCATCCGTCAGCGGACGCTTCACCTTCGCCGGCATGCCCATGATCAAACTGCGCTCAGGGAATTCGGCCCGTTCCGTCACGACCGCGCCGGCAGCAACGATGGAATGGGCGCCAATCTTCGCGTTATTCAGGATCGTGGCGCGCATCCCGATCAGGCAATGCGAGGCTACCTCACAGCCGTGCAACATCACGCCGTGTCCGACCGTGACGTAGTCGTGAAGAATCAGCGGGTACTGGTCCTTCATGACGTGAAGGATGCTGAGATCCTGAATATTGGTGTGCTTGCCAATCCGGATGTAGTGAACATCCCCACGGATGACCGAATTGAACCAGACACTGGAGTGATCCCCAATCTCGACGTCGCCGATGATTTTGGCGCCTTCTGCGATGAAGACCCGCTCGCCCAGCCTGGGCAGCTTCCCTTTGTAGTCCAGCAGCATAAAAGTAAACGAACTACGCTAACAGAAGGCGAGAGTGGAATTCAAGGAATGGGAATTGTGCGGCTCACCCCGGACGCCGTATTGCGGACCAGAACACTCAGTAATCCGAACAAGTTTGCAGGCCGCTCAAGGAGCACGTCGCAATACCGTAAAAACCTCTCCACAGTTACAGGTTTCGGCTGATGCAGTTCCCTGCGCCGGTTGACCTAGCCTGTATGAACGACTGGACTTTGCCGTTCACTTCCTTCCGAATTCAAACAGGAGCACTAACCAATGGCCAGGACAAAACAACCGAACATTCTGGTGATCTTCGGCGATGACATCGGTATCACAAATCTGAGTTGCTATAGCGAAGGCATCATGGGCTATGACACGCCCAACATCGATCGTCTGGCGAAAGAGGGAATGAAGTTCCTCCACTACTACGGTGAGCAATCCTGCACGGCCGGCCGCGCCGCGTTCCTCACCGGTCAGCACGGTATTCGTACAGGTCTTACCAAGGTCGGATTCCCCGGTGCGCCAATGGGAATGAGTCAGCTCGACCCGTCCATTGGCGGCCTGCTTCGAAGCCTCGGTTATTCCACGGGCCAGTTCGGCAAGAATCATGTCGGCGACCGCAATGACACCTTGCCGACAGTGAACGGCTTCGACGAATTCTTCGGCAACCTCTATCACCTTAACGCCGAAGAAGAACCGGAGTTGCCCGACTACCCGAAAGATCCCGAGTTCAAAGCCCACTGGGGCCCGCGCGGAGTGCTCGATTGCAGGGTTAGCGAGAAGGACGACTCGACTGAAGATTCACGCTTCGGCAAGATCGGGAAACAGACCATCAAGGACACCGGGCCCCTGACGAAGAAGCGAATGGAAACGATCGACGACGAGACCTCCGACCGCGCTATCGATTACATGCAGCGCCAGAATAAAGCCGGGAAGCCCTTCTTCTGCTGGTTCAACTCCACGCGCATGCACTTGCGAACGCACGTGCGCGCCGAACACCGGGGGCGCTACGACCATGGCGACAGCGAGTACATCGACGGCATGATCGAGCACGACGAGACGATCGGAAAAGTCCTCAACGCCCTCGACGACATGGGGATCGCCGACAACACGATCGTTGTCTACACCAGCGACAACGGACCGCACATGAATACCTGGCCCGATGGTGCGATGACGCACTTCCGCAGTGAGAAGAACACCAACTGGGAAGGCGCGTTCCGCGTACCCTGCCTGGTGCGCTGGCCGGGACACATCAAGGCCGGCAGCGTCACCACCGAACTGATGAGCCACAACGACTGGCTCCCTACGCTCTGCGCGATCGCGGGAGAGCCTGACATTGTGGATAAATGCCTCAAGGGTTACGACGACGGTCACGGCCACACCTATAAAGTCCATCTCGATGGGTACGACCAGAGCAAGTTCCTCACCTCCTTCGAGGGTACGGCCAACAAGAACAACGGTGTCAAAAGTGCCCGAGATGTCTTCTTCTATTCCGACGACGACGGGCTCCTCGTAGGCATGCGCATCGGCGACTACAAGTGCTCGTTCGCGGAACAACGAATGGAAGGCACAATGGGCGTCTGGGGCGAGCCATTTACGGTCCTGCGCCTGACCAAGCTTTACAACCTCATGCAGGACCCCTTCGAGCGCGCCGACATCACTTCAAACACATACTGGGATTGGATCATGAACCACGTCCCGCAGGTCTATCAGGGCATGGGCGGAGTAATGGGATTTATCGAGTCGTTCAAGGAGTATCCGCCTCGCTCCGTGCCGCAGTCCTTCAATCCGGCCAACATGCTCGAAGCGACCCTGCGCGACATCAAAGCCAAACAGAAGATTGAGCGCGCATTCCCGATTGTCCTCCAGGGCAAGAAGGCAGGCGCGTCCGCACCGGACAAGAAGCGCGCTTCTTAGAAATTAGGGGACGGACTACTCAACCCCCCAAAACTCCAGCAAATTTTTCCAGAATATAGACTGGAGTTTGGGGGTTGAGTAGTCCGTCCCTAATTGCCACTAATCTCCAACCTGGAACAACGCCAAACCGTAGCTATCCAGCGCAGTCGGCATCGCAACTACTGTGCCCTGCCTGCCGCATAGGTCGCCGACTCGCGATTCCACTCCAGCAGCAGGCAGCCGTTACAAGGCACATCCAGATCGACCTGATCCCATCGCCAGCCTGGTAATGAAACGGCAACGGCCTTGGGTATAAGATCCACCGGATACTCAAAACCACGTAGCCGCACGTCCTGCGGGGAATACCCCTTCAAACTTTCGACCAACGCGGTAGTGGGCAATGCGCGAGCTTCCATCTGAGCGTCCTTTACACTCCAGATGTAGACAATGTTGAATCCGATGAACGCAGCAATCAGGCCCACGCGCACTGCCTTTTGTTTCAGGGACAACATTCCGGCAGCCAACAGGGACAGAAACACCGCGGACGCAAGATACGTTTGCCGGCTGGGAATATTGGTCGTGTATCGGACGAAGATATAGGGCAGCATCGCAAACGGGATGAGCAATGCCCAGTCCAACGACCTCCGATTCAGTCGAGATCGCGCCGAAATGAACACCACAGCAAGCGTCAGGTAGCCCCACGGCCAGACGAGCCTGTGCAGACTCTTGAACAGCACAAGCAGTGCTCGCGAACTCACCGCATATGTTCCATGCGTGATCTGAAAGTTCACCGACAGGGTCAGCATGAAGAAGACGGAATACATCATCGCGGGCAATGCCAGGATCCAATAGTCGCGCCAGGCAACCTGCTTTCCGCGGTTCGTCTCCACCAGCGGCAAAACTACTATCAGCATGACTGCAGATTCCTTCGAGAACAGCGCCGCGGTGAAGGCAAGGGCCGCGTGCGCGTGTCTTCCCCTGAACCAGTACATCAACGTGAGCAGAATGAAAAATACACTCAGGGTTTCGTTCATTGCCGCGAGCCACATCACGGCTTCCTGCGGAGCCTGAAAGACCGCAAGGAAAAGACCGCTGATCCAGCCAAGATTCGAGTCACCGGTGATCTCACGAACAAGCAGCGACAGCAGAATGCAGTTCAGGGCGTGGAGGAGAATGTTGAATGCATAGAACGGCGCCGCGTTGTATCCGAAGAGTGATTTCAGCAGCGCGAACACAACATAGCTTGTGAGGCGGAAGTTCTCGGGCACCGATTCATTGAGATAAACAAAATCTGTTTTCAGCACATCGACGCGATGAAGAATCACCCAGTCGTCGGCGATAAAGCCGTTGTTCAGCGCCGGTAGATAGGCGATTACCGCGGCGGCGAGAATCAGAAGTCTGCCCTTCCACACGCGGGCAACTATAGCGAACTTTTCTCCAATTGGTTGTGTAAGATAGGCCGGTGAGCGCCACGCACTCCGATATACGACGCTACAAGGTCAACTACATTAAGGAACAGGAAGGCATCGCGCTCTATCGCGCCCTGGCCAGGGCGGAACAGAATACCGATCGCGCCGATATCTTCGAGAAGCTCGCGCAGGCGGAGGAACACCATGCCGCGCGCTGGGCAAAGCTTCTCGAAGACAATGGCGTCGCCGTTCCCCCGTACAGACCCAGCTTTCGAGTCAAGCTTCTCGGATGGGTGTCGCGCAACCTTGGCACTCAACACGTCCTTCCGATCGTCAGTGGACTCGAATTTCGCGACCAGGGCGAATACGTCGGACAGACCGAGGCAACGGGCATGCCCGCGGCGGAGCGGTCTCACAGCCGAACGCTGCAGCTCATGATGCAGGAGAATGCCGCCGCCGGCGCTCAATCGATTATCAAAGCGGAGCGCTGGCACAGTCAGGGATTCGGAGGCAGCCTCCGTGCTGCCGTGTTCGGCATTAACGATGGCCTCATTTCCAACTTCGGGCTCGTGATGGGGATCGCAGGAACAAGCGCGGAGCCACGCTTCGTACTGTTCGCAGGTGTCGCCGGCCTTCTTGCCGGCGCGTTTTCCATGGCTGCCGGTGAATACATTTCCGTGCGGTCCCAGCGTGAACTGTACGAACAGCAACTGGCGCTGGAAGCGCAGGAACTCGAAGCCTCTCCCGAAGAAGAGCACGAGGAACTCGCCCTCATCTACCAGGCAAAAGGTGTGCCGGCAGACCAGGCCAACAAACTCGCCAGCCAGATCCTTTCGAATCCCGAAACAGCAATCCAGACGCTGGCGCGTGAGGAACTCGGTCTCGACCCGGATTCCCTGGGTTCGCCCTGGACGGCGGCATTGAGTTCATTTGTCGCATTTGCGGTTGGCGCCGTTATTCCGGTGATTCCCTACCTCCTGATGCATAGCTCTGCCGCTCTCTATTTCAGCGCAGCCGTCTGCGGTATCTCGCTATTCACCGTCGGTGCAGCAATCTCGATCTTCACGGGGCGCAGCCTCGCCTATAGCGGCTTTCGCATGGTAGGTATCGGCGCCCTCGCCGCGATCGTCGCCTTCGGCATTGGAAGACTTCTCGGCGTGAGTGTGGCGGGCTAGGAATCGTCCGCGCTACAATTGTTCGTTTTCAGACGACGAGGAATTCACCATGAACAGCTTCGGCTCCAAATCAACGTTAACGGTCGGCGGCTCTCAATTCGATTACTACTCTCTCGAACGTGCGGAAAAGGCCGGTGCCGGCGCAATCGCCGGAATGCCGTTCTCGCTCAAAGTGATGCTGGAAAATCTTCTGCGTTTCGAAGATGGATCCACCGTTTTGAAGGATGACGTTCTTGCTCTTGTACGTTCGGCTGGCGCTCCTCCTCAGGACAAAGAGATCGCTTTTCGTCCAGCGCGCGTGCTGATGCAGGACTTCACCGGCGTTCCGGCCGTGGTGGATCTGGCGACCATGCGGGATGTCATCAGGAAAATGGGCGGGGACCCCGGAAAGATCAACCCGCTCCAGCAAGTCGATCTTGTAATCGATCATTCCGTTCAAGTTGACCAGTTCGGCACACCGGAAGCCTTCGCGTTCAACGCCGATAAGGAATTGGAGCGAAACCGCGAGCGCTACATCTTCCTCAAGTGGGGCCAGAAGGCCTTTCGAAACTTCCGTGCGGTGCCGCCGGACGTTGGAATCGTCCATCAGGTGAATATCGAGTATCTCGCGCCTGTCGTCTATTCGGGCACCATGAACGGGGCACGCTGCGCCTATCCGGATACCCTCGTGGGAACAGATTCGCACACGACGATGGTCAATGGCCTTGGGGTGGTCGGCTGGGGCGTCGGCGGAATTGAAGCTGAGGGCGCCATGCTGGGGCAGCCGCTCTCCATGCTCATTCCACAGGTGGTTGGCTTCAAGCTCAGCGGCCGGCTGCGGGAAGGCGTCACCGCGACCGATGCTGTGTTGACCGTGACGCAGATGCTGCGCAAGAAAGGCGTCGTCGGTAAATTCGTCGAGTTCTACGGAGCGGGCGTTGCCAGCCTGAGTCTCGCGGACCGGGCGACCATCGCCAACATGGCGCCCGAATACGGCGCGACGATCGGATTCTTTCCTATCGACGATGAAACCCTCAGCTATATGAAACTCACCGGTCGCAAGCCGGAACAGATTGCTCTGGTCGATACCTATGCGAAAGCTCAGGGTCTGTTCCGCACCGCGTCAAGTCCGGATCCCGTGTTCACCGACACGATCGAACTGGATCTCTCGACCGTCGAGCCCAGCATGGCGGGCCCCAAACGCCCGCAGGACCGCGTGCCGTTGGCGAAATCGAAACAGGTATTTCGGGAAGCTCTGCCCAGCCTGATGAAGACGCAAAGCGCCGGTAAAGTTGCTGTTGCTGACAACGGCAACAAGTACGATCTGGAGGATGGTTCCGTTGTGATCGCGGCAATCACGAGCTGCACCAACACCTCCAATCCATCGGTAATGGTCGCTGCCGGCCTTCTCGCGCGGAAGGCCGTCGAGAAGGGGATGCAGGTAAAGCCGTGGGTGAAGACGAGTCTCGCGCCGGGATCGCGCGTTGTAACGGATTATCTCCGCGCCACCGGTTTGCTTCCTTATCTTGAACAGCTGCGCTTCCATGTTGTGGGTTATGGATGCACAACCTGCATCGGCAACAGTGGACCGCTTCCCGATGCCGTATCGAAGGCCGTTAAGGACGGGTCGCTTGTTGTTGCCTCTGTGCTCAGCGGCAATCGGAACTTCGAAGGGCGCATCAATCCCCAGGTCCGTGCAAACTATCTGGCTTCGCCTCCGCTTGTCGTCGCCTACGCCATCGCCGGCCACGTCGATATGGATCTGACGACCGAACCGCTCGGCAACGACAGCAGCGGAAAGCCGGTCTATCTCAAGGACGTCTGGCCAACTCAAAAGGAAGTTCAGGACGCCATCCAATCCACCATGCGCGCGGAGATGTTCCAAAAGGCCTACGAGGAGTCCCTGCAGGGTGACGAACGATGGAAAGCACTCGACGCGCCCTCAGGAGAACTCTTTCAGTGGGATGAATCATCAACCTATGTGAAACGACCGCCATTCTTCGAGGACATGCCGAAGCAGGCGCCTCCGCTAAAAGACATCCGGGGCGCGCGGGTGCTTGCTGTTCTCGGAGATTCCGTAACAACGGATCACATTTCGCCTGCCGGTTCGATTCAGCCGGACAGCCCTGCGGGTAAGTATCTCCAGTCGCATGGCGTAGCCCCGAAGGACTTCAACTCGTACGGAGCAAGGCGCGGAAATCACGAAGTGATGATGCGCGGCACGTTTGCCAATGTCCGGTTGAAAAACCTGATGATGCCTGGAACGGAGGGCGGCCTTGCCCTCCACCTGCCGGAGAAAACGTCCACCACGATCTTTGACGCCGCCATGCAATACCAGCAGGAAGGCGTCCCCCTGATGATCCTGGCCGGCAAGGAATATGGCTCGGGTTCCTCGCGCGACTGGGCGGCAAAGGGGCCGTGCCTGCTCGGAATTCAGGCTGTACTGGCCGAAAGCTTCGAACGCATCCACAGGAGCAATCTGGTCGGAATGGGCATTCTCCCGCTTCAATTCCTGGCCGGACAGAATGTCGAAAGCCTGGGTCTAACCGGCTTCGAAACGTATGATATTCCCGGCATTTCGGGTGGATTGAAGCCCGGGCAACGGCTCTCGATTGTAGTGAACGATGGAAGTAAGTCCAGGACGATTGAGGCTATCTGCCGAATTGATACGCCTTACGAATTGCAGTACTACCAGCACGGTGGGATTCTGCAGTTCGTGCTGCGCCAACTGCTGGGATGAAAATCGGGGCCAGGCCCCGATTTTCCGGGTATAGAATAGGGAGGCAATTCTCCTTAGGGGGTCATCATGCTGATTAAACGGGCAACAGACATCCCGTCGTCTGAAATCACTTCCGAATACGCCTATCGAAATCGGCGGCAATTCCTTAAAGCGGCGGGGGCAACGCTAGGCGCGGCCGGCCTGGGCAGCATTCTTCCGGCGTCTGCATACGCGAGTTCGAAATACGACACCGACGAAATGCAGACCCCGCTGGAACACGTGAGCAGCTACAACAACTACTACGAGTTCGGCACAGGCAAGGACGAACCCGTCGTGAACGCCAAGGGATTCAAATTACGTCCCTGGACCGTTGCGGTCAGCGGTATGGTGAAGAAACCCGCAACCTACGCTCTCGACGATCTGCTTAAAGGCCTCACGGTAGAGGATCGCATCTACCGGATGCGATGCGTCGAACGCTGGTCCATGGTCATTCCCTGGCATGGATACCCGATGGCCGCTCTTCTGAACAAACTGGAACCCCTTCCCTCCGCAAAGTTCGTCAAGATGCAAACGCTCTACGCCCCAGACCGAATGTTGGAGCAGCGGCGGCCTATCCTTCACTGGCCTTATACGGAAGGACTCCGGATGGACGAGGCGATGAACGAGCTGACTTTCCTGGCTGTCGGCGTGTATGGCAAGGAGGGTCCGGCACAGAACGGAGCACCGCTGCGGCTGATTACTCCATGGAAGTACGGCTTCAAGGGCGTCAAGGCCATCGTCAAAATCGAATTCACCGACAAGATGCCGTTGTCGGCCTGGAACGAAGAAGCGCCACACGAGTATGGGTTCTACGCCAACGTGAATCCCAACGTTGACCATCCGCGCTGGAGTCAGGCGAATGAGGCACGACTGACCGGCGGATTGTTTGACCAGCTGAGACCCATCAAGACGCGCATGTTCAACGGTTACGGGGCGTTCGTCGAAAGAATGTACGCCGGCATGGATCTCCGGGCTAATTTTTGATCCGGGCCCTGAAGGTAGTCGTATTCCTTCTCTGCCTCGTCCCTTTATTTCTGCTTGTCTGGGGGGCGCTCACCGTCAACACCGGCGGCCTGGGCGCCAACCCCGTTGAAAAAATCACCCACACCACCGGCGACTGGATTCTCCGTTTCCTTGTACTGACGCTTTGCATCACCCCGCTCCGACGCCTGACAGGCTGGAACCAGGCGATTCGGTTTCGCCGAATGCTGGGGCTGTTTGCATTTTTCTACGCCTGCCTGCACTTCACGATCTATGCCCTTTCCATCGCAGGTCTGAACTTTGCTGAGATCGGAAACGATATTGCCATGAGACCTTATGTCACGGTGGGATTCACAGGATTTGTCCTGATGATTCCCCTCGCTGTCACATCGACAAAAAAGTGGATTGGGCGCCTGGGAGGCCGGCGGTGGCAGATGCTGCATCGGCTCATTTATGTCAGTGCGATTGCAGGAGTTCTTCATTACCTGTGGCTGGTGAAAGCCGACATTAGATTCCCTGTGCGCTACGGCATCGTTGTCGGGTTACTATTACTGTTCCGTGTCTGGACGGCACTCCGTTCAAGACAAGCAGTCACACAAGTTTCAGGAGGGTAAGTTTTATGCCATATCCCGAAGTTCTCATTAAGCCGATGCGTGACGAATTGACACAGATCGGTGTTCAGGAGACGCGCACTCCCGAGCAGGTGGACGCAGCAGTCAAGCAGCCCGGTACCGTGATGTTGATCGTAAACTCCGTGTGCGGGTGCGCTGCCGGCCGAGCCCGGCCTGGAATCGCCATGGCCCTGAAGCACAACGCGCTGCCTGACCGGATTGTTACCGTCTTTGCCGGCGCAGACATTGAAGCCACGGACCATGCTCGCAGCTACTTCACGGGCTTTCCTCCGTCATCTCCTTCGGTCGGGCTGTTGAGGGATGGTGAGCTTGTGTTCATGCTCCAGCGCCATCAGATCGAAGGCCGAGAGGCACCGCAGATCGCGAACGAATTAACCGCCGCCTTCGACCGCTATTGCACGAAAGCGAAGGTCTAGTCTGTAACCGTTCCCGCACGGTGGCGTCCGAGCTCAACTCCTGTCTCAAATTTTTCGCCGCAGGGCGAACACACTGGCGCGCACAGGTGTGGCCGTCTTAATCCTACTGGTCGGAGGGTTGTCGCTGTAGCCTGGGACAAGAAGAAGCTGGAGGGACGATGACAGGACTTCAGCAATTTGAACGGCCGGCAATAATTATAGGAGCAATCGGTATCCTGGTCTCTTTCGTCGGCGCTGCAACCTCGACCGACCAGTTCTTCAGATCCTGGCTCCTGTCGTATCTCTTCTGGTTTGCGATCGCCCTGGGCGCGTTACCTCTGGTCATGCTGCACCACCTTGTCGGCGGGAGGTGGGGATTTGCGACGCGCAGGATTCTGGAATCCGTCACACGGACGCTGCCGCTGATGACAATTCTGTTTCTGCCGGTCTTACTGGGAATCCATAGCCTCTACGAGTGGTCGCATGAAGAAGTCGTCGCGCAGGACATCATTCTTCAGCACAAGAGTCCGTATCTCAACTCGACATTCTTTGTCGCCAGAGCTGCCGGGTACTTCGCACTCTGGCTGATCCTGGGATACCTGCTCAATCGGTGGTCCGCCGAGCAGGACAGCACGGGCGATCCATCCATCGTGAAACGATTCCAGCATCTGAGCGGGCCCGGACTCATTATCTACGCGCTGACGATCACGTTCGCGGCAACCGACTGGGTCATGTCGCTCGAGCCTCACTGGTTCTCGACAATCTACGGCATGATGTTCATGGTTGGTCAGACGCTGACCACGCTGGCGTTTGTGATTGCCATTCTCGCCCTGCTCGCAGACACGCCGCCGCTATCAGATTTCCTGAAACCGGAAATCCTTAACGACCTCGGCAATCTCCTGTTCGCGTTCATCATGCTGTGGGCGTACCTGTCATTTTCGCAATACATCATCATCTGGTCGGGTAACCTCCCCGAGGAGATTCCCTGGTATCTGCGCCGGTCGCACGGCGGATGGCAGTGGATTGCGGTCGCACTTGCGCTGTTTCACTTTGCGATTCCTTTCTTCCTGTTGCTTGTGCGCGGCTATAAGCGACGCCGACAGGTGATTTCAGCAATCGCCGTCGCCGTGGTTGTGATGCGGTTGGTAGATCTGATGTGGCTGGTTGTCCCAGCACATGAGCCCGCTTTTCACGTCCACTGGCTGGACCTCGCTACACTGGCTGGGATCGGCGGACTCTGGGTTGCGGGTTTCTCCCGTCAATTGCGCAAGCGATCACTGCTGCCGCTCGGAGATCCGGAATTCCGCCCGGAGGGCACAGTTTAAGTTCCGGTGACGTTGACCGCATTCGTGCCCAAATGTGCGGTTACCGAATGCGACGGGCCCTTGAATTCGGTCAACGTCACCAGAACTACCTGTCGGTTTTCTAAACAGCCACGCACACCCTGAGCAGGCAGGAGCAAAGGCTCCTGTCGTTCTAATCCCTTGATTGGATGACTGGATTAGCGCGCCTGTGGAGTTTGGCAGGCCGTCTGCACCTTCCCACCTGAAGACGAAATAAAAGGAGAGATCTATGGAACCTTGGGTGATCGCTCTCATTATTGCCGCCATCGTGGTGCTGGGAATCGTCGCCTGGTATGCATGGGACCGCGGCCGCAGCCGCCATCTCAGGGAACGGTTCGGCCCCGAATACAACTGGGCGATTACAGAGACCGGGGATCGACGGCGCGCGGAAGCCGAACTGGCGCAGAGGGAAATCAAAGCCAAACGAATACGCGAGCAGAGGCTGACCCCGTCCGATCGGGAAAGGTTCCTGGCGCAGTGGAAGCTCTGCCAGGCTCAATTCGTTGACGACCCTGTTGCGGCTGTCACCCGCGCGGACCAGTTACTCGCGGAAATCATGCGTACTCGTGGCTATTCCACAGAAAACATCCATGAACGGATGGTGGATATCGCCGCCGCCTACCCTCACCATTCCAAGGAGTATCGCGAAGCCGGGCGAATTCTGGAATTGCACAACCACAATCAAGCTTCAACGGATGATTTGCGAACCGCGTTCCTGCATTACAGAACCATCTTTGACGATCTACTCGGAGGTTATGATGAAGAACTTAGACGAGTCTCTTAAAATGGAACAAGTCCGCAGCGAGGCCGTTCCCATCCGAGACGGTGAACCGCCGCCTCAGCCGCCGCCTCAAACGTCACAATCTATCTTCTCGAAGCAGCAGGCGGACGAACTTCGCGAACGATGGAACACGATCCAGACAGCATTCATTGATGAACCGCAGCGTTCCGTGAAAGATGCTGATGCCCTGGTCGCATCCGCTACTAAACAGATTGCTGACGCTTTCGCCAACCAGAAAGGCGAACTGGAAAAGCAGTGGAGCAGAGGCGATCAGGTATCGACGGAAGAATTACGAATCACACTGCAGCAGTATCGGACATTCTTCTCCCGGCTGTTGTCGATCTAACCGTGACGCCTATTGGGCCGGGGACGACGAACCGCTCAGGGAATTGCGCATTGCGTAGTTCCCTTCATGGCACGCGTACTCGAAATTCTGATACCCCGGTTCCTGAGTGATCGGATAGCTGATCGTAAACGGCGCCGTGTACGTCTTCGGATCGTCAATGATGGCCTGATAATTCATCGTGTTTGCGCCGGTCCGCGTGAACCGTTCGGTCACTTTGAGTGCGTCACTGGTAGGAGTGCCGCCGCCATTCAGGCCAATGCCGGTCTTGTTCGGCAGAAAGTTCGTCGTTTCGACGACGAGCGTATTTCCTTCCCAGCGCCCGCGCGCGTCGCCCATGTAGGAGCGCACATTCGGACCAGGGTGAGGAGAACCATCCAGCGGAATAATGCGCGCCTCATGAACCATTTCGTACATGATCGCTACATAACCGGGGCCCTGAAGAATCTGGCTGCCGTTTCCGTAGATGACGGGAAGCGTCGAGCCCATCAGACCACGGGAGATGCATCGAATGTAGAAACTGTACTCGGTCCAGGAAGGGCCTTCCAGTGCTGTTACCCGCCGGGCTTCTGCATTCGCCGCCACGCGCTGCTGCGCTTCCGGCGTCAGCGCGGGCATTCTTCCGTCTTCCGGGACGGTGATCATCGAGGTCTGAAGCGCCGGGCGACGCGCACCTTCGCCCCAATGCCCCGGAGGATTCACGGTAATCGCGGCGTTCGCCGCCTGGAATTCCTGCGCATTCCTTTCCGTGGTGCGCTGGATGTTTGCCTGAGCCGCCGATATCTCCTGCTCGTTTCGTTGCAGACGTGTCCCCACATCGACATTTCGCTGCAGTGGCACACCGATATAATCATCGCTGGTCCAGGTTCCTTGAAGATCCGGGTCTCCCCAGGAAGTTTTCCCCTGCGTCCAGGGCTTGCTCGATGCCTGCTTCCCCGCCTGACCCAGCAGCGGCGCAGAGATCAACGAAGCGATCGCAACGATGAGAAGAAATCGATATCTCAGGGGGATTCTCCTTTGGCTCAAAGGGCTGCTAACTCGCTAGGCTTATAGAAGTGCTGGCGCAAGTCAAGATAACTCTGCCGAGGGAAATCGAGGCCAGACCACCCATTCGCCTGTTCTCCCGTGCGCACCCGCTATGGCTTGCGAATGCTCGCCGCGTGAAAACAGGAAACCGGGTGGTCTGGCCTCGATTTATCGCTATCAGTTCACGCCGTCATCGGCAGTGATGGTTGTCTTTTCGACGTCGGCCCCCGTGCAGGCCGTCGTAAACGCGTTGTAGAACGCGTTGCCCGTATATTCAACCGTCCAGTAGTAAGTGCCGGGCGTGGCTACCGCAACTCCGTTTAGGGTAACTGCGACTCCACTGGCATTGATGGGTCGATTGAGGTCCGAACCTACAGCCGTCGTGCACGTGTCATTACTGTAGAGCCTGAAGTTCACAACCGCCGTGCCCGTATTGACCTGGCTTCCATCAATCGTGATTTTGTCGTGGATGACCCAGTTCTGCTGGCTTAGCCGTGTGGGCGTAGTCCTCTGAGCCGTATTGGTGATCGTACAGGTCATTGTCGCACCTGGCCCCACTAGCAGGTTGTTGCAGTTCGCCGTCGAGACGCCGTTCACCTTGTACGCGATGGTGTAGTTGTTTACCGCAACCTCAACAATCGTATGGCTGCTGCCGGGAGCGACAGAACTGACTACCTGCGAAGTCTTACGGTCGCTGTCCTGATCCCCATCATTAGGCTCATCCGGAAATGCGACGGCCTGCCCGGCATCGACTGTGAAGGAAAAGTCCTTGGCCACTTTTCCTGAAGGGTCCGCTGTATTGACAACGATCTTCTGGATGACGAGCGTGCCCAACTTCAGCTTGTTCGTAAACGTACAGTTGAACGTATCGTTAGTTGTCACGTTCAGGCCTGTAATTGTTGTACCGGAACCGGTGATACTGGGCGTTTGCTCGTTGTTGACGATACAGGCGTAAGTAGCGTCGTAATTTCCGATCGTCGTTCCAGCATCTGCGGTCTCCGTCACATTGTACGAGCCTGTTACAACAACCTTAGTCAGGCTGCCTCCATGCCCGAGGTTACTCTTCGAATCAATCGTTGTTGCACCCTGCGTGATCGTGAATGTGAACTTTCCCGGATCGTTTGTCGGATCCAGAGCCTTCGTGACCGTTATGGTCCCCGTATTCCGATTATTCGTAAAGGTGCATACCGTGATGACCCCTGATGCAATCGTTGCTCCGGAGTATGTTGAACCGCTAAGGCTTCCACCCGCCGTGCCATCACCGTCAAAGACGCAAGTTGCGCCAGCGAGGTTGTAGTCGTTCTCCGCCTGTTCTTCGACATTGGCCAGACCGACAAGCAGAGATAGTTGTGCAGGCGTTCCTTCTTTAGCTTTCACCTCACACGGTGTCGCCGACGGGCAAGGGTTGTCTCCAACTTTGGAAGGGCTGGAGACAACCTTGAAATCAAACTCCGTTGTCGAATCGGGGACCGTATCCTTGACGATCTTCAGGAAACCTCCGCCCGGGGGATTGTTGCAGTCGGAGGGATCGCTGTTAGGTTGCTGCGACGGGTAGGAGCAAACGTTGGTGATCAGCGCTACAGCGCCCCCAACGAGGCCATTCAAGTAACTCCTCTTGATTCTCAGCCGGACGGAAGTATCCGCCGGGTAGCCTGCGCCTGCTGTAAACGGGTCCGTATTCGTCACGAGATCAAACGGGTTCGCCGGGATCGCAGACAGGTTGCCAACACCGTCGACAACAAGTGCTCCGCCGATGAGGTCAGTGGCGCTCGGTGAGGCCTGCAATACTGGGTTCGTGCATCGGTCCTCCTTCGCATTACTGCACGTGTAGACCGTGGGCGTACCCTTCAGGAACATTCCACCCGATGGTCCGTTAACTTTCTGCACCGTGGCGCAAATGGCAACGTTGATAAACGTATCGCCGTCGCTGTCGAACAGCGCGCAACCATCGAGGGTGTTGTTACCGGAGATTGTGATTTCATCCCAGCTCCATGCGAGATCCAACACGTCATCCAGAGGATCATTTATGTTTCCCTTATCCTCATACCACCCCATCTGAGTCAGGTCCTTCTGTCCCGGTCCATTGTTTGCGCCCCCCGAATCCTTCACCGCGAAAAAGATCGAGGGGTAGACGGTGGGTACTGCCGCTAACAGAGGTAGTACGCGAACGACTCCAGCAATCGCGAGTGCCGCAGCAAAGGGCAAAACCAGCCAGCGCAAGTAAAACCTTTTCATACAAATCTCCTCTCTCATCAACCGTTAGCCAACCTGGTGATTGAATGTGGTGCGAGGGATTGCTGAGGCATGAACACGAGCGTCTTCCCTGAGGCAATCAGGAGAGGCGATTTGCCTGATCGCAGGTCATGATGCGGCCTTGGCTCATTGTAAAAACCGTGCCTTCTGCACTTCCGTACTACATTCGTCAGAATGTTGGAAAATTTGTACGCCCAGATTTCCGTGGGAAAACCTGTTGTTAGTTGCAGGTATTACAGGAACACCATGGGGCCTGGTCGAGAGACGATGCGAAAGAGGTCAATGGATTCGAACCGCAATGAATTGCTGCGGATGCAGACAGTGGGTTGAGGTGGATCTCCGGTGTTACGACTCTAGTGGGCCTCCGAAGAGTCGGAGGCGCGCACCCATCACTTGCCAGAATGTCAGTCCGCCAGCAGGTAATCCAGCCAGAGGCAGCTGAGTTTTTCCTGAACGGTATTCTGCTGGAGACGCGTATTGAGGTTCTTGAAGTCGACCTGATCCATCGGCTGATCCTGATTTAAACAGGAGAAGATGATTGTCTCCTTGCCCGTCTTCGGATCGACGTGTTTCTGCAGGCACTGCGCGCAAACTTCCTTCATCATGCACTGCATTGGCGAGTTGATGCTGGCGATAGCAATGTGATCGGGGCGCAGCAGGGGCTGGAGCACTCCGTGGCGCGCATCTTTCACCGCAGCCATCATTCGATCTGAGCCGATGGCAATAATGCGATCAATCTTCGAGAGCGGAATCAGCGGCGCGCCCATCTCACCCTTTCCGTATGCGAGAACGGCCTGGACGATATTGCCTCGGAAGTGCCGGTCCTGCGGACGGTGCGGTTTGATCTCTGCGCCGATATCCGTGCTCCAGATCACCTGGTCCGTGCCTTCCTCGACCTCTTCGCGTTTGAAAAGATCCTCGCCCTTCTTGTAGCCGGCAAAATAGATCACGCGGTTGCCTTTCTCGCGCATTTCTTTCGCGATTGAAAACAACACAGCGTTTCCCAATCCACCGCCAAGCAGGAGAACATTTTCCGAATGGCCGACTTCACTTGGAGTTCCGGTCGGGCCCATGACGACGACGGGTTCGCCGGGCTTCAGTCGTGATACCAGCCTCGAGGAAACACCCAGTTCGAGCGCAATCAGCGATAGCAAACCCTTTTCGCGATCAACCCACGCTCCGGTCAGCGCGATCCCTTCCATCAAAAGTCGCGTGCCCTTCCGGGTTTCCGTGAGTGTCTCGTAGTTCTGGAGCCGATAGAACTGGCCGGGCTCAAACTTGCGCGCAGCGGAGGGAGCGTGGACGATGACTTCGATGATGGTTGGCGTCAACCGCCGCACTTCCGCGACACGGGCGATCAGTTCCGCGTCGAGAAAGTCCGTCAACTTCCTCCATCGCGCATCTCTCTCGGCCTGGTTTGCGGCATTCAGCCTGGAAAGTTCCCCGGCGAACAGGGCGACAACTCTCGGAAATCCGTCGCGAGCCGATGCCATTGCCTTTACAACATTGCCTGCGTATCGCGGATGGTTGTCGCCATAGTAGGTAACAAACCGTCCGTTCTGACTATAGGATGTGAAGAATCCTCTGCCAGTCGGCGATGCCTGCAGTTTGATTGAACCGTCCGATTGGGGGACGGTCTCATACGCGGCGAAGAACTTCTTCTTGTCGTCCATCTGAAACGAGCCGGGATATTCCTTCTCGTATGTAATGTTCGGCGTTGTTCCGGCGGCGACCAAGACGGCGCGGGCCGCGAGTTCCACACTGCGGCCGGGCGCGGCGAATCTCATGGCGCGAACATGATTGTGTTCGTCGACGATGGCTTCCTCGGGATTGACGTTTTCGATGAATGAGATTCCTTCTTCAAGCGCTTTGATCACCTCTTCGTGATTCAGCCTGTAGGCCGGTGAATCTACCATCCGCTTTCTGTAAGCGAGCGACACACCGCCCCACGCGCGAACAAGCTTCACAAAATCGGGATTCTCCACGGCTGCTGCAGCGCGTTTGCGCTCTGAGCGCACTTCGGCGCCATGCCTGAGGAACTCTTCAAGGATCTCGCGCTCGAGGGGTGTAAACGGAGCCAGAACCGCATCTCTGCCCCGTTCCTTCGCGAGATTCTCGTAACGCTCAAGCGTCTTCTCGACCTGAACAGGGTAGTAGGCCGCAAGCTCCGTCGCTGTGTCGATCGCCGTCAGGCCACCGCCGATGACAATGGCAGGAAGCCGTACCTGAAGATTGGGCAGGGCGCTTCGCTTAAAAGCTCCTGTGAGTTGGAGTGCCATCAGAAAATCCGACGCTTTGCGAATACCGCACGCCAGATTGTTCTTCATGTCGATAATGGTGGGCCGGCCGGCGCCGGCCGCAATAGCAATGTGGTCGAAGCCCCACTTCCAGGCATCGTCAATCGTCAGAGTTCCCCCAAATCGAACTCCGCCGTAAATGCGAATGGTCTTCCGACGCGCCAGCGTCAGGTAGAGCAAGGTCAGAAAATTCTTGTCCCAGCGGACCGTGATACCGTACTCCGAAACACCGCCGAACCCCTCAAGAATGCGCGCGTCGAGGTCCTTGTAGATGTCGTTCCATGAGCGAATCGGTTCAGGCAGCACCTCCGGAGTTCCGGTAAGCCGTGTGTCGAGAGGTTCAATCTTCAGGCCGTCTACGCCGGCTACGCCAAAGCCTTCGTTCGCAAGATAGTGGGCAAGCGTGTATCCCGCTGGCCCCATCCCGACGACAAGGACATTCTTGCCGTTATAGGGAAGCGCGTATGGACGCTCGATATTCAAGGGGTTCCATCGGGTCAGCAGCCCATAGATTTCGACACCCCACGGGAGGGAAAGCGTGTCCGTCAACACTGCGGTCTCGATCTGGGGAATGTTGACCGGATCCTGCTTCTGATAGATGCATGCCTTCATGCAGTCATTGCAGATCCGATGCCCCGTTCCGGGACACATCGGATTGCTGATCATCACCAGCGCAAGCGCTCCGATGGCATCCCCATTCTTGCGCATGTAATGCATCTCGGAAATCTTTTCGTCGAGAGGGCACCCATCCAGAGGTATATCCAGCGGATTCTTTGTTACGGCGCCACTCGCATCGCGGATTCCTTTCGAGCAGGTGTCCTTGTCGCGCTCGTGGCAAAGAATGCAGTAATGGATCTCGCTGAGAATCTGCCGAGGCTCCATGCGGCGATCCGTCAGAGCAAATCCGTCTCGCCGGCGAAGACGAGCATCGGGTCCAATCATCGATTCCGGAAGCTCATTGAGGGGGCGCTGAACCTGCACGAGATTGAAGTGCTCGATCGATTCCGGAAAGTGAAAGCTGACCCATTGCCTGCAGGCCGGGTCATGGAGATGCAAGGCGCACCACTGCATGAGATCGTCAAGCATGACGGCAACCCTGGACCGATCCTTCTTCTCCTCGTCCATCAGCCGGGTCGCCGCAAGCGCTGTGGCGAGTTCGATGTCGGCTCCGTCTCCTCGAATGCTCGCCACCCGCGCTTCGAGCGCCTCCCGCGCAGCTGCATCC
>Ga0207659_10000728_pt1 | contig 19479 bp, 20 predicted proteins | sample KBSM43metaG_FD_184330 | JGI IMG/M metagenome (GOLD analysis project Ga0207659, IMG submission 184330) | Miscanthus rhizosphere microbial communities from Kellogg Biological Station, Michigan, USA - KBS M4-3 metaG (SPAdes) (version 2) | ecosystem: Host-associated > Plants > Roots > Rhizosphere >...
GGCAGCGCCCCGCAGATGACCGCCAGATCTTTCACACAGCAAGGCCGGCGAATGCCGATACCCTGCCCGGTCACTTCGGTGAGCGCTTTGAAGAGCCGCTCGGCGGTACGACGTTCGCCATCGCTCTCGAGCTCGGCGTAAGCCTCTTCCGCGTGCCGCGACAGCGCCTCGCGCATCGTGCCGATGGCGTCGTAGTCCTCGAAGTCGATCGCCAGAGCGCCGCGGCGCCGGGCCCAGTGATCCCATGTCCGCATCAGCGCATGCTGCAGGATCGGCAACTGGTCGGGATCGTCGCCCATGTCGTTCAATAACCGGGTGACGAGCCGTCCCGCGATCTGTCCGCCGCCAACCGCAACCGGACCGGTAATTGCGAGCCGAACTTCGTCGCGCGTCATCCGGGGAACGAGATACTGGCCGTCGTTGACGGTCTCGGCGAGTCCGGGAAATTCGGTGCAGTGACCTATGAACTCCGACCGCATCGTCAGGACGACGTAGATCGGGACGGCGGTCTGCGTGACGGCGGTCAGCAACAGCTTGACGAACGCAACCGCCTCGTCGCGCGCGTCGATCGTCGCCCGAACATCCTTGAATCGGAATAGCTCTTCGAACTGATCGACGATGATCAGGATGTTGACATCGTCACCGATTCTTTCCTGCTGGACCGCCTGTACCAGACCGCGGGCGCTCCGCCGCAAGGTCGCGTCGAGCAGCGCGCGGCGCATATCGTCATGGTCGGCACCGCCCAGGACATCGTCGCGATCAAGCGCCGCCGCGAGATTGCGCAGCGGCGCGCCGCCGGGCCGCATCAGCGCGATCCGCCAGCTGGATCCGGCGGACGCCATGAAGCCGCTGTGTAGCGAGGGGATCAGACCTGATCGTACGAGCGAAGATTTGCCACTCCCTGAGGCGCCGACGACGCTGACGAATCTGGTGCGTCGAAGCCGTCCGAGCAGTTCGTCAATCTGCGCTTCGCGGCCGAAGAACAGGTGAACTTCGTCGGGCTCGAACGGACGAAGCCCAGGAAACGGGTTAGGCCGGGCGGCGCCGGCGTCTGTCGCCATGGATCATCTGAGATGAGTCAGCAACGGCGTCACCGCATCCAGCATCGAGCCCTGACCACGACGAAGAACCAGCGCTTCGAGCGTCCGGAACCGCTGCTTCTCCGGCGTGTCCGGATCGGCCACATACACGGCTTTGGCACGGAACGGTTGCGTCCTCCCATAGCCGGCAGCTTTCTGCATCTCGCGAAGCTTGCTGCGCAGCCACAATTCACCACCCTGGCCGTAATACACGAGCGGGACGTCGCAATCCCGCAAATTTTCCTCATAGTCGCGGCGAATGTTCGACTCGTCGCCGTCAAACACCTGAACGATCACTTCGAGGCCGCGTTCGAAGAGGACATCCTGAAGCTCGCGAGTGGCGTCAACATCTCGCTGATCGCAGATCAGATAGACAGTGGTGTGCGCGGTGCCCTCGGTGACCGCGGCCGGTGGCGCAGTCTTGGCTTCCTCTCGACGCGGTGGCGTGAGCCGAACATGCAGCACCGTCTTGAATTCCTCGAGCGAGGTGGTCAATACGTCGGCCATGCCCGACGCCGGACCGGAATCGGTCTCGAGCGACTCGATGAATTGCTGTTCGCGGGCGTCGTCTGGAACAACGTCCGGCGGCACCCACACCAGCCGGCAGAAATCGCCGCCGGCCGCCGCTCGCTCCACCGCAAGCTGGTGTTGCAGCACCACGCTCGACATCATCGACCCGTCCGGCACCACGCCATAGCTGCGGCCAACGATGTGAACAGACAGACGACTGGCCGCGAGCTGTTCGCGAACCGTCGCGATCAGTTCGTCGGCGATCAGCGGCAGCGGCTGTTCAGGCACGACCTTGAAACCGTGCTCCTGCAGCTCGCGCTTGATCGCGTCCCGTTTCTGGCGCAGGTCATAGCTGGTCTCGGCGAGGAAAACCGTCTCACGTTGTGACGACACGTCGCACCAGCCGCTGCCAGGGCCGTCGAGGGCGCACAGCAGATCCGCAATGTCGTGCGCCAGATCGTCGAGTTTGTCCCAGTAGAGGCGTTCGACGTCGGGCGACGATGGCGCTCTCAATTCGCGGGCACGACCGCTGTGCGTGTCGACGATGTAGAACTCGTAGCCCAGTACCGGCTTGAGCGCCGTTGGGTGCGCGTCGAGCGGGACCGGGGTCTTGACGACTTTGAACACCCGCGATTTGCTGGACAACCGCGCCACCGGTGCCGACTGGCAGACCTGCAGGAAGGCCTGCAGCTCGCGCTGGCACCATTCCGACTTGACGTAGCGCGGCGAAAGGATGGAAAGAAGAACGCCGACGTGCGGCAGGCGTTCAAGCAAACCGTCGGCGAAGATGTCGTTGCCATTCAGTTTGGCATCGCGCCAGATTCTCGGTTCTTTGCCGAGCAGCTGTCCGAGACGGACTTCGAGCGCCCGATGAAGGGTCGAAATCCAGCCCTTTTGGCCCTCCGCCAGGGCTTGATCGTCGATGTGGGCGTACGACAAGAAGATGTCGTCATCAAAGTGCATCGCACGACTCTCCCAAACGACTGTTGAGCTTGAAGCGGATTGGATTGTCGATGAACCGGGCGCGCGAGTCAATCGCACCGGGCGCAGGGGGTAATCCGGGCCGGGGGGCGCGGTCGCCCGCGTCAGCGACCGGCTGACGCTACGGACACACTCAGCAGCGCGCGAATGCGATGGGCCCGAATCGCGAGCGCGTTCATGCTGATGCCCAGGCACCCGGCCAACGCACGCCGCCGCTCAATTTTGCAGCGGCCCGAGCCTTGGTAGTATTCGACGATCAAGTGACGGTGATCGGGTGGCAGAGTTCCCAGCAGTCCGTCGAGACGAGCGAGGCGCTGTTGCTGCTGATCGTCGGCAGTCGTTTTGGCGAGCATCGATCGTCGCGCGCGCGATTCGTTGAATCGAACAAGCCTGCGCTGGTGGCGCGCGTCCTCGAGCAGCACAAACCGCGCGACGGTGAAGCAATAGCGCGCCGGCGGGGTCATGACGATCCTCCCCTCCTGCTCGAGCGTCCGCGCGACGCGGGTCAGCGTTTCATCGGCCAACTCGTCGGCGAATGGGCGCTCGCGTCGATTGAAGTAGGCGACCAGCCGCCGCCGCATTTGGAGATAGGAATGACCGCACGAATCGACACCGTCGTCCAACCATTCCAGCAGCCGATTCCATGAAAGGGTGGTAAACGACACGCCGCCTGCTGTCTCTCCTCGGGAATGTGCTCCCACAGAGGGAAAATTGCGGAGTGCCGCGTTTTATTCCGTGACAAGAAGCGGGCGGAGACACAGGATTCCACCCCTTCCGTTACCAAGCCATCAGGGTGAGCCTACGGGACTTGGCGCCGCCAACCCTTTCGCGGCGAGAGAACGCAGCAAGCGAATCCGATCGCCGAGGCGGCCGACGTCGTTCGGGGTGAGATAGAACGGTGACACATCCGGAGCGCCGAGTTCGTCGGGGCTGAAATTTGCGCGCATCAAGCCACTGGGATCGTGATTGGGAGCGGCCAGCAGGACATGTCCGATCTCGTGAGCCAGCACACGGCCCAACGCACGCGCGACGTCAGGGTCGCGCGTGGACTGGATGAACCGCGCGCGCTTGGAGGTTCTCAGGGCCAGCGCGCCCTCGGTCGCTTCGAACGATACGCGAACCGGACGCCAGTTCGGCGCATCGGGTTGCACGAACGCGCGGCCAAGTACCGTGGTCCACTCCAACCGCTCGCGCCATTTCAGTTCACGCACCACCATCGCGTCGAGCGAGAGCGCTGCGGGAGCCGCTGCAGCGTTCGCGTCGATCCACACCAGGTGGACGCGATACGGTTCCCAAATTGCGGCCGCTTCGGACTGAATCCGATTGACGGCCAGCCGCGATGCAATCGACTGATCGATCGCGAGACGAATTGCCAGCTCGAAGGCCGGCTGTTGATCCGCCCAGGCAACGGTGCCGAAAGTGAACCACCCGACCGCATAAAGCAACCACCGAACTCGCCGCACAACCTGTAGGCTGTGGGCCAGCAAAGTCTTTCAGTCGCAGCGACGGCCACTGCCCCAGTCCGCGCGACGACTTTTGTCTGCGCGCCGAACGACTTCCGAAAAAACGGATCACAATGTTGTCGACTGTATTGATCGCTGCGCCAAGAGCTTGCTCAGCAGTTAGAATCGTCCGCGCGTGCGCCGACCGACTCGATCCAGATGAACGATCCGGACCGCTCGTCGACCATCCTGTCACGCGACGGTCACGCGTTCGATCACCTGACCGCCATCGCAGATACTGTTGCGCGCGCGAGTACCGCTGCGGCAGCCATTGACGCTGTCGCGGATGGTCTTTCGCGTTCGCTCCAGGCACGCGTCCATGTCTTTGGCCGTACGCCGCGTGGCTGGGTGTTCATCGCGCAGAGCGGCGGACGCATGCACGCCTCACTCGGCGATCTCAACGCTGCGCTGCAGTCGATGGGGGCCGCTGCCGTAACATCGCTCGACCTGCGACATGCCGGCGAAACAGTGTGGACTTCGCTGTCGCTCGAACACAGCGGCATGCCAGTGTATGTACTGATCGCCGGCGATTGGACCGCGAACGAAGCCGCGCTCACCGGCTGGGCCTTGGCATTGTCGTTCGCGCTGCGCTGCGCTCGCGAACGCGCCGAACGCCACACCGTCGAACGGACGTTGTTGCACGGCTACATGATGGGACGGCGTCTGAGCCGACTCGGCGAACTCGAGGCGGTCTGTGAACGGCTCGTCGATCAGCTCGGGCTGGCCCTCCATGCGGAACGCGTGGCGCTGGCGCTGTATCGGCCGGAGGAGGATCGACTGGCGATCGTCGCAACCAGCGGCTATCCCGCGGAGAGCGTTAAAGAGGTTCGCATTGAGCCTGGCGCCTGGGTTGTGGGTCACGTCTACCTTAGCCGCCGCCCGGTATTGGTCAAGGACGCCGGACAGATTCAACGTCCGACACTCGAACAGCGCCGATACCGCACGAAGTCGTTTGTCGCCGTGCCGATGCTGGCCGGCGGCCAAACCGTCGGCGTGTTGACGGCTACGGACAAGCATGACGGCTCGCCGTTCAACGAGCACGATGCACGCGCGATGCGCATCTTCAGCGTCTCGGCGGCGCTGGCCATCCAGGCTGCCCGGTATAGCGCTGAAGCGAACCGACTGGCCTACGCCGCAACCATCGACGCGTTGACCGGATTGTTCAATCGCCATTACCTCGACGCGCGGCTTCATCAGGAAATCGAGCGCGCTCGCCGCTCCGGAACATCGCTGACACTGCTTCTCCTGGACATCGACGACTTCAAGACGGTCAACGATACGATGGGTCACCAGGTGGGCGACAGCATCCTCAACGGTGTCGGCAACGTTTTGCGATCGTCGGTGCGGGTGTTCGACATCTGCGCCCGTCTCGGCGGCGATGAATTCGCGATCGTGCTGCCCGGCAGCGATCAGGCGCGCGCCACCGCCAGCGCCGAACGGATTCGTCAGCGGATCGCCGTGCAAGGCTCGTTTTCAGCGGTGCCGCAGCTGACCGTCAGCCTCGGTGTGGCGGTGTTCCGCAACAACGATGCGGCCGAAGACCTGATCCGCCGCGCCGATCGCCTGCTCTATCTCGCGAAGGCTCAAGGCAAGAATCGAGTGTGCTCGGGCAACGAATCGGCGAAGGTCGAGCGGCCGGTTTTTCGACAAAGTGGTGGCGGACCATCGTGAGTCTTCCCTACGTTCTGGTCGCGGACACTGACCTCCGGCGCACGGCCATCTGCATCGAGGCCATCGCAGCGCACGGCACTGGTGTGCTGGTTGCGAAAACCGGAGACGAAGCAATCGGCGTGGTGCGCGATTTCGGTACGCCACTGCTGCTGATCGTCGACTTGCTGGTGCCGGGCCGCGACGGCTTCAGCGTCATCGAAGCGGTCCGCCAAGCCGAACACGAACGGACCGCGATTCTCGCGTGGTCGTCCGCCCGCGAGCTGCGCGAGTTCGCGGTATCGCGCCTGGCCGGCATGGACGTCCGCGTTCTGCGCGGATCGGTTGCCCCGACAGTGATCCAGAGTGCGATCGATCATCTGCTGACGTTCCGCAAAACGGTTGACACCGCCGAACAGTCGCAGGCCACGGCGGCCGAAACCGTTTACGCGACGATGTCGGAGTTGTCGGAGAAAGCGCGGCAACTGTCCCACGCGGCCGGCGTCGCCGTGTATTTCAGGGACGCACCGGATCAGCGATTCCGATCGACGGCCACCTGGCTGCCCGACGAGCCGACGCCTCGCTCGCTCGATCCGCTGCCGATTGCGCTGAGCCGGATTCTCGAAACGCGCGAAGCGATGGTCGTCATGGACCTGTCGGCCAATCGCGCGCCAGGCGCGCCGAAACTGGCGCCAGACGAACTCCATAGCCTGATTGCCGTACCGATCGCCGGCGCGAGTCCCGGCGAAGTCGCCGGCATGTTGTGCGTGTTCGACATCAAGCCACTGGCGCTCGGCAACTCCGAAATTGCGGCGCTGAAGGCGCTCGGTGAACGCGGCGCTGCCCGACGTACCGCACCCTCGCCGCTACGCGTCGCGCCTCTGTCGCTGGATCATCAGCCGCAGCCGATTGGCGGCTCGAGTTCGGCGGCAATGCCAAACCGCCCGACGCTGCTCGATCGCCAGGTTGGCTCACTGGCGGTGTCGCGCGAGATGGAGCGCGCCCGCCGCGAACAGCGCCGCCTGAGTGTGGTTGTTCTGGATGTCGCGCCGGCTCGGTCGGGCGCGGGAATCGAGCGCATCGAAGGCCGCGACCTGGTCGATTCAGCCGGACTAACAGTGGCGCGGATGATTCGCGGCTACGACCTGGCGATCCGCTGGAGCCGCGATGAATTGATCGTCGTGCTTCCCGGTGTCGCCGAATCTGAAGCGAGCCGCGTTGCCGACCGTGTCCGTGCAGCAATTCGCGCCGGCACCGGATCGCATTACGCGGTCAACGGCAGCGTCGCAGAATTGAGCGACGAATCAACGCTGGAATCGGTGTTGATGAAAGTGAGTGCGAACCGGGCGGCGCGCTGAGTCGCAACGTCCGTATGGCGAGTGCCCGACGCCGATCAGGCGGTCCGAACGCTCAGCGCGGGCCTGATCGCCGGATGCTGCGGAACCAGCGTGACGTCGACTTTCGTCGCAGCGAGCGTGTCGTGCGGATCCGCCACCATGTCGAACTGCCAGCGGCGCGACCCCTGACGGAAGGCCTCCCAATACAAGCGCGGAGCAGGAACAAACGACGACAGCGGCAGCCGTGAATGCCGGCGGTCGTAATCGATGTGCGCGCGAACCATTTTTAGCAGCGCATCAACCGCGCCCTCGGTGGTGCGGCCACTCGCCATCAGGTCGTGTTCGAGGCAGCGAGCGGTCGAAACGAGGCGCGACTCCGGAAACGCGACAATGCTGAGCCTCCGAATTGACATGCGCACGAAATATCGGACCTTGGCTAGCCGGGCTTTAGAGCTGAGCTATATAAACCCAGGCGACGCGGCCCGATGCCATCTTCGCGTCTATCCTCTTGTAAGAAAAGGCCTTCTCGTATTCGTCGACGTGCAGTAGTTCGGCCTCGCTGACCTCGAACACCATTCCATCCACACGGCTTTCGGCCCTCCCGTTTGCCGAGGCGTTCGCATGATGCGTTTTGCCGGTCGCCGCTCGCACCTGGGGGTCGTCGATTTTCACCAGCGAGGGCTCGAAACCGACTAGCGCGTCGCGTTCGCCGTGCAGCCGCCGGCCGAACGTCGACACCTGGACCTGCTCTTCCTGTAGGGATCCGTACGAGAACAGCCACGGCATGGCGGCTACGGTACGCCACCGCGCCGCGGGAGTAAAATCGCGGCATTCACCTTCCAGGAGGCTTCATGAAGACTGCGGCGATTGGATTGACCACCATCCTCGTTCTCGCGTCGGCTCCGTTTGGACCAGCGAAAGCGGCCTCGGACAAACCGCTGGTTCCGGGTTATGAAGCCACGAAAGATCTGCCAGGCGCGCGCGAGTTGCCGGATCCGAAAACGGACTACAAGGTCGTGTTTGCCGACGGCCAGGAAGCGAAGAATCCCGGCGACATCAACCCGATGCTGCCGACGATTGCCACCTACGTCAACACGCTCGGCAAGTACGGTGTTCCCGCCGAGAAGCGTCATCTGGTGATCATGTTCCACCAGCGGAATCCCGACCTCGACATCGTGATGACCAACGAGGCGTACCGCGAGCGCTACAACCGCGACAATCCGAACATCGCGATCATCCACGCGCTGAAGCAGGCCGGCGTCGACATTCGTGTCTGCGGGCAGGGAGTGCTGGCGCGAAAGATCGACTCGAAGCAGGTGAACCCGGACATCCAAATCGATCTGTGGGCGATGACGACCCTGGTCAACCTGCAGCTGAAGGGATATGTCCGGGTCGGCTGAGCGTGGGCGTACTGCTCACTCCGATCATCATCAAAGAGGTTCTCGACCTCGAAGCACTCCGCGGCCGGACGCTCGCCGTTGATGGCAACGGCGAGCTTTATCAGTTCCTCGCGCTGATCCGCCTGCGCGACGGCACGCCGCTGAAAGACTCCAAAGGGCGCATCACTTCACACCTGTCCGGTTTGTTCTACCGCACCACGCGGCTGATCGCCGACTACGGCCTGAAGCTGACCTTTGTTTTCGACGGCCGCCCGCCGCTGCTCAAACTCGCCGAAATCGAAAAGCGGCGGGCTATCCGCAGACGCTACGAAAAAGAACGCGACGAAGCAATCGCCAGGGGCGACCACGCCGCCGCCTATTCGAAGGCGACGATGACGTCCAGACTCACGAAGGAGATGATCGAAGAAGCGAAACAGCTTCTGACGTTGATGGGCGTCCCTTGGGTGCAGGCGCCGTCAGAAGGGGAAGCGCAGGCCGCGCACATGGCGGCGCGGTCGCAGGCGGTCTGGGCGGCAGCCAGCAAAGACTACGACTCGCTGCTGTTCGGCGCGCCGCTGCTGCTCCGTTTTCTAACCATCTCAGGAAAAGAATTTCTCCCCAGTCAGGGAACGTTCCGGCCGATCGTTCCAGAAGTGCTCGACCTCGAGCATCTCCTCGAATACTGGAAGATTGATCGCGATGGCTTAATCGACCTTGCCATGCTGATTGGAACGGACTTCAACGACGGCATCAACGGCATCGGGCCCAAAAAGGCGCTGAAGCTGGTCCAACAGTATGGACGCATCGAACACCTGTCGGACGACATTCGCAGCGCGCTGGGTGATCCGGAGACGATCGACGCGGTCCGCCGCATCTATCGGCAGCCCGAAGTGACCGACGCCTTCGAAATCGATCAGCGCGAGCCCGACCTGGCGGGCATCACCCGATTCCTGTGCGACGACTACGAGTTCTCGCGCGAGCGGGTCGCGGCGGCGATCGATCGCACGTTTCGGGAGCGCTCGCTCTGGTAAGAGCAAGAATGAACGCCGAGCTCGCAGAGAACGCCGAGAAATCAACTGAACATTAACTCGGCGACCTCGGCGGCCTCGGCGTTCCTCTTAGACGATGCGGCGTCGTCCCGACACCAGGTGAACGATGAACAGCACAAGCGCGATCACGAACAGCACGTAGGCGATCTGCGATGCAACCGCTGCCACGCCCGACACGCCGAGCGCGCCCGCGATCAACCCGACGATGAGAAATACCAGCGCGTAATACAGCACAGCTCTTACCTCCGCAGCTACGCTCAGCAAGAAAGCGACCACATCCTAATGGCACTGCGCTTGCTCAATAAGAGTGCAACATCGCTTGGCGCCGCTCTGGAGGCCAACGAACTACCCACCACACGGAACGGGAGGGCAATTTTGCCTCCCGGCTCGCCTGTACGGTAGCTGCTTACACACACTGGTCCAGAAAAAACCGCAGAGAACGCGGAGATCGCAGAGGTAACGCAGAGAGACAAACTAGCTCTGCGTTCTCCGCGCACTCTGCGGTTTCTTCTCTGAACCAGCAGGACTTTTCAGGCCACCGGTGTGATGGCTAGTACGCGCAGGGGGCTGCCGCTGCCGCCGACGATCTTGAGCGGCGACGCGATCACCAATGCGCCGACGGCCGGCAGCTGGTCGAGGTTGCAGAGGCTGGCGAGGCCAAACTTCCCAGCGCCATGCATGATCGCGTGATTCGGAAACGGCGGGTTGAAAGTGCCCGCCTGGCCGGCGTCGGTGCCGATGGTTTCGACGCCGATCCCGAGCACATCGCGGTCGGTTGCCAGCAACTGCGACGCGCGCGCATCGGGACCGGGACTGTGCGGACCATCCGCTGCCACATTGAGGAACGCACTCGGCGTGGTGCGTCGGCTCCACCCGGTTCGTAGCAACACCCAGGATCCGCGCGGGATGCGGCCGTGCTGTTGCTCCCATTTCTCGATTCGATCGGGCGTCAGCAGAAAATCGGGATTGGCCTCGACGTCCCGGGTCACATCGATGACGCAGGCCGGACCGACGAAACGCTGCACCGGGATTGTGTCGCACGAGTTGGACGGAAGATCCTTGCCGGTAATCCAATGGATCGGCGCATCGAAGTGGGTGCCGGTGTGTTCGCCAAACCGCAACGTATTCCAGTACCAGGCCGGCCCCTTGTCGTCGTAACGCGACAGCGTTTCGATGGTCACACCGGGTGACGCCGCAAAAATATCCGGCAGGCCGATGACCGGTGTGTCGGGCCCGAGCGGTTGCGTCAAATCGACAATCCGCAGCCGTCCGGTGTTCAGATCGTCAACGAGTTGTGCCAGGGTTGTCGTCGCTGCCACGGGTCAGATACCTCTGAAATTGAAATCGGTTTTCGAGCAGTCCAAGGTCGGTCACAAACGCCGACGGTCCGACGGCCTCCACTTTCGCGACGATCGTCGTGAGCACACCTGCCGACAGCGCCTCGTCAACGCTCGCTGCGAACTCGGGGAGTGTCTTCACCGTCATCGTTCTCGGGACGCCGGCGGCCTTGGCGATCCCCGCCAGATCGCTACCGGTCGATGTGGCGGTCGGAAATCCGCCGACCGACAGCAAGCTTTCGTTGTCGAACACGATGTGCAGCAGATTCTTCGGGCGATAGCGCGCTAACGTGGTCAGACCACCGAGGTTCATCAGTACGGATCCGTCGCCGTCGAGGACGATCACCTGTCGCTCCGGCTTGACCAGAGCAATCCCGAGACCCATCGACGAGGCCAGGCCCATGGCATGCTGAAGATAGAAGAAGTTCGGACGATGGCCAATCGACTGCAGTTCGGCGGCAACCGCGCCCATGATGGTGACAACGACATGCTCCTGGAGGCGCGGGTAGATCGCGTTGAGCGCGTGGAGACGCTTCACGAGTCCTCCCACATCAAATCGCGGCACAGCAACAGGGCGACCGGCTTGTTGGACGACAGCGCCAGGGTTTGTCCCTTGGCGATGCGATGCGCGACGTGGTCGGCGCGGTCCAAATACACGAACGGGATACGAAGCGACCGCAAGATTTCTTCGGTGACCGCACCGCCTTCGGTTTGCCACGGATCGCGCTCGCCAAACTCGCCGCGATGACTGATCAGCATCAGCAGCGGTATCCGATAGAGCTGCGCGCACGAAACGATGCCGTTGATCGACGCCAGCAGGCCGTGGTTCTGCATCAGCATCGCCGACTTGACGCCGGCCAGGTGGGCGCCGGCGGATATCCCGACGCCTTCTTCCTCCTTGGCCAACCGCACCAGAATCATCTCGGGGTCGTCTTCCGCCATGCGAATCAAGTGGACCAGCCAGGTTTCGGGCAGCGCGGACACCAACCGGATACCGGAGGCTTTGAGCGCCTCATAGATGAGGCGCGAGTGGGCGGTGGAAACGGGCGACATCGCAGCCGGTGCCGGATTCTAAACCATCCGCCGCCGATCGCCACTTTTATTTGACATCTAAAATATCAAGCTCTAAAGTATGTGACGATGCGCGTCATCTGCGTCGGCGGCGGGCCGGGCGGCCTGTATGCCGCGCTGTTGCTGAAGCAATCCGATCCGGCAGGCGAGGTTACGGTCTACGAGCGGAACCGCGCCGGCGACACCTTCGGGTGGGGCGTGGTGTTTTCGGACCAGACGCTGTCGGCGCTCGAGCGCGCCGACCCGAAAACCGCGGCGCAGATCCTCGACGCGTTCAACCATTGGGACGACATCGAAATTCACTTCAAAGGCCATACCATCCGCTCGTCCGGCCACGGCTTTTGCGGCATCGGCCGGCATCGCCTGCTGAGCATTCTGCAATCGCGTTGCCTCGAACTGGGTGTCCGGTTGCAGTTCGAAACGGACGTTGCCGCCGACAGCGCGCTCGACGCGGACCTGATCATTGCGGCGGACGGCCTCAACAGCCGCGTCCGCACGGCGTATGCCGCCGTATTCAAGCCAGACCTCGAGCTGCGAGATTGCCGTTTCGTCTGGCTCGGCACGCACAAGCTGTTCGACGCGTTCACGTTTGCTTTCGAGCGCACACGCTGGGGCTGGTTTCAGGCCCACGCCTATCGCTTCGACCAGCAGACGTCCACCTTCATCGTCGAAGCTCCGGACCGGGTCTGGCGCGCCGCCGGCCTCGCCGAGCTGTCGAAAGACCAGAGCATCCGTTTCTGCGAGCGGGTGTTCGAACGTTATCTCGACGGCCAGGCATTGATGTCGAACGCCGCGCATCTCCAGGGCGCGGCGCAATGGATGCAGTTTCCGCGGGTGATGTGCCGGACGTGGCACACGATTGGCGGTCCTGCCGGAACGACGCCGATTGTCCTGGTTGGCGATGCAGCGCACACGGCCCATTTCTCGATCGGATCGGGAACCAAACTCGCGCTCGAAGACGCCATCGAACTGGCGTCCAGCATCGCCGCACACCCCACCGACCTGGCGGCAGCGTTGCAGTCGTACGAGGCCCGCCGCAGCATCGAGGTGTTGCGACTGCAGAATGCCGCACGCAACTCGACGGAGTGGTTCGAGAACGTCGAACGGCATGCGCGGCTTGCGCCCGAGCAATTCGCCTATTCCCTGCTGACGCGATCGCAGCGCATCTCGCACGAAAACCTGCGCCAGCGCGACGCTCACTATCTCGGCAACCACGAGCAATGGATCGCTGAACGCTCCGGACTGACCGGCGACGCACCAGTGCCACCAATGTTCACGCCTTTCCGCCTGCGTGGTCTGACGCTCAAGAACCGCGTCGTCGTATCGCCGATGGCCCAGTACAGCGCCGTGGACGGCGTGCCCACGGATCATCACCTCGTACATCTCGGGGCGCGCGCGCTTGGCGGCGCCGGGCTGGTCTTCACCGAGATGACGTGCCCTTCACCCGACGCGCGCATCACACCGGCCTGTACCGGTCTCTACAACGACGAACAAACCGCGGCGTGGAAGCGGATTGTCGATTTCGTGCATAGCGGGACATCGGCAAAAATCGCGTTGCAACTCGGCCACGCCGGCCCGAAGGGTTCGACGCGGGTGCCCTGGGAGGGCGAGGATCTACCGCTGCCCGGTCCTGAAGACAACTGGCCGTTGATCGCCGCTTCGCCGCAGCAATACCTCGACGGCGTCAGCGCCTGGGCGCGAGCAATGGCGCGTGAAGACATGGAGCGCGTCACCGCTGATTTCGTGGCGTCCGCCACACGCGGCATCGAGGCTGGTTTCGATTGGCTCGAGCTGCACTGCGCACACGGCTACCTGCTCTCGGCATTTCTCTCGCCGCTCACCAACCATCGCAACGATTCGTACGGGGGCTCGATCGAGAACCGCTTGCGATGGCCGCTCGAGGTGTTCACGGCGATGCGAGACGTGTGGCCTCAGCATCTTCCGATGTCGGTACGGCTGTCGGCGCACGACTGGGTTGATGGCGGCAACACGCTGGCCGACGCGATCGAAATGGCGCGCGCCTTCAAACACGCAGGCGCCGACCTGATTGACGTCTCGTCCGGGCAAGTCAGCCCGGATCAGAAACCGGTCTACGGCCGGATGTACCAGACGCCGTTCGCCGAAGCGATCCGCAACGAGATCGACATTGCGACGATGGCGGTCGGCGCAATCTATGAGGCCGATCACGTCAACAGCATCATCGCCGCGGGACGTGCGGACCTCTGCGCAATCGCTCGACCGCACCTGGCCAGTCCAGCGTGGACGCTGATCGAAGCAGCGCGGATCGGCCACACCAACGGCATCGGCGCCGACTGGCCGAAGCAGTACGTAAAAGGCAAATCGCAGCTCGAACGGAACTTCGAACGGGCACGCGCGCTCGACGCGTCGAACGCCGGCCTGTCCGCCCGGGAACGCGCCGAGCTGGGAGAACTGGTGTGAAACAAATCGTTCGAACCGCACGCGACATGGAATCGCGCGTCCACGACACCCATCACCAGGCGCTGAAATTGTGGCTGCGCCTGCTGTCGTGTACGACCCGCGTCGAAGGAGTCGTCCGCAATCGCCTGCGCCGCGATTTTGCGACCACCCTGCCGCGTTTCGATCTGCTGGCACAGCTCGAACGCGAGCCGGACGGATTGACGATGGGCGAACTGTCGCGACGCCTGATGGTCACCGGCGCGAATGTCACCGGTATCACCGATCAACTCGAAGCCGAAAGCCTTGTGAAGCGGGTGATGCATCCGAGCGACCGGCGGTCGATCGCGGTCCAATTGACAGCGAGCGGCCGACGCCAGTTCCGTCGGATGGCGGTGATCCACGAGCAATGGATCGTTGAACTGTTTGCCGGTTGGGGCGGCCGGCAGCAGTCACAGGTATACGCCCGGCTCGCCGAATTGAAGGCCCACCTCGACACGGTTCACGACCACGCCGTCAAGCGCCGCATCGCCAAAGACCGAGGCAAGGAGGACGCCGCATGAACGCCGCCCCGCAGCACATCGGCTGGTCGGTGAGCGAACAGGTGGGCGTGATCACGCTCAACCGTCCCGAGCGCAAGAATCCGCTGACGTTCGAATCGTACGCGGAACTCCGCGATCTGTTTCGTGCGCTGGCCCAGACCGCCGACGTCCGCGCGGTGATGATTCAGGGCGCTGGCGGCAACTTTTGCTCCGGTGGCGACGTGCACGAGATCATCGGACCGTTGACGAAAATGGCTGCGCCCGAACTATTGGCCTTCACGCGGATGACCGGCGACCTGGTAAAGGCGATGCGTTCGTGCCCGCAACCGTTGGTCGCGGCGGTGGACGGGGTGTGCGCAGGCGCCGGCGCCATCATCGCCATGGCCTCCGACCTGCGCGTCGGTACGGCGCGAAGCCGCGTCGCCTTCTTGTTTTCTCGCGTCGGCCTCGGTGGTTGCGACATGGGAGCGTGCAGCATCTTGCCTCGCATCGTCGGCCAGGGTCGAGCGGCTGAATTGCTGTACACCGGCAGAGCGATGGACGGCGACGAAGCGCTGGCGTGGGGATTCTTCAATCGGTTGACCAGCCCAGACGAGGTGTCCACTGCCGCGGCGATGTGGGCCAGAGAGCTGGCCAGCGGACCGTCATTTGCGCACGCGATGACCAAGCGGATGTTGCATCACGAGTGGGACATGGGCATCGATCAAGCGATCGAGGCGGAAGCGCAGGCACAAGCGATCTGCATGATGACCGAAGATTTCAAGCGCGCCTTTGTGGCGTTTTCGTCGAAAACCAAACCGACCTTCGCCGGCGATTGATCGACACGAATATGTCGCGCAGCGCGCACCTCGATACCTTCGCCCGCGACCGTCTGCCACCGGTCGCCGAGCAGCCGGAGTTTCTTTTCAATTTGCCGGCCCTTCACTTTCCGGATCGACTGAACTGCGCAGCGGCGCTGCTTGATCGGTGGATCACCGCCGGCGAAGGCAGCCGGCCAGCGGTTCACAGTCGGAAAGCGACTTGGAGCTATCGCGATCTCCAGGTTCGAGCCCACCAGATTGCGCACGTGCTGGTCGACGACATGGGCCTGGTGCCCGGCAACCGCGTATTGCTGCGTGGCGGCAATTCTCCCGAGCTGGCAGCGTGTTGGCTTGCCGTCGTCAAGGCCGGCGGCATCGTCGTCTCGTCGATGCCGCTGCTCCGGGCTCGCGAGCTGACCGAAATCGTCACAAAAGCTCAGATCAGCCACGCGTTCTCCGACACACGGCTTGCAGACGAACTGGTCGCGGCACAACGGTTGTGCCCGACGCTGACTCAGGTTCAGTATTACGGCGACGACTCGGCAGACTCGCTCGATAGCCGGGCGGCCGGAAAACCTGAAGCGTTCGCCAACGTCGATACCGCAGCCGACGACGTCTGCCTGATCGCTTTCACATCGGGAAGCACCGGCCAGCCGAAAGCGACGCTGCATCTTCATCGCGACCTCATGGCGGCGTGCGCGTGCTGGCCGCCCCACATTCTGGAGGCGAACGGCGACGATGTGTTCATCGGCAGCCCGCCGCTGGCCTTCACGTTCGGACTCGGCGGCCTGCTGCTCTTCCCGTTGTCGATTGGCGCCGCGACGGTTTTGATCGAGAAAGTCACGCCGGACGGTCTGCTTGCTGCGATCGATGATTTTCGCGCCACGATTTGCGTCACTGCGCCGACGTCGTATCGAGCGATGGCAGCCGGAGCGAACCAGCGTCACTTGCGCTCGCTTCGCAAATGCGTCAGTGCCGGCGAGGCGTTGCCTGCGGCGACCCGGCAGCTCTGGAAAGATGCGACCGGTATCGATCTGATTGACGGCATCGGAACGACCGAGCTGCTGCACATTTTCCTGTCGCACCGCGACTCCGACGTCAAACCAGGAGCGACCGGCAAGCCGGTTCCTGGTTACACGGTTTGCGTATTGGACGAGAACCTTCGGCCGGCGCCGGCCGGAACGGTCGGAATGCTCGCGGTCAAGGGACCGACTGGGTGCCGCTACCTCGCGGACCAGCGCCAACGCGACTACGTCAAGGACGGATGGAACATCACCGGCGACGCCTACCTGGTGGACGAAGACGGCTGGTTCGTCTATCAGGCGCGGATGGACGACATGATCGTCTCGAGCGGCTACAACATCGCGGGGCCGGAGGTCGAAAGTGCATTGCTGCTGCATCCAGCCGTGGCCGAGTGCGGAGTGATTGGCGTTCCGGATGAACAGCGCGGTCAGATCGTCAAAGCGTTCGTCGTTGTCCGGCCAAACGCTCAGGCTGGACCAGCGCTGGTCGACGAGCTACAACGATTCGTGAAAGAGACCATCGCTCCTTACAAATATCCGCGCGCAATCGAATTCCGCGAGGCGCTGCCACGGACCGAGACCGGCAAGCTGCAACGCCATCGCCTGCGAGCCGATGCCGGTACGGCGGCTGGAGTGAAGGGATGACAGTTCTGCAACCGGCTGATTGGCCGCGGCCCAGCGGATACGCCAACGGTGTCTCCGCCGAAGGCATCATGGTGTTTGTCGCCGGCCAAATCGGTTGGAATCACCGTCGGGAAATTGAGAGCGACGATCTGGTAGATCAGGTGCGTCAGTCGTTGCTGAACGTCAGGGCGGTCCTCGCCGAAGCCGGTTCCACGCCGAAGGACATTGTCCGCATGACGTGGTACCTGACCGACACTGCCGACTATCGCGCCCGCGCAAAAGAGATTGGCGCGGTGTTTCGCGAAATCGTCGGTCACTATCAGTCGGCGATGACAGCGGTGCAGGTGGCTGCGCTGCTCGAGGAGCGCGCGAAGGTCGAAATCGAAGTTACTGCTGTGATCGCACGCGCCGCGCGGTAACGCGATAGCCGACGGCGAGCAGCAGCATCCACGGTCCGCCGGCAATCAGCGTGGACCGCAGCGCCGGTACCCACCACGTCGAGACCAGAATCGCGCCGATCAGCGCGGCGCCGACGAACGACCCAGGCGGCAACGCTCTCGTTCGAAACGCAATGTGCGTTACGAAAATCATCAGCCACACAAACAACGCACCGAAGAGCGCCACGCCGAAGAACCAGACGTAGGCCGACTGCGGCCAAAGCGCCTGAACCAGTACGGCAACACCCAGCCCGGCGCCCGACACCAGCAGTCCGGCAAGCGGCGTTCCCTGCTCGGTAACGTTACCCAGAGCGCGCGGGATGAAGCCGGCGCGAGCCAGCGAAAACATCGTGCGGGTCATGATGTAAAGATTTGCGTTGGCACTCGACAGCGCTGCGCTCAACACCACGAAGTTCATCACACCCGCTGCGTATGGAATCCGCAGCCGTTTTAGCACGCTGACGAACGGGCTCTCACCAACCCCGAGTTCGTTCCACGGGGTAAGTGCAACCAGCAGCATGATCGTCACGATGTAGATGACCGACAGGCCGATCACCATGCGCCGCATCGCGGTGGGAATAGTGCGTGATGGATCGGCCGCTTCACCCGAGGTCACGCCGACGATTTCGACGCCGATGAACGAGTAGATCACGAAGCAGCTTCCCAGCCATACGCCACTGATTCCAAACGGCATGAATCCGCCTCGATCGGTCAGGTGCTGCAAGCCGATCGCAGGGCCGCCGGTCAGGCCGAACAGGGTCAACGTTGCGACGACAACGAACAGACCGACTGCGGCAATCTTGATCAACACCAGCATCGATTCGACCGTGCCGAGCTGGCCGACCACTCGAGCGTTGACGACGATCAACGCGACCGCGAAGGCGAGCACCCATACGGCTCCCGGAATCGACGGAAACCAGTACGCCATGTAGATCGACGCGGCGATCAGCTGGCCGCCGGTCGCGACGACCTCCATCAGCCAGTAGCTGACGCGCACGGCGTAACCGGCAAAGGGCGAGACGTAAATCTCGGCGTAGACGCCGAAAGCGCCGGCGGTGGGATGCGCCACCGCCATTTCCGCGAGGGCCGAGCCGAGCAGCAACGCGATCACGGCAACCAACAGGTAGGTCAGCGTGATCGCCGGCCCGGCGATGTTCACCGCCAGGCCGCTGGCCAGAAACAGACCGGTCCCGATTGCGCCGCCGAGCGCCATCATCGCTTGTTGCAGCGCCGAGAGCTGGCGCGCGAGTACCTGCTCGTTCTGAACGGCGAGCGGCGATCCGGTGGTTTGCGTCATTTCGGTATCGCATACCATAGCAGGATGTCAGACAGTGCAATGGTCGGCGTCGTCGAAGGCTCGGACGGGATTTTCGTCATCCGCGGCGGCGGCAACGTTCGCGGCTGGAATGGCATTCAGTACAAGGCGGGGCTGTCGGCGAAGAATACCAGGGCGCGGCAGCTGTCGATGAACGTGGCGACGATTCCGCCGGGCGGCGTGGCCGCGGCGCACATCCACGTCGACTTCGAGGTGATGCTCTACATCCTGCACGGTCACGTCCGGCACGAGTACGGGCCCGCACTCGAATCGGTGGTCGAGAACCAGGCCGGCGACTTCATCTTCATCGAGCCCGGTGTGCCGCACGAAGTGTTCAACGTCAGCGACACCGAACCGGTCGTCGCCGTCGTCGCGCGCTCGGATGCAAGCGAATGGGAGCACATCATCCCATTCAAGCGCCCGGTTAAGTGA
>Ga0207659_10000730_pt1 | contig 19474 bp, 11 predicted proteins | sample KBSM43metaG_FD_184330 | JGI IMG/M metagenome (GOLD analysis project Ga0207659, IMG submission 184330) | Miscanthus rhizosphere microbial communities from Kellogg Biological Station, Michigan, USA - KBS M4-3 metaG (SPAdes) (version 2) | ecosystem: Host-associated > Plants > Roots > Rhizosphere >...
CTCTTCATGGACGTGCCGCCGCTCCGGCAGGCCGCGACGCTGGTGGTCGCGCTGGCGATCCGCGCGCGCTCGAGCGCGTACGAAGAGGACAGCGGTGTCTTCGATATCCCCGACATGCTGTACAGTCTCTGACGGGTTCCGTAAAGCACGCGCCGTGGCAGTCAAGTCACTTGCGATGGAACTCCGAGCGCGCCAGCGCGATCGAGTAGTGCATCCCAAGACCATCCTTCGTGACTCGACGAGCGCGGTGCCGGTACATGGTCGCGGAGGTTTTCAACAATCATGTAGACCGCTGCCGGCGAGACGATCGACTACCAGCATGCTCAAGCGCCGCAGTCTTTCCAGCTCGCCTGAAAATTTTCGCCGCGGCGACAGCTGTGGCGTAGCATGGCCCGCAGGTCCTCGCAGCAATGAATCCGAAGCAACTGCTCGCGCAGAACATCGCGCTGATCGACCGCGTCACGCAGCGCGTCTGCCGGCGCTGCGGGATACCGACGAGCGAAGTCGACGACGTCGCCTCCACCGTCAAGCTCGCCCTCGTCGAGAACGACTACGCCATCCTCCGCAGGTTCGAAGGGCGCTCCTCGCTCGCCACTTACCTCGCCGTCGTCATCCAGCGCCTGTTGGCTGATCAACGGGAGCGGACGCACGGCCGCTGGCGCCCCTCGCCGGAGGCGCAGCGCCTCGGCCAGCGCGCGGTCCTCGTCGAAGACCTCATCGGCCGGCAGCGGCGCTCCATCGAGGAAGCGATTCCGATGATCCGCGCGGTCGATCCGGCCATCACCGCCGGCGAGATCGCCGCCATCGCAGCCCAACTGCCGCAGCGCGCTCCGCGCCCGCGCGAGGTCGAGCTGCCGTCCGACATTCCCGTCGCGGCGGCCGAGCGCGCCGACACGGCCGTCCTCGACGGCGAGCTGCGCAACCTCTCTCAGCGCGCCGGAGCGCTGCTGCGCGAGACGATGGCCGCGTGGCCGCCGGACGACCGGCTGCTGATGCGGCTGCGCTTCGAATCGTCGCTGTCGATCGCCGACATCTCCCGTCTTCTCGGCGTGCCGCAGCGGCCGCTCTATCGCCGGATCGAGGCGCTGTTGCGCCGGCTGCGCGAGGTCCTGACGGCCGCCGGCATCGACCCCGCGGCGGCCGACGATCTGCTCGACGCTTCCCACCGCATCGAGATCGATTTTGCCCTCCCCTGGAAAACCGACGGTGCCCACCGGACAACAGACGGTGGAGGGCGAGAGAGTCGCGAGGAGCACTCGATATGACTCAATGCCCGAATGCCGAAACCCTCGCTGCCTGGGTGGAAGGGCGCCTCCCGGAGGCGGAGAGAACCGCGCTGATCGAGCACGTCAGCGCCTGCCAGGACTGCATTCAAATGATCGACGGGGCGAACGAGACGTTCCATGCCGAGGCAGGCGGCGCGACGGTGACGGCCTTCCCGCGGTCGCCGCGCTGGCTGCTCGCCGCGGCGGCGGTACTGGCGGTCGTGCTGGCCACCGTTCTCATCGTTCGTCCGTGGCGCCGCGATCCGGTGCAGGCCCTCGTCGCCGCGGCGCCGCGGTCGGCGCGCTCGGTCGAGGCCCGGCTCTCGGGAGGTTTTGCGTGGGCGCCGTACCACGGCTCCATGCGGGCCAGCGGCGCGCCGTCCGACATGGGACAGATGAAGTTCATCGGCAAGGCGGCCGAGGCGATCGAGCGCGCGCAGCGGGACCCGTCGCCGGACGCGCAGCGCGCCGCAGCGCTCGCGCTCGTCCTGATCGAGCAACCCGACGACGCGATCGGACGTCTCGCGGCGCAGGCGAAGCGCACGTCGTCGAATGCGACGGCGTGGAGCGACCTCGCCGCGGCGCAGTACGCAGCCGCGCTGGCCGGCCGCGCCTCGCTCTACCCCGAGGCACTCGCGTCCGCGGACCGCGCGCTGCGCATCGATCCGCGTCTGCCGGAGGCGCTGTTCAACCGCGCGCTGTTGATGGAGCGCCTCGGCATTCACGGCGAGGCGCGTGCCGCGTGGCAGCGTTATCTCGACGTCGATCCGTCCTCGCCGTGGGCCGCCGAGGCGCGCCAGCATTTCGCCCATCTCAGCGCTGAGCGCGGCATCCCGCCGTTCGAGAGCGACCGCGGGCAGTTCGAAGCCGCGGCGGCGACGGGAGATGCGGCGGCAACGCGGGCGCTCGTCGACCGCCAGCGCGAGCGCGCCCGCGCGTTCGGCGAAGGCGAGTACCTCAGCCGCTGGGCGGAGGCATTGACGGAAGGAAAGACCGCCGACGCTGCGCGATGGCTGACCGTGTCGCGCAACGTCGGCGCGGCGCTGGTGAGTCTCTCGGGCGAGTCGCTGCTGCACGACGCGGTGCAGAGCATCGATTCCGCGGACGCCGCGCAGCGGCTGCGCGTCGCCCAGGCCCAAGTGACCTACCGGCGAGGGCGCGTCGAGTTCAGCCGGCGCGAGCTCGCTGCCGGCGAGCGCGATCTCCGCGCCGCGGCGGAGCAGTTCGCCGCCGCGGGCGATCCGTTGTCGCTGGCCGCGCGCTCGTACGCGGCCGGTGCGCGGCTGGCGCAGAACGATGCCGTGACCGCCCGCCGCGAGCTCTCCGCGCTCCTCAACGAGGTCGACGCGACGCCGCGCTACATCTCGCTCGCCGGACAAGTGCGGTGGGAGCTCGCACGGGGATTGATGTTCGACGACGACTGGCCCGGCGCGGCGCGGCGGCTGGCCGAGGCCGAGGCGCTGTTCGGGCGCGCCGGCGAGACCGTGAATCAGGCCATGGTCAGGGTCATGCTCGGCGACGCGCTGATCGCCCTCGGCAGGCCCGACGAAGGATGGATCGTGCACGCCCGCGCGTTCGCGGCACTGACCGCGGCGGCGCGCAGCGACCTTCTCGCGCAGACGATCGGCGGCGTCGCCACGGCCGCCTTGCGCGCGGGAAGGACCGAGACCGCGCGCGCGCTCGTCGGCCTCGGCGAGTCGCTCGTACGCGGACTCTCGAACGATCAGCTGCTCGCCGACGTTCTCGTCCGCAAGTCCCTGCTCGATGCGCCTGGCGATGCCGGCGCAGCGGCCGCCTCCGCGCGCGAAGCGGCGGTCGTGGCGATGCGGATCGCCGATCCGGCTCTTCGCGCGCGTCACCTCGCCGACGCCGACGTCGCCCTGGCCGCCGCGCTGCTCGGCTCCGATGCGCGGCAGGCCCGCGACGTCGCGTCGCGCGCGGTCGCCGTCTACTCCGCAAACGAACTGACTGCGCTGCTTGCCGAGCCGTACCTCGTCCGCGCACGCGCATCGCTGCGGCTCGGCGACACGGCCGGCGCGAAGCGCGATCTCGACGCCGGCATCGCCGCCGCCGGCCGGCACCCGGTGAGCGTCGCCGGCACGAACGTTCTCGACGCCCGAACCGCGCTGTTTCAGGAAGCGATCCGCCTCGACCTCGGCCGCGGCGACCTCGCATCGGCGTTCCAACACGAAGAGCGTCTGCGCGGCGCAGCCGCCGTCAGCCCCACCGCGGTCGACGAGCTGCGCGCGCGGCTGGCTGGGAGCCACGCGGCTGTCCTCGCGCTGGTGGTGCTCCCGAGCGAGGTCGTGTCGCTGACGATTACGGAACGCGGCGCGGCGGCCGCGCGGCACGCGGTCGATCGCGATGCTCTGGCCGCACTCGCCGCGCGCGACGACGTCGCGGCAGCGACGTCGCTGTACGACCTGCTGATCCGTCCCGCCGCGCCGGCGCTCGCCGACGCGCGGGCGCTGATCGTCGTTCCCGACGAGCTGCTCGCCCGCGTGCCGTTCGCGGCGCTGCGCGACGGCGAGCGGCTGCTCGTCGAGCGGATGCCGGTGTCGATCGCGGCGAGCGCGCTGTCGCTGCAAGCACGAGACGCGGTGCGGCCGGCAACGCTGGCGACGATCGCTCTCTCGCCGGCAGCCGGCGCGGCTCCCCTGCCCGAGGTCGAGTTGGAGCTTGCGGAGATCGGCCGTCTTTACGGCGGACTGCGCTCCGGCACGGCGACCACGATCGAGCAGAGCGCGGCCGGTGCCGACGTACTGCACATCGCCGGTCATACCGCCGAGGCCACGGCGGGAGAGGAATCGCTGGCGAATGCGGACGGCGGCGTCTCCTGGCGAACGATTGCGGCGATGCACAGCATGCCGCCGCTCGTCGTCCTCTCCGCGTGCAACACGCTGCGCCGGCCGCCGGAGTCGGATCGTCGCGCGCTCAGTCTCGCCGGCGCGTTCCTCGCTGCCGGGGCGCGCGACGTCGTCGGCACGCTGGCGCCGATCGGCGACGCCGACGCGCGCTCTCTCTTTCTTGCGTTTCATCAGCAGCTCGCGCGCGGCGTCACGCCGCCGGCCGCGTTGCGGAACGTCCAGCTCGCGCAATTGAAACGGCCCGGCGCCGCGTGGCACCGGCTGGCTCTGTTGACCACGACGATTTATCGGTCGAATGAGGAGGGTTTATGGGGCAATTAGTCATGTCGTTCCGCGGGCTGTGCCTGCACGTCAACGACGGAAACGGAATGCTTCCCGACGGCGTCCGGCATCGCATCATCGCCGTCAACGCGACGCAAGGCGCGAATTCACAGTTTGGACCGCTGCCGGCGCACCACTGCTTCCTGAAGGCCAATCAGGGCACGATCGACGCTCTCTCGGCCGCCCTTGTTCCGAAGTTCCTGGACGGCTGGAACGTGCAGGTGGCCAACGCCCTCGGTCCGCCGGTCGTCGTGTCGATTCCCAATCTGCCGAGACTGAGCACGTTTTCGCCGGACATGTCTCTGTGGCCCGATCTCCGCCACGCGGGCGCGCCGGCCCCCGACGCGTGTTGTTTCGTCGACATCGCGATGGGCAAGATCGAGGACCACCAGTTCCAGGTCGAGGGGATTGACGATCCGGGGTTCTACAGCACCTGGACCGTCGACACCGACGGCGAACCGCAATTGATTTTCCAGCCGCGCCACGGATCGCCAATCTCGGTGACGGTGCCGTCCACGCCAGAGGGAGAAACGCTGCGGGACGAGAACGGCGTTCCGGGCTCGATCGTCCTGCACAACTCGACGACGACGGACGTCGACTCGGCGAACGATTTCGCGCTGTACTACCTGGCACGGCAGGGCGGAATCCCGTCGAAGTTCTCGAGACTGTTGCCCGGTCAGACGTTCGCGAACCCGGCCATCGACATGACGACGTCGTGCTCGAACTCGCAGTACCCCTGAGCTCAACGATCAACGTCACCGATGGGCCGCCGGCGTCGAACAGCGCCGGCGGCTTTTTTTTTGCCGGCGGTGGAAAAGCGGCGGGATGCACCGGACTACTGCGGCATGACAACGACTCCGCAGAGCAATGCCGACACCCTGGCGAGCCAGCTCCTCGCGTCTCCGTCGATCGCCGCGCCGGCCCTCGCCTCCGCGCTGCGGCGCGCGGCGCCCATGCCGCCGCTGACACCGCCGCAGGTCGCGCAGGCGCTGATCGCGGCGTTCAAGCAGCCGTCGATCGGACCCTTCTCGTCGCCGACGCCGGAGCAGATCGCCACGGCGCTCGCCGCCGCGTTCAGCGAGCCGGCGATCACGGTGTTCGATCTGATGCAAGCGGTCGACGGCGCCTTTCAAACGCCGCCGCCGCCGATCACGCTCGACGAGCTTGCGACGGCCGCGGTCTTCGCGCTGAACGCACGGCCGGTGACCGCGGGCGACGTCGCCGCGGCGCTGCACCGGATCGCGCCGGCAGCGACGATCGCCGACGTCGCGCAGGCGCTGGTCGCCGCGTATGCGCCGCCGCTCGTGATCGTGCCGATCGAGGTCGGGACCGCGCTCGTCCAAGCGTTCGGCAACCACGCCACGATGACGGCGGTGTCGACCGCCCTCATCGCGTCGTTCCCAACAATGAAGGCAAACGTTCTCGCCGCCACCCTGGCCCAGGTCTACAAGCTCGGCCGCGCGGACGTGGCGCCGCTGCTCGAGGCACTGTCGCACCTGCCCGGCCTCGACGCGGCGCGCGCCGCCATCGCCGTGCGGCCCGCGCTCGACCTGCCGCTCACCGACGCGACACTCCTGGCCGCGCCGCTCGCGCAGCAGTTCGGGCTCACGCAGGCGCCGAACGATGTCGCGGCCCTCGGCGTGGCGATCTTCAGCGCCGAGTACAAGCTCGACGTCGCGGCCGTGGCGTTCGAGGCCGTCTTCTCGCCGTGGAACGGCTTCGACTATGGCCGGCTGGCGAGCGTCTATCTGCGGCCGGAGTGGCCCATCGCCATCCGACTGCAATCGGACGGACAGACGGTGACCGAGGCCGCGCCGCAGATCCGCAAGCAGGTCCCGGAAATCTCCAGCAGCGACATGGCCCTCGTCCTGGCGTCCGTGTTCGACCTGACGAACGCCGACGACGGCGTCACGCCGGTTGCGCACGCGATGAAGGCCGCCGGGTATCCACTGAGCGAGACGGCGGTCGGGATGTGCCAGTTCTTCATGCCATGGACCGCCGACGACTTCGGTCGAGTCCTGCAGGTCTACCAATGAATTTGAAGGAGAGCAGTGTGAAAATCGAGACGAAAAGCGCCCCCCGCGGAAAACGAGCATCGAGCGTGTCTGCCCGCGACATCGTCGCCCAGGCGTTTGCCGGCGGCGTCAGCCTCCTCGAGGCGACCGTGGCCTGCCACAACACGGGATTGAACGTCACGGAGTGCGCGCCGCAGCTGTACAAGCAGTCGCCGGTGAAGCCGCCGGCCGACGAATTGGCAACGGTGCTCGCCGCGGTCTGGTGGGGAGCGATCTTCGCCGACCGGCCGAGCCTTGGCAGTGCGCTCCGCGCCTGCGGTGCGTTCACCGAGGCGCAGATCGCGGCTGCATCGGCGGCGGCGATGGCGCAGTACCACGACGTTTTCGTGCGGAAGTCGCTCGACGATACGGGCGCGATCCCCTACACATCTTCCGGCACCGCCGCGATCACCCATTCGCCCGACATCATCCTCGCCGGCACGACGCAGACGCACGATCCGGCAGAGGCCTACGGCGAGGCGCACTACGGCGAAGACCTCAACTTCGACCACCTGACCCCGAACGAATTGAACTTCATCTACGTTCGCGCCAAAAATCTCTTTCCCGCCGCGGAGCCGCCCGACACGACCAGCTCCGCACCGCAGCTGATGGCTTACGCCACGCTCGGCACGATCGCCGCCCACGACTCGAAAAACTGGCAGCCCCTGACGGCGTTGAACGGCGCTGCGAGCGTGACGGTCAGCGGCGCGCAGGGCGCGGTGCTGGTGGGCACGGTTCCGTTCCAGTTCAGGCCAGCGCCGCAGCAGGGGACGGCGCACTACTGCCTCATCGGGCGCGTCGTCACGAACTTCAATCCGAATCCGCTTCCCGACACCTCGACGATCGCCGGCAACCTCGATTGGGTGCGCAACCATCCCGGCTACTGCTGGCGAAACGTGGCGGTGAGCCCGATGGCGGCGTTGGCCGAGGGCGTCACTGCGTCAATCCACTACCGCAATGCCGACCCCGAACCGCGGCAGTTTGCGCTCGTCGTCGACGCCCTCAACGCGCCCGGAATGCGCATTGCCGTGACCGCCGCAGGGTCCGATCTGCGGCTCGACGAGACGACGATCGCCGCGGACCGCCAGCAGGTCAGCACGTTCGTCACCCTCCCGGGCAGCTTCGACGGAATGCTCGACGTGCGCATGCACAGCACGCCGGACTTCGAAGCGGCCGGCGATCCGAACGTCGAGCTGCGTTACTACGCGCTCCTCACGGAGGATCACCCCGGCTTCCGCCACACGCAGGAGTTTGCCCACGCCGGCATCCACCAGCAGGACCCGTCGCTTCCGCCCGGCGCCCGCCCGGCATTCCTCGGCAATTACCTGTTCAGGTTCGCCCGGTAACACATCCAGCGATCAAACCCCGGAGCGGATGACCCGCCCGGAAGAAGAGAGAAAAGGAGAAAAATCATGGCCACGACCACAACGCTCAGCGGCACCATCATCATCGGAGAAGGATCGAGCACCGCCATAATCCCGGTCTCAACCCCCATTCCGCCGCCCAAGCCGGGCGACTTCGCCCTCCAGTTTTCGACGACCGATGCGGCGACCGCGCCGAAGCTGGCCGTCGGCTCGTACATCACATGGGCCGCCGCGCAGATGAACCTTGGCATCAAGGATTCAGACCTGCCAGCGTCGCTGCGGAACGTGACGGCGGCGGTCCTGGACCTTCACCTCGACAGCACCGGACCGTTCGACGTGAAGGTCCAACTCGGAACCGATTCGGGCGGCGGGTTCTCGTCGACGTGGACACCGATCGCCGCGCTTCCTCTGACGATCAGCGACATCGCGCTCGAAGTCACGAATATCCCGTAAACACGATCGACAGACAAACCCATGGCCACGACGGTTCAACTTTGCGGTACGGTCCATCTCGGCGGAGGCAACGCCTCCGTCGAGACGGCCGTCGGTGGGGGCGCCCCGTTCCTGCTCGAGGGCAAAGCCGACAACGTCGACTTCTCGAAGATGGTCGGGCAGCTCCTGGGCTCGACCTTTCTGCACCTCCCTTCCGACTTTCCGTCGATCACCTTCGACTCCGCGGCCGTCAAGATCACCGAGTCCAACTTCGATCTGCGCGCGACGTCGAACGTTGAATGGACAAATCCCTTCGGCATTCTCGAGGGCTTGACGTTCAAGCGGCTCGCCCTCGCCTTCACAACCGCGCCGAGCCCCAAACTGGTGTTCACCGCAACGGTTGCCTACGGCAGCCTGCCGCCGCTCGTAGGGACGCTCATCTTCGACCAGGGAACGCTCGTCGTCGCGGCGGCGTCGTTGAACGTGCCGCTGTCGATCGGCGAATTTCTCTCCCTCTCCGTCGGCGGCATCGATTGGGGCCAGCTCCTCCCGATCACGTTCAGCCCGCAGACGCCGGGCGGAAGCGCGCGCATCTACAACAACAACACGAAGAAAGCCTTCGCCACCTATCAGCCCGGCTTCAACATCGACCAGGCCAGCATCGACGTTCTTGGCTTCGCCGCGGACGTCAGCCTCAAAGTCGACGACGGCGTGACCGTCACCGGCGCGCTGCAAGCGCCGATCGACCTCGGGTTCCTCGTTCTGAGCGACGGAGCAAAGGGGCCGAGCGTCACGGCGATGTCGCCCCGGTCGGGCACGCCATCGTTTTCGCTGCAGTCGGCCGTCGAGTTCCTGGGAGTCGATTTCGGCAGCGTCAACCTCGCCGTGCAAAAGGCCGGGAACGAATACCAGCTGAGCGGATCGGTCTCAGCCGGCGGATCGGCCGGACCGTTCACGAACCCGTCGTTCAATTTCACGTGGTCGAGCGCGAACGGCTTCGCGGTCCCGGCGTGGGCTCCCGGCTTCGACGCTTCGGCGTTCATGAAGTATCTCGATCTGCTGAACGAGATGCAGGGCGGCGACTGCGGAGAGTTTGTGCAGTCGTTGTTCAACGACGCGATCAAGACCAAGTTCGACTTCCAGACGGAGATCGCGCAGCGAGGTCTGGCGCTCGTGTTCACGTTCAGCGGCAGCTACACGATCAGCGTCGACGGCGTCGGGAAGGTGACCTTCCAGATGCCAACGGATCTCTCGGTCACTCTGCAGCCGGGCGAGTTTTCGTTCGAGAAGTTGGGCGAGATGCTCGGCAAGGCGATCGCGAACGCCGCGCTGGGCTTTGTGCAGAGCATACGCAACGACGCCGACCAGTGGGTGCGATTCACGGCCATCGTCTTCGCGAAAGGCGCGCTCGCAAAAGTCACCGAGCTGCTTGCGTGCAGAGACTGGCCGCCACCCGGCGATCCCGGTGGCGGCGACCGCGGCGGTAGCGGCGGTCCCGGGCTGCCGTCGTTTCCTCCGATCGGTGGCGGCAGCGGTCCGCACGGCGGAAGCGCCGGCGGGGGCGGCACCGGCTCGACAGGCCCGTCGACGATCACGAGCTTCGTCTTCGCGAAAGACGCGCTGCACGCAACGTGGAATGCCGTAAACGGCGCGAACTTCTACGCGTCGTATCTCACGAACGGGCAGAACGTGGCGTTGGAACAGAAGCAGTCTTCGACGTCGGCAACGTTCCCGGTTCTGGCGTCGTGGCCGGCGCGGTACTACTACCTCAACGTGGTCGCCTACATCGACCAGGACCATACCGGCCCGTGGAGCCCGGCCGCGACGATCTTCCGGCTCGGCGCACCGTCGCAGCCCGCCCTCACGCAGAACGCGAACGTCCTGACCCTGCAGTGGGCGCAGAGCCTCGATCCTCCGCCGTTCAACGGCGCCACCGGCTACGAGTACATCGTCGAGTTCCCGTCCGGCGTCGTTTTCCAGCAGGGGCCGGTCGCCGGAACCAGCGCCCCCCCCATGACCCTTCCGGCGGACGCGCCGTCCGGAACCTACACGGCAACGGTGCGCGCGCTCGGCGGGGAGAGCGTCATCGCCAGCCAGTGGACGGTGCCGGTAACGCTCACCGTCACGACGGGAGCGATCGTCTCGATCTCGAACACGTCGGCGACCTCGCCGATCGAAGCGCGCGTCACCGCTCCCCCATCATCGGTTACGAAGACCATCGCGCCGCGGACGACGGCGCTCCTCGACAGCAGTTCGATCACCGGATTCCTCGTGTGGAAGAATCGGCCGGCGACCGCGAACACGCAGCTCGTCGATGCGTTTCAGGTGGGGATCGGGAGCGTGGGCGGCGAGCTCACGCTGGCGTACGCCGACATCGCCGCCGGCCGCCTCCCCGCCGGCTTCACCGCCACGGCGCGCACGGGCGTGCTGGCCGGCGGCCAGACCTTCTTCTCGGACGTGCTGACGATTCCGCAGATGGCGGAGACGCTCAAGCCGTTCCTGACCGGCCCATCAGATCTCGCGGTGCTGTTCGTGGCGCTTTACCCGTGTTTGACTCAGACCGATCTCGCGGGCGCAGCACTCACGGCAGGCTTCGATGTGAAGGGCGCCGCCGCGGCGCTCGTCGATGCCCGGCAGCACTTCACGTCCCCGAACGAGATCACGCCAGCCTCGGTCGCGGTCGCGCTGCAGCAGGCGTGGACGGCGGTGAAACAGCCGATCTCGCAGACCGACGTGGCGCTCGCGCTCCTGCCGGCGTTCGCCGCAATCGGCCGGACGCTCGACGCCACTGCGGTGGCGAAGGCGGTCGTCGCGGCATTTCCGATCGCGATCCCCATCACCGTCGCCCGGATCGAGCCGCTCCTCCAGGCGCTCGAGGCCTCGCCGTTCACGATCACCGACGCGGCCGTGGGTTGCCACAACGCTGTTCCAGCAGTCACTCCGTCGATCCTCGCCCAGGCGCTCCGGGCCGTGTACCAGTGATCAATGCCGGCCCGCGACGTAGTCCGAGCAGCGATGGCCAACGCGGGCGCGCTCAAGGCCGCCGGGTTCGACAACCCTGACATCGCGCTGGCGCTGGCCGCCGATGTCTCGAGACAAAGGCGGAAATGGCATTCAGGAGGTCGTGAGTTCGATCCTCATCGGTCCACCAGTCATCCATCAATACTCGAACGGCGGCCCGAAGGCCGCCGTTCTCTTTTGTGCACCCGCATGATGGATCGTCAACCAATCAGGAGGGGCACACAACCCATGATCAGAAAGTCAGTCGCGCCCCTGCGCGGAACACGCGCGGCGACTGCGCCTCGGTGATGCGATCCGCGGAGGTGAAGACGCGCGCGACGCGGTCGTTGACGCGGGTCGTGCGCTGCAGGACGGTGCGTTCGTCGGTGACGTTGAAGGCGTCGATCGAGAGGGTCAGGCCGATCCGGTTGAAGCGGAAGTCCTTCGCCAGGCGGAGATCCAGATTGAAGATGTCCGGATGGCGGAACTCGTCCACGTCCGCGACCAGCACTTCCTTGAATCCTTCGCCGCCGGCCGTGTTCGGGCCGGTGTTGACGTGGGAAACGTAGGGAATCGGATAACCCTCGCGGCCGATGGCGCTGGCGCCGAAGCTGACACCCCACGGCAATTGCACGACCCCGGTCAGGTTATAGGACCACCGTGAGTTGATATAGACCGCACCCTTCGAACCGGAACCGGCGCCCGACCCTTGCACGACGACCGCGTCGTCGCAGTTGTAGCAGCCGTAGTTGGTGCGGAACGGAGTCGGATCGACGAATGCGTTCGGGCCGACCTGCTGGCGCCAGTCGCTCCACGAGAAGTTGCCGCGCAGCATCCAGCGATGCGACATCCTCTTGACCGCAGTCAGCTCGAGCCCGTCGTAAGTCTGAGAGTAATCGGGGCGGTTGGTGATCATGCCAAACGTCGGCGTGGCGATGCCGGCCTTGAGGACATAGACCGGCACACTGAAGGACGCGCCGGTGCAACCGGTCGTGCGCGGCACCCGTCCGGTCGCCGGGTCGACCGGGCACGGCGGCAGATGCCCGGTGGTATTCGCCAGCAGCTCGTAGTCGGCGCTGGTGTACCAGTCGCCCTGTCCCCGGTGCTTCTCGAACTGGTTCCAGAGCAGATCGTTCAGCTCGCGGTGCGTATAGGTCATGCCCACGGTGAAATCCGACATCACCTCGTGCTCGAAGCCGGCCACGAATTCGTCCGTATGCGGCGGCTTCATGTCGTCGTCGAAGCGGAGGAGCTGCTTGGTGTGCGTCGGATCGAGCGGGTCGAGGCCGCCCGTAGCATAGATGTATGCATCGGGAGAATTCGCCAGTTCGGCGCCGGTGATGTGACCGTCGCCGTTGGCATCGTTGACGCCGTAGAAATAGAGGTACTGATAATTGGAAAGCGGATTCACCAGCGCGGTCGTGCCGGTGCCCAGTTGGTCGACATAGCGGTTATAGCCGCCGCGCAGTACCGTGCGTCGCGTCGAGCCGAGGGTATAGGTGAAGCCGATCCGAGGCGAAACGCTCGTCCACTTGATCTCGTCCGGCACGTTCAATGAGGCGGCCGGCAGAATGGTGGGGATATCGGGATTGGCGGTCGTGGTGAGCGGGCCGCTATGACCCTTTTGCTGATCGTAACGAAGGCCGGCCTGCAGCGTCAGATTACCCAGCAACAGCGTGTCGCCGACGTAGACATCGGTGTACGTATTGGTGGTGTTGCTCGAGGCCGGACGCATCATCTGCACGCCGCAGCAGTGCGGGGCGCCGAGGCCGGTGTAGTCGCCGTAATACTGCAGTCCCGGCCAGCCGCTCTGGGTCTGCTGTTTCACCTCGCGGAGGCCGGCGCCGAACTTCAGCTCGTGATTGAGCGTACCGGTCTCGAAGAACGTGGAACCGTCGGCGCGGAACTGCTCCTGCGGCCGCTTCGTGAAGAGGTAATAGAACGAATTCGCCCAGATGCCGGTCGATAGATCGAGGACGGCATTGTGCACGTCCGGGGCGTTGATGCACGCGGCGTCGGTGCAGTTCTTCCCGCTGTTCGGAACGAGCTGGAAGCCGCCGTTGGTCTTCGAGTACATCCCGGTCACATAGAAACTGGAGCTGAAGACGTGGGTGTCTTCGACCTTGTACGAGCCCTTCGGGCCGAAGTTGTCCTGGTTGTACGTGGTCGCGGGCGGGCGGGTCGGGCTGGCGTTGCGGCCGAATTTGGTCTTGCCGCTGTCCGTGAACAGCAATACCGCGCTGTTGTTTGCGGTGACCTGCGCGTTCAGCTTCGCATTGAGCGTCTCGAGCTTGGTCTTGTCGGTATAGCGAACGTTCGGATTCGCGCTGGCCGGCAGTTGGTTTGCCGTCGGCTGAGCGACGAAGAGATCGATCTGATTGCGGCCGTATGCGCCCCAGAGCCAGAGGCGGTCCTTGATCACCGGACCGCCGAGCTCGAGGCCGTAGTCCTGCACGCCGTCGATGGCATTGAAGAACCGCAGGTACGGCCGCGCCTCCTGGCTGACCGTCGACTCGCGTCCGGAGGTCTGAAGGTAGCGCGCCGAGCCGCGATAATCGTTCGTGCCGCGCTTGTAGACCATATTGAGCTGCACGCCGGGCGTCTGGATGCGGGGATCGGCGCCGCCGGTGGCAACCTGGATTTCCTCGAACGAGTCGAAGTCGTAATAGGCGGGCGACGAGCCGAGGGCCGACATGTCGGTGATGTTCACGCCGTCGACATTGAACGTGGCCTGATCGCCGCCGGCACCCTTGCCGACGAACTGCGACTGCTGTCCGGTCTCATTGCCGCCTACGTTGATGCGGTCGGTGAGCACGCCCGGAACCTGCTGGAGGATGACCCACGGGTCGCGGGCCGTCGGAATCTGCTCCAGCTCCACCTTGGTGACGGTGGCGCCGGTGCCGGTCTTGCGCACGTCGAGCAGCGGCGTCTCCGCGGTGACGGTGATGGTCTGCTCGACCGTCGGGTTCAACCTGATGGTGATGTCGGAGCTGCGTCCGATGTTCACCTCGACGTCCGAATTCGCCGATCCCATCCCCGCCAGCTCCGCCTTCAGTGTGTAATGACCCGGCGCGAGCGCGGGATAGCGGAAATTTCCCTCGGCGTCGGTAACGGCGACCTGCGGCGCGCCGGCGCCCGTCAATGTGACGGTCACGCCCGGCAGAGCACGGCCGTCGGTGTCGACGACTCTGCCGAAAACGTTGCCGGTCGAAATCTGAGCGACTGCACTGCCGGTGACGAGCAGCATCATCAGCATTGCGAGTCCCAATGTAGTCCTTAGGCACGATCTCATTCGTTCTCCTTTCGAATTCGCGATCGAGCCGGGCGAACTGCAGCGCGGCGGCCAACCGCGTCGCCGCACATAAGGGGCGCGTAATGAAGCAATTAGCGTTTTGCACGCAATGGCACGTTTCAACACACCGAAGAATCGTTTATTGGCCCATTGGATTTGCCTGAAATGAATCGAAAGACTCGCAATGAGCGCCGTTGAAGAATTCCGATAACGGCCATTGTGCGAACGCCATTACGCTGCGAACGGTTCGCAACCGGAGCCGCTGACGCGCACACGAATTCCACCGGCCCGCGTGTCGCGTCCGACCGGGCGGCGCCGGTTGCGGACCGTTACATGGCCGCGGATACGCTCTGGGCGACGATTCGCGACACCGCGCCAATGACCGCCGCATCGCCGTGACCCTTCAGCAGTGCCCGCGCGTCCGTGGGTGTCATCCCGAAGGTCTTGCGGAAGACGTCCGAGAAATAGGCGTGACTCGAATATCCGAGTGAATAGGCGATGTCGAACAGCGATCCGGCACTGCCGGCCATCAGCTCGAGCGCGAGACTGAGCCGGAGCCGGTTCCTGAATTGCGTGAGCGTCATTCCGGTGCGGTATTGAAACAGCCGGCAGAGTCTCAATGGATGCAATCCGGCCATGGCCGCGAGCTCCGGCAGCAGGCGATCGGAGGCGGGATTGTCCGCGATCCACGCGCGAACCCCTTCCACGGCCTCCAGCTCCCCCGCCGTCACCACCCGCCTGACGCGATGCGCGCGCCAGGCCGCGCGGACGACAGCGCGCGCCAGCCGCAGCACCGTTTCTTCGACAGCCGCGCGATCGAGAGTACCGGCGGCTATCTCACCGAGCAGCAGGCGTTCCTCGAGGAGGATCGCCGGAGGCGGCGCGCCTTCGAGAAAGCGGAACGGTGCCATCAGCGACACCGGCCGCTCGTAGGAGCCGAGAAGGTCGATCAGAAAGGAATCACTGACGCCAAACCAGTCATACGCGCCGGGGAAGCTCTCTTCCCCGAGCCTGAAGCTCGTCGACTGATTGCACATCAGGACGCTCGCCGGCGTTGCGGTCAGCGTGCCGCGGTAGTGAATGTCGAGGGGCATCACCGTGCGCGGGAACACGAGGACGTGCCGTGGGAAGACGCGCCCGCCCGCAAGGGAGCGAACGGTTCCGATCACGACGTCGTCGGTCGCAAAGACAATCGAGTCATCCATCCTCACCGCGAACGGTGGACGATGCCGCGGCGCGCGGCTACAGAAGAGGGAAAAAGAGGCGGTTGCGCGTTAAAAACCGCTCAGAAGCGTCCGGCGACCTGCTGCAAGGTCTGCCGATACTTCGCGAGCAGGGTCAATCGCGTGCCGTCGCGCAGCTCGGCGACGAAGTCCCCCCCGAACGACGGCAGCAGCCGCACGACGCGATCGATGTTGACGATCACCGAGCGGTTGATGCGCACGAATTGCTCCGGATCCAACTGCTCTTCCAGCCGCGCCAGGGCCGCGCGCAGGAGATGGGAGGCACTGCGGACGTGAAGGCGGACGTAATTGCCCGCGGTCTCGAACCAGTCGATTTCCTCGACGCGGAGGAAGATCACCGCGCCCGAGCTCTTCACGGCGAGGCGGCGGGGAAACGCGCGCTCCGGCCGGAACATGGCCGACATCCGGCGGACGACGCCGAGGTCGGAGCGCTGATTCAGGAGACTCCGGGCGCGCTCCACGCTCTGGCGGAAACGCTCGTCATCGAACGGCTTCAGCAGGTAGTCGGTGGCGGCCACGTCGAATGCCTGCAGCGCGAATTCCTCGTGGGCGGTGGCGAAGATGATTGCCGGCGGTTTGGGCGAAAGACGCTCGAGGATTTCGAATCCCGTCGCGCGCGGCATCTGGATGTCGAGAAACAGCAGGTCGACCGGCGCGCCGTTGAGCGTGGCCACGGCCTCGCCGACGCGCCCGAACTGTCCGACCACGACGACGTCCGGCTCGGCGGTGAGCAGATGCTGAATCCGGCGCCGCGACAGGCGCTCGTCGTCCACGATCGCGGCGCGAATGACGCTCCCCTCCATGACCGGCGCGTCGCTGGACGGCTTCGCCGAGTGCCCGGATCTCATACCAGTACCGGCTCCTCGAGCCTGCCGGCGGGCCGCTGTTGCATGAATGGCAGCACGATGGTCGCGGTGACGGACGCGCCGGCAACGCCGCCGATGGTCAGCGAACAAGCATCGCCGTAAACAGCCTGCAGACGCGCGCGAGTGTTGAACAAGCCCACGCGCTCGACGATCGGTCCCGGCGCGGTCTCCGCGTCGTTGGTGATCTCGATTCGCAGCGCGTCGCCGCTGCGCCTCGCCTGGAGAAGAATCGCGCAGCAACGCCGCGAAGAGTCCATGCCGTGCTTGATCGAGTTCTCCACCAGCGGTTGCAGCAGGAATGGCGGCACGGCGGCGTCGAGACAATCGCCGGCGACGTCGACCGTGAACGACATCGAGTCGTCGAAGCGCAGCCTTTGAATTTCGATGTAGCGGGAGACGATCTCCAACTCTTCCGCGAGCGTGACCAGCTTCTCGCTCATGGTCTGCAGCGAGAGCCTCAGGAGCTCGCTGAGGCGGGCGATCATCGTTCTGGCGCGCCCCGCATCCTCGCCGACCAGCGCGGCCACGGAGTTCAGCGTGTTGAACAGAAAGTGCGGCTGCAACTGCGCGCGCAGATTATCCAGCTGCGCGACGGCGAGCTGTTTGGAGAGCTCGGAGGCACGAAGCGCGGCCACGTGACGCAGGCGTTGGACGCGCAATGCCTGGCCGATCAGCCAGACGACCATCGTATCGAGAAACGCCCGATCGACGCCCGTGAGGAGGTACTGCCGGAAGATCTCTTTCCCGGGCATCGTGGTGATGAAATAGCTGAACGTGAAGGCCTCGAAGAAGAGCCGCCAGACCGTAATGACGGCCAGCACGAGCAGGGTGACGGGGAGCGAGCGCCATCGGAAGCGATCGAACGGATGGCGGTCGACGAGCGCGAAAAGCGCAAACGTCAGAATGGTCCAGCAAAGCACGTTGACGACGGAATAGTTCACGTCGCCGGGCGCCCGCACCACGTCGGGAGCCACGATGGCGCCGATGAAACGGCGTACCGTCGCGAAGATGTAAATGACCGTCCAGGCGCCGAGGATCACCAGGAACATTCGCGGCCGGGCCACGCGCAGATCGAAATCTGTCACGCATTCGAGCGTACCGTGAGTTCCGGAGACAACCCGTTGCAGTTCGCAGACATCTGCGTCACAACGATTGCAGCAGCGAACGCGCGCGATTCTTTTTCACGGGAATCGCCCACTTTTTCCCTATAACGAGACCCTTCTATACTCTCGGCAATGACCCACCGCAACGTCACCTCCGCGGCCATCGCCCGGCCGATTGCGGAGGTCTTCGACTGGGTGACCACGCCGGGAAATTGGCCTGAGTACTGGCCACTCACGATGGCGATCGAAGGGGCGGAAATCACGCGCCCGGTGCGCGAAGGTCATCGCTTTACCGAGCGAGTGCGAATCCTCACCTGGGACGGCCAGTTTGACTGGGTGGTGGAGAGCGTCGAACGTCCCAATCGCTGCGTGCTGACCGCGACGGGGAAGCATCCGGCGCGCGTGGAGTACACGCTGACCGGCGACGGCGAGGCAACGAAGCTCACGCGTGAAGTTACGTATCCGGAGACCTCGCTGCTGGAGAAGATCGCGGACCTCATCGGATTCGGACGCGCGATCGACAACGCATGCGCGATCGCGATGGAGACGATGGTCTCGATCCTCGAGAATCCGCTCCTGCGCGGGCCGCAGGTGGATTCGGCGGCGGAGTCGGGGTTGCACGAGGCCGATCCGCTCGCGGATGCGGCGGTGGCGTCGCTGGTCACGGCGTCCGGAGACACGACGGCGTTGCAGGCGTTTCTGTCGGCGCTTTATCGGGGCGATCCGCCGCCGGATGACGTGCCGCCGGCGATGCGGACGTTCCTCGAGTCGACCGCGGCGCGGCCGGCCTGGGCGTGCGAGGCGCGTTTGCAGGCGGCGTCAAAGGTCTTTCTCGAATGGGGCACGCTCACGGTTGCGGCGCACATCGGCGCGAGTCTGCCCGAGACGTACATGCTGCCGCGCACGGCGAAGCTGCTCGATCTGACGAAGCAGCTCGATCGCGATCCGACGCACGTCGACCGGCGGGTCTGGTTCACGGTGCGGATGTGCTTCGACGTCCTCGACGACCACGGACTCGATCCGCGCGGCCACGGGATGCTCGCGCTGCAGCGGCTGCGCCTTCTTCACGCGATGGTGCGCCTGTTCACGCAGCACCGGCTCGAAACGCCGCACCGGTTGTCGGGCTTCGCGACCAGGGCGCTGTGGGATACGGAGAACGGACAGCCGATCAGCCAGCTCGAGCTGCTGCACACGCTGCTCACGTTCTCGCACGTCGTGCTGCGCTCGTTCGACATCTGGGACTGCGGCATCACGCCGTATCAGCGCGAGGCCTACATTCACATCTGGAACGTCGCCGGCGCGATGCTCGGCATCCGTCCGGAGCTGCTGCCGCGCAACGCCGCCGATGCCGCGCATATGTTCGAAGCGATCAAGAGCCGCTACGGCGCGGCGACCCCGGAGTCCGCACGCCTCGGCTACTCGCTGACCGACTTCTGGACGTCGCTCTTCCCGAAAGCCGTCCGCAAGGAAGCGCTGGAACTGATGCACTTCGTCGTCTCCGAGCTCATCTCGCCGGAGACGGCGAAGGCCAACGGATTCGACCAGCTGCCCTCCTTTTCCCCCGCCGCCGTGAAGACGCTCACCGAATTCCTGAAGGTCAAGGACCGCGCGGTGACCGATCTCTTCATGGACGTGCCGCCGCTCCGGCAGGCCGCGACGCTGGTGG
>Ga0207659_10000733_pt1 | contig 19415 bp, 17 predicted proteins | sample KBSM43metaG_FD_184330 | JGI IMG/M metagenome (GOLD analysis project Ga0207659, IMG submission 184330) | Miscanthus rhizosphere microbial communities from Kellogg Biological Station, Michigan, USA - KBS M4-3 metaG (SPAdes) (version 2) | ecosystem: Host-associated > Plants > Roots > Rhizosphere >...
CAACAGGTTATCCGCCGAGTTGTGGTCCCGATGTTCATCCTGGACACCGAGGAACAGCGCGAACTCATGATACGGCCCGAGGTGCAGCTCGAACGGCGGAAGGCCAGGCCAGCGCCCATCATAGACACGCTCGGAATATTCGCCGCCCGCGCGACACGACTGCCAATTTCCTTCGAGCATCGAGCGGCGACGATCATTAAAGGATGTGAACTGCGCCGAGGCCAGCGCGGCCGCACCGAGCAATCCCACCAGCGTCATTGTTGCAACCCGCTTCCATTTCGCGGTTCGCCGCCTCATCGCTAACGCCCTCCGGATGACGAGAGTGCAAGGAGCATGCAGTCGGCTGTAGGGAGGCTGCTATGATGGAGACTTCATGAAACACCTTTCATTTCTGCTAGTTATCGTCGTGATGACCTTTGGTTGCAAGAAAGCGGCACCCGCCGGTTCGACCACGCAGGCGGCTGCACCGGCTGCTCAAACGACCGCATCCGCCTCAGCCGCGCCAGCGGCTCCTGTTCCACAGGCGGGCCCCAAGCCGATGCCGGCCCAGATACCGACCGTCCTCGCCCGGGTCAACGGCGAGGCCATCGAAAAATGGGAATTCGACAACGCCGTGAAGAGCGTCGAGCAGCGTGCAGGCGGACCGGTCCCGGCGGAGCGGCGCGATGAAATCCTCCGCGGCGTCCTGGATCAACTCGTGACGTTGCATCTGCTCGCGCAGGAATCGAAGGGTCGCCACATCGAGGTCAGCGACGCCGACATCGACGGCCAGATCGCGCGGATCAAACAGAACTACCCGAATGAGGAGGCGTTCACCAAGGACGTCGCGGCGCAGGGCATGACGATGGATATGCTGAAGTCACAAACGCGGCAACGGATGCTGGCGCAGAAGCTGGTCGAGTCGCCGGACGTGACCGGCGGGGTCCAGGTTCCGGATCCGGACGTCGATGCGTTCTATAAACAAAACCCCGATCGGTTCAAGCAACCGGAAAGCGTGCATGCCAGTCACATCCTGATCGGGCTGCCGCAGAACGCGACGGTGCAGCAGAAAACGCAGGCGCGCGCGGCGGCGCAGGATACCTTGACGAAGATCAAAGCCGGCGGCGACTTCGCTGCGCTGGCGCGCGAGCGATCCAACGACAGCAGCGGCCAGAACGGCGGCGACCTTGGATTCATTCCGCGCGGCCAGACGGTGGCGCCGTTCGAGGAGGTCGCCTTCAAGCTCAAACCCGGCGCGGTCAGCGGGATCGTCGAAACCCAGTTCGGCTTTCACATCATCAAGGTGCACGAGCGTCGCGCCGCGCGGACGGTCCCGTTTGCCGAGGTCAGCGGGCAGATCAAGCAGTTCCTCGAGCAGCAGCAGAAGGAGCAGAAGCTGCAGCAGTTTGTCGAGGGCGCGAAGTCGAAGGCGAAAATTGAGATGCTGGTTTAGGACGGTATAATTCAATTTCCCTCCATGCCGGAGTGGTGAAACTGGCAGACGCGCGGGACTCAAAATCCCGTGACCGCAAGGTCGTGAGGGTTCGATTCCCTCCTCCGGCACCATTTTGAAATCAACAACTGACCGCGCAAGAAGACCGGCAAGCAGCGTTCCGGGATGCTTCGAGTAGGATACGCATCCCGACAAGGTCACATCAGGACCATCGGATGCGCAGGCTGCTGAACATCTTCGGCGACGTTCGAGAGGGCGAGACCGGAACCACCGTCCTGCTCCTGGCGAACATCTTCATCGTGATGGTGGGGGGCTACGTCTGCAAGACGGTTCGCGAGCCGCTCATCCTCGCGGGCGGGGGCGCCGAACTGAAATCGTATGCGGCCGCCGGCCAGGCGGTGGCGCTCATGGCGTTCGTGCCCGCCTACAGCTGGATCGCTTCCCGCGTGACGCGAATCAAGCTGCTCACCGGTGTCACGCTGTTCTTCCTGCTGAACGTCGAGCTGTTCTGGCTGGCCGGGCGTGCCGGCCTGCCCCACCTTGGGATTGCCTTCTTCGTCTGGGTCGGCGTCTTCAACAACGCTGTCGTCGCCCAGTTCTGGTCGTACGGCAACGACCTGTTCGACCGGCTGAAGGGGGAACGGCTGTTCCCGGTCATCGCGCTCGGCGCGGCTCTCGGCAGCCCAGTCGGGGCGTGGTTCGCGAAGGAGCTGTTCGAGCGCGGTGTCCGCCCCTTCACCGTGCTTCAGGGCGCCGCTGTCTGCCTGGTCGTCTCGATGCTGCTCTACTGGAGCGTGGAGTTCCTCGGTCAGCGGCGGAAGGAGGCGCCTCCCCAACGGCTCGAGGGCCGCGGCGGATTCGCACTCATCCTCAACAGCCCCTACCTCGGAATGATCTGCCTGCTCTTCCTGATGCTCAATCTCGTTAACACCACCGGCGAGTACATCCTGAGCAAGGCGGTGACCGGACATGCAGCGAGCCTGGTCGCGGCCCTTCCGGCCGCCGAGCGGGATGCGGCAAAGGATTCGATCATCGGCGCCTACTACGGGAACTACTTCTTCTGGGTGAACATCCTCGTCATCGTGCTTCAGGCGTTCGTCGCCTCCAGGCTGGTCAGGATGTTTGGCATGGCTGGGGCGCTCTTCGCGCTGCCTTGCGTTGCGCTCGGCGCTTACGGGGTTTTGGCCACCGGCGCGAGCCTCGCCGTCACACGGATTGCCAAGACGGCCGAGAACGCCACCGATTATTCGATCATGAACGTGGCGCGTCAGATGCTCTGGCTGCCAACCACCCGCGATGAAAAATACAAGGCGAAGCAGGCAGCCGACACCTTCGTCGTCAGAGCCGGTGACGTGATGGCGGCGGCACTGGTGTGGGTGGGCACTACCGTGCTGGGCGTCGGTCCGCGCGAGTTCGCCTTCGCCAATATGGTGCTCGTGTGCGTCTGGCTCGCGTTGTCGTATCTGCTGCTGCGCGAGTATCGCCGGCGCGCAACGGACGTGGCGGAAGCGCCCGCTGCCTGATCTCTGAGCAATGTCCATACGAAGTGGCCGGGCTTGTCGCCGTTGAGTCGCCGTCTAGCACAGCGTCGACTATCATCTCGAGCGGAGGGAGCCTCATGTCGAGAGCCTTGGCGATGTGGGTAACGGCCATAGGCGTAGTCGCGACTACGCTGACCGTGTTCACCCAGACAGCGAACGTGGAGCGCGGAAAATACCTGGTTGAAGAAATCGCCAGGTGTCAGGAATGCCACACCCCGAGAACCGAGACTGGCGAGTTCGATCGGTCGCGATGGATGAAGGGGACAACCCTGATCGGCGTTCCGTCAACGCCGGTCGCCGACTGGCATCAGAAATCGCCGGATATCTCGTCGACCAGCGCACTGTGGACCCGTTGGGGGCAAGAGGGATTCTCGAAGTTTCTACAAACCGCGAAAAACCCGCGCGGTGGGAAGGCAGGACCGCCGATGCCCGCCTACATGCTCCGTGCCGAGGACGCCGACGCGATTGCTGCATATCTGAAGACGTTGCCCTGACGCGCACGCTGCCGCTTCGCCACACTCCGCGACGCCAAACCGGCCCCGTCGAAGAATGTCTGCAACTTTATATGGTCACAGACACGTGTTGGAGCACGCGTGCTCCCGTGAAACATGATTAGGCCGACCCGCATAACACCACCGAGGTTGCCGCATATCGCGGTTGGGCCGATAGGTTCGGCCTTGTCGCGTAGTGTTTAGTAATGGGGCCCGAACGCGCCCTCCAGACGGGCGCCATTTGGGGTTTTGTTACAGGCTCTAAGTGACGCACGGCGCGAGGGGCTGAGTGGCGACGAATACCGTCCCCACTCAGCCCAATCCTCAAGCGCCTCCGAAACACGCATCGCTGCAGGCGTGAGTTCGGTCACCTGCGCGAGCGTGTGGAGCCCTCAACAAGAAACGGCGGGCGGGGATTTTTTGGCACCCGCCGTTCTATCAGCCGCGCCCGTGCCCTCTTGAAATGGCCGCGTGGTGAAGCCCCAGCGCGGCACTGCTCGCCGGTATGCCCGGTAGGACTCCCCGAACTGTGATGTGAGAGCAGGCTCCTCGTAGAGAACGACGAATAGGTGGAAGAGGACGAGCACCAGGAGTGCGTACTTGAGCAGAGACACGCTACCGAAGAGCCACGCCTCGCCCAGGATGAGTGCGAGAACGCCGTTGTACATGGGATTTCGGGTAAAGCGATAGAGACCAGATACGACGAGCACTGGCGGAGGGTCGATGGGTGCGAGAGTGCCCTTGCCCTTGGCGAAGAAGTCCCAGACGCAGCGGAGCAGGACGACCGTACCGGCGATGGCGAGGATGCTGGCACCGACAGAGGACAGGCTTAGTTCGGGAGCACGTAGCCGGCCCGCGGTGCTGAGTATTCCGAGAGGAATGTAGCCAGCGACGGTGCCGGGAAGCAGTAGGACGAAGAAGATGGCCCGTAGGGCGAGAAGGAACCGCATGTTGAGAGGGAAGGGCACCGCCTAACGCCTGCGCTTCAGCCGCGGCGCCTGACGATTACACATGGCGCCGACGGCTGCAAGCGCTGTTGGGCGGCTCGTTGTCTTCCTTACGCCAGGGTCAGGGCGAGGCCGCAAGAGCCACTGCTGCCTCTGCTGGGATCATTGCTTGGACTTCTCAAGCCGCGCTGCCGTTTGCCGCCGGCCTCGTCATCGTCACACACCCGATCGTCATGGCGATTCCACATGGAAGCGTCTCCAAGAAGCGCATCAGCCCGCCGGAGAATGCGGAGATCGTCTGCCGTCGCGGGCTGGTCGCGCGATTCAATCGCAAATTGCTGACGTGCCCAAAGGCCAACGGCTGCCGCCTCAGAAGCGCCAGTGTCAGAACAATCGAGCGCCGTTTCATAGCAGTGTCAGGTTAGGGCCTGGACAGGCTTCGGTTTGTCCGCCCAACAAGTAGTAGGCCGACCGGCATATCACGGCCGACCCTGCGAGGCCCGCAGCATAACGCAAATCCGAGGGGTCACCGACCGTGTCTTCAGCGAGCGGCGATCCTTCAGAGAGTGAATCTGCGGCTCTAACGCTGGACTGATTCATGACTTTGGACGAACTGCATTCCCGTCACCCATCGTAGACATGCGCGTCTGGTGAATGCGCCCTAGCGCGCATCGTGAAAGATCACGCCGAGTGTTTGTCTGCGTCCAGACCGCACGCGACTCACGCCGTGCCTCATGTTGACGCGATAGGTTCCCCGCGTTCCGCGAACTGGTCTTTCACGCACTGCGAACACGACTGCGTCGCCGCGCTCGAGCGGAACCACTTCGGCGCGCGATTGCATCCGCGGTCGCTGCTCGACGAGCACGAACTCGCCGCCCTCGAAGTCTCGCCCGGGCTGCGACAGCAGAACCGCCAGCTGTAGCGGAAAGATATGCTCGCCGTAGACGTCCTGGTGCAGCGCGTTGAACTCGCTTTCGCCGTATTGAAGAAGCAGTGGCGTCGGACGGGTCTGACCGGCGTCGTGGCAACGGGCGACGAAGTCCGCATGATTGCACGGGAACCGCGCGGCCACACCCATCGATGTGTTCCAACGATTCGCAATCTCGGCAAGCGGCGCGTAAAGCGTCGTCCGCAGCGTCGCAATGGTTTGGGGAAGCGGATACGCGAAATACTTGTACTCGCCGCGGCCGAAGCCGTGGCGAGCCATGATGATGTGGCTTCGGAATTGGCGATCATCCGGATACAGTGACGCGATCTCGCCGCACTCCGCCGCGGTGATCAGATTCGGGATTCGTGCCCAGCCGAAGGTATCGAGCTGCTCGCCCAGGCCAACGAGATCAAGTGCCGCTACGGTCATGCATCGACTGTGACCTAGGGCGGCATCAAGAACACTCCGCCTCTTGCGTCCGAACTTCAGCTTTCAGCCGCAACTCTCAGACTTTCGACTTTTGACTTTCGACTTTCGACGGTTTTTCCGGCTCAGGCGCCCCAGGCACGTCATGTTCATCCGGATTCGGGATCGTGGACGGCGGATCGCTCGCGGGAAACGTTTCGGCGATCGTTTCGTCGAGGGCCGCTTCACGGATTTTCCGCTCTTCGTCGGCCGTGTGGTCGTGTTGGCTCATAGTAGTCACCCGCTATATAATGTATAGCGGAACGATGAGAGACGCCGAGCATCGCCCGGAGCTGTGCGCAAAATTTCACCGATCGATCGAGCTGATCGGCCGCCGCTGGACCGGCGCGATCATCTACCTGTTGTTAAAATCGCGCTGCCGGTTTGCCACTCTCCGCGACGCCATTCCCGATATTACCGACCGGATGCTCAGCGAGCGGCTGCAGGAACTCGAGCAGGAAGGCATCATCGATCGCACGGTAATCCCGGAAACGCCAGTACGGGTTGAATACGCGCTCACCAAGAAAGGGCGGGCACTCACCGAGGCGATGGATGCGATCGCAGAATGGTCGGAAAAATGGAGCGACGCGGAACCAGCCCGCGTCGAGCGGCCGGTCCGCGCCCGCAGCCGCGCCTGACCCAGCGACCGTCTGCTTCCTGCCTAATTCCTAATTCCCGCTTCCTCGGCTGCTCAGCGAATCTCCAGGTGATCGACCACCCTGGTGACGCCGCTGGTTTCGCGCGCCAGCGCGATCACGCGTTCGTGCTCGGTCACTGAGCGGACCGTTCCGCTGACCGTGACGACCGTGCCTTCGGTCGTCACGTCGATGGCCCTCGCCTTCACCGAATCGTCCAGGGCCATCTTGGCCTTAATCTTCGTCGTCAGCGCAGCTTCTTCCATGGAGTCGCCAACCTCTTTCGCAGCGACTGCAGCCTTCTCGCCGATTTCGGCGCCGGCCTGGCGCGCTTTATCGACGGAACCCGAAGTGCCGACCGTCTCGGACGGCGCGGTTGAACGCGGGCTGAATCGCGATCCGCTCCAATATCCGAGAGCAAGAAACGCGATCGCCACGAAGAGCACGATAGCGATGAACGTGCGAAGAATGGCAGTCATCAGTGTGTCCTCACAACGCCGCACAAGCTGCGCAAGCCGTTCACCGACTCGATGATTGTCTTGATCAGGATCGCGTTGGTCCCATCACGGTCTGGCAGCTGACCGACGGCGGTTTCGATTTGACTCAGCAGTTTGTCGGCCGACGATTGTTCCTGGGCGGTCATACTCCGGAACTCATGCGAAATGGGTACCCGAAGGACACAGGCAGATTTGCGGCTCAAAGATGCGCGAACCTCGACAGCCCGGGCATTTGCCGGGCTTCGTCAGCCTCCGAGTATCGAAGGTAAATCCACAGGATCGGCAACGCGCGGGAAGGATCTCGACGAGGTAGCCAGCCGCCTCAGCCGACCGGAGAGCGTGTCGAAGCTCTTCCTCGACGTCGCCGCGCTTGAGCCCTAGCTCGCGTGCGAGTGACGATGCCGATCGCGCCTCTCCGGCGATACGTTCCAGCAGTTCTCTGCGAACGGTCACGGTCTTGTCACAAGCCTGCCACACTTTCCAGCCGACCCGGCCGTCTTACCGGACATGAAGCAGGAACTGGCCCATATCCTCCAAGGAGCCGTCGCCCACGCGACGGTGACGGTTGGCGACATCCGATGGAGTCTCTATGTCTTCGGCGTCTCCCGCGTCGGCGGCGACAGGTTCGTGCAGATGGCGGTGATTGGTCCGCGCAACTGCACCGTCACCGTCCGTGCCCGCGCGCCGATCGGCAATCGTTTGACCGCCCGGCGCGTCCTGGCAGTGGTCCGCGAGTGGATCATCGCCGACGACGGCAGTACCCACGCCTATCTCGAACTTCCGGACCGGAACGAAATCGCGAGCTGAGACGGCGCCGACGTTGCCGCGCTGGCTGCCGCGCTTTTTCCAATTTTTGGGGCGCGGCTGGCCAGCGGTCCGCGCCGAGAAACGGAGAGACGGAGGTCTCGGTTTTATTTGAAGCGGCGTGGATGCGAGGCGCGCGAGCGTCGCCGAGGAGGACCATCCAGTTCGGCGGGCGGCGCAACGCGCCGCGGTCAGACGCAGCGAACCGTGAAAACGAAACGCACAGGATTGAGAGAGCGTCTCGTTTTCACGGATCGCTGTGTCCGACCGTGGGCTGCCTTCGGCAGCCCACCCGCCGAACTGAAACCCGTTCATCTCCGTGGCTCCGCCTCTCTGGCGCTCATCCGGCTGCCGATCGGCTTAGAATCGACGCATGCTGCTGGCGTTGTTGCTCGTCGCGCAGTTGTCGGCCGGCCGGCATTGGCCGCCGGGCGCGCGCGTTGCGGTGTGGGTCGACACCGCTCATGCGCCGGCGGGCGCGGCGATGCTGGTCGAGCGTGCGATGAAGAACTGGAGCGATGCCTCGAACGGCCAGCTGACATTGATCAAGGCGGCCGTCCGCGCCGACGCGGCGATACGAATCGTGTTCGTGAGCAGCGACCACGTCTACGGCGAAGCAGCTCCACGTGTCGATCCGAAAACCGGCTTCATCGCGCAGGCTGACGTCGCGATCAATAGCGCCGTTCCCGACGATCCGCTCGATGCGCGAATCGTCGTCTACCTGACGGCGCTGCACGAGCTGGGGCATGCGATCGGCCTTCCCCACAGCGACACGTTCAACGCGATCATGTATCGCTTCCGCCGCGCCGATGATGGCGAGCGCTATTTCGGCGCGTATCGTCGAGCGATTCGGTCAGTCGATGACGTGGGTGTTTCCGCCAGCCATCTCGACCCGGAAGACGTCCGCATCTTGCAAGGCTTGTACGCTCGATGATTACCGCTTTTCTGGATGCAAATCGTGGCAGGTGTTGCAGCTGCCGTTCATCCGGGCAAAGGTCGTCGCGGCGGCGTCAAGCTTGCCGCCCTTTCCGTCGGCGGCGAGCTGCCTTGCGAGGGCGCGGCTGGCCTGCGCCAGCTTGACGATATCCTCTTGTTTCTTCGCCGACCAGTAGTCTTCGGTCCGGCCCATCAGCGCTTCCAGCTTGAGCGCCGCCGTTTCAATTTTTTCGCCGGACTTGGCAGCCATCGCGTCGCGAACGTCTTCCTGCAGATCGCTGGCGTCGTTCATCCCGGCTTTATGCTCGTCCGCGGTCCAGATCGCGGCTTGTGCAAGGAGGGCTAAGAGTAGAAATGTCTTCACTTTCCGTTATTTTACAACTTGGATATACTGCCCCATTCATCAAGAGTTTGTGAATAAAAGGGAGGGCGACCCGTGAAGAAATGGTTCGTCGCAGCACTCATCGCGCTAGGGCCGACCCTGGTCGCCCAGACGCCGGTTCCGGAAATTGCCTTCGAAGGCAACATCAACCCGCTCAAGCTGCCGCCCGACATGAATTTTGGCGAAGTGTCGGGAGTCGCGGTGAATTCGAAGGGCGACGTCGCCATCTACACGCGCAATAACAGCGCGGGCGGACCGGCCTACGGCGCGACCGCGTCGCAGGTACTGCTGTTCGACAAAACCGGCAAGTTCGTTCGCGAAGTCGGCAAGGGACTGTACGCATGGTCGTATGCCCACGATGTGCGCTTCGACAAGGACGACAACCTCTGGGCCATCGACAAGGGCTCGGACATGATCATCCGCTTCAATCCCGAAGGCCGCGTCACGATGGTGTTCGGCCGCAAGAAAGAAGCATCGGACGAGGCCGAACCGTGGACGCGCGTGAACCCGCCGCGGCCGCCGGTCAATGGTCAGTTCCGGCAGCCGACCGACGTCGCGTGGGACACCGAAGGGAACATCTACATCAGCGACGGCTACATCAACTCGCGCGTCGCCAAATTCAGCAAGGACGGCGATTTCATCGCGTCAATCGGCGAGCCGGGCCGCACCAAGCTGGGTGAACTGAATACGCCGCACACGATCGCCAACGACGCCAAGGGCAATATCTACGTTGGCGACCGCGGCAACCGTCGCATTCAGGTGATCGATCCGAAGACGAACACGTTCGTCCGCGAAATCAAGATCGACGTGTCGGTACCGGCCGACGCCAAGCCGTGGATGGGTGCGACACCGACCGCCGAACAGGCGGCCGCTCAGGCCGGAGCGCCATGGGCCATTTGCATCACGCCGCCGAACGCGCAGGGCCAACAGTTCCTGTATTCGTCCGACGCGTTCCCGGGGCGGATCTACAAACTGACGCTCGATGGCAAGGTGCTGGGCTGGCTCGGCAAGTCCGGCCATCAGGCCAAGCAATTCGGCTGGATTCACGAAATCGCCTGCCCCTCGGAAAACGAACTCTGGGTGGCTGAACTTCTCAATTGGCGTGTGCAGAAGCTGACGCTGCGCCCGACCGCGTCTGTCAGGAGTCAACAATGAGAGTAAGTCGAATCATTCTGGGGTGCGGCGTACTCGCCGCGGCCATTGCCGTCACTGCGCCGGCGATGTTCGGTCAGGCCTACACGCCGAGCACGGCGAAGGGCGACTGGACGCACTACACAGCCGACGTCAAAGGCTCGCGCTACTCGCCGCTCGATCAGATCAACGCCAGCAACTTCAATCAGCTCGAAGTCGCCTGGCGATTCAAGACCGATAACCTCGGCACCCGACCGGAATTCAAGCTGGAAGGAACGCCGCTCGCGATTAACGGCACCGTTTACGCCACTGGCGGCACCCGCCGGTCGGTGGTAGCGCTCGACGGCAAGACCGGTGAACTTCGCTGGGTCTACTCGCTCCGTGAAGGCGCTCGCGCTGTTGCGGCACCGCGACAACTCTCGGGCCGCGGCCTGTCGTATTGGACCGACGGCAAGGGCGACAATCGCATCCTCTTCGTGACGACCGGCTACAACCTCGTATCGCTGAACGCGCAGACCGGCCAGCCGATCAAAACCTTCGGCAAGGACGGTATCCTCGACATGAAGGTCGGCGCGCTCGTCGGCAAGGGCGAGCAAATCAACCTCGAGACCGGCGAGATCGGGCTGCACTCAACGCCGACCGTGGCGAAGGACGTGGTCATCGTCGGGTCGTCATTCCGCGAAGGGCTGACGGTGAAGACCCACAACAACACCAAAGGTCTGGTGCGCGCGTGGGACGTCCGGACCGGCAAGCTGCTGTGGAAGTTCAACACCATCCCGACGCCCGGCGAATACGGCAACGATACCTGGGAAAAGGAATCGTGGGCGATTAACGGCAACACCGGTGTGTGGTCGCAGATCACGGTCGACGAGGAAGCGGGTCTCGTGTACCTGCCGGTTGAAGACCCGACCTCGGATCTCTATGGCGGTCACCGTCCGGGCAACAACCTGTACGGCGACAGCCTGGTGTGCGTGGATTTGAAAACGGGCCAGCGCAAGTGGCATTTCCAAATCGTCCACCACCCGATCTGGGATTACGACATGCCGGCCGCGCCGCTGTTGATGGACATCAATGTTGACGGCAGGCCGATCAAAGCCGTGGCGCAGGCGACCAAGCAGGGTCTGCTCTATGTGTTCGATCGCATTACCGGCAAGCCGGTGTGGCCGATTGAAGAGCGCCCGGTGCCGCAGACCGATGTGCCCGGCGAAAAGACCAGCCCGACACAGCCGTTCCCGACAAAACCGCCGGCCTACTCGCGCAACGGCGTCGAGGAAAAAGATCTCATCGACTTCACACCAGAACTGAAAGAACAAGCGGCCAACGCGGCGAAGCGTTATCGTCTGGGTCCCGTGTTCCTCCCACCGCTGGTCAGCAAGGCTGAAGGACCGCTCGCCGCGCTGACCGCGGGAACGCTGAGCGGCGGCGTCAACTGGCCAGGTTCGGCGTTCGATCCGGAAACGCATCGGTTCATCACGCACGCCTGCAGCGCATGCATCGCGCCTCTCGGTCTGGTGGCTCCGCCGAAGGAATTCTCGGACCTCGATTACGTGATGGGAACGGCTGGCACGACGTTCCGCGCTATCACGGGTGGCGGCGAAGGCAGCGCGGCGGACGCGCCGCAGCGCGGCGCGGCGCCAGCACCTCCGACTCCTCCGCCGCCAGCGGCGGGTGCCGCAGCCGGCGCAGGGCGGGAAGGCGGTGCGGGCCGTGGCGGTCGTGGTGGTGGCGGTGGCGGTGGCGCGGAAGGCGGCCTGGGTGGCGGCACTGTCGTTCAGGGCGTTCCGATTGTGAAACCGCCCTACGGCGTGATCGTCAGCATCAACCTCGATAAGGGCGACATTGACTGGTCAGTGCCGCATGGCGACACGCCGGACGCGGTCCGCAACAGCCCGGCTTTGCGCGGCGTCAACATCCCGAAGACCGGACAGTCGGGCAACGTCGGCGTGGTCGTGACGAAGACGCTGATTGTGGTCGGCGATCCGTCGGTGACGACGACGCCGGAGCATCCGCGCGGCGCGATGCTGCGCGCCTACAACAAGCAGAACGGCGAGCAGGTCGGCGCCGTGTTCATGCCCGCTCCTCAGAGCGGCTCGCCGATGACGTACATGGTGGACGGTCGCCAGTACCTCATCGTGGCCGTCAGCGGCGGCAACTACTCCGGTGAGTACATTGCGTTCGCGCTGCCGCAGAGCGCTGTCCGCGGAACGGCGGGCGGGCAATAACGGAAGTCACAAGTCGAAAGTCGAAGGTCAAAAGTCATCATTTTGAGAACGTGACTTTGGACTTTCGACTTCAGACTTTCGACTCTCGTCACGTCACAGTTACACACTGACTGTCCGCTTTATATTCACGCGACGACTGCTAGTGGTGGGCCTTTCCGGGCGCACGATTTGCAGTGTGCGGGGTATCCCATGGAACCCAAAGGTACTTTCGGTCCGCGCTTGCGCCAGGAACGCGAGCGCCGTCAGATCTCACTGGCGTCCATAGCGTCGAACACCAAGATCAGCGTCTCGCTCCTCGAAGCGCTCGAGCGCGACGATGTGCGGCGGTGGCCGTCGGGAATCTTCCGGCGAGCGTTCGTCCGCTCGTACGCGACCGCAATCGGGATGAACGCCAACGAAATCTGGAAGGAATTCGCGGAGCGCTTTCCGGACCCGTCCGCTCCGCCGGTCGAAACGACGCCGAAAACCGAGCCAGCCGTTAGCGCGGTGACCACCTCTCACAGCACCGAGGCGCTCCCCGACCGGATCGAATTCGTGTTCCGGATCAGCGTGCCGCGGTCGTGGGTGAATCGGGCGCTATGGATGAAATCGCTGGCGTCGCGTGTTCCGGCGCTACGACGCCAGGACATGTAGCCGCGGCGTCCGAGACCGGCAGTAGCACACGGAACGTGGCCCCGGGCGGCGGCACGTTGTTTTCCGCCGTCACGGTACCACCGTGCATGTGCACAATGTCGCGGACGATCGAGAGGCCCAGCCCGACACCGCCGTGCTGACGGGTCACGCCAGCGGTGCCCTGACGGAACCGGTCGAACACAAACGGCATGAACTGCGGGTCGATGCCGATGCCGGTATCGCAGACTACCAGTTCGACCTGCTGGTTGACCCGCCGGCATTCGACGTCGATCCGTCCCCCGCCACCCGTAAACTTCACGGCGTTCGACAACAGGTTCCACACCACTTGCTGCAAACGCCGGGGGTCGGCCGACACGACGTCGCCTGGCGCGTCGGTATGGGTGTGGAGTTGAAGGCCTTTGCTATCGGCCGCCGGACGCACGGTATCGACCGCCGCGGCGACGATCTCGCCGAGCGATAACGGCTGAGTCTCGAGTCGAAGCTTTCCGGCAACAATCTGCGAGGTGTCGAGTAGTTCGTCAACCAGGTGATGGAGAGCGGCGGCGTTGCGCTCGATCGCGTTGATCGCCTTCGGCCGCTGCGCTTCGCGAATCTCGCCGGTAGACAGCATCCGCGACCAGCCGCAGATTGCGGTCAGCGGCGTTCGCAGTTCGTGCGAGACAGTCATCAGGAACTCATCTTTGAGCCGGCTGGCGGCATCGCGTTCGCGATTCCGCTGGGTCAGCAGTGCCGAAGCACGATGCAGGCTGGCGTTGAGCTCGTCAATTTCCGCGATCCGCGACGGCGGCGGCGCCACCGGCTCGCCGCCGGCGAGCGCGATGGCTGCTTGCGACGCCGACGACAGCGCACGAACCACGACCTGACCAAGCGCGTAGCCGAGCGCGGCGCCAAGTAACAACACGCCCGCCCAGGCGAATGCCAGCGATACCAGAATGCGCCGGATCGGTGCGTCTACTTCTTCCGACGGCAGGCCGAGAGCCACCAGCAGGCCAGTGCGTGGCGATCTGGTAAACGCCGCGTAGGTGGGACGGCCGTCTCGCATCGTCGTCCGCCACGCGAGCGTGTCGACCGTGCGGCTCTGGTCGATGAACGCCTGGGTCGGCGGCGTGCCGACGTACTGGTCCCCGTCGGCGTTGCGGGCGATGATTTTCTGGCTCGCATCGATCACGGCGACCGCGCCATTTGGCGGCGCATCCTGTTGGCGGAGAATGTCGCCGAAGCCACGCGCGCTGACTCGAGCGCCAAGCACCAAGGTGACGCGGCCATCACGGACGACCGGCGTGCCGATGATCAAAAAATAGCCCGGCTCGCCGGGTAATTCGAACAAGCTGCTGACGGTCGCCGTACGCTTCGCGGCGGTCGCGCGCGCCCAGGGCACGCCATCGACTTTGGCTTCGCCGTCGCCGCGATCCGGTACGCCATCGAGCAGATTGCCTTGCGTGTCGGCCACCACGATCGCCGACCATTTCGACTGATACGGAAGGATGCGCGAGGCCAGGTTTTCGAACGCGGGGTAATCGGGAGCGTCCAGCGCGTGCAACTCGCCCAAAACGTCGAGTGCCGCGGCCGTCCGATCGACATGCTGGTCGATGGCGACAGAGATGGCGCGGACGGTGGCGATGTGCTGCCGATCGACGTTGACGAGTTGGCGACGCCATTGACGCTGAACGGACAGCGGCGCCAGAACCCCCAGCGGTGTCACGATCGCAACGACTGCCGCCGCGACAATCCAGCGAAGTCGAACGGTCCGAGGCAACGATGAAATTGTAGCTTGGAAGTGCGCTAGACTTTTCGTATGCGCACCCTTGCTCTCGGCTTGATTCTGCCCGTCTTGTGCCACTGTGTCACAAGCTCTGCTGCACAATCGTCACCGAACAAGAAAGCGCCAAAAGTGATCACGCTGAATGGTTGCGTCACTCGGGACGAGAAGTCGCCGGATCAGTTCGTGATCACCGACGTGCACGAGGGTACGTACCGAATCAGCGGCAGGGATTTTCGGGAGTATCTCGGTCGCAGGGTGACGGTCGACGGGGGCGTCGTCGTCAAAGGGCTTGTTGTGAAAGGCGGACTCTTGCCGAACCCGAACATTGCGGCGCAGGCCGGCTCGCTGGATCCGTCGCGCGCCGCGGTCCAGGCGGCAACCGCTCAAAGCACGACGGGACCGGACTCGCCGCTACCGGAATTCCGCGTCAAAAAAATCGCGACGGCGACCGGCCAGTGCGATCAACAACCGTGAACCGGCGGGTCGGTGGCTCTCTTTCATCCGATAACTGAGCGCTGGTTTCGCGAGACGCTCGGCTTACCAACGCAGGCGCAAGAGCGCGGCTGGCAGGCGATTCGCGACGGCCGCCACAGCCTGATCGCGGCGCCGACTGGATCCGGCAAAACGCTGGCGGCGTTTCTGATTGCGCTCGACGATTTGCTGCGCGAGGGTCTCACGCAGCCGTTGCCGGACGAAGTTCGAGTGGTCTATGTCTCGCCACTGAAAGCGCTCAGCGCGGACATCCACAAGAATCTGGCCGAGCCGCGCCGGGGGATCCGGCGAATCGCCGAAGCTGAGGGCCTCGAGGCGCCGCGGATCACCGCGGCGGTGCGGACCGGCGACACGCCGGCGTCGGAACGCGCGGCAATGCTAAAGACGCCGCCGCACATTCTGGTCACAACTCCCGAATCGCTCTACCTGCTGCTGACCGCGGAACGCAGTCGGGCGATGCTGCAAAGCGCGCGGACAGTAATCGTCGACGAAATCCACGCGGTGATCGGAACCCGGCGCGGCGCGCACCTCGCAATCACGCTGGAACGGCTGCAACAAGTGGCCGGACGGCCGCTGCAGCGGATCGGCTTGTCCGCAACGCAAAAGCCTATCGAGGACGTGGCGCAGTTTCTGACCGGCGGCGCGGCCGGCGACTGCGCGATCGTCGACACGGGGCATCGCCGTCAGATGGACCTGGCCCTCGAGATTCCGCGTTCGCCGCTCGACGCGGTGATGTCGAACGAGGTGTGGTCGGAGTATTACGACCGTTTGACCGAGCTGATTCAGCAGCACCGCACCACGCTGGTTTTCGTGAACACCCGGCGGATGGCCGAGCGGATTGCGCATCAGCTGAGCGAACGCCTCGGCGAGACAGCGGTAACCGCACATCACGGCAGCTTGTCGAAGGAAAAACGGCTTGCGGCGGAAACGCGCCTGAAGGCTGGCGACCTGAAAGCGCTGGTCGCGACCGCGTCGCTCGAGCTCGGCATCGACATTGGGGCGGTCGATCTGGTCTGCCAGATCGGATCGCCGCACCGCATCGCGACCTTCTTGCAGCGCGTCGGCCGATCGGGCCACACGATCGCGGGCTTGCCGAAGGGCCGGATTTTTCCGGAATCGCGCGACGACCTGGTCGAATGCGCGGCGCTGCTGCGGGCCGTCGCTCGCGGTGAGCTGGACCGGATTGTTCATCACGATGCACCGCTCGACGTCCTCGCGCAGCAGATTGTTGCCGAAAGCTCCTCGCGCGAGTATTCAGAGGACGCGCTCTTCGATCTGGTCCGGCGTGCCTGGCCGTACCGCCAATTGCCGCGCGACCGTTTCGACGCTGTTCTGTCGATGGTCGCCGAAGGCTACACCACTCGACGAGGACGACGCGGTGCGCTGGTCCATCGAGACGAGGTGAATCACGTCGTCCGAGGCCGGCGCGGATCGCGTTCGCTGGCGATTACCGCCGGCGGCGCGATCCCCGAAGTCGCGGACTATCGCGTGCTGCTGAACCCGGAAGACACGTTCATCGGGACGTTGAACGAAGACTTCGCGATCGAAAGCACGGCTGGCGATATTTTCCAGCTTGGCAACGCGTCGTGGCGGGTGCTGCAGGTTGGAGCCGGCGTGGTACGAGTGGCGGACGCGAAAGGCGCGCCCCCGACGCTTCCCTTCTGGCTGGGAGAAGCACCAGGCCGAAGCGACGAGTTGTCGCGCGCAGTCAGCGACCTGTGCCACGACTTCCAACCGGACGCTCCCTGGTTTGCGACCGCAACAGGCATTTCCGAAGCGGCCGCCGAACAAGCAGTCACATTCCTCGCGGAGGCCCAGCGATCCCTCGGTGTCCTTCCAACCCAGGACACGCTCGTACTCGAACGATTCTTCGACGAGTCGGGCGGCATGCAGCTGGTTCTGCACTCGCCGTTCGGGAGCCGCATCAACAAGGCGTGGGGGCTGGCGCTGCGCAAGCGTTTCTGTCGCCAGTTCAACTTCGAACTGCAGGCGGCGGCGACCGAGGACGCTCTGCTGTTGTCGCTCGGGCCGCAGCACTCGTTCCCGCTCGCCGACGTGTTCCGCTATCTCCATCCGGCGACGGCGCGCGACATCCTGATCCAGGCGTTTCTCGACGCGCCGGTCTTCCAGACCCGGTGGCGTTGGAACGCCACGATTTCACTGGCGATTCCGCGGAACCGTCACGGCAAGAAAGTCGCGCCGCAGCTGCAGCGGATGCAGGCTGAGGATCTGATGGCCGCATGCTTCCCCGATGCGGCGGCCTGTCTCGAGAATATCCCGGGCGATCGGCAGATTCCGGACCACCCGCTGGTGTCGCAGACGATCCGCGATTGCTTGCAGGAGGCGATGGATTTCGAGGGGCTCGCCGCGATCCTCGAGCGCATTCATCGCGGCGAAATCCGGTGCATCGCCGTCGACACCACCGAGCCGTCAACACTGTCGCACGCCATTCTCAACGCGAAGCCTTACGCCTTTCTGGACGATGCGCCGCTCGAGGAGCGGCGGACGCAGGCTGTCTTGACGCGGCGGGCCGGCGATCCAGGCCAGCACGGCGCGCTCGACGCCAACGCAATCGCGCGGGTCCGCGACGAGGAAAGACCGTCGCCGCGAGACGCCGACGAACTGCACGACGCCATGGCTACCGCAGTTTTTCTGACACCGGCCGAGGTCGGCGAACTCGATCCGCAATGGATCGAAACGCTGATGAAATCGCGGCGCGTCACCGCGCTGCAGGCGGCCGTTGTGCACCCGGTAGGCGGGGAGCGCGCCGTCGTATGGATCGCCGCGGAACGGCTTCCGGTCTTCCGCGCGATCGACGCGTCGCTGACAATTCGTCCGTCGATCGAGGTGCCGGCGTCGCGGGCCGACCGCGTGTGGTCGCGCGACGAGGCGATCGTCGAGGTGCTGCGCGGCCGGATGGCAATCGTTGGCCCGACCACGGCCGCGGAATTGGCAGCGTCGTGTTGGTTGGCGATCGCGGACGTCGAATCGGCGCTGCTCGCAATCGAGGCCGACGGTGCTGCGTTGCGTGGACGGTTCGAAACGCGCGACGATCAGGCGGTCCAGTGGTGCGACCGGCGGCTGTTGGCGCGGATCCATCGCTATACGTTGAATCGACTGCGCGCTGAGATCGAGCCGGTCGCGCCGGCCGACTTCATGCGTTTCCTGTTCGCATGGCAACACGTGTCCCCCGTGTCACGCCTGACCGGGCCTGATGGACTGCGTGAGGCGATTGAACAGCTCAACGGATTCGAAGCGCCTGCCGCCTCGTGGGAGCGCGCGATCCTACCGTCGAGAGTCGAGCCGTACGACGGACCGATGCTCGACATGCTGTGCCTGACCGGAGAGGTGGCGTGGGCCCGAACCTCGCCGCCGGCACCGGACGTGTCGGGGATCGTCGGTGCGACGCCAATCGCTCTCTTCCCGCGGGAGCATGCCGCAACGTGGTCGTCGGTACCCGACGCTAACGCTCTGGAGGAGAGCGCACGGGCGGTCGCGGAGTTTCTACGGCTGCGCGGTGCATCGTTCGCGCACGAACTCGCGGCCGGATGCGGCTTGGACGGCAACGCGCTCCAGACCGCACTCGCGAGGCTGGTGGCCGCAGGCGTTGTCACCTCCGACGGTTTTGGCGGCCTCCGGTCACTGTTCCGGACCCCCTCCGGCCGACCTGCCGCCAGCGGCCGCCCGCACGTCGCCGGCCGCTGGTCGCTGGTGCCAGGCTCGGGGACAGGCCCGGGGACAGGCTCGGGGACAGGCTCGGGGACAGGCCCGGGGACAGGCCCGGGGACAGGCTCGGGGACAGGCCCGGGGCCTGTCCCCGAACCGATAGTGGCAGCGCAGGCGCGGGCGTTGCTAAAGCGGTATGGCGTCGTCTGCCGGCGGATGCTGACTCGAGAGCCGGGCGCCGCCCCGTGGCGCGACCTGGCGCGGATGTATCGGACCCTGGAGGCCCGCGGCGAGATTCGCGGCGGGCGATTTGTCACGGGACTCTCCGGCGAGCAATTCGCGCTACCGGAAGCGGTGGAACGCCTGAGGGAGACCCGTCGCACAGCCGCCGATGGACGTGTGGTGACCATCAGCGCGGCCGACCCGTTGAACCTCGCCGGCATCATCACGG
>Ga0207659_10000736_pt1 | contig 19357 bp, 17 predicted proteins | sample KBSM43metaG_FD_184330 | JGI IMG/M metagenome (GOLD analysis project Ga0207659, IMG submission 184330) | Miscanthus rhizosphere microbial communities from Kellogg Biological Station, Michigan, USA - KBS M4-3 metaG (SPAdes) (version 2) | ecosystem: Host-associated > Plants > Roots > Rhizosphere >...
GAGCGCCACCGTCACGCTCGTCGTGGCCGCGAACCAGGCGCCGACCGCGACCATCGCCAGCCCGGCCTCGAATGTGACCGTTAACCCGGGCGGCTCAATATCGTTCACCGGCTCGGGCGCCGATCCGGACGGGACCGTGGCGTCGTACGCCTGGAGCTTCGCCGGCGGCAGTCCGGCCGCAAGCACGCAGGCCGCCCCCGGCGCCGTCACCTACGCGACGCCGGGCAGCTATACCGCGTCGCTCATCGTGACCGACAACGCCGGCGCCGCCAGCGTGGCCGCCACGCGCACCATCACGGTCGCCAACTTCTCGCTCTCGGCCACGCCGGCGTCCCGCAGCGTCCTGCCGGGAGCGGGCACGACCTACACCGCCACGGTGGCGCCAATCACAGGCTTCACCGGCACCGTCAGCTTCGACGTCGCCGGCCTCCCGGCGGGCGCCAGCGCCGCCTTCACCCCGGCGTCGGTGTCGAGCGCGGGCGCGACCACGCTCGCGGTGTCGACCAGCGCGGCGACCCCGGTCGGCACGCACCCGCTCACCATCACCGGCACGAGCGGCCCGATCACGCGGAGCACGACGGTCACGCTCAGTGTGGCTGGAAGCTTTTCGCTCTCCGTCTCTCCGCCGAGCCGGACCGTACCCAGAAACGGGAACACGACGTACGCGGTCACGCTGGTTCCAGGGACCGGGTTCACGGGTCCCGTGACGTTCTCGATCAGCGCCCTGCCGCAGAACGTCACCGCGCGGTTCTCGCCCACGTCGGTCACGACATCGGGCACGACGACATTGACGCTCGACACCAAGAAGAACGTCGCTCCGGGAACCTACGCGTTGACGGTCAGCGGCACCAGCAACGGGCAGGTCCGCTCGGTGCCGATCACGTTGATCGTCCAGTAGCCTCATGCCAATCACACGCCGGCGTCTTCTGAGTCGACTGGGTGCGGGAGCGGCCGCAGCCGCGGCGGCTCCGACCCTCGCGGAAGCGGCCCTCCAGTCGGTGATGGCGCCGGTGCGCAGCCCCGGCGGCCTGCTCCGGCTGCATCGCACCGAGAACGGCTACGGTCCGTCCCCGCACGTGATTCGCGTGCTCCAGGACGCGGTCGCGACCGCGACACCGCGCCACCCGGAGTACGAGGCGGACGCGCTGCAACACAGACTCGCCAGCCTGCACGGCGTCACGCCGGACCGCATCGTGCTCGGGTGCGGATCGACCGAGGTGCTGCGGATGGCTGCCGACGCCTGGCTTGGTCCAGGCACGAAAATCGTCACGGCGCGGCCGACGTTCGACGTCCTCGGCCGCTTTGCCGAGCAGCGCGACGCCGCCGTGGTCGCGGTGCCCCTGACCGATCAGCACGCCCACCATCTGGAGCGCATGCTGAGCGCGGTCGACGCCGCCACGCGCCTGGTGTACATCTGCAATCCCAACAACCCCACCGGCACGCTGACGCGGCGGCAGGATCTCGAGGCGTTCGTGCACGCGCTGCCGCAGAACACCTACGTCGTGATCGACGAGGCCTACCATCACTACGTCGAGCCCTCGGCCGAGTACGCCTCGTTCATCGATCGCCCGATCGACGACCCGCGGATCATCGTCACGCGCAGCTTCTCGAAGCTCTTCGGACTGGCCGGCGCGCGCATTGGATACGCCGTGGCCACGCCGGCGGCCGCGCGCATGCTGTCGGCGTGTCGTCTGCCCGACGGCGTCAATGCGCTGGCCGCCCGAGCAGCGGCCGCCGCCGTCGACGAGGTGGACCACGTGCAGCTCACCGTGCAGCGGAACGCCAACGAACGGCAGGAGTTCTTCAATCAGGCGACCGCACGCATGCTGCGGGTCGTCGACTCCCAGGCCAATTTCGTCCTGCTCAACACGCTCGTCATGCACACCACCACTCGGCCGGCGGCCGAGATCGTGGAGCACTTCAAGACGAACCGCGTCCTCATCGCGGGCCCCTTCCCCGGTTACGAGACCTACATCCGCGTGGCGCTCGGCACGACGGCGGAGATCCACGAGTTCTGGCGAGTCTGGGATCTGCTCCCAGGTCACCACAACATGTCGATGAAATGAGCTGGCGCCAGCGCCAGCGCCGGCGCGAAGATCACCGTCGCGCGAGCTCGATCAGAACGATGTCAGACAGCTCCTGGACCTGCTCGACGACGATGGAACGACCGTCAGGCGAGATGTCGAAGTCGTGCACGCCGAAGTCGCCAGCGAAGTTGGTCAACTGGCGTTCGGCCCCCGTCGTAAGGTCGATCGACCAGAGGTCCTTGTGGTCGATCTCGCCTTTCAGGACCACGAGAGAACGGCCGTCCGGCATGAACGCCAGGTGCCGCGAGCCGCGGCTCAGCGTCAGGCCGGGGAGCGGAAAGGGATCCATGCGGCGGGTCACGGCGCTTACTTGGAACGTCGTCCCGATGTCGGGACCGGAGTAGACGACGAGTTCGCCGTCGGGGGACCACACTGGATCGATCGAGTGCGCGTCGGTAAACGCCGACGGCGTCCCGCCGTCGAGCGCAACGGTGAAGAGCCGCGGCGCGCCATTGACGAGCGCGGCCACTGTTATCGATTGGCCGTCGGCCGCCCACGCCGGCGAGCCCCGCAGCTCCAGCGAGCGGGTGACGACGCGCGCGTTGGTGCCATCGGCGTTCACGACGTACAGCGACGTGCTGCCGACTGCCGACGCCGAGAAACTGATTCGACGGCCGTCGCGCGCGATGGACGGCGCCCCGATGATCCGGGTGCGCGGCGCGCTCCACAGTTCGGTGGAGGCGTCCCCCTGCAGCTTCCAGATGGAGTCGCTCTCACCCTGCGACGAGACATACAGCAGATAGTCGACGCCGAGGCGCGGCGAGGAGCCACTGCCGGTGGTCAGCGAGACGCGCGCGCCGGCGGACGACTTAACCGGTATGTCGGCAAAAGGAAAGCGCCAGAACGTGCTCTTCGCGCTCGCCACGGTCGCCACGAGTCGCCGCCCGTCGGCGCTCGCGGCAAGCGACGTGTATCGTTCGAGACCGACACTCACCCGGCGTGGCTGGCGACGGTCCAGGTTGAGGCTATAGAGCCACGGGCCGGAGCCGTCCGCATCGTCAGCGAGGTACAACAGCGTTCGCGCGTCGAGGAAGACCGGGTGGCTCACCCGTGAATCGAGATGGGTGATGCGTTCCGGTGTTCCCCCCGCTGGTGGGATGCGCCAGATGTCCATCCGATCGGGCACGGACCCCTGCACGAAATAGATGTACGACTGGTCCGGCGCCCAGACAGGGAAGTGCGCGTGCAGGCCGGCGGGTGCCGAGAAGATCGGCTTCGCCTCGCGGCCGGCGTCACGCACGGACATCGGATCCCCCGGACCCGGTGTGTGGTACGCCAGGCGAGCGCCATCGGCCGACCAGTCGAACTCGGCCACTCCTTCGAGGTAGGGCCTGGCAGGTCCGCCGAGTACCGGCGCACTCCAGATGTCGATAGTGGATTGGGTCGAGCCGGCCGTGCCGCCGCGCATCCAGAACGTGACCAGAGCGCCGTCCGGCGAGAAACCAAGCGTGCGGACCGACGGGTTGACGAGGTTCGCCGCGGTGCTCCGTGTGAGGTTGTAGAACTGCCCGGTCCCGACCTGAGTGACCCAGACGTCCATATGCCCGTCGCGATTGGAGAGAAACGCCGCGAGCCGGCCGTCCCGCGAGAGCGTTGCCGCCTGCTCGTTCCCACCGAAGTTCGTCAACCTGACGAAGCGGGCGTCGGCAAGCGGGTTCTCCTGCGAGCGATCGAGCAGGCGAAGCACCCCGAATACCGTGACCACAGCCACTGCCGTTCCGGTGGCTAGCCAGACGAGAGTGCGCCTCGGCGGCGCCGCACTTCGTTCGGTGTGTTCGACGGCCGGCGTGGGCTTTCGACCTTCAGTCCAGGCGTCGAGCTCCGTTCGGAAGGCATAGACCGACCCTGCCTTGTCGTGCACATGGCGGTGCACGGGCATCCCCTCGCGCTTCTCCCATCGCTGGACCGTGGTGACGTCACGTCGCAGATAGGCCGCGATCTCCTTCCAGGACTCCAGCCGGTCGGGTGAAGCTCCTTCGCTCACGGAGCCGCGATCTTAGACCGCGGCTCTGGCGCCGCAAAGGACCGTATTCCGCGGCACGACGCCGCATCGCAGGCGTTTCCGCACTTTGCGCGTTGCCCGCTACTCCGGCATCACCGACCGTGCAGGACGGCTCCTTCGGAGCCCCTTTCACAGGAGGTCGAGATGCGTAAGAAGCTCATGTGGGGTGTCGTGCTCAGCGCGGTCGTCGTCGTGGTCGTGTACGCGGCAACGGCCAGGGCGACACCGCAGTCCGGATTCTCGGCCACGACGATCGCAGTCGGACGTTTCGGCGATATCGACGCCGCCAGCCAGGTCCTGCGGCAGTTCGGGGACTCGACGCCGCGAAAGGATCTGTGGCTGTCGCTCCAGAAGACGAAGGGCCCTTCCGACCTCTACGTGCAGAGCAATACCTGGATCCCGAACGGCAGCAGCGGCTGGCACAGCCACCCCAGCCACAGTCTCATCATCGTCACCGCCGGAATGGTGACGGCCTATGAAGGCGACGACACGACCTGCACCGCGACGGAATACACCGTCGGGATGGGGTTCGTCGATCACGGTGGGGACCACACGCACCTGCTGCGAAACGAGGGGGCGGTGGATGCCAAGACAGTGGCCGTGCAGTTGATCCCGGCAGGTGCGGCGCGACGGATCGACGCCGTCAAGCCGGACGGCTGTTCGGTGTTCTGATGCATACCCGATCGGACCGACGGCCGCCGAGAGGACGCTCGGCGGCCGCACCCGGCGAGGCTCGCGCGGAGGGCTTCGCTCGCGCCTTGACCCACGACTCACAGTCAGCGACACCCTCAAAGGTTGTCGTCCTCGAGGAGAACAGACCGCCAAGTCGTCATCGACTACGATAGGCGCCCTGGACACCTGGGCCACCGTCAACGCCGGAGAGACTGATGAGTGATCAGCACGCAGTGCCGCCGCATGCTCAACTGATACAGATGGGAGCGGCGTCGTGGGTGTCGGCGGTCGTGTACGCCGCGGCCAAACTGTCCGTGGCCGATCATCTGGCCGGCGGGCCGAAGAGCGCCGCCGAACTCGCGGCCGCCACCGGCACGCACGCGCCGTCGCTGCACCGCCTGATGCGCACGCTGACCGGCCTCGGCATCCTCACCGGGCGCGAGGGGCAGCGGTTCGCGCTGACACCGCTCGGCGAGGCGCTCAAGACCGGGGCTCCCGGCTCCGCACGGTCGACGTTGCTGGCGTTCTGCGGACCGGCGTTCTGGCACAGTTGGGAAGAGATCATCTACTCACTCGAAACCGGTCGGACCGGCTTCGAGAAAGCGTGCGGGATGCCGCTGTTTGCCTTCCTGTCGCAACATCCCGAAGAGGCATCCCACTTCAGCGAGGCGATGGTCGGCTTTCACGGCGCCGAGCCGCCAGCCGTCGCGAGGGCGTACGATTTCTCCGGGTTCGGGTCCGTCGTGGACGTCGGTGGTGCCACCGGCAACCTGCTGGCGGCCATCCTGTCGCAGCATGCCGCGCCGCGCGGCGTCCTGTTCGATTTCCCACACGTCGTCCGCGAGGCGCCGGCCTTGCTCCAGGCTCGCGGCGTCGAGCAACGGGTCACGATCGAAGGGGGCGATTTCTTCGAGAGGGTCCCGGACGGTGGCGACGTCTACGTCCTCTCGCACATCATCCACGACTGGAGCGAGGATCAGTGTCTGACCATCCTGGGTCATTGCCGCCGGGCGATGAAAGCGGATGGCCGGCTGTTGCTCGTCGAGACCGTCATCCCTGCCGGCGATACGCCACACCCGGGCAAGGTGCTGGATATGGTCATGCTGGTCGTGCCTGGCGGGCAGGAGCGTGATGAAGCCGAGTACCGCGCGCTGCTGACCAAGGCTGGCTTCCGGTTGAACCGAGTCGTGCCGACCGAGTCGGTCGTGAGCGTGGTCGAAGCGGTGCCGGCCTAGCTGTCTTTGCTAAACACGTTGTTCATCCGGAGCGCTCTGAAAAGAATGGTGTTGCGACACAGCCGTTCCCATCAGCGGAGGCCCCGGATGAAGCTCCATCGTAATGCGAAGAGTACGCCGTCATCTCGCTTGCTCCTGGTCCGTCGCGTCTTGTACGAGGGGTGGAGCTATGCCGAGACCGCTGAAGGCTTTGCCGTGAGTATCCGCACGGTCGCGAAGTGGGTCCGGCGCTTCAAAGCGGGCGGTGCCGCGGCGCTCGAGGATGCCTCGTCGCGACCTGGCGCACCGGCCCATCAAACCCCACCGGCAATCGTGGCGGCGATTCGGGTCCTGCGCCAGGAGCGCGGGTTGCCGGCCTGGGCGATCGGCCGAGCGCTCGGGGTGCCGCGCTCGACGGTGAGCGCGTGGCTCCGCCGGCTCGGGCTGCAGCGGCCGCCCGCGGCCCCTCTCGTGCCGGTCCAGCGATACGAATGGCCCACGCCCGGCGATCTCGTGCACGTCGATATCAAGCCGTTGGGCCGCATTGACGGAGTCGGCCATCGCATTCATGGCGATCGCGCGCAGCGAGCGCGTGGGGCGGGCTGGGAATACGTGCACGTCGCCGTCGATGACCACAGTCGGATCGCCTACGTCGAAGTGCTGGCGGATCAGCTCGGGACCACGTGCGCGGCGTTCCTCAGGCGGGCCGTCGCGTGGCTGCAGGGCCGGGGGATGACTGTGCGCCGCGTGCTGAGCGACAACGGCAGCGGCTACGTCTCGCGCGCCTTTCGCGCCACGTGCCAGCAACTCGATCTCCGCCATTTGCGCACCCGGGCCTACACGCCGCGGACCAACGGCAAGGCGGAACGCTTCATTCAGACGCTGCTGCGCGAGTGGGCGTACGTCGAACCCTACGCCTCCTCCCAGCAACGGCGACTGCGGCTGCGTCCCTATCTGCAGTATTACAACCGCCAGCGACCCCACGCGAGCCTCGACTATCAGGCTCCCTGGTCGCGGCTCACGAGCGCTGCGTGATGAACAACGTGCTTGAACGCAACACCTAGCGCGACGTCGTCGAGCATCGTAAGATGTGCGTCGGAGCACACCTTGCGACACCTGACACACGCAGTTGCCGTCGTTTTCGCCGCCGCCCTCTTCGCTGGAACGTCGTTTCTGGGCGCCGAGGCCCCACAGGCGCCACCGGCCGCCGCGCCGGCACAAGGCGCTCCGCCGGCTCCTCCCGCTCCTCCCGCGGGACGCGGCGGGACACCGGGCACCGAGAGCGGCTGGGCCACCTTCCAGCAGACGTGTTTCCGCTGTCACGGCAACGTCGCGACCAACGCCACGACGACCGCGTATGCGATCCGGCAGATGACGCCCGATCGGATCGTCGCCGGCCTCAAGGCGCCGACGCACACGGAGGGGCAGTCGCTCAGCGACATCCAGAAGCAGCGCGTCGCCGAGTTCATGAGCGGCCGTCCGCTCGGCAGCGTCAACAACGGCGAGGCGAAGGCGATGCCGAACCAGTGCACGGCCAACCAACCGATGCGCGACCCGGCGAGCGGCCCCGGATGGAACGGCTGGAGTCCCGACCTCGCGAATACGCGTTTCCAGCCGGCGGCGGCCGCACGCCTGACGGCGGGCGACGTGCCGCGCCTGAAACTCAAATGGGCCTTTGGCATCCCGCACGGCATGACGAACAACGCGCAGCCGACCGTCGTCGCCGGCCGCGTGTTCATGGCCACCGACAACGGCTACATCTACTCGCTCGACGCCAAGACCGGGTGCGTCTACTGGTCGTTCCAGAACGGCTCGATCGTCCGCAACTCCCCGATGGTCGGTGCGGTCAAGGGACAGGGCAGTGCGCAGTGGGCCGTGTTCTTCGGAGACGGGCACGCCAACGTCTTTGCCCTCGACGCGCAGACGGGGCAGCAGCTGTGGAAGGTGCGCGTCGACGATCACGTGGTCGCCCGCATCACGGGCAGCGTCCGGTATCACGACGGGGTCGTCTACGTGCCGATCTCGGGCTCCGAGGAGTTCACAGCCGGCCATCCAGACTACCCGTGCTGCACGGCGCGGGGCGGCGTCGCGGCCCTCGACGCGAATACCGGCAAGCAGATCTGGAAGACCTACACTGCCGACGAGCCGAAGCCGTGGAAGAAGAACCCGAACGGCGTGCAGTTGTACGGGCCCGCGGTCGGGGGCGTCTGGAATGCGCCAACGATCGATCCGGTTCGCGGTGCGCTCTACGTCGGTACCGGTGATGCGGTCACCCCTCCGGAATCGCGTCTGTCCGACGCGGTCATGGCGCTCGACCTGAAGACCGGCAAAGTGCTGTGGTCGCGTCGCGCGACGGAAGACGACCTCTTCATGGGCGGCTGCGCCGGACCGAACAAGGGCGAACAGTGCCCGAGCACGATGGGGCCGGACTACGACATCGGCAACTCTCCGATTCTCACCACGCTGCCCAACGGCAAGCGCGCCCTCTTCGTCGGCACCAAGGGGGCCGACGTGCTCGCGCTCGACCCGGACGCCAGCGGCGCCGTCCTCTTCCGGGTGAATCCCTCCGGCCAGCCGGTCGGCTTCACCGGACGCGGCCGCGGCGGGATCGTGTGGGGCGGTGCCGCGGACGGCCGGCAGGTCTACTACGGCATGGGGGCCGCGGGCCTCGGGGCGGTGGCGAACACGGACGGCAAGACGGGCTGGGTCTTCACCGCGCCGCGCGCATCGCTTGGCGCGGCGCCGACGGCGGTGCCAGGCGTCGTGTTCGAGGGAACCGGCGACGGGCGCCTCTTCGCCGTGTCGGCGGGCGACGGCAAACAGTTGTGGGAGTTCAACACCGTGCAGCCGTTCGAGACCGTCAACAAAGTCGCCGCGCGTGGTGGCCAGATCGCCGTTTCTGGTGCCGTCATCGTCGACGGCATGGTCTACATCGGCACGGGCTACGCGATCAGCGCCGGCGCCTCGGGCGGCAACGTGCTGCTGGCGTTCGGCGTGGAGTAGGGCCGCCTGAAGGCGGCCCCCACGGCCGCGTTCGGAGTGGAGTAAGGCCGCCTGAGGGCGGCCCCCACGACCGCGCTAGCCGTGGCGTAGGGGCCGCCTTGTAGGGGGCCGCCTTTAGGCGGCCCTCCCTTGGGCGCCCTCCCTCAGGTCCTCGACGTGTCTCTCGCTCGCAAGCTGCTACTGGCGGCGTCCACCAATGCGTGGCTTCGGGACCACGCGACGAGAACTACGTTCGTGCGCCGCTCTGTGTCGGCGTTCATGCCGGGGGAGCGGCTCGAGGATGCGCTGACAGCCGCGCGCGCCCAGGAACTGCTCGGCATCGGAACCATCTTCACGCATCTCGGAGAGAACGTCACCCGCGTCGAGGACGCCCGAACCGTGGCCGCGCACTACGTGACGGTGATGGACGCGGTGCACGCCGCTGGCCTGAACGCGCAGGTCGCCGTCAAACCGACGCACCTGGGGCTCGACATCGACGCCGATCTCGCCGGTCAGCAACTGCAGCAACTGGTGCGCCACGCCGAGACCACGAGCAGCTTCGTCTGGCTCGACATGGAGAGTTCGCCCTACGTCGATCGCACCATCGATCTGTTTCGTCAGCTGCGCCAGCGGTCGCCGCGCGTGGGCGTCGCACTGCAGGCGTATCTCTACCGAACCGCGGAGGACATCGAGCGCCTGCTGCCGCTCGGCGCCGCGATCCGACTCGTGAAGGGAGCGTATCGCGAGACGCCGACGGTTGCTTTCCCGGGCAAGCGGGATGTGGACCAGAACTTCTTCACGCTCGCGTGCCGGCTGCTCGACGCCGAGGCCGTGTCCGCCGGCGGCCTGCTCCACATCGCGACGCACGATGGGGCGCTCGTCGATCGCCTGCAGGCGTTCATCGCCGCGCACGCCGTACCGCAGTCGGCCTACGAGTTCGCGATGTTGTACGGCATTCAACGGCCGCTGCAAACGCGCCTGGTCCAGGCTGAGGCGCCGCTGCGCGTGCTGATCGCCTACGGTCCGCACTGGTTCCCCTGGTACATGCGCCGGCTCGCCGAACGGCCCGCGAACCTCGCCTTCGTGCTCAAGAATCTCGTCGCGCGCTGACTTTTCGAATATCCATCATCACGCTGGCTTCTTGGCTCGCCGGGCCCTAGAATCGGCCGCGGCTCATCAGCGGAGGCCCTGTGAAACAGCCCGTGCTCGGCCTGATCGCGTCGGCGATCGGCATCGTGTTGGCCCTGGCGTTCATCTCGCTCTTCGATCTCCCGACCTTTCTCGGGCCGGTCGCGTTCTACATGCTGTGCATCGTGCCTTTTCAGGTGATGGCCGTCGTCATCTGGGGCGCGAACCCGTCGTTCGTCGCGAAGCTCTCCCAGCCCCCTAGAGGCCTGGTGCTGCTGGTCGTCACGCTCGTGGCGGGCGCGGTGATCGCGCCGATCGTGCTGCGGGTGGTGGGCGAGGGGATGAGCCCCCCGGGGCCGATTCCGTCGCACTTCGCGGTGATCGTCGTGCCGACCACCTTCTGGCTCGCCATCGTGTGGGGCGGGTGGCCGTTCAACCTGTTCGGCCGGGAGCCGCTGGTCGCGGGGATCACGCTCCTGGCCGCGGCCTACGTGATCACCTGGGTCATCTTCCGCGTGTTCTTCAACTACGACTTCCTGCAGGGCGCTCCGGTGTATCTCGCGTCGGCGCCGCAGGGGCAGTTCAACGGGGTGAGCGCGCTCGTCTTCTACGTCACGGCGCTGGCGGTGATGTTCCTGGTGCTCTGCTTCGACCTGTGGCCGTTCACGAAGGTGCCGTCTCTCATGCAGCAGCCGACGTTGGGCCTGGTGTGGACGCTGGTCTGCGTGGCGGGCGCGTGGGTCGCCATCCGCCTTGGCGGCAACGCCGATCCGATGGTCTTCCTGACCAGGGTCACCGTGCCGTTCATCTTCGGCAGCATCATCGTCCTGAACATGTTTCAGAACTCGCTGTTCGCAACGCTCGCGCAACCGGTGAAGGGCGTGCTCAACGCCGTCGCCGCCGCCACCATCGGCTACTCGCTCTACGTCTTCTACAGCTTTGCGGCGATGGTCGTGACCGGATCGATGGGAAGTGGCCCGCCGTCCTACGATTACGAGATCTGGGTGGCGAACGCGCTGCTCAGCGTCACGTTCCCGTTCCTGATCTTCCTGGCGGCCTATTTCGCCTTCTGGCCGTTGGCAAAACGTACGTAGGGGCCGCCTTCAGGCGGCCCAACCCGGGCCGGCTGAAGCCGGCCCCCACGACGGCAACACTACTTCGCTTGAATGTGGATCCCGCACTCGAGCTTCTGGCCGGCCCACCGTCCGGAGCGCGGGTTCTCGGGGTCGAACGGCACGGTGGTGCACGGCTCGCAGCCGATGCTGGAGTAGCCCAGCTCGTACAGCGGCAGCAGCGGGATGTCGTGGTCCTTGGCGTACTTCCAGACGTCTTTCGCGGTCCAGGCCGCAATCGGCGCCACGCGCTGGATGGTCTTGCCGGGCAGATTGAACGGTTCCACCTGTTGCAGGTTGGCGCGCGACGCCGACTGGTCCCGGCGTAGTGCGGTGAGCCACGTGTCGTAGCCCGCGAGCGCGGAAAAGAGCGGCTCCACCTTGTGGCGCTGGCAGCACGCCGTGGTGCTCTCGGCCTCCCACAGCCCGATCCTCGGCTCCTTGGCCTGCAAGACCACCAGGTTCAGCCCATAGCGCTTCGTCATCATGTCGCGGTACTCGAGCGTCTGCGGGAAGTGATGGAACGTATCGAGGAAGAGCACCGGGATGTCGGGCCGCACCTGGCGCACGATGTCGGTGAGCACGACGCACTCGGCCTGGAAGCTCGACGTGATGCAGGGGACGGCGGCGTCGGCGAGCACGCGCGCCACGAGTTCACGGGGATCCACGTCTACCAGGGCCGTCATGACAGCATCTCCTCCAGGGCTTTGCGGACGGCGTCGGCCGCCTCTTCGTCGGACGCCGCGCGCCGCGCCAGATGGGCGAGCCGCTCGGCAAAACTGAGCGGTGCGGCGTGCGCCGTGGCGCCGGCCTCGCGCACCGCGTTGGTAATCATGCCGGCGCCGCAGGTGAACTGCGTGCCCGGGTCGATCAGGATGAAGCTGCCGGTGGCGCGGTTGTCGGCGTAGCGGTCGAACACCAGCGGCCGCGCCGTGGACACCTGCACCGTGCCGATCTGGTTGAGCAGCAGCGGGTGGTTCACCTCGGCGGTCACGGTGCGCGTCCCCTGCTTGAGCAGGTAGACGCGGCCAGGGTCGAGCGGCCGCTCGTCCATCCACACCAGTTCGGCCTCGAAGCGCTGGCTCACCAGCGCGGGTTCGAGCGTGAGCACGTCGCCGCGGCTGATGTCGATCTCGTCGTCGAGCGTCAGCGTCACCGACATCGGCGCGAACGCCAGGTCCAGGTCGCCGTCGAAGGTGACGATGCGGCTGACCCGTGCCGAGCGGCCCGAGGGCCAGGCCGTGACGCGATCGCCCGTCTTGATCGTGCCCGCCATGATCTGGCCGGCGTAGCCGCGGAAGACGTCGTCGGGCCGCACCACGATCTGCACCGGGAACCGGAATGGCGCCGACGCGGCGTTGCGCTGCACCGCGACCGTCTCGAGGTACTCGAGCAGCGGCGGCCCGTCGAAGTAGGGCGTGCGGTCGCTCTTGGTGATGACGTTGTCGCCGAGCAGCGCGCTCATCGGAATCGCGTGCACCGAGGCGCCCGCCAGCAGATCGTCGAAGTCGTCGACGATGGTCTCGAAGACGTCCCGATCGAACTCCATCAGGTCCATCTTGTTGACGGCCAGCACGAAGTTGGTGATGCCGAGGAGGCGCGCGATACGGGCGTGACGCCGCGACTGGACGCGGACGCCGTTGCGCGCGTCCACCAGCAGAATCGCCACGTCAGCCGTCGAGGCCCCGGTGGCCATGTTGCGCGTGTACTGCTCGTGGCCCGGCGTGTCGGCGAGGATGAACTTGCGCCGCGCGGTGGCGAAATACCGGTAGGCGACGTCGATGGTGATGCCCTGCTCGCGCTCGGCGCGCAAGCCGTCGGTGAAGAGCGAAAAGTCGATCGGCCCGGCGTTGCGGTTCTTCGACGCCTTCTCGATCGAGCTCACCTGGTCTTCGTAGACCGACTGCGAATCGTAGAGCAGGCGGCCGATGAGCGTGCTCTTGCCGTCGTCGACGCTGCCGGCGGTGCAGATGCGCAGCAGCCCGCCGGTCGCACCTGCCCCCTGGGCAATCGCCATCAGAAGTAGCCTTCCCGCTTCTTCAGCTCCATCGATCCGTCCTGGTCGTGATCGATGATCCGAAGCTGCCGCTCCGACTGGCGCGTGGCAATCAGCTCCTCGATGATCTTCGGCACCGTGTCGGCGTCGGAGAGGATCGCGCCGGTGCAGGGCGAGCAGCCGAGCGACCGCATCCGGCACTTCACGGTCTGCAGCTTCTCACCCGGCATGGTGACGACGAAGGGCTGCTCCTGGACCACGAGTGAGGCGCCGCGCACGATGACCTCGCGCTCCTTGGCGAAGTAGAGCGGCACGATCGGAATGTTCTCGACGTGGATGTACTGCCACACGTCGATCTCGGTCCAGTTCGAGAGCGGAAACACGCGGATGCTCTCGCCCGGCTTGAGCCGCGCGTTCAGCAGGTGCCACAGCTCGGGCCGCTGCCGCTTGGGGTCCCACTGCCCGTTGGCGTCGCGCACCGAGAACACGCGCTCCTTGGCGCGCGACCGCTCCTCGTCGCGGCGTGCGCCGCCGATCGCGGCGTCGAAGTTGCCGGCCGTGAGCGCGTCGAGGAGCGACTTCGTCTTGAGCAGGCCGCAGCAGCGCTGCGTCCCCACCTTGAACGGCTGCGTGCCGTCGGCGATGGCTTCCTGGTTGGTGTGGACGATCAGCCGCGCCCCGACTTCCTTGGCTATCCAGTCGCGGAACTCGATCATCTCGCGGAACTTGTAGGTGGTGTCGACGTGCAGCAGCGGGAACGGAATCGGGCCGGGGTAGAACGCCTTCTGGGCCAGGCGCAGCAGCACCGACGAGTCCTTCCCGATCGAATAGAGCATGACCGGCCGCTCGAACTCCGCGACCACCTCGCGCATGATCTGGATGCTCTCGGCTTCCAGGGCGCGCAGATGGTCGAGCTGGAGGCTGGTGGACGGCGGCGGAGACGTGGCAAGTGTGGACATAAAGAAAAGGTCGAGGCGGGGCGGTTCACCCCCCAAAAACAAAAGGCCCGGAGGACGTCGTCCCCGGGCCTTGAACTGCCTGGCTGCTCAGTGGTTTCTGGGTCTTACCCAAACAGCCGGACCGTTGCCGCGGGGACCTCGGAGGTCCTGATACAACAACACGAGCAACGACAGGTCAGGGCTGCAACCACGATGCGTCGATTTTACCCCTCTGGCGAAGAGATTGCCAAGGATGGGCTCAGCCGCCGGCCGGGGTGGCCCGAGGAAAGTCAACGTTCTTTGGCGCCCGGGCAGGAGCGCCGCTACGCTGCCGGGGTCATGAATTCGTACGGCGCGCCCCACTGTTGTTGCCGGGCCTATCAGGCTTCCGGCACCCCTCGCGCGGTGGAGGCGCACGTTCTGCGGCAGTAATGCCCTGAACCGTTCGCCGTTCTCGACCCGAAGGCCCGGAAGCACTTGTCCGGGCCTTTTTCTTTTTCTGCGCGCTGTCGCGCGCCCTTGACTCCCGACCATCGAGGTAACCATGGTGACCCCATCGATCCCGCCCGCGCTCTCGCACCGCCGCACGTTTGCCGCCGCCGTCCTCGCGGTGGGCGCCGCCTTGGGCTCCGCCGGACCAACCGCGGCCCATCACGCTTTTTCCGCCGAGTTCGACGCCCAGAAGCCCATCGAGTTGAAAGGCGTCGTCACCAAGATCCAGTGGACCAACCCCCACAGCTGGATCTTCGTCGAGGTCACGGGGGCCGATGGCCGGGTGACGCCGTGGGCGGTCGAGTTCGGTGCTCCGTACAGCCTGATGCAGAAGGGGCTCCGCCGTACCGACTTCCCGATTGGCGTCGCCGTCACCGTCAGGGGCTTCCGCGCCAAGAGCGGCAAGGCGGTGGCCAATGCCTCCAGCGTGCTGCTGCCCGACGGCCGCGACTTCTACACGGCCGCCTCGGACAGCCCCGAGCGCGTGTCGTCCGCGAGGTAGGCCATGACTCGTGCCGTCTTTCTCGCGACCGCGATGATGCTCGCGGTGATCCTCGCCAGTCCCTCCGACCAACGGCTCGCCGCCGCCGACACGGCGGTCGACATCCCGCGCACGTCCGACGGGAAGCCGGACCTGTCCGGCATCTGGCAGACGCTCGGTGCGCTCGACTACGACCTCGAGCCGCACGGCACGCGCCGGGATGCGCCGCCCGGACTCGGCATCGTGGACGGTGGCGAAATTCCCTACCAGCCGTGGGCGCTCGAAGAGCGCGGCAAGCGGTTCGAGGCGCGGGCCACCGCCGATCCGCGGAGCCGGTGCTTTACGCTCGGCACACCGCGTGGCATCTACGGGGGAGAGCCGTTCCAGATCTTTCAGCGCGCCCGCGACCTGACCCTCGTCTACCAGTTCGGCCATCCGGTGCGCACGATCCACACCAACGGCACGCAGCACCCGGAGGGTCCGCTCGATTTCTGGCTGGGCGATTCCCGGGCCCGCTGGGACAGCGACACGCTCGTGGTGGACGTCACCCAGTTCAACGGCGAGACCTGGCTCGATCGATCGGGCAACTTCCACAGCGAGGCGCTGCACGTCGTGGAGCGGTGGACCTTCGTGGACGCCAACACCCTCAGCTACGTCGCCACCCTCGAGGACCCGAAGGTCTACACGCGGCCGTGGACGCTGCGCGCGCTCCTGTACCGGCATCGCGAACCGGGCTTTCAACTGATCGAGAACTACTGCCAGACGCTCGACTACGACGAGTTCTATCCCGTGCCGGCCTCGTCACGCACCGCGGACACGCCGGCCCCCACTCGGTGACAACCATGACCTACGCTGTTCAACGATCCATGGTGGCCGGCGCGATTGTCGCCGCCGCCCTCACCCTCGCGCCGTTGCCGCTCGCGGCGCAGGGTGCCGCGTCGTTCCGCGAGCGCACCGTGCCCGTGATCCGGTCGGGAGACTGGGCCGGTCCGCGCCTCGCCGACGGCCAGCCCGACGTGCAGGGGCACTGGTCCAACACCATCGGCAACCACAACAACTTCACCGATCCCCAGGGCGGCGGACCGGATGAGGAACGCCGCGCGCCGCTGGGGCCACGCCCGGGGCGAGCCCCGAGCCGCGTGAGCGATCCGCCAAGCGGCGAGGTGCCGTTCCAGCCGTGGGCGCGCACCAAGGCCGCCGAGTTCGCGGCGCATCTCTCGGACCCGGTGCGCCCCGAGTACGTCGAACCGCTCGCGCGCTGTGCGCCGGGCGGCCCGACCAAGAGCTTCATGTGGCACGGCTATGAAGTCCGGCAATACCCGGGCTACGCTGTCTTCCTGTTCGACTCGGGCACGCGCGTGATTCACCTCGGCGACTCGCCGCACCTGCCCGCCGCGATCAAGCTGTGGAACGGCGACTCGCGCGGACATTGGGAGGGCAACACGCTGGTGGTGGACGTGGCGAACAACAACTCGAAAGCCCGCCTGGCGCGCACGGGCGAGTTCGCCAGCGAGCACGTCCGCATTCAGGAACGGTACATTTTCGACCCCGGCGGGGAACGGTTCACCTACGAGGCGGTCTACACTGACCCGACGGTATTCACGCGGCCCTTCACCGTCACGATCCCGAACCGGCGGATCACCGCCGCCACACCGCAGGACGGGTGGAACAACATGACGTTCCGTGCCAATCATCCCGGCCCCGAGCCGATCATCGAGGCCTGGGAGCGGGTGTGCGCCGAGAACAACGGTCCGCACGGCGACATCGCCACCGCGCCATGATGAAGTCAACTTCACTTGACGAGCCATGGCCCCTGCGGGTTAAGGTGATACTCATGAGTCCCCGCCCCGTCGCCCGCTGTTGTCGCACCGTGTCCAGATCCGGTGTCGGCAGCGCAGTGCGTGCGGGAGGTTCGTCTTCCTGACGCGTCGTTAGAATTCGATTCGCTGTTCGAAGGCCCGGATGATCCCACTCCGGGCCTTTTGTGTTTCTGGATCCTGGAGTGCGATCACCCGGCCGCGGCAGCGACAGGGACTCGCTCCATGGATACTCCGCCATCACACACATTGGGCCCGGCCGCAGCCGACATCCGGTCGGTCGGGCTGTTCGAAGATCGCTACGGCGTCGGTGCGCACGCGCGTCTCGTGGCACTCCTGCAGCAGCCCTGCGTCACGTTCGCGGAGATTGCCGACCGCTACGGCGTCACCCGCGAGTGCGTGCGCCAGTGGCATCAGCGCCTGCTGCCCGGCGCCCCGACCGGGCACGAACGGCAGCGGCTGTGCCGTCAGTACCACCGCAAGCGCGCGCTGATGAAGGACCAGCTGTTCGGCGGGTTCTACCGCCGCTTCCGCACCCAGGTGCCGACGCGTCGCCTCGGGTTGATTCCGGCGCGGGATGGCTTCCGCCGCCGCGCGGTACGTCTCGACCGGCACGTGGTCGCGCTGCGGCGGGCGCGTGCGATCGGCGCGCCGGACGCCGCGGCGTCCTACCGCCTGGTGAACGGCGTCGCCAACGCCGACTTCGTCTACTACGAGCTGAACGGCACCGACTATCTCTTCGTGCCCCGGCTCATCCTTCCGGAGGGCTCGGCGACGTTCGTCGATGCGCCGGGCTCCACCCTCCATCCGTTCAAGAACACCTTCGGGGCGCTGTGGCACTGGCCGGGGGCCTGAGGATCATGTAGGCTCCTGCCACTTGTCGTGAGGAGCCTGCCCATGCCCACTCGTGTCGCACTTGCCGTGGTGCTGCTGTGCGCGGCCGCTGGCGGCCGCGCCGCCGCCCATCATTCCTTCGCCGCCGAATTCGACGCGAGCAAGGCCATTCGGGTCACCGGCACCCTGGCGAAGGTCGAGTGGACCAACCCGCATATCTACTTTTATGTGGACGTGACCGACGAGAAGGGCACGGTAGTGCGCTGGGCCTGCGAATCGGGGGCGCCGGGCGCCCTCTCGAGGCGGGGATTCAAGCGCAGCGTGCTCAAGCTCGGCGACACGCTGATCGTGGACGGCTACCGCGCGAAGAACGGCGCCAACCTCATGGACGCCCGCCGGGTCACCTTGCCCGATGGTCAGATTCTGTCCGGCGCGTCGGCCGGCGACGGAGGCCCGCAGTGAACGGCAGGCGTCTCGCAGCGACGATGTGCGGCATGCTCACGGTGGCCGGGGTGCTGGTCGCGCAGGAGCGCCCGATGCAGCTCGACGACACCAAAGTGCCGAAGGGCCGGCCCGCGCCGCGCATGGCCAACGGCAAGCCGGATTTCAGCGGCTACTGGAAGGGCACGACGCAGACCAGGCCAGGGGGCAACATCGGCAAGGATCTGCCCGGCTGGAAGCTGCCGCTCACGCCCGCCGGTGAAGCCGCTCTGAAGCACAACCTCACCGCGACGGTCGATCCCGAGGCGGTGTGCATCATCGGCGGCATCCCGCGCCACAACGCCAGCGGCCTGCCGTTCGAGGTGCTCCAGGGAAACAACAAGATCACCTTCATGTACTGGTACAGCTATTTCCGTCTGATCCCGTTCACCCCCGGGCTGAAGCACTCGGACGACCCCGACCCGTCGTTCTTCGGCGAGGAAATCGGGCGCTGGGAAGGCGATACGCTGGTCATCGACTCGATCGGCTTCAAGGACGAGAAGGTGTGGATCGACGAGAACGCCAACCCGCACAGCGATGCGCTGCACGTGGTCGAGCGGTGGACGCGGCCGGACTACAACCACATCCACGTTGAAACGCTCATCGAGGATCCGAAGTTCTACACGCGGTCGTTCACCTACTCGCGCACCTGGGCGCTCGGCGAGCCGGACGAGCAGATCCAGGAGTATTCCTGCAGCGAGAACAACGTGGACGCGGCGCATCTCGGGTTTGGCCCCGGCCCGATCCGTCCCGACGGCACGCGCGGCTACGTGGATCCCGCCCCGCTGCCGCCGCCAGTGCCGCGGAAGCCGTAGGACGCAGGGCGGGGCTTCAGCCCCGCCCTGCGATCGTCGCAGGGGCACATCTTCAGGCGCGCTCGCGCCCGTCAGTGTGTCCAGAACCAGACAAGCCCAAGAATCGCGACGCCGGCGAGGGGGCCCAGCCACCGGTCGCGCAGCCGGGCTCGGGCCTCGCGCTCGTCGCGCTTGCGGTGTCCCAGCATACGCCGCAGCTCGATCGCCGCGAGGTCGTCGAGGTCCCATTGCTCATCGTGGCCGCAGTCAAGATCGAACCGCGCCGGGAAGCGTGACACGGACGGGGCGGCGGGTGACATGGACGACT
>Ga0207659_10000737_pt1 | contig 19357 bp, 11 predicted proteins | sample KBSM43metaG_FD_184330 | JGI IMG/M metagenome (GOLD analysis project Ga0207659, IMG submission 184330) | Miscanthus rhizosphere microbial communities from Kellogg Biological Station, Michigan, USA - KBS M4-3 metaG (SPAdes) (version 2) | ecosystem: Host-associated > Plants > Roots > Rhizosphere >...
TCGAATGGAAGATCGGTAAAGCGGGCAACAGCGGCATCTTCTATCGCGGCATCGAGGATCCTGATTTCACGGGCCTGCCGAACGACGATCGGATCTACACGACCGGGCCGGAATATCAACTGCTCGACGACAACGACGCGGCCGACAACAAGACGCGCCTGACCTGCGCCGCCGCCAACTACGGCCTCTACCCGTCGCCGGCCGGTCATTTGAATCCGGTTGGTGACTGGAACAAGACGCGCATCCTCGCAAAGGGCGCGCACGTCGAGCACTGGCTGAACGATGTCAAAGTCGTCGAATACGAACTCTGGAGTCCCGACTGGGAAGCCAAGGTGAAGGCGACCAAATTCAACAACTGGCCGAAATTCGGCCGTGCCAGGCGCGGCTACATCGGTCTGCAGGGCGATCACGAAGGTGCGCTAAGCTTCCGCAACATCCGGATCCGGGAGGTACAGTGATGGCGGACGACATCTCGAGACGCAAGTTCGTGGCTGACGTCGGCCTGACTACCGCCGGCTTCGCGATTGTGCCGCGGCACGTCCTCGGCAAAGGCCAGACGCCGCCCAGTGACAAGCTGAACGTCGCCTGCGTCGGGGCTGGCGGCCAGGGGCGCTCCAACATGGTCAACATGGCGAGCCAGAACATCGTCGCGCTCGCCGACGTGGACTGGGATTACGCCGGCGCCGCACTCGACCGGCTCGAGACGGATGCCCTCAATATTCAGAAACGGCTCGACGCCACGCCGGAAAAACCGCTGCTCGATTCGAACGACCGGCCGCTGGCAATGCTGACGCCGCTCGAGCGCACCCGGCAGGCGATGCAGCGCGACGGCATGCGCGCGTTGCAGGGCCAGTTGCCACGCGCCACGCGCTACCAGGATTACCGCGAAATGTTCGAGAAAGAAAAATCGATCGACGGTGTGATCGTCGCCACACCCGATCACATGCACGCGCAGATCGCGCTCGCCGCGATGGATCTCGGCAAGCACGTCTATGTGCAGAAACCGCTGACCTGGTCGATTGCCGAGGCGCGCCAACTGTCGAAGCGTGCGCGCGAAACCAAGCTCGCCACGCAGATGGGCAACCAGGGACATTCGTGGGACGACGCCCGCACCGCTGTTGAATACGTCTGGGCCGGCGCGATCGGCGAGGTTCGCGAAATCCACATCTGGACGAATCGGCCGCTCGGCTACTGGCCGCAGGGCGTGCCGCGACCGGAAGCGTTGAAGCCCAGAACCGACGCGCTGAAGTGGAATGGACCTGGCGTGAATGCCCGTCTCGCCAACGCGCTCGCCGGTTACTATCCGATTCCGAGCACGCTTCGCTGGGATCTTTTCATCGGACCGTCTGCAGGGCACGTCGACTATCACCCGATCTATCACCCGTTCAACTGGCGCGGCTGGGTCGACTGGGGTGTCGGCGCGATCGGCGATATGGGCGCGCACCTGATCGATCATTCGATGTGGGCGCTCGACCTCGGCTATCCGACCACGGTCGAAACCGTCTCGACGCCGTTCAATGGTGTCTGCTTCCCGCACGCGACGATGACCTTCTACGAATTTCCGGCACGCGGCAATATGCCAGCGGTGAAACTCACCTGGTATGACGGTGGACTGCTGCCGCCCAAGCCGGTCGAACTGGATGGTGAACTGAACAAAGGCGGCGGCGCGCTGCTGGTCGGCAGCAAAGGCAAACTGCTCCACGACACCTACGGCGCGAAGCCGCGATTGCTGCCCGCGAAGTTGCACGAATCGTACGGACCGCCGGCCAAAAAACTGGCGCGAATTCCCGACGAAAACCACGAAATGAACTGGGTCGACGCGGCGAAGGGCAAGACCGCCGCGTCATGTCCGTTTGAGTACGCGTCGAAGTTGACCGAGGTGATGCTCCTCGGTATCGTCGCGTTGCGCGCTGGCAGGAAGATCACCTACGACGGCGCAAAAATGCGCGTCACCAATGACGACCGCGCCAACGAGTATCTGGCGCGGACGGTGCGTACCGACTAGGCTCGCTTGTTGCACCTTATCGCCATACCGCGCGATAAAACGGGCGACCGTGTGCAAGAACTAGGTATTTTTTGCATGGGCCTGTCGCGTACGACGACGCGGTTTTGCGATGAACGCCAATTACGGAATCATCGTCTTTTCGCTCGGTCTCGCCGGACTGCTGCTCGCTGCCAGCCGTCTGCTTCGGCAAGCCCGCGCTGATCGAGCGGCACGCGCCGAAACCGAGCGTCAGCTTCGCTACAGCGATCAGCTCCAGCAGTTGACCGCGACGCTGTCGCGCGCCCGCACACCTTCCGACGTCATTCACGTTTGCCTCCCCGACATGCTGCACGCCACCAGCGCTGCCGCCGGCGCGGTCGTGCTGGTCTCCGACGACGGCCGCTCTCATGACGTCGCACACGCCATCGGTTATGACGATGGCCACATCGAACAAGGGCAGAGCCGGCTGCCGTCATCGAACAGCGCGATCGCCGAAGCGATTCGACGCCGCGACATGGTCGTCGTCGAAAACCGACTGGCGCGCAGTAACGAGTCGCGGGCACGCGCCGACGACGTGTTGCTGGATCATCACGCCGGCGCGATCGTTGTGCCGCTGCTGGCGTCGGGGCGCGGTATCGGCGCGATTGCGATGAGCCTGGAAGACGCGCGATCGGTCGACGGCGAAGAACGCGAATTCGTGCTGTCGGCGGGGCGGCACATCGCGCAGGCGCTCGACCGCGCCCGCCTCTACCACGAAGCGGAGCGCGCGCGCAGCGAGGCCGAGGCGTTCCGCGCCCGCGCCGACGGGGCACTTCGCGAGCGGCAGGTCGTCGAAGAAGCGCTGCGTCAAAGCGAAAACAAATATCGAGCGTTGGCGGCGCGGACCAGCCGCCTCTACGAGTTGAGCGCCGGCCTGTCCGGAGCGCTGACCCCCGGCGCGATGGCGCGGGTGATGGTGACGCGCGGCAAAGCGGTGGTCGGCGCAACCGCCGGATCGGTCGCGATGCTGATCAACAGCGGCGCCGCGTTCGAATGGCTGTTCTCCGACGAATCGGCAACGCCGCACGATCAACCACGCATCTTCCCTGCCGACGACAACTGGTGCGCGACGCGGGCGGTTCGCACTCGCGAACCGGTGTTCGTGTCGTCGTTCGCCGAATGGCAGGAAAAATATCCAGCATCGGCCACGCTGGCGGCCGACGGCGGCTACGTGTCGTCCGCCACGCTGCCACTGATCGCCGACGGCACGGCGATCGGAGTCATCTCGTTTTCGTTTACCATGCCGGTCAATTTCGACGAGGACTACCGGGCGCTGCTGGCATCAGTCGCACAACACAGCGCCCAGGCGCTCGACCGCGCGCGCCTCTACGAGACCGCCGAACGGGCGCGCGCCGAAGCCGAAGCGGCCAATCGATCCAAGGATGATTTTCTGTCGACGATTTCTCACGAGTTGCGAACACCGCTCAACGCCATCCTCGGCTGGGCGGTGATGCTGCGCAACAATTCGGTGGACGTCGCGAAAATTCCTCGGGCTTACGAGGCGATCTTCAACAATGCCACGCGCCAGGGCCGCCTGATCGAAGAACTGCTCGACGTCTCGCGGATCGTTGCCGGCCGCGCCTCGATCGACCTGCAGGAGATCGACCTCGTCGAAAACCTGCGCGGCGCGGTCGAAGCGATGATGCCGGCGGCGTCGGCCAAGGGTCTTGAAATCGCCTTCGAACCGCCATCGGGTCTACCTTGCGTCGTCGCCGATCCACGCCGCACCGAACAGGTGTTTCTGAATCTGTTGTCGAACGCCGTCAAATTCACGCCATCCGGCGGCCGGGTGCAAATTCAGATGATCGCCGGCGCCGGCTCGGTCGCGGTGCGTGTCTCCGATAGTGGCCAGGGCATCGATCCGGTCTTCCTGCCGCACGTTTTCGACCGATTTCGACAGGAAGACAGCGCGACGACGCGGAGTGTCGGCGGCCTCGGCCTCGGTCTGTTCATCGCGCGCCAGTTGGTCGAGGCGCAAAATGGAACGCTTCGCGCTGAGAGCGACGGTTCGAACCGCGGCGCCTCGTTTACCGTGACGCTGCCGGCGGCGCCGGCCGCCTTGCGTCCGGCCGCCGGCCGGCCCGACGCATCCCAGTCGAGCGATGCGAGTCGTGCGCCGGTGCTCGATGGCGTCTGCGTCCTGCTGGTGGACGACGAAGCGGACGCGCGCGAAATGATGGCGACGGCCCTGGAAACCTGCGGCGCCAAGGTCGTGGCGGCGGCGTCCGCACGCGACGCGCTGCAGGCGCTGGGACGGGTTCCGGTCGACGTCTTGTTGGCCGACATCGCCATGCCCGAACAGGACGGATACGAGCTGATCCGCGCGATTCGTTCATCGCGCACTGGCGGTACCGCCGGGGTTCCGGCGGCAGCAGTGACCGCGCACGCACGAGACGACGAACGGCAACGCGCGCTGGCGGCTGGGTTTCAAATGCATCTCGCCAAGCCGATCGATCCGACGACACTGGCCCGCGCCGTCGCCACTCTCGCTCGGCTCAAGCGAACTGCTTAGAGGGGACAGACCCGGGGACAGACCCGGGGACAGGCCCCGGGACAGTCCCCTGGGGACACGGCTCGCGAACGTTACCAGACCCTTAATGAGACATACGCTGTATAATGCGGTGCATCCCAGCCTCAATGCGCCATATAGCGGTCGTCAATATGAAGGGCGGTGTCGGTAAAACGACGACTGCCATCCACTTGGCTGCCGGCCTTGCCGCCCGCGGCTCCCGCGTCCTGCTGGTCGATGCCGATCCCCAGGGTAATGTCGGACACGCGCTCGGCGTTCGGAGAGATCGCACGATTCGCGAGCTGATGCTGGGCGAAGCCACCGTCGACGAGGTGATCGTCCACAACGTCCGCGAGCGGCTCGATGTCATCCCCTCGTCGCCCGCATCCTTCGCGCTGGAATCGCAACTCGCGGGAGTTCCGCAACGCGAAACGGTGCTGGCGCGGCGCCTGAAGGGAATCAGCTACGACACCGTCGTCGTCGACAGCTCGCCGGCGATGAGCCTGCTCACCTACAACGCGCTGCTTTACACCACGGAAGTGGTGATTCCGGTCGGAATGGACGGAATGGCAATCGTCGGCGCACGGCAAACGCTCGCGGGCATTCACGAGATCCGCGAACTGTGGCCCGATCGACGGCTGGATCTGCTAGCGGTGCTGCCGACGTCGGTCAACACGACGACCAATGCGACGCGTGCGGCGTTCGAGGCGATGGATGCTGACGCCGAGTTGCGCGACCATCTCTACCGGCCCGGCATTCGGCAGTGCATAGATGTGACGTATGCCCTTACGCAGCGACAAACCATCTGGGAATACGCGCCGCGGAGCCGCGCGGCGGAAGACTTCGACGCGTTCATCCGCTTCGTCTGCGGCGAAGACGCCGTCGGCCGCGACGCCGCCCAAGGGGAAATCCGTGGCACGCTCGAGCAAAAAACCCAAACCCACGTTTGACGTCGCGCGCGAGCCAATCGGCGAAACCAAATCCGGTTGGGTTTATCGCTCCGAATCGCTGCACACCGCGACCCTTCGCGAGGCGGTCATCGTGCCCGAAGTGCTCGACGCGCCTGAACCACGCGAGAGCTTGAGACCGCGTGAATCCCGGTTTCAACCGAGTGCTCCGCTGCCGCCAGCCGAGAGAAGTTGGCTGGCCGTCGGCGTCTACCTGATGGTCCTTCCGGTCTCGATCGGCATGTCGATCATGTTCGCGCCGGTTACCTGGATGCTTGGGAGCCGTTCGCGCCGATAAACCAGCCGTGAAAGTTATCGCGATCTCCGACCTTCACGGGCATCTGCCGAAGGTCCCGGATTGCGACCTGCTGATCGTCGCCGGCGATCTGTGTCCCGACACCGTGGGCGATTCCGTGCACGGGCGTGACAATCCGGAAATTCAGGATGCGTGGCTGCGCGGGCCGTTCAGCGACTGGGCGGCGCGTATTCCTCTACCGCGCGAACGCAAAATCATCACCTGGGGCAATCACGACTTCGTCGCGGAACGCGGCCGCAACCGGGCCGCGCTGGCGCGCGACCTTCCGGTGACGGTCGGTTGTGACGAGACGATATACGCCGAAGGCCTGGCGATTTGGATCAGCCCCTGGAGCGATCGATTTCCAGGCGACTGGTCCTTTCTCCGCGATCCGAAAGACCTCGCCGCCGTCTACGACGCAATCCCTCGCGGGACCGACCTGATCGTGACGCATCAGCCGCCGCGCGGTTATGGCGATCGCGAACTGACCGGTCCGGATCTGCAGCACGTCGGTTCCATTGAACTGCTTGCCGCGATCGAGCGCACGCGGCCGCAAGCGTTGATTTGCGGACACATTCATCGCTCGTTCGGCGTTTATGCGCACAACGGCGTACCGATTTACAACGTCAGCATCAACGATGAGGACTATCGGCCGGTGAATCCAGTGACAACGCTCGAAGTTCAACCGACGCACGCCGTGGCTAACAGCTGACATGGTATGCTTTTATCGTTCACCTTCTTCAACTTAGAGGCATCTGCGAGTGGTCGATCTCGACTTCCTTGCGTCCATTCCGATCTTTAGTTTCTTCACCCGCCCCGAATTGGAGGCGGCGCAGAAACTCTTCCGCGAAGTCACGTTTGCGAAAGACGACGTCGTCGTCCGCATCGGCGAGCCTGGCGACACGTTCTTCGTGGTGCTGGACGGTGAGCTCGAAGTGTGGGACGCGAGCGTTCCGCCCCGCCAGACCGGCACGCTGAAAAAAGGCGACTTCTTCGGGGAGATGGCGCTGCTGCAGGGCGGTAAGCGCACGGCCACGGTGAAAGCAGCGCGACGGGCGCCGCTGTTGGCCGTCGACAAAGCAGCGTTCGACCAGCTCTTCCTGAAAAATCCCAAAGCGATCGAGTATTTCGCGCGCATTCTGTCGAAGCGACTCGCGGGCGTCACCCGCGCCGAACGCATCCGCCGTGCGACGACGACGATTTCCGTGGCCAGCCCCCACGGGCACAAGGGCGAAACGGTCGTGGCGTTCTCGCTCGCCGTGCTGCTGAAGATGCTGACCAAGACGGAAGTGGTGTTCGTCGACGTCCAGCCGAGCGGCGACGCTCCCGATCCGAAGGTATTGGACCTGCTGTCGGACAGTTTGAGTTCCGCGGCCCGGAAGTACGAAGTCCCTCGCAACAGTACGGGACCGACGCAGTTGAAAATTACGGTGCCGATCGATCTGAATGAAACGCGCTACGGCGACCTGGTATCGAACCTGGTTTCGCGCCTGAGCGATCATTTCAGCTTCATCGTCATCGACCTCGGTTCGCACGCTCAGGCGCTGATCGATTCCGCGCCGGCGTACTCCGACGTCTTCGTCACCATCGTCGGTTCGCCGGAAGACGAAATTGGCATTGCGGATCCGCGGTCGATGAAGGTGTACCGCGTGATCAACCTGTTCGACGCGGGATCGCGGCCCGTGCCGATCAGCAGCAGCGAACCGTTCGTTCTGCCGTACAGCCCGGTTTTTACGCGTCCGACTGCCGAGGCTGCCGAGTTCCTGCTCGCCAACCTGCGGTCTGCTCCGGCGCTGCCGCTCTATCGACTGGCGCACAAGCTGCTGGGCACCTCGATCGGCCTCGCGCTGGGTGGCGGCGCGGCGTTCGGCCTGGCGCACCTCGGCGTGCTGAAAGTACTGGAAGACGACGGCGTGCACGTGGATCTGGTGGCCGGCTGCAGCCAGGGATCGATTGTCGCGGTCGGGTATGCGGCAGGACTCAGCGTCGCCGAAATGATCGACATCGCGCACGAGCTCGGCGCCAAGCGCAACTTCCTGTTCGCCTCCGACCCGACCTTCTTCACCAAGCCAGGCATTCTCTCCGGCCAACGTTTCGTGACGATGATGCGGCCGTATCTGAAGGGCAAAGAAACGTTCGAGCAGCTGCTGCTCCCCTGCCGGACAGTGGCCACCGATATTGAGACCGGCGAACGGGTGGCGATCGGCTCGGGCCGCCTCGAAACCGCGTTCCGCGCCAGTTCGTCGGTACCGATGGTGATGGCGCCGCTGAAGTACGGCGAGCGCTGCCTGGTGGATGGCGGTGTCGCCGATCCGGTGCCGGCAGAAATTACCAGCGAAATGGGCGCGGACATTACGGTGGCGGTGAACGTCGTGCCGCGCATGAAGCGCGGCATCGAAACCGCGATGTCGTACTGGTATCGGCGCCTGAACGCCTTCAACCCGCTCAGCTACTTCGGCGACACCCAGGACATGCCGAACCTGTTCGACATCGTCATGAACTCGATGCAGATCCTGCAATACGAGCTGGGGAACTTCAAAGCAATCACCGCCGACGTGCTGATCAATCCCGACTTGTCGGACTTCACCTGGATCGAATACTACCGCGCCGACGAACTGATCGCGCGCGGCGCTGAAGCGGCGCAGCGCGCCCTGCCGGCGATCCACAAAGCGGTCGAGGCGAAGATCGTTCCGATTCAGCAGGCGGCGCCGGAAGCGATCCGGCCGGGCGATACCGTCAACGCATGACCCTGCTGTATTCGGTCGTCAGCACCGCAACCTTGTGGGCGGTCGCGTTCGCGGTCTACATCTTCGCGGTCCGGGCGCGGTGGCTGTCGCGTTTCGAAAAAGGATTCCTGTTCGAGATCGGGATCGCACTGGTCGGCGTCGCGCTGATGGCGGCATCGGTGGTCGGCGTCTGGGGATATCTGGCGGCCGGCCACGTCCTCGATCAGGAACTGCTGGTCGAGATGCAGGACATCGGTGCGCTGGTCGAGAGCGAAGTCGGGTCGGAGATTGACGACATCCAGCATCAGCTGAACCAGCTTGGCACTGCGCTGGCAGACGCGCGCGATCGCGGCGCCTCGACGGCCGAACTCAAGGATCGCCTGGCCGCGGCGCTGAGTTTCGATACGCAATTCCTGCAACTGCGGCTGGTCGGTCCGGACGGCAATGAAATCACCGACACCATCTCGGCTGCGGCAACCGCCGGTGAAGCACCCAATCGCATTGCAGTTGCCTTCGGACTTGAAGGCAAGCCGTTCACCTCCGAGGCGTATTACTCGCAAGTTTTCAAGAAGCAGATCCTGCTGATGTATGTGCCGATCGCCGATCGGTCGGGCAAGCTCCGCCTGCTGATCAGCGCACGATTCGACCTCGCGACCCAGTTCAAAAGCCTGATCGGCGCGACCAAATTCAATCAGAGCGGCTACGCGGTGCTGGTGGACGGCGAAGGCCAGATCATCGCGCATCCCGACCCAACGCGGCTCGACGACAACGTCTCCGAGTATCCGGCGATTCAGGAGGCTCGAAAAAGCCGTGGCGTTGGCTCGCTGGTGGCCAAGAACGCTCAAGGGGTCAACAAGCTGTATGTGTATCGAGCGCTCAGGAATCCCTCGACCCTCAGCCAGCAGCCGTGGGTGCTGCTGACAGAGGTCGACCGCGACGAGGAACTGGCCGGCCTGCGAAAGCTGCGGCGCGAGCTGGCCGCCGGCCTGGCGCTGGTGCTCCTGTTCGGGGTGCTGATCGCACACCAGGTGTCGCGCTCGGTGACCGAACCGCTGCGGCAGCTTGGGAGCTTTGCCAAGCGGATCGGCAGCGGCGATTTGACGACCCGCGCGACGGTCAGCGGCCGCGACGTATCGGGACGACTATCGGCCAGCCTGAACGAAATGGCGAACGGCCTGCAGGAGCGCGACCACGTCAAGGAAGTGTTCGGCCGCTATATCGCGACGCAAGTTTCGGACAAGATCCTGAAAGGCCAGGTCAATCTCGGCGGCGAAAGCAAGCGGATCTCGATTCTGTTCTCGGACATCCGAAACTTCACGGGCATGTCCGAGGCCATGACGCCGCAGCAGGTGGTCGCGTTCCTCAACGACTACTTCTCTGAAATGGTGGACGCGGTGTTCGAGAACGGCGGCGTCCTCGACAAGTTCATCGGCGACGGCCTGATGGCGGTGTTCGGCGCGCTCGACGAACCCGATCACGAAAAGCACGCGGTCCAGACGGCGCTGCGGATGAAGGCGTTGCTCGGCAAGATCAACGGCACACGCGGCATGCATGGCCTGCCGCCGATTGCGATCGGAGTCGGCATCCACACCGACGAAGTGATTGTCGGCAACATCGGGTCGCGCAAGCGGCTCGAGTACACAGTGGTCGGTGACGGCGTCAACACCTCGTCACGCTTGCAGGGCCTGAACAAGGAATTCGGCACGACGATCCTGATCAGCGAAACCACCCACGCGGCGGTGAGGGACGAATTCGAGTGCCGGCAGATGCCAGAGGCGCAGTTGCGGGGCAAGAGCAAGAATCTGTTGTTCTACGAAGTGGTCAGCGCCAAGGGCGCCCCGGCGGCGCCGACGCCTTCTGTCGCGACCGTCTGACCCCCGGTTTCCGAGACACAGAGGGAACGGAGACACGGGATCAACACGGAGAAACGGAGAAACGGAGAAACGGAGAAACAGAGAAAAAACAGCAAAAGTACATTACAAGATGAGTACAAACGTTGTCTCCGTTGCTTGTTGCTCCGTGTTGAACCCGTGTCTCCGTCTTCTCCGTTCCCGAATATGTCGCTGGTCCATCACTCCGCACAAGAAATCATCGAACTGATCGCCTCTGGCCAGACTTCGGCAGTCGAAACCGTCACCGAGCATCTTGCACAGATCGAACGGCTCAATCCGCAGCTGAACGCATTCGTCGAACTGCGCGCCGATCGCGCAATCGCCGAGGCCAGCGCACTCGACGAAGCCGCTGCAGCGGGGCACCCGCGCGGCGCGCTCGCTGGTTTGCCGGTGTCGATCAAGAGCGCGATCGAAGTCGACGGTCTGCTATGCGAAACCGGATCGCCATCGCGCAAGGGGATTCGAGCCTCGACCGATGCGGTGTGCGTCGCCCGGCTGAAGGCGGCGGGCGCGATTGTGCTCGGCACGACCAACGTTGCCGACATGCTGATGGGCTATGAGAGCGACAACCCGCTCTACGGCCGCACCGTCAATCCGTGGGACGTTGCACGCACGCCCGGCGGATCGAGCGGCGGCGAGTCGGCCGCTATCGCAGCATGCTTGTCGGCCGGTGGTATCGGCAGTGACGGCGGCGGCTCGGTTCGTGTACCCGCCCACTTCACCGGCATCTGTGCGCTGAAGCCCACGCCTGGCCGCATACCGGGGACCGGTCATCAACCGCCGTGCCTCGGTCCGTTTTCACTGATTGGCCTGGTGGGCCCGATGGCGCGCACGATTGCCGACCTCCACCTGCTGTTCCGTGTCGTCGCCGGATGGGATGATGCGGACCCGATGGCGGTGCCGATGAGCGTGGCGCCGCTGGAACCGCAACCAGCCAGTGGGTTCCGCGTCGGCTTCTTCGAAGACGATGGCCAGTATCCGGTCACGAAGGAAACACGCGATGCTGTTCGCACGGCCGCGCAGGCACTCGCCCGTGCCGGCTACGAGGTGGAGGGCTTCCGGCCCGCCGGCCTCGATCGTGCGCGCGAACTGTGGGACACGTTCTTCTGCGAAGTCGGCCTGATGGTACTGAAGGAACCGTTGAAGGGCGCCGAGCTGGAGCTGGCGATCCTGAAGGCGTTCCTCGCGCGTGGCGCGCGGCCGGCGCTCACTGGCATCGGTCTGACTCAGGCGTGGATCGATCGCGATCTGGTCCGCGCAGACGTCGTCAGGCAAATGGCAACGCATCGGATTCTGGTCTGCCCGGTGTCTTCGGCGCCCGCGTTCCGGCACGGCGAACGATCATGGACGATCGACGGCCAACGCGTCGGCTACCTCGAGGCGATGGTCTACACGCAGTGGTTCAACGTTCTCGGTAATCCAGCCGTGGTGGTGCCGGTCGGCCGGTCAGCCGACGGCCTGCCGATTGGGGTGCAGGTCATCGGGCGGCCGTTTGAGGAGGAGCTGGTGCTGTCGGTGGCCGCGGCGATCGAACGCGACACCGCTCAGAGGGCTCACAGAGGCGGCTACGTCCGTCCGCCAATCAGCTGAGCGAGCCGAACGGCGGTCCGCAGAACGCGCGCATCTTCACCGTGCTGCGCCGTCAACTGCAGGCCGAGCGGCAGCGCATCGCCAACCGGCATCGGAATCGAAATCGCCGGTGTGCCGAGCGCCGTCCACGGCGCATTCATGCGCGAGTCGCCGGTGGACGCCAGGCCAAGCGGCGCCGGACCGGTTGCGGCCGGCACGAGAATCACCGGTGTCGCCTTATAGTGTTCGTTGATCTGCGATCGGCACTCCGCGACGACTTGCCGCGCCGACTCGTACTCGGCGTTGGAAATCTTCATCCCGTCACGCACCATCGTCGCCACCGCGTCGAGGCGGTCGCCGAATTCCTTGAATCGCTGTTCGTGGGCCCGGGCGCCTTCGTAGGTCGCAATCGTCCCCTGCGCCGCGACCAGCCGCGCCAGCAGTGGCGCGATGTCGATCGGCTTAATTCGAACGCCCGCCCGTTTCAAGCGTTGCACCGTCGCCTGAAAGGCCGCCGCCATTTCCGGTTCAACCGACAGCATCGGCTCCGGTGCGGCGAGATCAAAATCCTCCGCGGAGCCCGACGGCCTTCCGATCGCCTGCCAGAACGCCAGCATGTCGGCCGGAGTGTGGGTGAAGAAGCCAAGCGTGTCGAGGCTCTTCGAGTACAGCAGCACGCCTTCGGTGGAGAGCAATCCGTAGCTCGCCTTGAATCCGGTGACGCCGCAGAACGATGCCGGCCGCAGTACCGACCCGCCGGTCTGCGTTCCGACCGCAAGCGGCACCATGCCGGCCGCCACCGCTGCGGCAGAGCCGCTCGAACTGCCTCCCGGAGTGTGGGCGAGGTCGCGCGGATTGCGCGTCGGTCCGGGAGTGCGATAGGCAAAGCCGGTGGTATGCGTCTTACCGAGGACTATCGCGCCGCGTTGGCGGAGTTCGCGAACGATCGCAGCGTCGGCTGTCCCGATTCGTCCCTTGTAGACAGGCGATCCGTATTCGGTAGCGAGGCCCTTCGTCTCAATCACGTCCTTGATGCCAAGTGGAATGCCAGTCAGCGGCCCGCTGCCGGTCGGCGGCTCCGGCTGAATCTGGACCCAGGCGTGGATCGATGTGTCGGCGGCCCTGATCCGTTCGAGCAGCGGTTGCAACGCGAGTTCGCGGGTTTTTGGCGACGCGTTCAGCCACTGTGAAAACGTCTCGAGACGCGGCGGCTCCGCTGCAAACGCGCGCGCGCCCGCCTTCGCTCCGGAGATCCTGAACGAACTTCGGTGCGGCCAGCCAACGGCGACGCCAGCCAGCAGGAATGTCCGTCGGTCGATCATGGCGGCATTTTATTCGCTTCTCAACGCCTCCACTCGGGTTTGATTTGCTGATTACGCGTCGGCGACGTTGAGACACTGGCTGCGGGCGCAATCGTGCTGGACAGCGTCGTGATAGCCACGCTCGACCAGCGCCACAATCCGCTCGCGTTGAAAATCGAGCATGCCGAGTGCCCCGCCGATGTCGTCGGCGGGGTGGTAAAGGTGAACCGCGATCGGCCGTTTGTGCGTGTGCTTTCCGGCCTTCACTTCGAGGTTGACCTTGGCCGCCACCTCGAGATCGCGCCGCATCGTCGCGGCGAAGCTCGAGACGAACATCCGGCTCATCGCGTCGACCATGCTGCTGACTGGACGCAGCGGCACCGCACCCGGCGCCGGGTCGAGATAGATCACGTGCAGGTCGTCGCACTGCGCGTCAATCGCCGGCTTCAACGGCGTGTTCAGAACCACTCCTCCGTCAACGAACAGCTCGTCGCCGATCGGAACAGCTGGAAAAATTCCGGGAATTGCGCCGGAAGCGCACACAATCGCGGCGGCGCGTTCGTCGGTGAAATCGGCGTTCTCGAACACCCGCAGCAGGCCGCGCTGCCACTCGGTTGCGGTGGCGCGCAGGCTCACTGGTGCCTGACGGATTCGTGACGACTCGACGACTTCGCGAACCAGTTCGGCGCTCGGTTCCGGCGTGAGGAATGAACTGGCATCGAACAGTTCGGCAAAGCGGCCGGCAATGCTGCCGGTTCCGCTGACGAAGCCAGCGATGCGCGTGTACCAGTCGCGCGCGAGAAATGCGGTATCGCCGGCGAGATCGCGCAGCGGACCCATCGGATCGCGTCGCGCGACGGCAGCCCAATCGAGCGGGTTCATGCGATATCGCAGCACGCCGTTGCGAACAGCTCCCGACTCCGCGGCGATCCGCTCCGTCCAGACCTGTTCGAGCGTCGCGGCGGCGCTAGGCCACGCTCCGGTGAAATTGGACAGGAGAACGGCGGCGTTGAACGTGCCGATCGAGGTGGACGCGATCGCCGCCGGCTCGAGCGGGCGACGCCACGTCGCGGGCGACTGCCCGTTAAACAGCGCCTTCATGACGCCAATTTCGTAGGCGCCGTTAGCACCGCCGCCCGAGAGCACCAGCGCCGACCGCACTAGTGGGTCGACTTCGCGGATGCGGCAGGTGTCTGAAGGACCACCCCCCTGCCTTCTTCAACCGTGATGAACTGATTGGCCTTGATGTTGGTGATGTGATCCTTCGTACCACTCGGCCATTCGACGTCGATCGCCGTGACGGTTGGATCTTTCGCCAGCCCGAAGGTGAGCGCCAGATCGCTTTGTGACGCATAGCTCGATCCGCTGCGGACCACGCTCCACTGCTTGCCGCCAGCGCTCTCGACGCGCACCACCGCACCGATGCCGTCGCGATTCGATTTCACGCCGCGGGTGCGAATGCAGAGGAAGTTGTTCTTGTTGCCGCCGTCGTTTCGATACAGGTAGGCAGGACCGTGATTGGTCGTCAGCAACACGTCGAGGTCGCCGTCCTTGTCGTAGTCGGCGTAAGCGGCGCCGCGGGCGACGATTGGCCGCGTAAACTGCGCCCCGACCGCGTCGCTGGCGTTTTCGAATTTCTTCTGACCCTGGTTCCGGAACAGCAAGGGCGGTTCCTTGAACTGCACCTTCGGCTGGACGCGGCCAATTTCCTCCTCGATGTGGCCGTTGGCCGCGAGGATGTCGGGATAACCGTCAAGATCGTAGTCGAAGAAAAAGACGCCGAACGCCAAGGACAACAGGCTCGCCCGTCCGACGGTCGACTTCGGCGCTTCGTCCACGAACAGACCTTTGCCCTCGTTGTAATAGAGGCCGAGCATCTGGTTCGAGAAGTTGCCGACCAGCAGGTGCGGGCGGCCGGAGCGATCGTAGTCCGCGGTGTCGGCGCCCATCGCTCCCCGCGCGACGCCGTCTTCACTGTAGGCAACGCCGGCCGACATGCCAGCTTCCGAGAAGGTGCCGTTCTTGTTGTTGCGATACAGCTTGTTCGGTTGCGTGTCGTTGGCGACGAACAGATCCGGCCAGCCGTCCATGTTGTAGTCGAACACGGTGATGCCGAGCGACTTGCTGTTTGGATCGTCGACACCCGCTTTCTTGGTGGCGTCTTCAAATGAGCTACCGAGATTGTGGTACAGCTTCGACGAAGTGCCCTTGTACGATTCCGGTGTGCAGTACGATTTGGTGGTGCCGTCGAGCGAACACCACAAATCGCCTTTCTCAGTCCACTGCACATAGTTGGCGACGAACAGATCGAGCTTGCCGTCCTTGTCGTAATCGAGGAACGCCGCGCTGGTCCCGAAATTGGCGTTGTTGATGCCCGCGGCCTTCGTCACGTCGCGAAATTTTCCCTTGCCCTCGTTGTGGAACAAGCGGTCGCCTTCGAGCGCCGTAATGTAGACATCGTCCTTGCCGTCGTTGTCGTAATCGCCGACCGCGATGCCAAGGCCGTACATTTCGACGTCCAGCCCGCTCGCGGCGGTGATGTTCGTAAAGGTTCCGTTGCCGTTGTTCCGGTACAACGCGCTCAGGTTTTTTCGACCTTTCGGCGCCCAGTCCTTCGAATTGACGAGGATGATGTCGGGCCAACTGTCGCCGTCGACGTCGATGAAGGCGCCGCCGGAGCCAAGCGTCTCAGGGAGAAACTTTTTACCGGCGCGTCCGCTGTTGTGCGTGAACTTGATTCCGGCCGTCGCGCTGACGTCGGTAAACGTGATGCCTGACGGCGCCGCCACTAACACACTGCCGGCAGCGCCTATCAGCAAACCAACGAGGCTTCGTTTCATCAGCTACTTCCCACCGACGTGCGCTGACGGCTTGGCAGCGGCCGTGATCTTTGCCGTCGATCGCCGACTGCCGACCGGTGACTGCCCACTGGCGACCGCCGACAGTTCAACACTTTCGTGCTCGTGGATCTGCTGACGCTCGTTGTTTTCCTCGGGCTTCAACAGTCGCCGCTTGCCGGTGATTGACTGTGCCGACTCTTCGACCTTGAAGCGCTGGAACAGTTTCTGTTCACGCTCGGCATCCTCGTCCTTGCCGAGGCCACGGTAAGCGAGCATCGCGGTGTAGTGCCCCTGCACGTCTTCCGGATCGACATCGAAGACGCGATTGGTCGCGTCGATCGCCCTTGCGTATTCGCGCTGCAGGAACAGGATGCGCGCGGTCTGGTTCAAGGCGACGCGGTCGCGCGGGTATTTTTCGAAGACCGTCTGCAGCGACTTCAAGGCAGCCGGGTAGTCGCCGTCGGTTTTCTCGATCAGGGCTTTGAAGTAGTAGGTGCGAGCCAGCGACGGATCCACCTTCAGCGCCTGGGCGATGTACGGCTTGGCGGCCTCGGTTTCGCCCTCCTGGATGAGCGCACGCGCCACGTTCAACCAGCCGTCGGCGTAACCGGGCTCTGCTTCCGTCACTTTCTTGAACGCGTATTCGGCGCCCTTCAAGTCGCCCTGCAGCAGCAGCCCGATTCCCCAGTCGTTCCATCGCTCGCGATCCGCCTTGGTGGCGACCTGTTTCCACTCAGGCTTGGTCTTCGCGTCACCAACCGGCAGCTTGGCTGTCGCCTCGGCCAATGTGGTGATCGGCAGATCCGGAATCGCGTTTTTCAGCTTCCCGGAGACGTTCTGCGGAACATTCGCCACGTCGAACGAATACTCCGAGCTGTTGGCGTGCGCCGAAATCAGCTTCGGCTCTTTCGCCTCGCCGGCGTAGGCAAACTGCGTGTAGTAATGCGAGAACTTGCGGTACTGCAGCTTGGCGCTGAAGGTGATCGGGCCGCGCGCGTCCCTCGGAATCCGAACGCGGTAATGGACTGTGTCGGCGGCACCGGGTTGAATGTTGCGCACATACAGCACACTGCGTGCTTGCCAGGCGTTGCGCTTGTTGATCGGATTGCCCTCCCCGTCGAGCTGATACGAGCGGTAGAAGTGCGCGCCTTCCTCGACCGGTCCCTTGCCGGCGTCGGTTACCTGCCCGCTCCAGAAAACGGTGCGGCCGTCGGCGTCCTTGCCTTGCATCTCGACCCAGATGTCGAACGCGTCGAGCGTTCCACCCGGGAAAAAATGCCCAATCTTCCTGGTCCGCACGACGACGTCCACGCGCGCTGACGATCCGGGCGGCAACGGCGGCGCCGCCTTGTCGATCGGCGCAGCAACCTGGCCAACTTCACGAATGAACGCCGGTCCCGATTGCTCGGCTTCTTCGCCAGCGCCGCTGCTCGACAGCGCCTGAGGACCGCTGTCGGCACGGCGAATCATCCGCGTGCCTTCGGCCTTTTCGTCGATTGGCGACACCGCGAAGATGTCCACGCTGATGAAGCCGGATTTCAAGAAGTCTTCGACTTCCTTCATCTGCCTGGCGTCACCGTTGACGAATGGAACCGCGGTATTCGCCGCAGCGAAGCTGTGCGAGTGGATCGTGCCGTCAGCGTGCCGTCCGGGATCTTCCGACTTGACCGGCGTCATGTGACAGTCCACGCAGGTTGACACCTTCGGCGGGTAATAGAACGATCGCGCGCCCTGCCCGGACATCGCGCTCGCCTGCCAGTTGTCGTAATCGTTGAACCCGCGGAACCACCGGTACTCGTTCACCGGGACGTCGAGATGCACCTTATGGCAGGTCGCGCAGTACTCCGCCGAGTTCTGCTTCATGAACGGCTTCATGAACGCCCGGCGGTGCGGTTCCGGGTTCAGGTAGGTCATGAAGGAATCGATGCGGCGGATCCATGGATTCTTGCTGGTCATCAGCTCGTGCAGCGGCGGGTACTCGATCGTGAAACCGCCGTTGCCCATGCTGCCGTCAACGTGGGTGATCGAGTGACACGACGTGCACGCCAGGCCGGCATGGGCTTCCGGCGTGTCGATCTGACCCTTGATCGGCCGCTCGAACCGGCCGTTGAAGAACACCGCATGGTCGTGACATCCGGCGCACCACTTACTGGGCTGGGGCCCAACCACAGATTGCATGTACTCGATCGACTTCCGATAGAACTGATTGTTGAACGAGCCGAAGTGGTGCATCGAGCGATTCCACTGCTCGTAGATGTCCTTGTGGCACTCGCCGCATTTCTCCGAATCCATGAAGAAGTTCGACGGGATGATGCCGCCAACGTTGGTCTTCGCCGACGAGGGGAAGAATGGCGACTGCGGCCCGCCGCCCTCGCCGGCCATCGTCACCGGTGGATTCATTGGATTGACAATCCGGTGCGTCGCCGGCGGATAGATCTTCATGTACTGGTGTGCGGCCAACGGGAACACCAGCGCGAAGACAGCCGCGACCTGCAGCGCGACGCCGAACGTCCGAGGCGCTCCCCACGAGCGCTTCAGTCGGAATCCGTACGGCATCAACGCGGCGACGCCGATCACCGCCGCGATAATGTGGGTCCGCATCACCCATTGATGTTCGCGGATGTTGCCGACGAGCACGAGATATAACCCGAAGCCGAGCGCGATCGCGAAAAACAGTGCCGACGGACCCGCCCCGCGCAACACGTCCTGATCGCGGAACAGCAAGGCACCGAACAACACCGCCAGCAGCACACCGATCACCAGGTGCGCGAGCACGTTCCCCATATAGAAGATCGTGGGGTCGGCAAACGCCGCGATATAGGCGGTGTTCACCAGGAGAACGATGAAACCAACGCCAACCAGCGTCTTCAAGGAAAGTGTTCTCATTTGAGTGACTGCGTGGATGTGAGCGGACGCAACAAACGGAGCGCTGGACGCGTATTGTAATAGTCGCGATAACGACGGTGCAAGACGTCGTCGGGATAGTGCTCCGACGGCGGATACGGATAGGCGCTCATAGTATGAAAAGGTAATGGCTCGACCGATTGCGAGAACGCGGTGTTCGCGTCGGCGTCTTTAGCCCAGCCGTCGACCATCAGGAGAAAGTCGCGGGTCCATCCCTCCTTGACCGCTGGAAATGCGGAAACCGCGAACGTCAGGCGGATTTCGTCGCCCGATCCCATGATGACGAACCGATCGTCAATCGCCGTGAGCAGCGGCGTGACGTCGCCATATCGCGTATAGAGGCCGGCGGTG
>Ga0207659_10000738_pt1 | contig 19350 bp, 16 predicted proteins | sample KBSM43metaG_FD_184330 | JGI IMG/M metagenome (GOLD analysis project Ga0207659, IMG submission 184330) | Miscanthus rhizosphere microbial communities from Kellogg Biological Station, Michigan, USA - KBS M4-3 metaG (SPAdes) (version 2) | ecosystem: Host-associated > Plants > Roots > Rhizosphere >...
AACTGTACGCGCCGCCGCTCAAGCTGCGACGCTGTTCATACGCGGCACCGAGCGTCAGAAACGGCGCCTGCTCGAACTCGAAGGCATAGTCGCTCTCGCGTCCTTCGCCACGCTTGGCCAACGCGCCGCGCCCGGCCAGGGCGCGCGCCATCCGGATCGTCTCGAGCGACTTCTCTTTCACGTTGTGCGCCTTCTCGGTGTTGAGCGCGAGAATCTTGAACGCGACGTCGGACTCCGTCACCAGCAAGCCCGTGATCGTCCTGGCGCCCAGCTTCCGCATCGCCTGCAGCCGGTGGTTGCCGTTCGGCGTCCAGTACCCCTCGTCGTTGCGCACGATCACGACGGGATCGAGGAAGCGGCCGACCTTCTCGATGACCGTCATCAGACGTTTGACATGCGGTTCCGACGGATCGCGCTGATAAGGCGTCGGCTCGACCGAGTCGATCGGCAACGCGACGAGGAGGACGGGTGTGCCGCCAAACGGATCGCTGTAGCTGCCGAGCACGGCGCCGCCATCGTCTTCGACGCGGGAGGTCAGATCGCGAACGTCACGTGTTTCACCGGCCTTGCGCACCTCGGCGGTTGACAGGCCGACTGACTTCGGCGCGGCCTTTTTTCGTCGCACCGCTTTCTTCTTTTTCGCCATCCCGCGGTGAGTCTAACCCACTGATCCATTTTCCGGTCTCGAACGTCTAACGCGCCATGAACCTGATGCAGGACGTCCGCTTTGCGGTTCGTGTGCTGGTCAAGAACCGCTGGTTTACCCTCATGGCGGCCGTCGTGCTCGCCCTGGGCATCGGCGCCAACAACGCCGTGTTCACGCTGGTCAACGCCGTCCTGCTCCGCGGCCTGCCGTTTCCTAAGTCCGACCAGATCATGATGGTGATGACGCGCGACTCCCGCGGCCGGGATAGCGGCGTCTCGGTGCTCGATTTCAACGACTGGCAGGCATCGGCGCGCACCTTCTCGCAGCTCTCCTTCGTATTCAACGGCTCGTTCAACGTCGGCGAAGAGGGCCGCGTGGCGGAGAACTACCCCGGCAGCTATGTATCGGCGAACTTCAACCGGATGCTCGGGATCTCGCCACAGCTCGGGCGGGACTTCACGCCCGCGGAGGACCAGCCCGGCGCCGATCCGGTGGTGCTGATCAGCGCGAACGTCTGGAAGCAGCGTTACGGAAGCGACCCTGGCGTCATCGGCCGTCCGATCCGTCTCAACGCCGTGAACTCCACCATCGTCGGCGTCATGCCCGAGGGCATGCGGTTTCCCAACGATCAGGACGTCTGGATGCCGTACGGCGCCATGCCACGCGCCATCACGTCCGCGTCTCGGCAGGTTCGGGGCTACCTCGCGCTCGGACGACTTCGCGACGGCGTCACCATCGATCAGGCCAGGACCGAGCTCAAGGCTATCGGCGACAAGCTGGCCACTGACTATCCGACGACGAATAAGGATCTCGCCCCGTATCCGTACGAGTTCAATGAGCGGGTCAACGGACCGCAGCTCAAATTGATGTTCTGGGCACTCATGGGGGCCGTCGGCTTCGTGCTGCTCATCGCCTGCTCGAACGTCGCGAACCTGCTGCTGGCGCGCGCCGCACATCGCTCGAACGAGGTGAGCGTCCGCGTCGCGCTCGGCGCCAGCCGATGGCATGTCATCCGACAGCTCCTCGTCGAGGCGGTGATGTTGTCGTGTCTGGCCGGAGGGCTGGGATTGATTCTGTCGGTCTTCGGTATCCGCTGGTTCGACGCGCAGACGGTGAACGCCGGCAAGCCGTACTGGATGGTGTTCGAGATGGACTGGCGCACCACCGCGTTCTTCCTGGCGGTGTGCCTGCTCACCGGAATCATCTTCGGCCTGGCCCCGGCGCTGCACGTGTCGAGAACCAACGTCGCCGAAACGCTGAAGGAAGGCGGCCGATCGGGATCCGGAGGCATTCGGGCGCGGCGATGGACGTCGGGCCTCATCGTGGCGCAGCTCGCGCTGACGATGGTGCTGCTCGCTGGTGCGGGCTTCATGACGCGCAGCTTTCTGAAGATGTACGGGATGGAGGTCGGGATCGACACGTCACGGCTGGTCGTGATGCAGATGATCCTGGGCGCCACCAAGTATCCGACCCTCGAGGATCGCGCCGCGTTTCTCCGGCGCATCGACGAGCAGTTCGCGACCGTGGACGGTATCGACGCAGCATCGACGACGACGAGTCCTCCGTTTTTGGGCGGCGGCGGGCGGCAGTTGGAGATCGACGGCAAGGCCAACGCTCCCGGCGAGCGTTCCCAGACTGTGACACTCCTCAGCATCGGGTCGCGGTACTTCAACACAATCGGTGTGAAGCCCGTGCAGGGGCGAGTGCTGACCGACGCGGACCAGGAGCCAGGCCATCCGACGGCTGTCGTCAATCAGCGGCTTATGGACATGTATTTCAAAGGCGAGAACGCTGTCGGTAGACAGATCCGTCTCACAGACGACTCGCCGGGTGCTCCGCAGGCGCCATGGCTCACGGTCGTCGGCGTCGTGCCCAACGTGCGTCAGCGGAACAACAACCAGGAACCGGAGCCCGATGCCATCGCCTACATCCCGCATGTCCTGAACCTGACCATGCCGCGAGGGGCGGCGGTCATCGCACGCGCGAAGACCGCCAACACCGCACAGGCCGCCGAGTCGCTACGTGAAGCGATGCGGCTCGTCGATCCCGACACCGCACTCTTCAACCCGCGAACCGTCGACGAGATTCTGTCTCGGCAACGCTTCTTCCTGCGACTGTTCGGCATCATGTTCGCGACGTTCGCGGCGATCGCGCTCGTGCTCGCGGCTGTGGGTCTCTATGCGGTGACGTCGTACTCGGTGACACAACACACGCGTGACATCGGTGTGCGCATGGTGCTGGGCGCGCAATCGGGCGAGGTCATCTGGCTGTTTCTGCGGCGCGCGTTCGTGCAACTCGCGATCGGCCTCACCCTCGGGCTCGCCGGCGCGTTCGGCGTGGGCAAGCTGCTTCAGGGATTTCTGGTGCAGACGACCGGCCGCGATCCCGTGACGCTCATCGCCATCACCACGCTCGTCATCGTCGTCTCGGTGCTCGCCTGTCTCTGGCCGGCCCGCTACGCTACGCGACTGGATCCGCTGGTGGCGCTGCGTCACGAATAGCGCCCTATTCGCTTTCGCTATATCCGATCAAAGGTCTTGACCTCGGACTGAATTAAGACCTATATACGGGCCGCTCGTCTCGTCGTCATCGACAACGGTCGGTCCCCTCGCTGGTCATCGTCTCCGGGGTTGCTCTTGGTCCCTGGCTAAAGGAGCAGCGCATGCTGAAACGTGCCGTAAGCGTGGTCGTTTGCCTGTTTTTCTCAACGCCTGCCTTCGCTCAGACACTCGGCACCATCACCGGTGACGTGAAGGACTCCTCCGGCGCCGCGATTCCTGGCGCCACGGTGACGGCGCAGAACGTCGGAACCAATGCGACTCGGACCCAGCAAAGTAACGAAGTCGGCGCCTTCGCCTTCCCGGCAATGCCTCCAGGTGCGTACCTCGTCAAAGCTGAGCTGCAGGGCTTCAGGCCGGCGCAGAACAGTGTGGAACTTCACGTGGAGGAAACGCTCCGTGTGAACCTCTCGCTCGAGGTCGGTGGCGTGACCGAGACCACTGAGGTCACGGCCGTGACCTCGCTCATCACGACCGAGAACGCGACGGTTGGCACGGTCATCGAGAACCGGCGGATCGTCGAGTTGCCGCTGAATGGCCGCAACTATCTCAGTCTGATCGCGCTGAGCCCGAACGTGAGCGCCGGGTTCGCCGGCGCCGGGCAGGCCGGCGATCGACAGGGCGGCTCGCGCGCCAACCAGCAGATTTCGATCTCCGGCCAGCGGCGAGAGTTCAACTACTACACGCTCGACGGCGTCGACAACACTGACGTCAACTTCAACACCTACATCTTCTTGCCCTCGGTGGACGCGCTGGAAGAATTCAAGGTGCAGACCGGCATCTACTCGGCGGAATTCGGACGTGCCGCGGGGCAGGTGAACGTCGTCACCAAGTCGGGCTCGAATACCTTCCACGGCACCGTCTTCGAGTTCCATCGCAACGACAAGTTCGACGCCCGTCCGTACGCGTTCACGGCCGCTCAGGCGGCCGCACCCAAACCGGACTTCCGGTGGCATCAGTTCGGCTACACCGCCACTGGTCCCATCGCCAGCAACCGGCTGTTCTTCATGTCGAACTACGAAGGCTACAAGGACGACAAGACGTTCCTGACCCCCTTCACCGTGCCCACGGCGGCCATGCGGGCTGGAGACTTCTCGGCGCTCGCCACGCCGCTGCTGGATCCCGCGAGCTGCAGCGTCGCCGGCACGTCACGATCGTGCCAGACGTTCGCCGGCAACCGCATTCCGACGGGCCGCATCAGTCCGCTCTCGCAGCAACTGCTCGAGTTCTATCCGGCGCCGAACGCCGCGGGCACGGAAAACAACTACATCGCGCAGCAGGACCGCGTCATCGACCGCAAGCAGTACACGTCGCGCTTCGACTTCGTCCAGAGCTCGATGTCGAACTGGATGGGCCGCTACAGCTGGAGCCATGACGACGAAGTGAGTCCGGCGTTGGTGTTGAACGGCTCGAAGCTGCTCAACAGCATTCACCAACTGATGATTGGGAATACCTACACGCTGTCACCCACCGTGCTGAACGAGTTCCGCTTCGGGTACAACTCCTTCTTCAACACCTTCGGACGCGAGCTGGCCTTCGTCCGCGATGTGGTCTCCGAGCTCGATATTCCCGGGGTGTCGACGGGCCCCGAAGAGTCCTGGGGGATTCCGTCGATCGGCATCACCGGCTACAGCGGCTTTGGCGACAACACGGAGGGGCCGTACACCAACCGGAACAAGGTGTTCGAGTTCACCGACAACCTCTCCTGGATCCGCGGCCGGCACTCGTTCAAGGTCGGCGCCAACATCCGGTTCGATCAGTACAACCAGGTCGGCAACCAGTTCGCGCGCGGGTCGTTCACCTTCGACGGACGCGCCACGGGATCGGCGACCGGCGCGGCGACGTCTGGCGGCGCCGCCTTCGCGGATTTCCTGCTGGGCTATATGCGCACCTCCGAATCGGCGGTCGCGCTGGCGACGACCAACTTCCGGTCCACGAGTCAGTCCTACTACTTCACCGACACGTGGCGTCTGCGCGACAACATGACGCTCGATCTCGGGGTCCGCTACGAGTATGTGCCACCCTGGCTCGACAAGGGCGGCACGCTGATGAACGCGTACTTGCCGTATAACGACACCGGAGCCCCGGTGGCCGATCTGTCCCGCCATCCCATCCTCGTGCGGATCGGCGAAGGCGATTTCTATGAGGACTCCCCGATCCGGTTCGCGCCCAACATCCAGACGTCGCGCGATGGCCAACTGGGCGGGCGCCTCGTCAATGATGACAAGTTGAACTTCGCGCCCCGGGTCGGGTGGGCGTGGACGCCGAGGGACAGCTGGTCGCTGCGCGCAGGGGCGGGCGTCTTCTACATGCAGGACACGGGGAATCCGCGCTTCGACATGGCGCGCAACGCGGCGGGCCGCCGGCAGGACACCGCCGACCCGCTTCTCCTGAATCTGAATTGGAACGCCCCGTTCGCCGGGTCGGGCACCAACGCGTGCGGCGTCCAGCCGCCGCTGGTCTGCGTGGTGAACCACTACGTCCTCGGCAACCTGTACGACCGCAAGACACCGTACATGATTCAGTACGTCTTCAACTATCAACGGCAGTTGGATCGGGCGACGGCGTTCGAAATCGGGTACCTCGGATCGCGCAGCAAGCGCCTCGAACGAATGTTCGATGCGAATGAAGTCACGCCGGGGCCCGGGAGCCTCCAGGCGCGGCGGCCCTATCCGGAGTTCACCAAGATCCAGGAGATCGGCAACGTCGCCGAGGCCAAGTACAACTCGATGGCCTTGAAGCTCACACGGCGGCTCAACCGAGGATTGTCAGCCCTCGTCGGCTACACGCTCTCGAAGTCCACGGACAACGGTAGCGGCATTCGCGTGCTCAACGGCGACGCGCTGTTCCCGCAGAACAGCAACTGCTTCGAGTGCGAATGGGGGCTGTCGATCTTCGACGTCCGGCACCGGTTCGTGACATCGGTACTCTGGGAGCTGCCGTTCGGGCCGGGCAAGCCGTTCGCAGAGACCGGCGTGAGCGGCGCGCTCTTCGGCGGATGGCAGATCAGCGCCATCGTGAACAAGTCCAGCGGCTTCCCACGAGACCCGGCGGCCGGCACGGATATTCCCAACACCGGCGCGCAGACCTACCGCCCGAACCTCGTGAGCGGTCAGGATCCCAACGACGGAGCGAAGACGGTGCAGCAGTGGTTCAATACCGCGGCGTTCGCGCGTCCCGATGCGTTCACATACGGGAACGCCGGTCGCAACATCGTCATCGGACCGGGCATTTTCACAACCGACGCGTCGCTCATCCGGAATTTCAATCTCGGCGGGTTCAGATCGCTGCAGTTCCGGCTGGAAGCGTTCAATCTGTTCAACAACCCAGTCTGGGGCGATCCCCAAATGTCGATGGCGAGTCCGCTGTACGGGACGATCAACACCACGAGAACGCCGATGCGTGAGTTGCAGCTCGGCGTGAAGTTCGCGTTCTGAGCGGCACCTTTCCTCACGTCCGGGAGGCACGCCTCCCGGACGCCCGATCGCGTCAGTTCATCAAGAGACGCTGCGCCTCGGCGCAGTTGCCGGTCATCTCGAAATAGCGCTGCACGGTGGCAGCGTCGCTTTCGTACGGGTGCTTCTCGCCCGTCGCGCGCGGCAACTGTGCAAGGCGGACGCGGTCATACGCACGATCGAACTCGGTGTGATTGGACATCAGGATGGTGGCCCCCGCCGCGCGCGCGGCATCGGCCATCTTCTTCTGGCTGTCGCGATACACAGCGAATGCCTGCGCCTGCCGCGGGAAGTTGAAGGCGGTGCCGCCGGAATACGCCACTGTCAGCATGCGGCCCCGGTCCTTCACCGGAAAGATGAACGAGAGTGTTCCAGGCGTGTGACCGGGCGTGGCGATGACGTCGATCGTCGTGTCGCCGAGTGTGATCTTCCGGCCTTCCGGCCCCACGCCGACATCGCGCTTCGGCACACCACCTACGGCAGTGGTGGGGCGCTGCAACGTGGCGTCCCAGTCCGCCACGCCCATCACCACCTTGGCGCCGTAGCGGTTTTGCAAGAGCGCCGCGCCTTGGTCATGGTCGCCATGCGCGTGGCTGATCACGACGTACTTGATGTCGCGTGGATTCAATCCGAGCGCGCTCAGCCCCTCGACGATCTCCGGCTCGATCGCGTAATCGAAGAGCGTGTCGATGACGATGATGCCGTCGCTGGTGGTCAGTGCCCACGCGGAGTGGATCCTGGTGCCGATGAAATAGAGGTTGTCGAACACCTTGTACGGCTGCGCGTACCACGTCGCGCGGTCGGGCACCACGCGTGCGGCAGGCGCGGCATTCGGCGCGCCACGACCGCCGCCGCCAGTGCCGGTGGCGAGATTGTCTGGCGCAACGCAGATGCGCAAGAAGGTTCCGGCATAGTCCTGGCCCGCGGCGCGCTTGGCCGCGAGCACCAGGCTCTCCGGAGTGGCTGGCGCAGGCGCTTGCGCCTGCGAAGCGGTCGTGGCGGCGATAAAGGCGGCGGCAACTACCAGGCGAAGTCGCATGGCACTCCTCACGTATTGAAGCGCGACGCGCATTTAGCGGCGGGGGCGCATGAGCAGCCACCCGGTCACGCATACCGCAGCGCCCCACAAGAACGGGTGTTCTGAGACGCTGTTGTTCACGGTGTAAAAGACGGTGTTGAGCTGATCGCCAATAACGTCGATGATCCTGACGGCGCTGGAACTCGCGGCCCCACCATACTCGACGACCGACTGGGCGAAAATGATCGGCATCGCTCGCCGACAGTAGCACAAGACCTGGGCCGCTGCGGGCGGTGCTTAGACGGTCATCATCACGATGACGGCCGTGAGCGTCGAGACGGCCACGAGCGTCCATCCGAGGGCGCGAAGCCGGGTCGGCGAAGGCGGTCGGGCGGCCACGAGTGCCGAAGTGATTAAGCCAGGCGCCGACGCGATCGGCACGGGCGGCGCCAACCAGCCGACCAGCGTCATCGCCGTCAACAGCACGCCTGACGCAGCCGCGATCGTGAGTGTGGCGCGCCGTGTCGCCGCGGCGGCGCGCGGGTCGCCGCCACCCCGCACGCGCAGGATCACGACGCGCACCGCAAGCGTCGTCGTGATGAAGAGCACAGCAAAGGGAATCGCCACGGTGAGCGCGGCATTCGAGGATGCTCCCGCAGCCATCGCGACAGGAACCGCCACGCCCGCGAACGCGAACGCGGCCGCGGTCTCGCCGTACCAGGATTTCTCGCGTCCCGAGACCATGAAGCCGATCAGGAACACCGCAGGAACCGCCGGAACGAGTAACGACCAGCGAGCAGCGGCATCGATGATGATCACCGCTGTCAGCCCGGCAGCGAGACCGACAGCCAGACAGACACCCAGCCATCGTGCTGCCGCCGACGAGAGTTCGCGCCTCGCGCGTTGGCCGCGAAGACCGAGCACGATCACTGCAGGTTCATGCGCCAGGAACCCGGCAATGACCGCGGCGGACACCGCGAGGCCGGCGGGCGAGATGCCCGCCACGGCGAACACCGACACGAGTGGAAAGATGACCTGACCGTATGCGCCATGTTCCTTCGGGAGCAGCACACGGGCCGTAGTCATGTCATTGCCTCACCGGTCTTGAACTACGCGGCGATGCCGGCCAGCACCAGTGCGCGCGGGAACAGGACATTGTTCTCGAGATGCGCGTGAATGTGCATCGCGGCCTCGAGCCCGTTATACAGCTTGTGTGAGTTTCACCGAAATCGGTGTTCAGACGAAGAACGCGCCCGCCTTCGCGAAGACGGCTTCCTTCCGTCACTATTGCAGGATATCAGCGGCGTCCGCGGGCAGATGATGCCCGCGGACGCGCAGATCGCGCACACACTATGGCGACGATTTTCCGGCGACCTTCGCGGCCGCATCGGCGACGGTGCTCGCAGCATCCTGAACCTGGTTGGCAGCGTCGCGTGCCATGTCGCGAGCGCGTCCCACGACATTGTCCCGCGCCTCGCCCATCAGCTCGTTTTCGGTGTCCGTTTCGGGTACGGCCATTCCGAACGCCGCCCCCAGCATCAGCGCGCCGGCGCCGACCAGCAGCGGATTGTCCTGCACCATGCGCTGCAGCTGGTTCTGACGTCGCCTCACGATCCGTCGCATGGAATCGGTGGCGTCGGAGGCGTACTCGCGCGTGCGTGAGGCGATCTGACTTGCCGATTCGCCGAGGCCCTGTCCCTCGCGGGATGAAGTGCGCCATCGCGAGGAGTACTCCCACTCGCGAGACTCAGCGCTCGAGAACGCCAGCCAGGTAAGGCCGACACCGGCCAGCGTCGCCGGGATCGGATTGTTGCGAATCCTTTCCATCAGACCGGTGTCGCTCTGGTCACCGTAAAGCGCCTCGTCACCCGTCCATTCGCCTCCGTAGTCGCGGTAATCGCCCTGTTCGCGCCGCCTGCGGTAGCTGTCGTTCGACGAGGCCTGGCGAGCGATCAGCCACGCTGCGCCGATCCCAAGCAGTGCCAGCGGAACCGGATTCTGCCGGACCCGGTCGCGCGTGTAGTCCATAGCCTGCTGCGCCGTCTGACTCGCGGTGTCGGCCATTTCACGTACCCTCTCAGTCGCCGCGCTCTTCACGCGGTCGGTTGCGCTGGCCACGATGTTGCGCGGCTTCAGTTTTTCCTGGATCGCGTCGATCGTCTCTGCCATCTCGACGCGCGTCTCTTCAATCTCGTCGCGGATTTCACGAGTCCGCTCGTTAACGTCGCCGCCATCGCCGACGGCGTCACCGGCCGTGGTCTCGGCCGATCGACCGGTCACAACGTCCGGGTCTTGTCTCACGCGCCCTGGCGTGTCGTCCATGTGGCGGTCTCCTTTAGTGTCTCGATCGTCTGGGTGGGCGCCATGCCGGTGCGCTTCACCTGGACGAGGCCTTTATTGACCAGCACGTAGCCGGCGATCATCGTCACCACGGCAACAACCAACGCCGACAGCCAGGGGGAGACGCCGATCTCAGCCAGTCCAATCACGATTGCGGCCAGCAAGACCAGCAGACCGGCGTGCACCAGCGCGCCCCCGGCGGAAGCGATACCGGCACCCGTCGCTGCCGACTTCGCTTTGGAGGTCATCTCAGTGGTGGCGAGTTCGACCTCCTTGCGAACGAGCTGAGCGGTCTCGCGTGACAGTTCGGTGAACAGCTCACCAAGCGAGCGGTCATCTTTGCGATCCGGCATCATGACTGCCCCGTCCGTGAGGTCGTTCTGCGTCCACGACTCGAGCTGGCGCCACCTTCACCACCGCTGGTTAATGGTGTCGCCGGGTCTATCTCAACGTCTGAACTGGCGATCTTGCTGACCACCGCCTCATCGTCACGTGCGCTGTAGTTTCGGTTGCCTGCGCTGTAGTCGTGGACGGTGCTCGGTCCCGCGGTCCCACCATAGCGCGTCCGGCGCGATTCGTTGCCGTAGCCGTACTGGTCCTGCTGGCGCGAGCTCTTGAAGAACCGCGCTCCCACCAGTCCCAACGCGAATGCTGAACTGATGAACACCGCCGGCTGACGACGTGCGAGCCGCTGCACGTCGGACGTCAGCTCGTCGATGTCTTTGTCTCTGAGACGACGTGACCAGTTGTCGATTTGATCCGCCGCCTTGTCGATGTAGCCGGCAATCGTGTCGTGTCGCTCCTCGCGGAGCTTCTGCGTACTCGACCGTACGGCGTTGGCGACCTGGCCGAGTGCATCGGTGCCTCGGTTCTTCTGAGTCGTCAGCTGCGCGGCCGCGCTTTCTTTGACGCGATTGACAATGCCGCTACTTCGTTCCTGCGTGCCGCCGACCGTTGACGTTTGTGTTTCTGCCATCCGTGCCTCCGATGTGCTCATGACCGACCGCACCACTCTCTGGAAGATCCATGCCACGGTGTTCACGTAGCACCGCCCCGTGAGCGCAGCGATCTGAATGACCGAGTCTGCGGTCTTTGAAACCATGCACACCGTGAGTGCGCATGTTTGGCAGCGATGGTGTCGGTGTTCGCCCTGCGCCTTCATCAGCTCGGTGATCGCCAGAGGCTCTGCGACAAAGGGGTCGGCCCGTTCCGCAGGAGTCGGACGAGCCGGGCCACAGCCGTCATTCACCGGGACCCAGCCGCCATTCGCCGAAAGCCTAGGAAATACGGCCGTTTTCTCTCGTAATCTCACTCGAGAGGAATCGAGGGAAGCCATGACGACGCGCAATATAGCGATGACGGCAGCAGCAGAAGTGGCGGCACTGGGAAGTGTCACCGTTGCGGCAATGGTCGTCTGGCTGCTGCTCGCCCGGCCACTCGACGTCGTGAACGCCGTCAGCGGTCACGAGTTGAGCGGCCTGGCGGGACTGGTCTTCACGACGCTTCAGGACCTGCTGATGCGCCTCCTCGAACTACTGTAATGGAGCCAGTGATGAACGAGGTCGACACGCGGAAGGGCGACATCGCGATCGGCGCCACGCTGGTCCTGACCGGCATCGCCGTCGTGCTGGATCGCGCCGGCGTACTTCATTGGCGGGACCAGTGGACCTTGTGGCCGCTCATCCTCGGCGGCATCGGGCTGGCGAGATTGCTCCAATCCAACCCTGGGGAACCGAAGCAGGGCCTGCTCTTTCTCACCGCCGCCGGGTGGCTGTTGCTCGGCGAGTCAGGCTGGGTGTCGTTGGAGGAATCCTGGCCGATTGCCGTCATCGCGTTCGGCCTCATCGTCGCGCTCAACGGCGGCACACGGCGTCGATGGCGCATGCCGGAACCGCCGCAACTGCCGCAACCGCCCGGCGTACCGATGGATCCCATTCAGGTCAGACGAGCGCGACGACGACACCGGCATGGGCATTCGCTGTCACCGTTGGCGGTCGTCGGCACCTGGATCGCCATTGTGGTCGCCCTTCAAGTGTCCGGCGTCCGTTCCTTCAATGTGGCCAATGCCAGTGACCGCGTGCGCGTCGTGTCGGTGATGGCCCGGTCGGAGCACATCAGCCAGGCTACGGCCTTTCAAGGCGCTGACATCACCAACGTGATGGGCCGGTCCGAGCTCGATCTGCACAACGCGACCATGGCACCCGGGGCGAACGCGACCGTGCACGTGTTCTCGGCGATGGGCGCGGTCGTCCTGCGCGTGCCGCCGACGTGGACGGTCGACGCGGGCTCGGTCACAGCGCTCGGCGGCGTTCGAGACGAACGCAGCGGAGTGCGCGACGAGCGTGATACCCCGCTCGAGCGCGATGACACCGCGGGTCCAGCCCCACGAATCGTGCTTCGCGGGCTGGTTATGTTCGGTCGGCTTACTATCACCTCGTAAAGGCGGAGCGCACGATGTCGATGGACAACAAGGAAATCGGACCCGGCAGCGCGATGACGCCGCGCCTCATCATCGGCCTGGCGATTGCGCTGTGCGGGGTCGTGCTGGTGCTCGATCGCCTGAACCTGGTCATCGCCGATCAGGTGCTGCGCTGGTGGCCGTTGGTGATTGTTGCGGTCGGCGCTCTGATCTTCTCGCAGTCCCGGCGAGTCGGTGGCGGCATCAACGGCGTCATCGTCATGATCATCGGCGGCTGGCTGCTGCTGAACTCCGTCGGGATCCTGCGGGTGCGCTTCTGGGAAATGTTCTGGCCGCTGGTTCTTATAGGCATCGGCTCCATGCTCGTGTTGCAGACGCTGCGGCGCCGCACCAGCGAGGTCTCGGGCGCCGACAGAGACAACACGCTGAATGTCTTCGCGGCGCTGAGCGGCGTGAAGCGCGTTGTGACCGCCACCAATTTCCGCGGCGGTGAGGTCACCGCGCTCATGGGTGGCGCGCAGCTCGATCTGCGACAGGCCATCATTCCTCCCGGCGAGGAGGCCGCGCTCGATTTCTTTCTCGTCATGGGCGGCTGTGAGATCTTCGTGCCGTCGTCCTGGACGGTTTCGACGCCGCTCGTGCCGGTCATGGGAGGGATCGACGACAAACGATTGCCGCCGTTGCCAGGTGGCGACACCCTCGCTGGCAGGCCGGCTCCGCGCCTGGTGCTGCGTGGGCTGATCGTGATGGGCGGCATCGAGATCAAGAGCTGATGCACCCCATCCTCGCTCGACTCGAGCGCCTGGCCGGCTACCTGGCGTTGTGGGGCGCCGTCGGCGTTTTCGAGAGTGCCGTGCTGACGCAACAGGGCCTGACATGGCCCGAAGCGCTCGTGCAGGTGCTGCCGCCGCTGCTCGTGTACTCGTTCGTCTGCCTGTCGGCGTGGTACGTGTGTCGCGCCACGCCACTGGCAACGAGCGGTGTGCCGCGCGTGCTGACCGCGTCGATCGTGGCCGCGTGGGTCGGCGCAGCATTGTGGCTGGCGCTGAACGAGGCCTGGCTTGCGACTCTCGAATCGATGCCGCAAGTGACGCCGATCATCCCCCGCTTCCGCACCCAGATCCCGTTTCTGTTCGCGGTCAGCGTGATGCTCTATCTGCTGGTGCTGTCGGTGCACTACGTGGTGCTCTCGTTCGAGGCCTTCCGCACCGCCGAACGTCAGCAGCTCGAACTCCAGGTACTCACCCGCGACGCCGAGCTCCGCGCGCTGCGCGCGCAGGTGGATCCGCACTTTCTCTACAACTGCCTGAACTCGATCAGCGCGCTGACAGGAAGTGACGCAGCGGCCGCGCGACGGATGTGCCTGCTGCTGGCGGAATTCCTTCGCACGACACTGCGCGTCAGCATGCAGCAAAGCATTACGATGGCCGAGGAGCTGTCGTTGGCCGAACGGTTTCTCAGCATCGAGCAGGTGCGGTTCGGGGCGCGGCTGCAGGTCGAGCAGTCGATCGACGAGCACGCGCTGGAGTGTCAGGTGCCGCCGCTCGTGCTGCAGCCACTGCTCGAAAACGCCGTCGGCCACGGCATCGCCGGCATGGTGGAGGGCGGCACGATCCGCCTCGACGTCGTGAGACGCGGCGATCGTCTGTCGATCACCGTCGAGAACCCGCGCGACCCTGACGCGGTGCCGCGAAAGCGCGGCGGTGTCGGGCTGGAGAACGTTCGGAAGCGGCTGGCCGTCGTGTTTGGAGGCGCCGCGCGCATGGACGCGGCGGCGAGCCCCACCGGATTCCGCGTCGCGATTGATCTACCAAGTACCGTCGATGCCTGAGACCTCTTCACTTCCGCTTCGCGTTGCCGTCGTGGACGACGAGCCCCTGGCGCGGGCGGTCCTCTGCGAGTTCCTCTCCGTCGAACCGAACGTCGAAGTCGTGGCGCAGTGCGCCAATGGCTTCGAGGCCGTGAAGGCGGTATCGGAGCTCACCCCCGACCTGCTCCTCCTCGATGTGCAGATGCCGAAGCTGGATGGGTTCGAAGTGCTCGATCTGGTCGGACGCGACGTGGCGGTGGTGTTCACCACGGCGTACGACCAGTACGCGCTGCGCGCATTCGAAGTGCACGCGGTCGATTACCTGCTGAAGCCGGTCAGCGCGGAACGTTTGAGCGAGGCGCTGGCCCGCGTGCGCGAGCGTCTCGACCGCGGCGAACGGTCCGCGTCTCCAGGCGCCATGGCCGCCGCCAAGCCGCGCGAGGGCTATGCGCATCGCGTGCTCGTACGCGACGGCCCGCGCGTGCACGTGATTCCAGTGGACAAGATCGACTACGTGCAGGCACAGGACGACTATGTGTGTTTCAGATCCGAGGGCAAGGACTACCTGAAGGAGCAGACGCTCGCCGAGGTCGAGACCTCACTCGACCCGGCAGCCTTCGTGCGAATCCACCGCTCGTATCTGCTCAACCTGGCGAGGCTGGTGCGGGTCGATCAGGACGAACGCGAGAACCGCGTCGCGGTACTCACCGACGGCCGCCGGCTGCCAGTGAGCCGCGCCGGCTACACACGGCTCAACTCGCTGCTCTAGCAGTCGGCTCTCTATTTGTTGAAGGCCGCTGGTAGTCACCGTGCTCTCGCAGACGAACTCAGCAGCTGATCTCACTCACGCGTATGATCGCGCCTGTGCGAAACCCACTGGCCATGGAACGCGACCGCGCTACAACGATCCTCTTCTTCGGCGTTGTCCTGTTCCTTGGCTACCTGTTCTTACGTATCGTCACGCCATTTCTGATACCGCTCGGGTGGGCGGCTGTGCTCGCCATCTTTGTCTATCCCTGGCACGAGAAACTGGTTCGACGATGGGGACACGGGCGAGCCGCGGCGGTGAGCACGCTCATGGTCACGCTGCTGATCGTAGGACCGGGACTGGTGGTTCTGACAGCGTTCGTCCAGGAAAGTCGGGCTGCGCTGTCGACGGTGGATCGAGATGCGTTTGCAGGACAGCTGGTGTTGCTCGAACAGGGATGGAACCGAATCCGTGTGTTCATCCCTGGAGCTCAAGGCATCGATCTCAGGAGCCTGATTGACGAGACGATCGCAAAGACCGGAGGTTTCCTTGCCACTCGCGTCGCCGGCCTGCTTGCCGACATCGTCGTGCTGCTCTTTCAGTTGTTCGTCACGCTCTTTGCGCTGTTCTTCTTTCTTCGAGACGCGGACACGATCATGGCGGAAGTGCGACGGTCGTTGCCGTTCGAGGATCTGCGCCGTGAACGCATGATTCGCCAGACCCGCGAGCTTGTATATGCGAGCATCGCGGCAGGTGTGCTGATCGCCTCTCTGCAGGGTCTCGCCGGAGGACTCCTCTTCGCGCTGCTCGGCCTCGCGGCGCCTGTGTTCTGGGGCGTGATGATGGCCTTTCTGGCCCTCTTACCGTTTGTCGGCACCTGGGTCGTCTGGCTGCCCGCGGCGATCTGGCTCATCGCGACGGCTCAATTGCTCAAGGGCATCGTTCTGATCATCGTGGGCTTCACCATCGTGGGAGGCATCGACAATTTCCTGCGCCCAGCCATCCTGGCCGGCCGGGCGCAAATGAACGGCCTGCTGATGTTCATCAGCCTGCTCGGCGGGGTCAGCGTGTTTGGTTTGCTTGGCCTCGTCCTGGGCCCGCTCGTCATTGCCATCGTGAGCGCACTGTTCGACGCGTATGCCGGGCCCTCCGACGTCATCGCCACGACTGGGGTCGATCAGGACACCGCGCAGCGGCCACTCAATCAGCGCTGAGCGGACATAGGGGCGATGGTCGTGCATCAGCCTGCTACTCAACCTGGCCGGCTGGCGCGCGTCGATCAGGACCAGCGCGAGAATCGCGTCGCGGTACTCACCGACGGCCGCCGGCTGCCAGTCAGCCGCGCGGGCTACACACGGCTCAACTCGCTGCTCTAACGAATTGTCTCCACGGGCGACCCCTGCACCCATCAACGCGCGTCGTGGAAGATGATCCCGACTGTGTGGCGCATACCGGAGCGGATGCGGCTGACACCGTGGCGAAGATTCACGCGGTAGTGGCCCTTCGCGCCCCGGACTGGCCGGTGATGGACGGCGAAGGCCACCGCATCACCCTGCTGCAGCGGTACGACCTCGGCGCGGCTTTGCATGCGCGGGCGCTGTTCGGTCAGCACGAACTCGCCACCGGTGAAGTCGGTGCCGGGCTCGGAGAGCAGAATCGCGACCTGAATCGGGAACGCGAGATCGCCGTAGAGATCCTGATGGAGGCAGTTGAAGTCCCCCGGGACGTACTGCAGTAGGAGCGGCGTTGGACGCGTCTGACCAGCGGCGTGGCATCGTTCGAGGAACGACGCGTGGTCATCGGGATAACGCTCGTCAATCCCCATCCGGCCGTTCCATGCGTTGGCCACGGCTGACAGATGGGGATAGAGCGCCGTGCGAAGGTCGCCTAGAAGTTCGGGCAGCGGGTATTTGAAATAACGATACTCGCCTTTACCGAACCCGTGCCGCGCCATCACGACGTGGCTTCGGAAGTGGCTCTCGTCGGCATATAAGGCCGCGATGCTGCGGCACTCCTCGGACGACAGGAGCGTCGGCAGAACGGCGCAGCCGTAGGTGTCGAGCTCGCCTCCAAGCGCCTGCCAGTCATACGCGGCCACTCGCGCCGGCCCTGAGCGAGGTCGAAGGGCCGCCGCGGTCGTCTCCACCGAGGTCATCGGCATTGTGACGCCTCCCGCTCGAGGAGGACACGCTTGCGTTCGACACCCCACGCATATCCCGAGAGCGAACCGTCAGTGCGGACCACGCGATGACAGGGAATGGCGACGGCGAGATTGTTCGCCGCACATGCGCCCGCGACCGCGCGCACCGCTTTCGGCGACCCGATGCGCCGAGCGACTTCTGCGTAGGTCACCTTCTTGCCGACGGGAATTGCCTGGAGCGCCTGCCACACACGACGCTGGAAGGCCGTGCCGCGGACGTCGACAGGAAGATTCAGGCCACTCCCCGGTGTGTCAACGAAGCCGATAACCCGCGCGACCAATTTCTCATAATCGCGGTCTGCGCCGATGAGACGCGCGTCCGGAAAGCGATCCTGGAGATTGCGGACGAGCGCGTCCGGATCGTCTCCCAGCAGAATCGAGGCAACACCCTTCGCGCTCGAGGCGACGAGGATGGCGCCCAGCGACGTCTGTCCGATAGCGAATCTGATCTCTTCGTTGGCGCCTGGCGTGGCAGTCATCATCGCGTTCCTCCTTTGTGGAACTGCATCGATGTTGCCGCTATTGCTGGCCGAGCGCACTCCGATCCTTGCTGTCGAATTCGCGTTTCGACAAGAATCCCAAGAGGAGCGACGGAGTGACACACGACCTGACCTATACGCTGCGTCTCCTTCGCCGCGCACCTGGCTTTGCCGTCGCGGCCGTTGCCACGCTCGCGCTTGGCATCGGCGCCAGCACCGCGATGTTCACCATCATCGATTCGGTCCTGCTCCGCCCGCTGCGCTTCCCAGAGCCGGACCGGATCGTCATGCTGCGCCTGACGTCCGGTGCACGTATCTCCGCGGGCTATCTCGACCAGTGGCGTCGCCAGAGCCGCACGTTCGCCGACATGGCAGGCTGGCATGACGGTCGCGCGACACTGACGGGCCGCGGCGAACCGGTCCAGATTCTCACGGACCACGCGACCACGAATTTTTTTGCCGTGCTCGGCACGCCACCGCTCGTCGGGCGCACGTTCACGACCGCCGGCGATCTGAACCGGGTCGAGCCTGAAGTGGTGCTCAGTTATGGTCTATGGCAACGCCGGTTCGGAGGCGATCCGACGATCGTCGGTCAATCGATTGTGCTCGACGGTGCGCCGCAGACCATCGTCGGTGTCATGCCGCAGAATTTTGCGATCCGTACCCTTGAACTCGCCGAATCGCGAGCGGAGTTGTGGCAACCCCTTCGCCTGAACTCAGAGAATCTCATCGGAATGGGCGGCAACCTCCACGTCGTCGGCCGCCTTACTCCTCGGGCCACGCTCGAGCAATCACAGGCCGACGTGTCGGCCATCGCCAGGCGCATCGAAGAACAGTTCCCCTCCTACAGCCGCGATTGGCGCGTCCAGACGCTTCCGCTGCTGGAAGCCACGGTCGGCGATGTGCGTCCTTTGCTGCTCGTGCTCTTCGGAGCCGTCGCACTCCTGCTCTTCGTCGCGTGCGGAAACGTCGCCAATCTGGCGATCAGCCGCAGTGTGGCCAGACAGACGGAGTTCACGGTTCGCAGGGCGCTTGGCGCGACCAACGTTCGCCTGATTGGTCAGCTGTTCATCGAGAGCGCCGTGCTTGCCAGTCTTGGCGGCATCGCCGGGATGTTGCTGGCCTGGTGGGGCACGGGCGCAGTTCAGGCGGCGATTTCTCCTGGCATGAATCTGCCGCGGGCAGCGGAGATCGCCGTCGACGGACGGGCGCTTGGCTTCGCGTGTGTCGTCACGGTTCTCACCGCGGCATCGATGTGGCTCGTCTCGTTGTCCCGTTCGGTGTTAGGCAGCGTGTCTCCGGCACGCGTGATGCGCGGTGCAGTGGGTCAGCATCATCAGCGCGTCACCAGCGCGGTCATCGTTGCCGAAGTGGCGTTCGCCCTCATGCTGCTCGCCGGCACAGGCCTGCTCATTCGCACCGTTCAGGCATTGACGAAGGTCACGCCCGGCTTCGACGTCGATCGTGTCCTCACCATGAAAACCACACTCTCCCAAGGCGCGTACGCGAGCGACGATCGAATCCGCGAGTTTGGCACGGGCCTCCTTCGCGTGCTCGACAGCGAACCGCACGTCTCGCAGGCCGGCTTCGCCAACTATCTGCCGATGAGTCGCGGCGGTGCGGCGAATCGCTTCGAAATAGAAGGGCGCGCCGAAACGCGTGTCGAGGATCAGAAGT
>Ga0207659_10000740_pt1 | contig 19328 bp, 15 predicted proteins | sample KBSM43metaG_FD_184330 | JGI IMG/M metagenome (GOLD analysis project Ga0207659, IMG submission 184330) | Miscanthus rhizosphere microbial communities from Kellogg Biological Station, Michigan, USA - KBS M4-3 metaG (SPAdes) (version 2) | ecosystem: Host-associated > Plants > Roots > Rhizosphere >...
GGCAGTATGAGTACGACTGTGAATGGCCCCGGTTCTTCATTGGCGTTGTCGGAGAAGGGCGCAGAGCAGAAAATACCCTACCCTGGGATCCCGACGACTGCTGACGGGGCGGGCATGGTCGTGTGGGTAGAGGTCCATACCACGCAGGGCGCGTGCGCCTATCCGATCACATCCTCGACCACGATGGGTGGCGGTTATCAGGCCGAAGTAGCCAATGGGAAACACAATCTGTGGGGGGAGGAACTGGCCTTCATTGAGCCCGAATCCGAACACAGCGCCGCGAGCACCTGCGAGGGTTTTGCCGTCTCCGGAGGGAGAGTGACGAACTTCACTTCCGGGCAGGGTCTGGTTCTGATGAAGGAAGTGCTTTTCACGATTTCAGGAAAGCGCCTTCCAGTCGTGTTCCACATCGGCGCTCGTGCCCTGACCTCGCATTCCCTGAACGTTCACACGGGTCACGATGACGTCTATGCGGTCTCTGACTGCGGCTGGGGCGTGCTCTACGCTCGCAACGCGCAGGAGGCCGGCGACCTGGCCTTGATTGCCCGCCGAACGGCCGAAGATTCCGAAACTCCATTCCTCAACGTACAGGACGGTTTTCTTACGACCCACACCATCGAGAACGTACGTCTTCCGGAGCCTGAGCTGATGAAGCTCTTTTTGGGGCATCCGTCTGCCAAGCTTCGCAATCTGATGGATCCGCGCGTGCCGTTGATGTCGGGAGTGGTTCAGAACCAGGACAGCTACATGAAGGGCAAGATCGCCCAGCGGAAATACTACGACCGTGTGCTTCCGACGCTGAAGTCCGTCATGGACGAGTATGGCCGCCTGACCGGCCGCAAATACGACGTCGTGATGCCTTATCGTCTGGAAGACGCTGAATACGCCATCGTGGGATCCGGATGCATGATGGAAACCGCAGAAGCTGCCGTGGACTATATCCGGGAGCATATGGGAGTGAAGGTCGGCCTTCTGCATATCACGTCCTTCCGTCCGTTTCCCTCCATCGAAATCGTCGAGGCCCTGCGCCATGTGAAAGGGATCGCGGTACTCGAACGACTCGATATCCCCATGATGCAGTCGAACCCTCAATTGGCGGAGATCAAGGCAGCATTTGCGGATGCCGCGTCCGGGACGCCGGGTTATCCGGAGATTTCAAGAGTGCCGCGTTTCTTTGGCGGATCTGCCGGATTGGGGAGTCGTGATATTCGCGCGGGAGATTTCATCGCCGTCGTCGACAACATGCTGAGTAAGAGTCCCAGGACGTACTTCACTCTGGGGATTAAGCATGAACTGGCGCTTCCCATAACCAACGATCCTGACGTTCGTGGAGAGGGATCCTTCTCGATGCGTGGTCACTCGGTTGGCGGTTATGGTTCGGTAACAACGAACAAGGTCATTGCGACGATCGCAGGCGAAGTTTTTGGTATGGACGTGCAGGCTTATCCCAAGTATGGATCAGAGAAGAAGGGCCTTCCGACGACTTATTACCTGACCATCGCCAAGGAACACATCCGGGTGCACTCAGAACTGGAGCATGTGGAATTCATTCCGCTTAACGACATCAATGCCTTCAACCTCGAGAATCCGCTCGCGGGCCTGTCAAAAAACGGCATGGTGTTCGTACAGAGCCAGAAGACGGATCCGGCCGAGATCTGGTCGGCGATTCCGGCATGGGCAAGACGGGAACTCATCGGCAAGAACGCGAAGGTGTTCGCGCTGGATACGGTGGCAATCGCACGCGAAGTTTCCTCGTTGGCGGACCTGCAGCAGCGCATGCAGGGTATCGTTTTGCTCGGAGTGTTCCTTAAGGTCACGCCATTCCAGGCGGTGCACGCCATCAGCGAAGAGGTCCTGTTCAAAGGTATTGAGAAGTCGCTGCGAAAGTATTTCGGCAAACGTGGCGAGCAAGTCGTCCAGGACAACCTCAAGGCTGTCTCGCGCGGCTTCAGAGAAGTAATTGAGATTCCGCGCGAGGCAATGACCTTGCCTGCCAGCGCGAAAACGAATTGACGGAGGGCGGAACAAAAGTGGAACCATTGGAGTTAACTGTCGACCAGATTAAAGAAGACATTCGATTGAATGTCGTCGACTTTGAGGATTTCAATTCCCGCGTCGTTGGCGCTTACAACGACGGCAGCGCGGAAAAGGGCCTTGTTGCCGATGACCAGGTGGCGCGAAGCGTTATTCCCGGTGGTACCGGCGCCCTTCGTGACTTCAGCTACATCGCTCCCGACATCCCCGCATTCATTGCCGAGAATTGCGTCGGCTGCATGGAATGCGTGACCGAATGCCCGGACACTGCCATTCTCGGAAAGGTTATTGAACCAGGCGTCCTCGAACAGAACCTGAACCAGATCAGCGATCCCACCGAGCGCGAGACCATGGCGGCGCAGTGGGCCACCACCAACAAGTACTTCAACGTTCTCGAGAAGAAGGGTGTTGGCGGCGGAAAGTTCGGAATCTTCATCGACCCGAGCAAGTGCAAGGGATGCGCCGAATGCGTGGATGCATGCGGCGATCACGACGCGCTCAAGATGATCCGGAAGGACGATCAGAACCTCGACTGGTACAAGCGCGCGTGGACTCACTACACGTCGGTGCCGGAGACGCCAGGGAAGTACATCAACGAAAAAGCACTGGCCGATATGATGCTCGCCGAGCGGGCTTTACTGTACGTCGGCGGGGCTGGTTCGTGCATGGGTTGCGGTGAAGCCACCGCCCTGCGCATGATGCTCGCGGCTACCGGGTTCGTCTACGGCAAGGAAAACATCGGTATGGTTGCGGCAACCGGCTGCAACACCGTGTACACCTCAACCTATCCCTACAATCCTTACATCATCCCCTGGACCAACTCGCTGTTTGAAAACGCTCCGGCGGACGCCATGGGCGTTCGAGCGCGCTGGGACCAGCTGGGGTGGAAGAACAAAAGACTTTGGATTGTCGGTGGCGATGGAGCGATGCTGGACATCGGCTTCCAGTCGCTGTCGCGAATGTTCGCCTCCGGAGTGGATATCAAGGTTCTGGTGCTTGATACCCAGGTCTACTCGAATACGGGCGGACAGACCTCAACCGGTTCGTTCAAGGGCCAGGACGCAAAGATGAGCTTCCACGGCAAGGTTATCGACGGCAAGAAGGAAAACCGCAAGGAGATCGCCAACATCGCGTTGATGCACAAGGATGTGTATGTCGCGCAGACGACCTGCGCGCACATTAATCACTTCTACAAGGCGATTATGGAAGCCAACGAGTACCCGGGTCCCGCGATCGTAAATGTGTTCACGACCTGCCAGCCTGAGCACGGGGTCGCCGACAACATGGCCGAACATCAGGCAAAACTTGCCGCGGATTCCCGCTCATTCCCGCTGTTTATCTATGATCCGCGGAAAGGTAAGCGGATTAAGGAACGCATGAGCCTGGCAGGCAATCCCAATATGAAGGAAGACTGGTACGTGAATCCGAAGACCGGCGAACCCGTTGACTTCGTCAGCTTTGCCCGAACTGAAGGCCGGTTCGCGAAGCACTTCGACAAGCAGGGCAACCCATCGGCGACGCTGCTTGCAGCCAAGCAGGATCGCCTGGAGAACTGGAATCTGCTTCAGGAACTCGCTGGGATCAAGTAAATCCCACAGGTTCCCTGTGACGTTATGAAGGCCCGTGTTGTTCAGACACGGGCCTTCTGCTTTTTGTCTTTAGCCTCGCTTACTGCCTGATCGCGTAGAGCCGATAGTACTGCAGCTTCCCAAATTGTTCCGTGAACTCCTGGATCCCGTGCCAGGTGTTGATCCAGGTCTCAGGTGTCATCTGGCTCTTGGTAGGCACGCAGCCGACCCGAATGCCGGATGGTGTGAAGACGGTCTTGTAGATAAGTTCCGACCTTCGGCTGCGGAATCCTGGAGCTACAACGATGATCGATCCAATTTTTTCCTGTACCAGGAAATCTCGGATCTGTTTCGCTGCGTTCAGGCTGATAGGTTCGTCATGATTCGGTACTGCAACAGGCTCGATATTTGGAAGGTGTGCCACACGTGCCATCGCTCTCGCGGTATCGAGTTGGTAGGAGTTGGGCAGGTCTTCTTTCCGTACGCCGATCATGGGCACGAGGAACCTTGACGCCACTCCGGCGCGGCGAAGGGTTTCAGCTTGCTCGAATACGAGGTAGTCCGGATCGAAGTTTTCAAGAAGGAGAGCATCGCTGGGATTACTCGTCTGGTCACAAATCAGGCTTTGAGCGAGCGGTGCGTCCCAGATTTCGGCGGTGGTTGTCAGTGTGATGAAGATCAAAGCCAGAACAGCGAGTTTAAACTTCCAGGTCGTCTTCCAGACTTCCTTCCGATAAAAGAAATGCTGCCGCCAGTCCTTCCGATGTTTGGTGATTGCGATCATTCGTCGCTAGATGCCTCGTTAGAGAATATACAGGCGGTGGGAATTGGAGAGGTGCGAATCGCTCTGGTTGATCAAATAAAAAAGGGCCCGCTCTGCGGGCCCTTCCTGAGTACGAGAACGGGTTATTTCCGGAACCGACGAGCAGTCGCGACACCAACCAAAGCCAGTCCCAACGTCACCAGGGATGCTGGTTCTGGAACTGTGGGCGGATTTCCGGTTCCAACTGGTCCGGTGTTTCCTGTAGTTGCTGACAGGATATCGACCGCGAAGAACACCGACGGAGCGCCACCGCTGGACAGTTCGTTGAAGCTGCCGGTTGTGACACCGGTGCCAAGAATGTCAAACGTAAGCAGGCTGCCGAATGCATTGCCACCGCCGTTTGCACCGTTGCAGCAATTCAGCGAGTATTCGAAATCGCCGAAGCCATCAAAGTGGATGGTTCCAGGAAGGACGCTGTCAATAGACCAACCTGGCAGGCTGGCATTCGCGAAGGCGATAGTCGGGTTATTGGCAAGATTGAACGCAATGGTTGAACCGCTGCCATTGGCGCCAGTCAGCACAAACTTGTTGCCATCATTAAGATTAACCTCCACATGGACACCACCCGCGATATTGCTGGTTGTGATGGATCCAAATGGAATCGGTCCGCATCCTCCGGTGCAATGGTCGATCGTCAGCTGATACGTATCGGCCCACGCTGTAGCTGCCGTGAATACAAGGATGATCGGCAGGAGCATTAACAGTCTTCTAAACTTGATCATAGTTTTCCTTTTTTTTCTCAGCCTTTCAAGAGCCCCTCCTTGGGAAATCCCAAAGGCCAAATCGTGAGCCATCAATCGCAATCGCTCCTCCAAAGGACACGAAGAGACCGAGCCATGATTGCTCTATAGAATGAACAGCTTGTACCTGCTTACGGAGCTATTGACTCGAATTCCGACATCGAGAACCGTAAGTAATTCCGACAAATTCATACCGTTTGGGCTTCTACTGGAAACTATGTACTTCGATTCATGGCTCTTAGAATCAGGACGCTGACCCGGAGGAGTTGTGTAAGCACGCCCGACGGCGGTCCATCACCTTAGTGCATAGTCGTTTGGGGGGATGCCGACCGTCCGCCACCGACCTGAAGTCGCCCTGGCGGACGTGACTCAAGCTTAAAAGTGCCCAAGGCGCGTGCAATCGCTTCAAGGCGTGGCATACAATCCCCGATCATGAAAATCGCCGCCCTGATCGTTGGAATTTTCGTGCTGCTGTCCACGCTTCTGGTCGCTCCGGCCGAGGTTCCCGAAGATCGTGGGGCGATGGGTCTGTCGCAGGCGCTGAACCGTCTTGATGTTATTGCCAGCGTCCTCCATACGGGAGCTCATCCCGATGATGAGAACAGCGCTCTGCTGGCTTCGCTGTCGCGTGGCAAGGGAGCGCGAGTTGCCTATCTTTCCGCGACTCGAGGAGACGGCGGTCAAAACCTTCTCGGTACCGAGTTGTTCGAGGCTCTTGGCGTGATACGCACGGAAGAACTGCTCGCGGCGCGTCGTGCAGACCACGGCCTCCAGTTCTTTACTCCGGTGTACGAATTTGGCTTTTCCAAGAGCGCGGACGAAGCTTTTGAGAAATGGGGTAGAGAGGCCATGCTTGGTGACTTTGTCCGCGTGATCCGGCAATTTCGACCGGAGATTATTGTTTCGCGGTTTCGCGGGACTTCAGCCGATGGCCACGGTCATCACCAGGCTGCGGGAATCATCACGCAGGAGGCCTTCAAAGCCGCAGCGGATCCTGCGCGATTTCCGGAATTCGGAAAGCCCTGGCAGGCAAAGAAGCTTTATCTGAACGGCGGCGGAGGTGGTCAGGGGAACGCCCAGAACGCCAACGCCAGCGGAACGCCGGCGCCCGTTTCCATTACCGTGAGCACGGGAGACTTTGATCTGGCTCTTGGACGATCGTATGCCGAGATTGCGGCTGAAGGCCGGAGCCTTCATCGATCTCAGGGCCAGGGCACTGTCCAGAATCGCGGACCGAGCAATACCAGCCTCCAGCTGGTCCAGAAGAGTGTGGAAGTCGCCGATAACGCTGATCTTTTCGCGGGCGTTCTGTACAAGCTTCCGGACCTTGCGCAACTTGAACCGTCGCTGGGTTCAGACCTCACTCAATTGGAGCAGCGCATAACGGCCATCCATCAGAAGGCCAACCTGGCCCGGCCATCGGATCTCGTCCCGGACTTGATCGCGGGTCTGAAGCAGATCCAGCAGATTCGCTCGCGGGCGACAAACGACCAGTCAAAATTCCTTCTTCAACAGAAGGAAGGGGACTTCCAGGAAGCAATAAGACTGTCAGGTGGTCTGGTTCTCGATGTGCTCGCCGACGACGAAACTGTGACTCCCGGGCAGCAGTTTCGAGCCACTGTCAGCATCATCAACGGCGGACCTTACAACTACACGGGCGTTGCGGTGAACTTTGATCTTCCTCCAGGTTGGGAAGCGACACTCCAGCCCTCTCAAACTGAAGGACAGGGTGGCCGTGGAGGCCGCGGAGGCGGCGCGGCACAGGCGGGACAGGGCGGTGGAGCGCGAGGAGGTGGCCAGCGTGGTGGAGGCGCAGCGGCTGCACCCGTGCAACAACCCGGCGTCGTCTCGCCCGGCCAGAAATACGATCAGGTTTACGCCATCAAAGTTCCCGCGAACGCGACCTTTACCCAGCCCTATTGGTTGCGCGAACCCCGTAAGGGGGATCGCTTCGTCTGGCCCGCCGGATCTGCAGTCAACATGCCCTTTGATCCCGCATTGCTGATGACGCGTGCCAGCCTGAATTACGACGGGGCGTCGATTAGCCTGGAGAAGACTGCTGAATTTCGATCCAGCGATCGCATGTATGGCGAAGAACGTGCCGACATCAAAGTCGTGCCCGCACTGTCGGTGCGCATCACACCGGACGTCGCTGTTATTCCGCTCGGCGGAAAGCGGCAGAAGGAATTTACGGTCAATATTGAGAATCAGAGTACGACTGGCGTGGATGGCGATGTCAGGCTCGTCGTTCCTCAGGGATGGACCGTTTCACCTGCCACGCAGCCAGTGAAGTTTACGCGGCAGGGTGAGAAAGCATCCGCGCAGTTCATGGTAACCGCACCCGCTGTTGGCGGAGACTTCAAGGTTCGCGCGATCGCCCGCATTGGCAGTCAGGAATTTCAGACGGGATATACCGTGGTTGCATATCCGCATATTGAAGCCCATTACCTCTACGCGCCTGCCGAGTCTACGGTCGAGGTGTTCGATGTGAAAACCGCCATCAGCTCGCTGGGATATATCGAGGGCGTGGGCGATACGGTTCCTGATGCGCTGCGGCAGCTGGGAATCAATGTCGTGATGCTCACTCCGCAGGATCTGGCTACGGGCGATCTTTCCAAATTTCCGACGATCGTCCTGGGAGTTCGGGCATATTCGGCTCGCGACGACGTACGCAGCTATAACAAGCGGCTCCTCGACTACGTTTCGAACGGCGGTAATCTTGTCGTCCAGTACAACCGAAGCGAAGACGTGGGGAATCTCCAGTTTGGGCCCTATCCTTTCACGATCAACAACAATGATCGCGTCACGAAAGAAGAGGCTCCCGTGAAGGTGCTCCAGCCGTCCCATCCCGTCTTCAACGTGCCGAACAAGATTACACCGGGCGACTTCGATGGATGGGTCCAGGAGAGAGGAACCTATTTCATGAGGACCTGGGATCCTCGCTACACTCCGCTTCTGGAAAGCGGCGATCCCGGCGAAATGCCTCTTGAGGGCGGTTTGGTCACGGTGAAGTATGGGAAGGGAACCTATACGTATACCGGCTACGTCTTTTTCCGCGAGCTCCCTGCAGGTATCAAAGGCGCCTATCGCCTCTTCGCCAACCTCGTCAGTCTCGAGTAAATCGGGGCCAGGCCACTCGGTTCCTATTTTCTCCAACACACGCGCGTGGCGCGCGGTTAGAATGGCGTACCCTTTGAAACCCTCCAGGATAAAGCTCCGTGCCAAGACCTCGTCGATATGTTGTTCCGGGCTATCCGCATCATGTCTATCAGCGCGGCGTGCGCAAAGAGCCACTGTTTCACGAAGATCGAGACTTTCTTGTTTATTCACGGGTGTTGAAAGAGGGCTGCGTCCGCCACACGGTAAACATTCGGACCTATACGTTCATGACAAACCATGTGCATTTGATAGCAGTTCCGGGAAGCGAAGATTCCTTTTCCAAAGCCCTCCATCATGCCCATACGAGTTACTCGAAATATTTCAATTCTAAGTACGGCTATAAAGGTCATGCGTGGGAAGGTCGGCCGCAAATGTGCGTAACAGACGAGCGCCACATGTGGAATGCCATTCGATACGTGGAGAGAAATCCAGTGCGCGCGGGCATGGTTGAGCGCGCTGAAGACTACTTGTGGTCCAGCGCGGCGGCACACTGCGGGCTGCGCGATGACATTCTGCTCGAAACAGAGTTTCCCCCCTCCGGTGTCGTCGAAAACTGGTCGGAATGGTTACGACTGGATCACACGGAAGACGATCGCCGGCAGATTCGTCGTCACACTTTCAGCGGCCGTCCCTGGGGTGATCCAGAGTTTCTTCAGCAACTTGAGGCTCTGACCGGTCGGCCACTGCGACCAAGAAAGCGTGGTCGCCCAAAGGTTCACCCTCAGGGGAATTCAACCCTCCCATTTCGGGTCCCCGATAAATAGGAACCAGGTGGTCTGGCACCGATTTCCGGCCCCCGATTTCTGGCCCCGACTTCCTTCTGGTGGTAGACTCACTTGCATGCTTGCCAGAGCAAAATACCTGCCGATTGTGATTTTAGGCATGGCTGTTTCTGCGCATGCTCAACTCAGCCAGGACACACGATTCGCAATAATCGGTTCGCTGCAGGCAACCGAGGGTGCCGCGCGAATCCCCATGCCGCTGGGAAAAAACGGCGTTGAACTTTCCGCGAACGGGCTCATCAGTCGCGACAAACTCCAAAAGGAGCTTGCGGAGAACAGCCAGGCAATCCTTCCCGGTAAGATCGTGACGATCACGGCAATTGAGTTCAACGACAAGTCCATCGAATTCGAAATCGATGGTGGCGGTGCAAAAAAGAAAAACATCCTGTCGAACATTCAGATCGGCGTCGGTGGCGCGAATACAACTCAAGACCAAAAGAAGGAAACTCCTGCTGCAAAGGGTTCCAAGGTAACTCTTCTTTTTCCCAACAAGCTTCCCAGGGAAATGACCGCGGCGGAGATCAAGGATCTCCTGAATCCTGTTCTTGATTTCAGCAAGCAGAGCCTCACGAAGACCGGCATCGAGGCACTCCCTCCGGAGTTCCAGGAAGCGGTAAAAGCGAAGGAAGCAAGAGTCGGCATGGACGGTAATACCGTTCTTCTCGCGCTCGGCCAGCCGAACAAGAGGATTAGTGAAAAGAATTCGGAAGGTGTAATGCAGGAAGACTGGGTCTACAACGGCCGCGGCCGCCGCACGACGTTCGTCACTTTTGAAAAGGATGTCGTTGTCAAGATCACGGAGTACTAGCCGCTGGATTGCTTTGCTGGTGTGGATTCTCGCGATCTTCCTTTTCTCGACAGATTCTTTCTCCAGCAACGAGACATCGCGATTCATTGTTCCCGCGCTCAAATTCCTTTTCCCGTCTCTGTCTCCGGAACAACTGCAGATCGCGCATGTGATCTGCCGGAAGGCGGGTCATGTCCTCGAGTATTTTGTTCTGGGTGCTTTGGCCTGGAGAGCTGCCTCTGCAACACCCTCTGCGTGGATCAGGCCGGAGTTCCTGACCGTCGCGCTCGTTATTGCTGTCGCTTTGACCGACGAGTTCCATCAGTCCTTCGTTCCGTCGCGGACAAGCGCACTCGGCGACGTCGGCTACGACTTCTTCGGTGGCCTGGTGGGATTGCTGCTGATGCTAAGACTGCGAAATGAACCCGGGACTTTACATTCACATTCCGTTCTGTGAGCAGCGCTGCTACTACTGCGCATTCACTGTTGCCGTAGCCCCCGAGCAGACGTTTGCGCCGTATGTGGATCGGCTTGTTCGTGAGATTGGACTCTCCGGATTTGATAGCGATCCCGGCACTGTCTATTTCGGAGGGGGAACACCTTCGCTCGTGAATGCGGATCTGATCGGTCGGATTCTGAAGACGCTGCGCAGCGTGCCGGAAGAAGTCAGTATCGAGGTGAACCCGGGGACGCTCTCCGAAACTAAGGTTGAAAAGTATCGCGATCTCGGTATTTCGCGAATCAGCCTCGGCGCCCAGTCGCTCGAAGATGACGATCTCGAACGAGCGGGCCGCCTGCATAAGGCAGAAGCGGTGCTCTCCGATTTCGAGTTGCTGCGGCGACAGGGATTCACAAACGTCAACCTGGATCTTATTGCGGGCCTTCCCGGGCAGCAGTTACACACCTGGACGCGCAATCTCGATCGAGTTCTCGAACTCCGTCCCGAACACATCTCGATTTACATGCTGGACCAGGAGGAGCGCAGCGCCTGGGCGAAGCTCCCTGCAGGTGTACCGGACGATAGCGACTTCGCAGCCTTCTATTCTCTTGCGGAATCGAAGCTCGACGCGCACGGCTACAGTCATTACGAGATCTCGAACTGGGCTCTGCCAGGCCGGGAATGTGTTCACAACCTCGGTTACTGGTCGGGGAGTCCTTACCGGGGGGTTGGCGTCGGCGCGCATTCCTTTGACGGCTCGCGTCGTTTCTGGAACACGCCCTCTCTTGCAGACTACGCAGTAAGTCTCGATTCCGGCCGTCTTCCCATCGCCGGCGAAGAGATCCTGTCTGCCGACATCCAGCTTGAGGAAGCGTTCATGCTTGGTTTGCGGCAGACTGCGGGCATTGATGTCCAGAGTATTGCCAGACGTTTTGGTCTGACTTACGCGCCGGAGTGGTTTGTGCGCGCACGTCAACTGGAGGAGGCGGACCTGATCCGCTTTGATGGCGGCACCCTGCAATTGACTGCGAAAGGCCGGCTGGCCGCGAATTCGGTGATTGAGGAATTGTTGTGGCCAACACCGACGTCAACGTCGCCGCACTGCCCGTAGACGCACCGGGTGTCCGCGTGTTAACCCATGTTCATGCAGGTCGCGACATCGTGTCGCACGATGCCCGGAGAATTTGTGGAGGTTAGGAAGTCACGATGAGTCAGCGTGGAAAAACGCGAGTGGGAGTCATCTTTGGAGGTCGTTCCGGTGAACACGAGGTTTCCTTGCGTTCAGCGGAGTCCATCATGCGATCGCTGGATCCGGCAAAGTACGAGGTCGTGCCCATCGCCATCACGCACGAAGGTCGCTGGCTCGGTTCCCGAAATGCCATGGCGATGCTTTCCGCAGGGGAGGCTATTCAGGCAGCGCTGACGAGCGGAGAGCCGATGGCCGTCCTGCCAGAGCCTCGAGAAAACGGACCTGTCGATGTCTTTTTCCCGATCGTCCACGGGACGTACGGAGAAGACGGCACGATTCAGGGATTGCTCGAACTTGCCGGCATCCCTTACGTTGGCGCCGGCGTTCTCGGTTCGGCAGTGGGCATGGATAAGGATGTGATGAAACGTCTCCTCCGGGAAGCAGGTTTGCCCATCGGGGATTTCTGGGTAACGCGAGCGAAGGACATCGATGCTTTCACACGGGAATTCAGCGCAGAGTTGCCGTATCCCGTCTTCGTAAAGCCGGCGAACCTCGGGTCCTCCGTCGGCATCACCAAGGCACGCAACGCGTCGGAGTTGCCAAAGTCTCTCGCAGTGGCTGCGGAATTCGATCGGAAGATCGTCGTTGAGAAGGGCATTGATGCGCGCGAAATCGAGCTGAGCGTTCTGGGAAATGACGATCCGAAGGCTTCGGTTCCCGGTGAGATCGTTCCTTCACGCGAGTTCTATGACTATCAGGCGAAGTACGTCAGTGACGATTCTCGTCTTATCATTCCAGCGTCTCTGAACGAAGCGCAGGTGCGAAACGCGCAGGCATTGGCCGTGCAGGCGTTTCAAGCACTCGAGTGTTCAGGTCTCGCTCGTGTCGATCTTTTCCTGGAGAAGCCGACAGGGAAGTTCTTCGTAAACGAAATCAATACACTGCCGGGCTTCACGTCGATCAGCATGTACCCGAAATTATGGGAGGCCTCCGGGCTGTCCTATGCGGACCTGCTCGATCGCTTGATTGCGCTTGCGATCGAGCGCCACGCCGAAAAGAAGAAGCTGCGAACGAAAGTCTAGCGGGCCTGCAGGCGGTTTAAAGATCTCGCCACTCCGCACGGCCATTCTCGAGCACGAGGGCGCGTCCCGCTGCCTCTCGCGCGAATTGTTCGTGGTGAGTGACGACGATCTGAGTCATCTTCTCGTTTGCGAGTGCCCTCATCACCTGGAACACTTCATCCACAAGACGAGGGTCAAGCTGCGACGTCGGCTCGTCGTAGAGCATCACTTCCGGCTGCATTGCCAGGCTGCGCGCGATGGCGACGCGTTGCTGCTGTCCTCCGGAAAGCGTCGAGGGATAACGATCTGTTTTATCGCCAAGGCCTACACGGTCGAGAATAGCTCGCCCAAGATCGATCGCGTGGGATTGTTCCACGCGCTTAACCAGAATGGGAGCCAGCGTCACGTTTTCGAGAACGGTCAGGTGAGGAAACAGGTTGAAGCTTTGAAAGACCATGCCGGTTTTGAGACGCAGCCTGTGCAGCGCGGTCTTCTTTTCTTCTGAGAGCACGGCCACTTCTCCCGCATTCCACGCAACCGAAGCGTCGCCAATCGTAATGCGTCCGCTGTCGAACATTTCGAGGAAGTTGATGCAGCGCAGCAGCGTGGACTTGCCGCAACCTGAGGGACCCATCACCGCGCTGAGTTCGCCGCGAGGGAACTCGATACTGAGCTCACTGAAAATGGAGTGTCCGGCAAATGCCTTTGTCAGGCCTTCGATCTTAACCAACGTGGACTCGCACCCGCCGTTCGCATGAACACCCTCTGCGGGATTTCCTTCGCGTTGAAACCAATCGCGTAGGGGCAGAAGATGCTTGCGCGGCGCGTCTTGGAGTGATGATCGAGATAGTACGCCCCGACCCGGAAGTGGTATTTGTCGACGGTTCCCGAAAGAGTTCCGTCACCGTTGTATTGCCAGGGGCTGTTGCGTCGCTTGTCATTAACGACGAGGATCACGGAAATGATCTCCGGCGACATGTCCGTGATGTCCTGCTGACTCAAGTGGCCGACTCCCTTCAGATCACCCCAACCCGTATGAGAATGAAAGTCGCCCACCAGCGAGAGGTGCGGAATGCTCTCGAGAAAATTTTGAATGCGCTTTGAGGCGCGGCGGTTTTTCTCGACGCTTCCGTGCGTTCGGCGGGCGGTCTGGTAAGACAGCGCATGCTCGATGATGTAGATGTTGCTGCTGTCCCGATATCCCAGAAGAATTCCAAAACATTCCTTCTTGTAGACCTCGATAGCAGACACCAAAAGGGCCCAGAAAGCGTTGGCCGAAATATAGACATCCATGGTGATAGGAAGCCCCTGTCCGAAACGGGTTAGAGGCCCCGATTGTAGCTGTTTTGGCGCAAAAAAAGGGCCGCTTTTTCAAGCGGCCCCCTATCTCGGTCTTCGCGCCTAAATTGTGTAAAACCTATTACTTCTTCTTTTTCTTTGCTGCTTTTTTCTTTGGAGCTTTCTTCACCTTTTCCTCCTTTGAGTTGAGGTTGACGCCTCCCATATATTGAGGTCGGTCATACCAATGACCGCTAGTATTGTGTCGATCCGTGAAGGTGTCAACTTAAATTTTTGAATCTTAAGGGTTTTCACGGAGTCTGGTAGTAACCTCTCTTGTACCGGATGTCGAATCCGGAGCGTGCCACCTGGACCTTGATTTCCCGGAATACCGGCTTCACCTCCGGACGTTTGTTTGTGGAGACGTACCCCAGGACGTATTGGTTCCTGGCGTCCTCCGTGCTAAGCAGGTAGCACGCTTCGAGGCTGCCCTGAGACTCCGAAAAGCAGGTGTCGCCACCGGTTGCCTTGGCATACGAACCGAGCGAAGAACGAACCCGCTGAAAAACCGAAGTATCGACGCCAAAACCAAAGAACTGGACCTCGTGCATCAGCAGACGATCGAGTGCCGCATCGTAGGAATACTTGCTGTTTTGATTGCGTCCGTCAGACGCCACAAAAACAACTTTGCGCCGATCGCTGCCCCGAGCGGCCAGGTCTTCGGCCGCCTGAAAAACGGCATCGTGCAGGACCTTTGTCGGTGGAGCGCTGGTGCGGCCTGCGGATGCAACTCCGGGGATCACAGGCACACCGTTGATCACGGGGCCTGTATTTGAGAACGGCCCGCCTGCCATCGAGGATGAAGATGCCGTCGCCGTCAGAAGGTTCACGAATGTCCGCTCGATCTGAATGCGATCGCTGCTGAAGTCCATGACTTTTTCGACGTACTTGTCGAAACGGTAGACGGCTATTTCGTCATCCTCAGCGAACGCTCCCATCAACGCCGGGAAAGAATTCTTCACGCGTTCCAGAGAAGCTTCTGAGATACCGGTATCCAGAACGATTGCTGCAGAAATGGGGACGGGTTCCACCGAGAAACTGGTGATCGTCTGCTTCTTGCCCTCTTCGCTGATCGTGAAGTCGGCCTGTGTCAGGCCGGTGGCGGGTCTTCCGTTTTTACCCTTTGCCGCGACCGGAACCAGCACCTGTTCAACGCGGCTTCGGATTTGCGTTTCCTGCGCGGGGACTCGAGCAGAGGTCAGAAGTATGAGAAGCGCGAGTATGCTAGCGGCTGCCCGGTTCGCGGGGCGCATAGTATCCTCTCCTCGTACGAATCTTGACGGTGGAATCCGCGGGAATGATTTTGATTCGCCGGAATGCTCCGTCGCGCGTGGTGTTCGTAGAGTGGTACGCGAGGGTGTATTGCGTCCTCAACTCCAGCGCAATCTGGTTAAAGACCTGCTCGAAATCCCCTTCCTCGCGGATTCGGAAGAAGGCGCCTCCGGTATCTTCCGCCATTCTGCGCATTGCTCCGGAATTGCCCCCGTTTGATATCGCATAAATCACCGTGTTGCTGTTGTGGACCGCAATCATCGCCTGGCTCGCATTGTATTGGCTCGTCGTATCCTCACCGTCGGAAATCAGAACAATGGCTTTTCTGCCTATTTCCCTGGACAGTTTTTCCGTGGCGGCCAGATAGACGGCATCGTAAATGGACGTGCCTGGTGAGATTTTCAGCTTCTGGATTGCGGCGGTGAGGGCGTCCACATCCTCCGTAAAATTTTGCGCAAGCACAACGTCACGGTCGATCGACATGACCAGCGCAAGATCGCGTCGTCCCAGAACCGATTTCAGAAATGCAGATGCCGTGGCCTTCTCCTTCTCGAAGAACGGGACGACGCTGAGGCTGACGTCCATCAGAAGTGCAAGCGTCAGCGGCAGCTCGCGCTCTCGCGAGAACGCGGTGATGGTTTGCGCCTTGCCGTCCTCTTCCACAACGAAGTCCTGTTGTGTGAGTCCGGGGAGCAGTCGGCCTTTGGAGTCTGTTGCCGAAAAATTTACGCTGACGAGGTCCACACCGACCTGAATCCTGAAGGGGGTATCCTGGCTGGCCTGGCCGGCCTGACTTCCCCAGAGAACGCTTGAAAGCGCCAGCAGGAAGGCAATGATGGCGGCAAGTCGTCTCATTTGGGACACATGGTATCATGCGCGATGCTCAAGTTAACGAACACCCTTACAGGAGCATCCGAGCCTTTCACACCCTCCGATGGCAACACGGTACGGATGTATACGTGCGGTCCAACGGTGCATGATTTTGCCCATATCGGGAACTTCCGAACCTATGTTTTTGAAGATGTCTTGCGCCGGCACCTGAAGAGCAAATGGAAAATCCGGCACGTGATGAACATCACGGACATCGACGATAAGATCATCCGCAAGTCGGCCGAGAAGGGTATCGATATCCGGGAATACACGGCGCCTTTTACGGCAGCTTTCTTTGAGGATAGCGCGCGCCTTAGGATCGAGAAGCCCGACGTCATCACTGCCGCGACCGACTACATTCCCGAGATGGTCGATCTTGTAGAGCGTCTCCTGGCGAGTGGCCATGCCTATCACGAGGGCAATTCGATTTACTTCCGCATTTCGAGTTTCCCTGCTTACGGGCGGTTGTCACGACTCGACCGCAGGGAGCTGAAGGTTGGCGCGCGTATCGACTCCGATGAATACGAAAAGGAGCAGCCGAACGATTTCGTCCTCTGGAAGGGGCCCAAGGACGATATGGAGAAGCGATGGGAAACGCCTTTCGGCACCGGTCGCCCCGGATGGCATTTGGAGTGCTCGGCGATGGCGATGAAACAACTGGGCGAAACGCTCGACATTCATTGCGGCGGAGTAGATAACATCTTCCCTCATCACGAAAACGAGATTGCACAAAGCGAAGCGGTGACGTCGAAGCCTTTCGCGCGATTCTGGCTTCACGGGGAACATCTTCTGATCGAGAACGAGAAGATGGCGAAGTCCAAGGGCAATTTCTACACACTCAGGGATCTTCTTGAAAAGGGCTACAGCGCCCAGGCCATTCGATACCTGTTGCTGTCGGTGCAGTATCGGAAGCAGCTGAACTTCACGATACACGGACTCGAGCAGGCGCAGAGGTCACTCGATCGGATCAAGGAATTCATTTTCCGTCTGAAGACGGCCAAACTGGCGCCTGGTTCCACCTCGGAGATAGCGCAGGCGGTGGCGGACGCGCGTAACCAATTCGAGGCCGGGCTCGACGATGACTTGAACACTCCGGAAGCGCTCGGTGCTGTTTTCCAGCTCATCCGGGCCTGCAATATTGCTCTGGATAAGGATCAGTTGCGAGAGAATGACCGCCCGGCCATTGTTGCGTTCTTTGCGGCCGTCGATACGCGCCTGGCCATCGTTCCTGTTGCCGAAGAGGCCGCCGCCAATGATGACGAGATCGAATCGCTGATCACTCAACGCAACGATGCTCGCCGCAATCGAAACTTTGCAGAATCCGATCGCATCCGCGTGGAGTTGCTCAATCGAGGCATCCTGATTGAAGACACCCGTGAGGGCACCAAATGGCGCCGCAAGTAAAGCTCCCGCAGATCGTCACGCCCCTGCCGGGGCCCCGTGCCGCGGCGGTTGTGGCAGAAGATCAACGCTATGTTTCGCCTTCATATACGCGGTCGTATCCGCTGGTTGCGGCAAGGGGCTCCGGCGCCATCGTAGAAGATGTTGACGGGAACTTCTTTCTCGATTTCAGCGCTGGAATTGCGGTCTGCTCGACCGGGCACTGTCATCCCGATGTCGTTCGCGCCATTCACGATCAATCGGCGCGGCTGATCCACATGTCCGGCACGGATTTTTACTATCGTCAGATGCCCGATCTCGCGCGGAAGCTCGAGACGCTCATGCCTGGCGGCGGCCAATGGAAATGTTTCTTTGGGAACTCGGGAACCGAAGCCATTGAGGCGGCGATCAAGCTCGCGCGCTACAAGACCGGACGTTTTCAGCTCATCGCATTTCAAAATTCCTTCCACGGACGCACCATGGGTGCGCTGTCGCTGACATCATCCAAGCCCACACAGAGGAAAGGATTCGGCCCTCTTGTTCCCGGCGTCACACATATTCCGTATCCGGACAGGTATCGCTGCCCTCTGAACGCTACACCGGAAACCGTGAGCGCCGCGGTGTTGAAGTATCTCGAGGAGACCGTCTTCAGAACGACAGTGAGTCCCGGCGAAGTTGCAGCCATTGTGGTGGAGGCGATTCAGGGCGAAGGCGGATACATCGTACCGCCGGCTGATTTTTTGCCCGGCCTGCAGCGCATTGCGCGCAAACACGGCATTCTCATTGTGGCCGATGAGGTGCAGTGTGGAATGGGACGGACAGGCAGGATGTTCGCCTTCGAGCACTTTCCGGACTTTCAACCCGATATCGTGGCGCTGGCAAAAGCTGTCGCATCGGGGTTGCCCCTCGGTGTGATGATTGCGAAATCGGACCTCATGACCTGGGAACCCGGAGCTCATGCTTCGACGTTTGGTGGAAATCCGGTGTGTCTTGCCGCCGCGCAGGAGACTGTGCGGCTTCTCGAAAGCGACTATGTTGCGAATGCTGTGAAGATCGGGGCGTTTCTCAAGCCGCGTCTCGAGAAACTGATGGATGTTCACGCCGTAGTCGGCGATGTTCGCGGGCTCGGGTTGATGCTCGGTTTGGATATCGTCAAGGATCGAGCGACACGAGCGAAGAATCCTGAGCTGCGCGATGCCATTGTTGTCGAATGCTTCAAGCGAGGGTTACTTGTGCTTGGAGCGGGTACTTCAACCATTCGATTGTCGCCCCCCTTACTGATCGACGAAGAGCAGGCAGAGTGTGCCGTGCGCCTGTTGTCCGAGAGCCTTTCCGCCGCAACGGCGTGAGCCATGTTTGTGCTCGACTGGTGGCGTCGCGTCCTCTTCTTTGGCCGCCGCTCCGAGATTGACGGCGCCGCCTATCTTCGATCCCTCGGCTATCGCGTGATCGGTTCGGGCTATCGTACACGCGCCGGAGAAATCGACCTTATCGCGTGGGAAGGCGACACTCTCGTTTTCGTTGAGGTTAAGGCCCTGCACTCCGCCGAACCTCCCGAAGGTGCGGTCGGCCATCGGAAGCAGCAGCGGGTGATGCGCGCGGCGAAGGCGTATATGGCCCAGTACCGGCTGCATGACGCCGCGTATCGGTTTGATGTCCTTGCTGTTACGGTGTTGAAGGGTACTAAACCCCAGTTTCGCCTCCTGCGCGATGCATTTGGTCCTCACCGGTATTGAAACTTGAAGCCCTGCGCGTTTCGCTTCTATAATGTGAGCTCTTCATCACTGCGGGACTAACTCAGTGGTAGAGTGCGACCTTGCCAAGGTCGAAGTCGCGGGTTCGAATCCCGTGTCCCGCTCTCAAGAGCCCAGGCGACTGTTGCCTGG
>Ga0207659_10000743_pt1 | contig 19294 bp, 17 predicted proteins | sample KBSM43metaG_FD_184330 | JGI IMG/M metagenome (GOLD analysis project Ga0207659, IMG submission 184330) | Miscanthus rhizosphere microbial communities from Kellogg Biological Station, Michigan, USA - KBS M4-3 metaG (SPAdes) (version 2) | ecosystem: Host-associated > Plants > Roots > Rhizosphere >...
GGCAGCGCGAAAGCGATGCTGGCTGTTCGACTCACACGGTCTGGTCGTCCGCGCGCGAAGTGCGCTGGCGTCGCATAAGCTGCCCTATGCGCATGACCACGCTGCCGTCGCCACGCTGAACGATGCCGTCCGCGCGTTGCGTCCAACGGCGCTTATCGGCGTGGCTGCAGTGGCGGGCGCATTCAGTGAGGAGGTCGTGCGCGCGATGGCATCGATCAATCCTCGCCCGATCGTGTTTGCGCTATCTAATCCGACGTCGAAGTCCGAGTGCACGGCGGAACAGGCGTATCGGTGGTCCGACGGCCGCGCGATATTCGCCTGCGGATCGCCGTTCGACCCCGTAACGATCGGCGGTCGAAGGTTCGTACCGCGTCAGGGCAACAACTCGTATATCTTTCCTGGCGTAGGCCTGGGCGCCATCGTGACGGGAGCCACACGGGTTACCGACGAAATGTTCATGGCGGCCGCGCGCGCGCTCGCCGCGCTGGTCACGCAGGAGGACCTCGATCAGGGCAGCCTTTACCCGCCGCTGAGCAGCATTCGTGACGTGTCGGCTCACATCGCAACGGCCGTCGCCGCGGTCGCGTACCGCCAGGGCGTCGCGCGCGCACCCGAGCCCGCGGATCTGCTGGCTTTCGTCAAGGCACGCATGTTCGAACCCCATTACGTCTCTTATGCGGGAGACTGATGCTTCAATGCTACCAATCGTCTCAATTGCTTGCACGAAAGGACGGGTTTCCATCATGACCGAAGGCGTTGTCGGAATGCTGCAGAGGCACCCATTCGTGGAAGAATTCCAGTCGCGCCACGTCGAGCAGCTTGCGTCACTCGCCACCCGAGTCCGGTTCGATCGGGACCAGGTGATCTTCCGCGAAGGTGATGATTGCTCGGATTTCTATCTGATCGTTTCGGGGCTCATTGCCCTGGAAATCGCGGCGCCGGGCCACACGTTCCGCGTGCAGACGCTGGCGTCCGGCCACGAGCTGGGCTGGTCGGCGCTGCTGATGGGACGCGGAAAACATTTCCAGGCGCGGGGACTCGAGCGTAGCGAAGCGCTTGCCTTCGACGGCGGCGACCTGCTCGCGGCCTGCAAGCGCGATCCGGAATTTGGTTTCGTATTCATGCATCGCCTGCTCGGCGTCGTCGCCGAGCGGCTGCAGGCCACGCGGCTGCAACTTCTGGACACGTACTCACCGGTGGCCAAGCGAGCTGGCGCGTAGGCGCGCTAAACGGGCGCCTTCAAACCCGCGCTTCTCCAGGTCGGCGTTTACGTAGCGTGCGTCAGGGGTAGACGATGACCGGAATGCTCGAATGCGCGAGCACCCTCTGAGTAACGCTGCCGAGAATAAGCGACGCGATGCCGCTGCGGCCATGCGACGACATGAAGATCGCGTCGCATTTGTGGCTTCGCGCCACGGCCAGAATCCCCTGGTACGGCGTGGCGGGCCTTGTGATGACCGTCTCGCAGATGACGCCAGCCGCGCGCGCCTTCCTCGCGATCTCGTCGAGGTAGCGCTGGGCCTGCTCCACGTAGCGTCGCTCAAGTGCCTTGACTGTAGCGGGCCGCGCGCCGGAGCCTTCGGCGTAGTAGATACGCTCGATCGGTTCGGTCGCGCAATACGCAACCACGGCGGCATCGATGGCCTTCGCGAATGCAACGCCGCCATTGACCGCCTTGCGGGCGACTGCTGAGCCATCGGTAGGAATCAGGATCTTCCTGAACATTGCGCTGGCTTTCGTTCGAAGAGGGCCATGGATCGATGGATCACATTCGTGCGATGAACCATCCCGGAAAAATCCCGAGCGGCACCACCAGCATCAGGCACAACAGCATCGCGGCCAGTACCAGCGGATGTGGGGAACCCCGGCGGGTGACGGGTGCCTCCGGGCTCATGAACAAATATTGGATCGCGCGCAGGTAGAAGTAGATTCCCATGTAGCTCGCGATCAGCCCGAGTACCGCATACAGCGTGAAGCCGGCGGCCATGACATTCTTGAAGATCAGGAACTTGGCAACGAATCCGGGGAATGGCGGTATTCCGGCAAGGGACAACATCGCGATCGCAATCATGACGGCCGCGAACGGGTTCCGCTGGTACAGGCCGCTCAGATTCTCGAGGCGGTCTCTGGCCGCGTCATCGCCTTGCGCTGGAAGCGACACAAACGCAAGCAGGTTCATTGTTCCGTACGCGACGGCATAGAAGGCCACTGCCTGGAATCGGCCGCCGGCGTCACCGAGAAACGCGTAGAACAGATACCCGGCATGGGCGATCGACGAGTAGGCGATCATGCGGCGAAAGCTGTGCTGACGCATCGCGGCGAGGTTGCCCCAGACGATTGAGAGCAGCGGCAGCAACGCCACCAGATTCACGACGGGGCCGGTGACGTTCGCTGCACCGAACAGACGCACCGCGCCGAACAGCACCCCGGCCTTGATGATCGACGCCATGTACGCGGTAACCGGGATCGCGGCCGCCTCGTAAGCGTCCGGCGCCCATGCATGGAAGGGTACGACCGCAGCCTTCAGGTAGAACGCGACGACGATCATGACGACCGCGACGCGAGCCATCGTGTCTGTCGATCGCAACGCATCTCCGAACGCCACGAGCGCAAGGGATCCGCTGCCGCCGTAGAGCAGCGAAACGCCCATCAGCAACGTCGCCGTCGCCGTGCCTCCCAATACCAGATACTTCAACGCCGCTTCCGCGCTCTCAGGGCGCCGGAATGCCAGCAGCACGAGCGCGTAAACCGGCAGCGACATCAGCTCGAGCCCCAGGAACAGCGTGATGAAGCTGTCGGCGGACAGCAGCAGGCAAATGCCATAAAGCGATGCGGCGAGCAGGATGTGGAACTGCCGCTGCTCGGTCTCGTCACGCGAAATGAGGACGACCGGCACGGCCAGCGCGAGGACGATCGCCTTTGCCAGCGATGTCGATCCATCGACCGAGTAATGGCCGGGGAACGCATCGAACGCGTAGCCATTCATCGCGAGCCAGGTCGCGACGAAGCACGCGGAGACCAGCACGATCAGCGAGACGGCAAGCGCACTGCGCTCGTCGGCTTCGGCAACCTCGAGGCCGATCAGAACGATGATGCCCGCGAGGAGTATGTTCTCCGGCGCCATCGCGAAGAGGATGTTGACCCAGCTCATCGCGGCACAATCGTCGGCTTCGACGCCGAGTCGGCAACGGGCGCACGCTGAGGCCCGGGGCTGCCGCGGACATCGGCCACGCGCGTCTCCGCCCGGCTTGTCAGGACCAGTTGCTGGAACTCGCGGGCGGCGAGCTCGGTCTTGCGCATCGGCTCGGCGGGAAAGATGCCGAGCGCGAACACGACGACGACAAGCGAAGCGAGAATGATCTTTTCGCGAAAGTCGATGTCGCGCAGCGGCTGATGGGGTGCCTTGACGGCACCAAAAAGGAACCGCTGTGCGAACGACAGCATGTAGAGCGCCCCCAGCACAACACCGGCAACGGCACTCGCACTGACGACCAGCGGATAGGCGACGCCGCGCTCGTACTGCGGCCACGCCGCGGTGAAGGCACCGAGCAGCACGAGGAATTCGCCCGTGAAGCCACTGGTCGTCGGCAGTCCGATTGCCGCCAGCGTCAACAGCGCAACGAACACCGAGTACACGGGCATCACGGCGGCCAATCCGCCGTACGCCGCGAGGTCACGCGTATGGCATCGTTCGTAGATCATGCCGACCAGCAGGAAGAGGCCAGCGGCCACCAGGCCATGGCTCACCATCTGGATCACTGCGCCCTGGATACCGATCAGCTCGAGACTGACGAGGCCCAGCATCACGAACCCCAGGTGGCTGATCGACGAATACGCAATGATCTTCTTGATGTCGGTCTGCACGAGTGCAAGGCACGCACCGTAGATGATGCTGACGACCGCGAGCGTGCTGATGACGGGCGCGAGCAGTTGGGTGGCATCCGGAAACAGCGGGAAGCCGAGCTTCATAAAGCCGTAAGTGCCCATCTTGAGAAGCACGCCGGCGAGGATCACCGACCCGGCGGTCGGCGCCTCGACATGTGCGTCGGGCAGCCATGTGTGCAGCGGCACGATCGGCACCTTGATCGCGAAAGACAGCCCGAACGCAGCGAGCAGCAGCGTCTGGACCGGCAGCGGCAGCCGCACGCGGTACAGGTCGGCAAACGCGAACGACGCTACGCCCGCCGATGCATACAGCGAGTAGACGAGGTAGATGACGGCGGCGAGCATCAGGATGCTGCCGAAGGCCGTGTAGAGCACGAACTTCAACGTTGCGTAGATCCGGCGTTCACCGCCCCAGATCCCGATGATGAAGAACATCGGGATCATCATCGCCTCCCAGAACAGATAGAACAGGAACAGGTCCTGTGCGACGAACGCCCCCAGCATCGCGAACTGCACGAGGAACACCATCGCGTAGAACAGCTTGGTGTCCTTGCGGATCGCCGTGAACGAGCCTGCGACGACCAGCGGGCCGAGGAACGCCGTCAGCAGGACCAGCAACAAGTTGTATCCGTCGAGTCCGATCTGGTAGTTGACGCCCCAGCCGGGAATCCAGGGGATGCGGGTTTCGAATTGCAGGCCGGCGGCCGGATCGAACCGCCAGTAGAGCCACGCGGTAATGGCGAACTGGACCAGCATTACTGCGAGCGACACCTGACGAACCGCATCCTCCCGACGCGACGGCACCGCCAGCAGCGCTGCGGTACCGAGCAGCGGCAGGTACAGCACGACATTGAGCAACACCGCATCAGCCATGACGCCAGCTCCATGCCAGAGAGGCGACGATGCCCACGACGACGAGCAATGCGTAAAGATGCAGGCTTCCGGTCTGGATCCTCGAAAGCAGCGCCGCGCCGCGCTGACCCAGTGCGGCAAGGCCATTGAGCGAGCCGTCGAGAATTCGCTGATCGCCCAAGCGCAGGAAGACGCGGTCCGATATCCAGTACAACGGCCGCGTGATCAGCCGATCGTAGGCTTCATCGACGAAGTACTTGCCGAAGAGCACGCGGTGCAGCAGTGGAAAGTTGCGACCCAGCCGAGCGGCGCGCTCGCCGGTGCCGCCGTACACGAGCACGACGCCGACAAGCCCCGCCAGTGCGAGCGCCACCGATACGAACACAAGCGTCGTCTCCACGTGCTGGAGCTCCGGCGGTACGGGAGGCAGCGGCAACAGCGGCTCGAGATAATGCGGCACCGGGAGAAACCCGCCGATTGCCGACAGCACCGCCAGGACGACAAGCACGCCGGTCATCGGCATCGGCGACTCGTGGACGTGCCGCGCGGCTTCCGGCGTCATCCTGCTCGCGCCAAAAAACGTCAGCCACAGCAGCCGAAACATGTAGAAGGACGTCAGGAGCGCCGTGCCCGCCGCCACACCGTATAGCAGCGGCGACCCGCCGCGACTGCTCGCGAACGCGAACCACAGGATCTCGTCCTTCGAGAAGAATCCCGCAAGCGGAGGCAGGCCGGCGATCGCCGCCGTTGCCACGGCGAACGTCGCGAACGTCACGGGGATCTTCCGCGCGAGTCCGCCCATCTTCCGGATGTCCTGCTCTCCGCCCAGCGCGTGTATGACGCTGCCCGCGCCGAGAAACAGGCAGGCCTTGAAGAACGCATGCGTATAGAGGTGGAATATGGCGACGCCATATGCACCCACGCCGAGCGCGACAAACATGAATCCCAGTTGCGATATCGTCGAATAGGCGAGCACCTTCTTGATGTCCGTCTGCACGATGGCGATCGTCGCGGCGAACAATGCCGTCGTCGCGCCGATCGCAGCGACGATTGCACTTGCCTCCGCGGCGTGCAGATAAATGCCGGACATGCGCGCGACCAGATAGACGCCGGCGGTGACCATCGTTGCCGCGTGGATCAGCGCCGAGACGGGCGTAGGTCCCGCCATCGCATCGGGCAACCAGACATGCAGCGGTATCTGCGCCGACTTGCCGGTAGCCCCGATGAACAGCAGGATTCCTACGAGGCTCGCTGAAACGGCGGAAATCGGCCCGCCCAGGAACGCGCCATTGATCACGTCCATGTCCAGCGTGCCGAACGCCTCAAACAGCACGAACATTCCCAGCAGGAATCCCGCGTCGCCGATGCGGTTGGTGATGAACGCCTTCTTGCCGGCGCGCGCCTTGTCGGCATCCTCGAACCAGAAACCGATCAGCAGATAGGACGCGAGCCCAACCCCTTCCCATCCGACGAAGAGGACGAGCAGCGACTTGCCGAGCACCAGCATCAGCATGAAGAACAGGAACAGGTTCAGGTAGGCGAAGTAACGCGCGTAGCTCGCATCGTCCTTCATGTACCCCATCGAATAGATGTGAATCAGCGAGCCGACGCCGGTGACGATCAGCGCCATGACAGCGGTCAGGCGGTCGAAGTAGAACGCGATCTCGAATGATCGCCCGCCGATGATCGTCCACGCATAAGCGGTCTCCACGAGTGGAGTGCCCTCGCGTGCCGTGAGGTCCGCCAGGCACTGCAGCGCGACGCCGAAAGCGATGATCGGCAGCCCGCATCCGACGAAGGACACGAAGCGCTTGCCCAAAACGTTCCCGCCGAGTCCGTTCAACAGGAAGCCCGCCAGCGGTAACGCCACCATCAGGCTCTGCGCGTGCGACACCGGCTATCCTTTGAGGTCCGCGTAGGCGCCGAGATCCATGACGTGCTTGCGGCGTACGAGCAGCAGCACGATGGGAATCGCGATCGCGATCTCTGCGGTGGCCACGACGAATACGAGAAGTACCAGTACGGCTCCCGCGGCGGATGCCGTCTGCTGGGCGAATGTCACGAGGCTCAGGTTCACGCCATTCAGCATCAGCTCCATGCACATCAGCATGACGAGCATGTTGCGACGAACGATGACGCCAAGCAGGCCAAGCGCGAACAGGGCCATCGCGACGGCGATCAGCATCTGCACTTTATCCATGAGGGCGACGACCGACCCTGAGTACCGCCAGCGCGGCCACGATGGCCGCGACCAGCAGCACGGACGTGAGCTCGAAATGCAGCCAGTACTCGCTCAGGAAAGCCCGCGAGAACTCGTTCAGGTTGAAGCGCGTTCCCGCTGCAGCCGCCGACGGTTCCGGGAGGTCGTGCCAGATACCATGCGCGACGATTGCGAGGAAGACGAGCAGGCCGGCGATACCCGGCACCAGCCACGCCGAAAAACGCCTGACCGAAAGCTCGCGCACGTCGAGAAGCATGATCGCGTAGACGATGAACACCATCACTGCACCGACATAGATCAGCACCTGGAACACGGCGATCACGTGCACGCCGAGAAGCGCGTAAACGCCGGCCAGCGACAACATCACGGCGACCAGCGCCAGCGCCACGCGCATCGGGTGCTGCAGTACCAGCATCAACGCCGCGGCGACCAACGCCGAGGCCGCGAACAGATAGAGGAGCAGCGCCTCGATCATGATGCTCGCTGCGCCGGTTTCCGCACGGGTCCCGGCGGGTAAGGCTTCGCCACGTCGCTTTGCGGGTTCCACGTGAGGAGCTCGTCCAGCGACAACCACAGGCCGCTGCGGTCGTGCGTCGGAAGGTTCGGCACTTCCTTCACCATTCGGATCGCGTCCTCTGGGCAGGCTTCGACGCAGAGGCCGCAGAAGATGCAGCGCGAATAGTCGATTTCGAAACGCGCTGGATACTTGGGATGCACTGCGTCTTCGGGATCGAACGCCGCCTCGATTTCGATTACCTTGGCCGGGCATATGGTCGCGCATAGGTTGCATGCGATGCACTGCGGTCGCCCGTCCGGGCGCTGCGTCAACACGTGCTTGCCGCGGTTGCGCAGCGCATAGTCAATCCGCGTCTCTTCCGGATAGTAGGTGGTCAGCGCCCCCTTCCGTAGCGTCATCCAGCGCCACATGTTCCTGATGAAGATCCCACCGGTGATCCCAAGACCACGCAGTATTTCGAACAGGTACGCGCGCTCCCACCACGTCATCGTCGGACGGTTCCAGTACTCCTTTCGCCGATGGGGCTTCCTGCTCAAATAAAGTGCCTCACGTGCGTACCGCCCAAACGACGATCGCCGTGACGACGAGATTGGCGAGCGCGAGCGGAAACATGAATTTCCAGGCGAATTTCAGCAGCTGGTCGTAGCGGAAACGCGGCAACGACCAGCGCACCAGGATCTGGAAGCTGCAGACGAGCAGCACCTTGACGAGGAAGACCAGCATCTGGACGACGACGACCGTGCCGTGGCCGAGCGCGACGACACGCCCGCCTGGCAGAGTGAACCCGCCATCGGACATGAACGGAAGGTTGTAGCCGCCGAGGAAAAGCGTCGTGAACAGCGCACCGATGATGGCGATCTCGATGAACTCGGCAAACATGAAAAGGCCCATCTTCATCGCGCTGTACTCGGTGTAGTAGCCGGCGATCAGCTCCGACTCCGCCTCCGGCAGGTCGAACGGAATCCGTTTGTTCTCGGCGATGGCCGCGGTCATGAACAGGACCGCGGCAAAGGGCTGGTAGAACAGCCCCCACGCGGGCAGGAAACCGAGCAGCACCCCCGATTGCGCTCGCGCGATGATGCCGAGATCGACGCTGGCATAGATGACGATGAGGCCGAGCACGGTCAGCCCCATGATCAGCTCGTAGGAGATCATCTGCGAACCGGCGCGCAACGCGCCGAGCATCGAGAACTTGTTCGACGACGACCAGCCGGCCAGCATCGCGCCGATGATCGTCAGTCCGCCGAACGCGAACACCACCAGCAGGCCTGCGTCCAGGCGTGCGATCTGCAGTGGATAGGTCCTGTCCCCAAACCACGCGGCCGCCGCCGGGAGTGCGCGAAGGAGTTCGGCAGGCACCAGCGTGCCGCCGAACGGAATGACGGCGAATACCAGAAGCACCGGCGTGAAGACTACCCACGGCGCGATGGCATATGCGAAGCGATCGTAGGTCTTCGGCTTGAAGTCTTCCTTCAGCATCATCTTCAGGCCATCGGCCAACCCATGGAACAGTCCCAGCCAGATCAGCCGTACCTTTGTGAACGGAATGCGGACGTACGCGCGGTTGGCGCCAATGCGATCGGACATGATCGCCGCCTGCTTGCGCTCGACCCACGTCAGCACCGTTCCGAACACCAGCAGAACAGCCACCGCGTAGCTGATGAACAGGACGTAGACGACGAGATCCTGGATCACGCCGGCTCGACTTCGGGAATTGCCAGCGCCGCGAACAATGCTTCGGCGTCAGCGATGGACGGTTTCTTCGGAAAGCACGGCTCGAACGCGCTGACGGTCCCCTGGAAGTTCGTGTAGTGTCCGCGACGCTCCGTCTGGATGCTAACCGGAATGAATACGTCGGCGTGGCCGTTTTCCGGCTGGACGTACGCGTTCAGGACGATGATCACTGCGCCGCGCGGAACACGTTCGAAATCGAAGCCCTCGCCCCATACCAGCACAAGGTCCGTTGCCCCATCCAGCGCGCCGCCGTCGTCTGCGATCGGAAACAGCGCCCGCGCTGCCAGCGTATTGGGATTCTTGTCGGCACGGATCAGCAAGTCATCTTCGATGCGCTCGCCCGGCTGCACCGCCCAGTCCTGCTTGACGAGCGTTGTGAAGCGCGCGCCAAGCGCCTGCCTGAACGCGGCAAGCTCCTCGTTCGAGCCCCAGTTCGACACCAACGCAACGGGGTGCGCCGCCTCATCGATCAGGCGCCGCGCGCTGCGGATCGCGGCCTCGAGGTCGACCAAGCCGCCCTTTTGCATCGCGTGCTCCGCCCGGGGACGTTCAAAAATCTGCACGAGGTCGCGTCCCTTGTTGCAGATCCACGGCCCGTTGACCGACGGGTTCTCTAGCGGCGTCACGCGCTCGATGCGCACGTTCTTCGCGGGGTCGAGGGCGTTCAGCTTCCACTCGGCCTTCCGGTGCCATATGTTGACCGTGCACCCGCGCGCGCAGCCGGGACAGATCGACGGTGTCGGCTGCAGATACCAGACGCGCGACTTGTAGAGGAACGATCGCGACAGCAGCGCACCGACCGGACAGATATCGATCACGTTGTCCGAGTACGGATCGGCGTCGAGCGGCCGGTCTTCCGCGGCTCTTACCAGCGATGCATCCCCCCGCTGAATGATGCCGAGCGCGTTGGACTTCGAGATCTCACGCGTGAAGCGTACGCATCGCGAGCACAGGATGCAGCGCTCGTTGTCGAGCACGATGCGTTCCGACAGTGGATGGAACTTCGTCGATCGCACTTTGACGTCACGCGACAGCGACGGCGAGCCGTTGTACAGGTAGTGGTAGTCCTGCAGCGTGCACTCGCCCGCCTTGTCGCAGATTCCGCAATCCACCGGATGGTTGAGCGTCATCAGCTGCATGATCGACTTGCGGTACGCCTTCACCTGGTCGGAATCGGTGAGCACACGCAAGCCTTCGCTGACCGGCATGTTGCACGCGATCTCCACCCAGCTGCGGTCTTCGATCTGGATCGCGCAGATGCGGCAGTTGCCGGCGATCGACAATTGCGGATGCCAGCAGAAATAGGGAATAACAACGCCGTTTGCACGCGCAGCCTCCATCACCGTATGCTGCGGCTCGGCGTCGATCGGCTGGCCGTTTATGAAGATGCGAGGCATTCCAGATTTCCGTGTAAGCGCGAACGCTTGTTGTCGATGTAGTACTCGAACTCGTCGCGAAACTTGTTCAGGATGCCGCTGGTGGCGTAACCGGCGGCATCGCCCATGCCGCAGATGGTCGTACCGTCGTTCCAGGCGGAGATCTGGTAGAGCCGCTCGATGTCTTCCGGCCGGCCGTCACCCGCGACGACACGATCGATGATCCGGTGCAGCCAGCCCATGCCTTCGCGACAGGGCGTGCACTGGCCGCAGGACTCATGGTGATAGAAGCGCAGCATCACCTGCAGCAGACGAACCATGCACGTGCCTTCAGCAATGACGATCATCCCGCCCGAACCGAGCGACGACCCGGCGGCCTCGACCTCCTGATTGTCGAGATGCAGCGGTTCGATTTCGGCCGCCGTCAACACTTTCGTCGATATGCCACCCGGGATGACCGCCTTGAGCTGCCGCCCGCCACGTACGCCTCCGCAGTCCTCGTAAATGAACTTCGACCACGGATAACCGACCTCGATTTCGTACACGCCTGGCCGGCAGATGTGTCCTGAGATGGAGATCAGGCGCGTACCGGGGTTCTTCGCCGTGCCGACGGCCCTGAACGCCTGTGCGCCGTTCGCAACGATGCCGACGATATTGGCGAGCGTCTCGACGTTGTTGACGACGGTCGGGCGTTGATACAGCCCACGGACGGTCAGTCGCGGCGGGCGGTTGCGCGGATACGGCTTCCTCCCCTCGATGGACGTCAGCAGTGCAGACGCTTCACCGCACACGTAGGAGCCCGCGCCGCGGTAGATCACGAGATCGCATGAAACATCGGTTCCAAGGATCCGTTCGCCGAGATAGCCTGCCTCGTACGCCTCGTCCACCGAAGCAGCGAGGCGACGATAGGGCAAATCGAATTCACCCCGCATGTAGACGAACGCGTTGCGCACCTGCAATGCGTAGGCCGCGATGACCATCGACTCGACCAGCAGGTGGGGCGCGTTCTCGAGGATCCAGCGGTCCTTGAACGTGCCCGGCTCGCCTTCGTCCGCGTTGGCGCACAGGTAATGCGGCTGGCCGTCGTTAAGATGGATGACACCCCATTTCCTCCCCATTGGAAACGCGGCACCGCCGCGTCCCTGTATGCCCGACGCGGTGATCTCGTCGTTCACCTGTGTCGGCGTCATCTGCCGCAGCACCTTCTCCAGCGTCGCGTAACCCCCCCGCTCACGGTATTCGACGAGAGTGTGCGAGGTCGCGGAGACCGGGAACGTCATCAGCAGCTTGGTGCTCGACATGCTAGGTCAGCGCCTCGAGCAGTGCGTCGAGCTTTTGCGGAGTCACGCACTCGTGGCACGTCTCGTTGATCATCACCACCGGTGCGGTCCCGCACGAGGCGAGACACTCGACCGTTGAAAGCGTGAACCGGCCGTCGCCGGTCGTCTCGCCTGGCCGGATGCGAAGCCTCTGCGTCAGGTGGTCGACGATCCTGTCCGCACCGAGCAGCGAGCACGAGACGTTGCGGCACGCCTGAACGTGCCAGCGACCGATCGGCTTTCGGCGAAACTGCGTGTAATAGCTGAGCACCTCTTCGATCTGGATGCGGGGTACGCACAGATAATCGACCAGCGCATCGATGTCGCTGTCGGCGACATAGCCCCGATCTTCCTGGATGCGGCGCAGGAATGGCACGACCAGCGATGAATCGAAACCGGCGGGGAAACGCGCGCGAATGGCGTCGAACTCGGCGACCAGATCCTTCATCGATCGCACTCGCCGCCGATCATGTTGACCGAGCCGAACGTTGGAATGATGTCGGCCAGCTGGTATCCCTCGAGCAGCCGATGCAGACCGCCCATGTGAACGAAGCTCGGCGAGCGTACGTGCATGCGATAGGGCATGCCGCCGCCGGTGCTCACCAGGTAGAAGCCCAGCTCGCCGTTCGGTGCCTCGTGTGCCGTGTAAACCTCGCCAGCCGGCACCTGCGGACCTTCCATGACAAGCTTGAAATGGTTGATCAGCGACTCGATCTCGCTGTACACCAGATGCTTCGGCGGCAGCACACAGCGGCGGTCGTCGACGCTGATCGGACCGTCCGGCAGCGTGTCTATCAACTGCCGGATCATGTGCACCGACTCGTCCATCTCGCGCATCCGCACGTAGTACCGGTCGTAGTTGTCGCCGTTGATTCCAACCGGCACCTCGAACTCGAGCTCGGCGTAGGCGAGATACGGCGCGTCCTTGCGCAGGTCCCGCGGTACGCCGGTGGACCGCAGGATCGGGCCGGTGAATCCCCAGCTGACCGCATCCTCCGGCGAGATCACGCCGACGTTGCGCGTGCGGTCGATGAAGATCCGGTTACGGTCCATCAGCCCGTGTATGCGACCGGTGAAGTCCTCGTATTGATCGAGTATCTCGTCCAACCGTAGAAGCCAGCCATCGGGCACGTCCTGGGCGAGCCCACCGACGCGCCCGTACGTGTACGTAACGCGCGCTCCGGTGAGCGCGGCCAGATGCTCGTAGATGTAGTCGCGGATCATCACCAGGTACAGGAATGCGGTCATCGCGCCCAGCTCCATCAGCGAGGCCGCGATGCACGTCAGGTGATCGGCGATACGCGAGTATTCGGAGAGCAAGGTGCGCAGATAGCGGCAGCGAGGCGTGATCTCGATCTCCATCAGCGCTTCGACGGCCTCGCAGTACGCAAAGTCGTTGATCAGGCCCGAGCAGTAGTTGAGGCGATCCACGTAGGGGATGAGGTTAGTCCACGTGTGGGATTCGCACTCCTTCTCGAAGCCTCGATGCAGATAGCCGCAATGGACGTCCACACGCCGGACCTTCTCGCCGTCCAATGCTGCGATCACCTGGATCGTTCCGTGCGTGGCCGGATGCGAGGGTCCGATATTCACGATGACATCGCCGCCGGTATCGGCGCGGAAATTGGGCCGGACCGGGTTGGGCAGCGTGATTGCTTGCATCGGCGTCACCGTTCGCGGTAGGGAACGAGCGGCTGCTCGTACTGCTTCGGATAGTCCTTGCGCAGCGGATGGCCCTTGAACCCCTCGTAGAGCAGCAGCGGTCGCAAGTCATCGTTGCCGCGAAACCCGATCCCATGCATTTCGTGGCATTCGCGCTCCATGAAATGCGCCGAGCCATACAGTGTCGTCAGCGAGTCGACGACCGGATCAGGCGCGGGAACAAGGACTTTCAGACGAGCCCGCGCGAAATGCGCCGTGGAGTAGAAGTGATAGACGACATCGAAACGCGGGCTCCGCTCGAGCCAGTCGACGGCCGTGACGTCGAGGAACAGATCGAATTGGAGCTCGCTTTTCAGCAAGCGCACCGCGTCGAGCAGATCAACCGGCTCCAGCATCAGCACGAACATGCCGCGCGATACGGTAATGGCGTCCGGCGCAACGTCCAAAAGACGGCGAACCTGATCAAGCGACGGGGCGGCCATCATCAGAAACGGTCGGTAAGAATCGGATGGTGCGAGCGCGCGATCCGGTCCTGTAGCTGCATGATGGCGTCGATGACTGTCTCGGGCCGCGGTGGGCATCCGGGCACGTAGACGTCAACCGGAATTATCTTGTCGATGCCCGCGACGGCGGCGTAGTTCTGGTAGAACCCGCCGCTGGTGGCGCATGCGCCGAACGCCATCACCCACTTCGGCTCGCACATTTGCTCGTAGACCTTGAGGAGGATGGGCGCCTGCTTGTGCGTCAGCGTGCCGACGACCATCAGCAGATCGGACTGGCGAGGGGAGAAACGGGGCAGCGCGGCGCCGAAGCGATCGGTATCGTAAGGCGACGAGCTCACCGCCATGAATTCCATCGCGCAACACGCGGTCACGAACGGATAGGGAAACAGCGAAAACTTGCGCGCCCAGCCGACGAGCTCGTCCTTCTTCGTCGAGAAATACTCGAATGCGGGCGAGCGGTCCGTCACGGCGCGGATCGGGATCGTCGAGGAACCCATCATCTGGCCTTCAATCCGTGACCGATTCCAGCAACCTCGCGCTGTAGACGTAGAGCAGGATGGCCACGAGCAGGAAAGCGAAGATGAAAAATGTCAGCAACATGAACCCGGTGAGCGGCTGCGCCCCGAGTGCCCAGATGTAGAGAAACACCGTCTCCAGATCGAACAGCAGGAAGGCAACGGCGACCGCGTAGTACTTGATCGGCATCGGCCGCACGTTGCGCGTGTCGATCGGCGTTGCGCCGCACTCGAACGGCTCGAGCTTCATGGCGGATGCCGCTGGCTTGGGACCCAGCATTCGGTTCATCAACAACGTTACGCCAACGAAACCGAGGATCGCGATCAGGTACAGGATGAAGGCAATGTAGGGATTCATTGTGGGCATTGGGCGACATGGCGTGCACCACGCATGGACGTCCATTCGCGTTCGAACGCCGGCCTAGAGTAAGCGCCGTTGCACAGCTCGCGTTTGACTTGGATCAACGGTCGGCAACGGCATCGGACGGCACCTACGACACCAATGCATGACTTGGATCAAGCCCGGTGGGCCAGTTGGGTAGTAAGTTGCGCCGACGTCGCTGAGCGCTTTTGCTCAACGGACGGAGTGTCGTGGCCGATTTCGTAGTTCGGTCACCTAGTCCAGTCACAAGCGACCGCCCGTCGCTTCGATCAGGTTGCTTGTCCAACGGTCTTGAAGGCTCCGCCAACCGCAAAGGGCACACGATGAGCTGGTCACAGATCTACGATCCCCTTGGCAATCAGGTCTACTCAACGATATTCGCAGCACTTCCGATCATCGTGCTGCTCGGAAGTCTCGCGTTCTTCCATATCAAGGCACACTGGGCCGCCATATTGGGCCTGATCGTCGCGCTGGCGGTCGCGATTCTCGTCTACCACATGCCGGCGGAGATGGCCGGCAAATCGGCGCTGTACGGTGCATTGTTCGGCCTGCTGCCGATCGGCTGGATCGTGCTCAACGTCATTTTCTTGTACCAGCTGACCAACCAGGCCGGGCTGTTCGACGTGCTGCAGAAAAGCATCACCGGCATTACGACCGACCGACGGCTGCAGCTGCTTCTGGTCTCGTTCTGCTTTGGCGCATTCTTCGAAGGCGCGGCCGGCTTCGGGACCCCGGTGGCCGTGACCGCCGCGATCATGATGGGGCTCGGATTCAAGCCACTCGCCGCGGCAGGACTCTCGCTGATCGCCAATACCGCTCCGGTCGCGTACGGCGCGCTGGGTACGCCGATCGTCGTGCTCGCGGCAGTCACCGGGCTCGATCTGCAAGCGCTGAGCGCGATGGTCGGTCGCCAGCTTCCGTTCTTTTCGGTCCTCGTGCCATTCTGGTTGATCTGGGCGTTCGTCGGCTTCCGGCGCATGCTGGAAATCTGGCCCGCGATCATGGTGGCAGGCGTCTCGTTCGCCATCCCGCAATTCCTGGTCTCGAATTTTCACGGACCCTGGCTGGTCGACGTGATTGCTGCCATCTGCTCGATGGGAGCGCTGACGCTGTTCCTGAAAGTCTGGCATCCGAAACAGGTATGGACGAGCACGTCTCGGGAAGGGGCGACCGTGTCGTATGCGGAAGCGGAAGCCGGTGCGGTGCGACATGGGTTCTCGCGCGCCCAGGTCCTGAAGGCGTGGACGCCATGGGCCATTCTCAGCGTGCTCGTCTTTGCGTGGGGTCTGCCTCAGGTCAAGGAGCTTCTGAACGGGCTGTCGGCACCCCGATTCCCTATCGAGGGCTTGCACAACCTGGTGGTGCGGGTACCACCCGTGGTGACGAAGCCCACGCCCGAAGCCGCCGTCTACGTGCTGAACTGGCTGTCGGCCACGGGCACAGGCATCCTGATTGCCGCGATCATCGCCGGGCTGGTCATGGGTCTGACGCTCCCGACGATGATCCAAACGTACGGCAAGACACTGAAACTCGTGCGGTTCTCGCTGCTGACGATCGCGGCGATGCTGGCGCTGGGATTCACGACCAAGGGCGCGGGCCTCGACTCGACGCTGGGCCTGGCGTTCGCGCATGCCGGCTGGATGTATCCGTTCTTCGGCGCGATGCTCGGGTGGCTCGGTGTCGCGCTGACCGGCTCCGATACGTCGTCGAACGTGTTGTTCGGGGGGCTGCAGCGGGTATCGGCCGAACAGCTCGGTCTCTCGCCCGTTCTCATGGCCGCCGCCAACAGTTCGGGCGGTGTAATGGGCAAGATGATCGACGCGCAAAGCATCGTGGTGGCGTCGACTGCTACTCAGTGGTACGGTCACGAAGGCGAGATCCTGCGCTATGTGTTCTTCCACAGCCTCGCCCTGGCTGCGCTGATGGGGGTGCTCATCATGGCCCAGGCGTATGTTTATCCGTTCACCATGCTGGTGGTTCGTTGATGACGGTGCCAACTCGGCAGGACTAAAGTAGCGGACCATCCGATGTCGCCCGAGTCGTACCGTGCGCTGCATACGTCGCTGGCCGCGTTCATTCCGGACGACCGGCTGATCACCGATCCCCTGCGTCTGCTGACGTGGGGGACGGACGCGAGCTTCTATCGGCTCGTCCCCGCCATCGCGGTCGTCGTCGAGACCGAGGACGAAGTCAGGCGTCTGCTGGCGACCTGCGCGACCCTCGACACGCCGGTGACGTTTCGCGCCGCCGGAACAAGCCTGTCCGGACAGGCCATCACCGATTCCGTGCTGCTGCTGCTGGGTGACGGTTGGCGCCGGTGCGCGATCAGCGACGACGCGCAGCTCATTTCGCTGCAACCTGGCGTGATCGGGGCCGTCGCGAACGTCCGGCTTGCCGGCCGCGGCCGGAAGATCGGGCCGGACCCCGCGTCGATCGACGCTGCGATGATCGGCGGGATCGCCGCCAACAACGCCAGCGGAATGTGCTGCGGAACCGCGCAGAACAGCTATCACACACTGGCGGGCATTCGCATCGTGCTCGCCGACGGCACGGTCCTCGATACGCGCGACAGCGCAAGCCGCGCCGCGTTTCTCGCGCAGAAAGGCGATTTCGTGCGCGCCCTCGACGCGCTCGCGCGGCGTGCCCGCGACAATGAGCGACTCGCCGCGCGCATCCGGCACAAGTTCCGAATAAAGAACACGACGGGCTACAGCCTGAATGCGCTGGTTGACTTCGAAGATCCGATCGACGTGCTGGCGCACCTGCTGATCGGCTCGGAGGGAACGCTGGGGTTCATCAGCGACATCACTTATCGTACGGTGCCCGAGTATCCGTGCAAGGCGAGCGCACTGATTCTCTTCGACGATCTGGGCTCCGCCTGTCGCGCCGTCAGCGCGCTGAAGAGTGCACCGGTGGCCGCCGTGGAGCTCGCTGACCGCGCCGCGCTCCACTCCGTCGAGAACAAGCCGGGCATGCCCGCAAGCATCCGTACGCTGCAGGCGGGCGGCGCGGCGCTGCTCGTGGAAACCCGTGCTGAAGATCCGGATGCGCTGACCGCGCAGGTCGGCGCGATCGAAGCGGTGCTTGCAGCGCTCCACACGGCCGAGCCGGTGCGATTCTCGACCGATCCACAAGAGTGCGCCCGTCTGTGGAATGTGCGAAAGGGCATGTTTCCGTCGGTCGGTGCGATGCGCGACGTGGGGACAACCGTCATCATCGAGGACGTCGCCTTCCCGGTCCCTCGCCTCGCCGAGGCGACGCTGGACCTGCAAGGGCTTCTGACCGCACATGGCTATGCCGACGCGATCATCTTCGGCCACGCGCTGGAAGGGAACCTGCATTTCGTCTTCACGCAAGATTTCAACGTCGCGTCCGAAGTCGAGCGTTACCGCGGGTTCATGGCCGAGCTGTGCCAAATGGTCGTGGCGACGTACGACGGGTCGCTCAAGGCGGAGCATGGGACCGGTCGCAATATCGCGCCCTTCGTCGAGCTCGAATGGGGTGCGGAAGCGTACGAACTGATGCGAGCCATCAAGCACCTGTTCGACCCGCGCGGCCTGCTCAACCCGGGTGTGATCCTCAACGACGATCCCAATGCGCACGTCAAACACCTGAAGCCGCTGCCGGCCGCTGATGCCATTGCCGACAAGTGCATCGAGTGCGGCTTTTGCGAGGTCAAGTGTCCGTCCCACGGGCTTACACTGTCGCCGCGGCAGCGCATCGTGGGGTGGCGGGAAATCGCACGCCTTGAAGCCGATGGAACGGATCCCGCCCAGGCGTCCGCAATGCATCGGCTTTACGACTACCACGGGATCGACACCTGCGCTGGCTGCGGACTATGCGCCACCGCCTGTCCGGTCGGCATCGAGACCGGCATTCTGATCAAGGCGCTGCGCGGACGCCGGGCAAGCCCGCTCGCACGGCGCACCGCGGACCTTGTCGCCGACCACTACGCGGTTACGACCGCGGCGGTGCGATTCGGATTGGCAGGAGCGAACGCGCTGCATGGGCTCGTTGGCACGCGGGTGATGCAGGCGTCACTCGACAAGTTGCGCAAGCTCTCGGGTGGGGCACTGCCCAAGTGGTCGCCTGCACTGGGGCGGGCCGTGCACTTCACGCCGGCGCGGCGCGCACCGCTGCAGGGCGATGGCGGCGATGCCGTCGTTTATTTTCCCAGCTGCGCCGCGCGCAACATCGGCGCGCAGCGTGGCTCCCCGCTCGTCGATTCGCTGCCGGTGGCGGCCGAGCGACTGTTCGCGAAGGCCGGTTTCGACGTGGTCTACCCGCGGGAGCTGGCCGAGCTGTGCCGCGGGCAGCCATTCGAGAGC
>Ga0207659_10000745_pt1 | contig 19280 bp, 15 predicted proteins | sample KBSM43metaG_FD_184330 | JGI IMG/M metagenome (GOLD analysis project Ga0207659, IMG submission 184330) | Miscanthus rhizosphere microbial communities from Kellogg Biological Station, Michigan, USA - KBS M4-3 metaG (SPAdes) (version 2) | ecosystem: Host-associated > Plants > Roots > Rhizosphere >...
GGCCGTGTCGAGAAACCCGGCGCGCTCCGACGGCGCCATCGTGACTGCCCGATAAAAAAGGCTGGCGATTTGTTCGTGGCGTTCAGGAGTCATTGCCGTCACGCCTGTTCAGTTCGCGCAGAAGCCAGGCCTTTGCCAGACGCCAGTCGCGCTTCACGGTTTCGGCAGAGACATTCAGCACTTCGGCGGTCTCTTCGACGCTGAGCCCGCTGAAAAAACGCAGTTCGACGACCTGACCTCGACGCGGATCCAGAGCTGCAAGCGCCTGCAGGGCGTCATCCAGCGCGACCAGATCAGTCCGCCCATCGGATGAAATGTGCAGCTCATCTGTCAACGCGATAGCACGAACTCCTCCGCCGCGTTTCAGGTTCTTGCGTGAGCGCGCGATGTCCACGAGGATTTGCCGCATCAGCCGCGCCGATATTGCCAGGAAGTGCGCCCGGTCCTTCCACTGTACTTTGCCTGCGTCGATCAGCCGAAGGTAGGCCTCATTAACGAGCGCAGTAGCCTGGATCGTCTGGGTCGATGACTCGCGGGCCATTTGCCTTCGGGCGACGCGGCGAAGCTCGTCGTAGACCAGCGGCACCAGGCAATCAAAGGCAGCATGATCTCCAGCACTCCAGCGAAGGAGTAACTCGGTGACCTCATGCCCGGAAGGCATCGACATAGAAAGCACTCGGAACTGTCCTTTATTCCGGCGCGTAAGTTATCACAGCTTGGGACTCTGAGGGATCGCGAGCAAAGCCGGGAATGGGGCGATCCCGCTCGCGCTGCAACGCCAGAAACGTTTCCAGGTATTCGGCCCGATCCATGCAAAGGCGAATGCCCCGCGTCGCGCGCGATAGCCCGAATTTTCCAAGTGCCGGGACGATGCAATTCAGCCGCCCCCTGAGATTCCGGCGTGCATGGCGGCGCCAGCGCGAAAAGCCGCGGATTTCCTGGAATCTAGTCCGTAAATCCGCAAGCAACTCGACTCCGGCAGCAAGCTTCCCTAGAGCCAGTCCAGCGGATTACCGACAAATGCCCCAAGTCGATATATACTCGCAGCACTTTACCGAGGACTGGCGTGAAGAGCCGTATTCCTTTCCTGATGGCAAGCCTGTTGCTGATCGCGGTGGCGGCGTCTCGTACGACGCGCGCGCAGACGCCCGCCGCGAGCCAGAAGGCGGTGTTGAGCCAGTACTGCTTCACCTGCCACAACCAGACCGCGAAGACTGCAGGTTTGGCTCTCGATAAGCTCGACACGCTTCACATCGGCCAGGACGCCGAGATCTGGGAAAAAGTCGTCCGCAAAGTCCGTTCGGGGATGATGCCGCCGCAGGGAGCCACGCGCCCGGACGATGCGGCCCGCGGACAACTGGTCTCGTGGCTTACCGGCGAACTGGATCGTGCGGCTGTGGCCAACCCGAAGGCAGGGCGTCCTTATCTCCCGCGGCTAAACCGGACGCAATACGCCGCCGTTATTCGCGATCTGCTCTCCCTCGAAGTCGATCCGGCCGTGCTGCTGCCCCCCGACGACGCGGCTTACGGCTTCGACAACATTGGCGACGTCCTGGGCGTCTCTCCGGTGCTTCTTGAGCGCTACATGGACGCCGCCGGTAAAGTCGCGGCGCTGGCGGTGGGCGATCCCGACATCGGTCCGAGCAGTGAAACCTTCCGCATCCGTCAGGATGCGTCGCAGGACATTCACCTCGAAGGCATGCCGATCGGCACCGTCGGTGGCATTCGCGCGGCCGTGACCCTTCCTCTCGACGGCGACTACGACCTCACGGTGCGGATGTTCCGGACGAATCTCGGAGTGACACGCGGGCTCGAGTACGAGCACGAGATCGAATACGCCGTCGATGGACGCCGCGTCCACACCTTCAAGATGGGCGGCGAGGCCGACTTCAAAGCCAATCTCGTCAATATGACGAAGCTCGGAGATGAGATCGACGAGCGAGGCCATATCCGCGTGCCGATCACTGCGGGACCGCACGTCATCACTGCCGCGTTCATCGAACGCAGCGCCGCGGCGAATCCCACGCGCCTGCAACCCTTCATTCGCAGCTCGACCGATACGCGCGACACTTCTGGTCATCCTCATTTCGAGATGTTCATGGTGACCGGACCTTACAACCCGAAAGGGCCTGGCGACACGCCCAGCCGAAAACAGATTTTCATGTGCCGGCCGGCCTCCGCCGCGGACGAAGAGCCGTGCGCCCGGAGGATCCTGACGTCTCTCGCGCGTCGTGCCTATCGCGGCGACCTGACGCAGAGCGACACACAACGCCTGATGGCATTCTATCGACGCGGTCACCAGACCGGCGGCTTTGAGAAGGGCATCCAGATCGGGTTGCAACGCATCCTGGCAAGTCCGAAGTTTGTTTTTCACGTCGAGTCGGAGCCGACAGCCGCTCCAGCAAAGGGCGGGATTTACCGCATCGGAGATCTGGAGCTGGCTTCCCGCCTGTCCTTCTTTATATGGAGCACGATACCTGACGAGGAACTTCTTCAGGCGGCATCAAAGGGCCTGTTGCGCACTCCCGCCGGCCTGGAACGCCAGGTGCGACGCATGCTGGCCGATAAAAAGGCGGAAGCCCTCGCCACGAACTTTGCCACCCAGTGGCTCTATCTGAGAAACCTGAAGAACATGCAGCCGCTCTCCGAAGAGTTTCCAGACTTCGACGATAACCTGCGCGTGGCTTTCGAACAGGAGGCGCTGCTGTTTTTCGAGAGCGTGGTAAAAGAAGACCGGAATGTCATGGACCTGATGACGGCGGACTACACCTTCCTTAACGAGCGCCTCGCGCGCCACTACCGTATTCCGAACATTTACGGCAGTCAGTTCCGCCGCGTGACCCTGACGGACGACACGCGGACGGGCCTGCTCGGCAAGGCCGCTGTGCTGATGGTGACGTCACACACGGACCGCACATCGCCTGTGGTCCGAGGGAAATGGATTCTGGAAAATCTTTTGGGCGCGCCGCCGCCCGCGCCGCCGGCAAACGTGCCGCCGCTGAACGAGAATCCGCAGCGGGCGGGGAAAATTCTCACCATGCGCGAACGCATGGAAGAACACCGGGCAAACCCGGCGTGCGCGAACTGCCATAAGCTGATGGACCCCATAGGCCTGTCCCTCGAGAACTTCGATGCCATCGGCGCCTGGCGCGCGCGCGACGGCGCCAGCGTGACGAATCTGGGAACGCCGATCGACGCCGCTGGAGAACTGCTGGACGGCACGAAAGTGAATGGCGCAGCGGCGCTCCGCAAGGCCCTCACGCGGCAGCCCGATGTCTTTGTCAGTACACTGACTGAGAAACTCATGACTTTCGCGCTCGGCCGTGGGACCGCGTATTACGATATGCCTGCGGTCCGTTCCATCGTGCGGGATTCGGCTAGAGCAAATTACAGGTTTTCATCGCTGATTCTTGGTATTGTGAACAGCACGCCGTTCCAATACAGGACGCGATCCGTGGACGTGAGTTCCACGCCCACCCCCGCGAAAGCAGACTAGAGGACGCAACCATGATGAACATGAAAAGACACATCTCCCGCCGCACGGTCCTTCGCGGCATTGGTGCGACCGTCGCCCTGCCATTTCTTGACGCGATGGTTCCCGCTTTGACGGCAACGGCCCAGACGGCCGCCAACCCGACCCCGCGTTTCGGTGTGGTTTTCGTTCCGCTCGGGGAGCGACCCGGCTATTGGACGCCCAAGACCGTCGGCGCCGACTTCGAGATGACGACGATCCTTCAGCCCCTCGAGAAGTATCGGAACTACATGACGGTGGTCTCCGAACTCTGCAATCCGCTCGATGGGCACGCCGTCAGCGTTGCGGCATGGCTGAGCGGTTCGGTCCCGTTCCGGACGATCGCCGAGAACGTCCGCGCCGGCGTCACGATCGATCAAGTCATCGCTGCGAAGGTCGGTCAGGACACGCCGTTTCCATCCCTCGAACTTGCCACCGAGGATTTCACCGGATGGATCGGGGGCTGCGACACGGCCTATAGCTGCGCGTACATGAACACGATCTCATGGAAGAACGCCACCACGCCTCTGCCAATGGAAATCAATCCGCGTGTCGTTTTCGAGCGCATGTTCGGACGCCCGGGTACGAAGGCGCAGCGTCTGGAACGGATGCAGGAAAACCGCAGCATTCTCGATTCAGTGCGTGAGGATGTGACCGACCTTGAAAAGAAGCTCGGGACGAAAGACCGCACACGGCTTGAAGATTATCTGGATAACCTGCGCGAAATCGAAGCCCGCATTCAGAAGGCAGAAAAGCAGACCACAACGAGTGTTACGTTGCCGGATGCGCCGGTCGGAATTCCCGAAGCGTTCGACGATCACGCCCGACTGATGTACGACCTGATGGCTGTAGCCTATGAAGCCAACGTCACGCGCGTCGTCACTTATATGAAGTCGCGTGATGCCAGCCAGCGCGTGTATCCGAATATCGGCGTAATGGAACCGCACCACGCCATGTCGCATCACGGTAACAATCAGGAAAAGCTCGCCGGACTGGTGAAGGTGAACACGTACCACATGACGTTGTTCGCGAACTTCCTTGAGCGGCTGAAATCCACGCCGGACGGCGACGGGTCCTTGCTCGACCATACGCTCATTCTTTATGGCAGCGGGATGAGCGAAAGCGATACGCATTCGCGTCTGAACCTCCCGACGCTGCTGGTGGGTGGAGGGAGCCGGCGCATGAAGGGGAACCGTCACATTCAGGAAGCGAAAGAAACGCCGATCGCCAACCTGATGGTGTCGCTCGCCAACAAGTTCGACATACCGATGGAGAAGTTCGGGCTGAGCACAGGGTCGGTTTCGATATGAGAAGGGTCTGGTTGCTCGCGCTTTTGCTCGCCGCCGTAGTGTCTTCCGCAGCGCCGCTGGGCCTGATCGAAGCGGTCAAAGCAGGAGATGCCGCCGCAGTCCGCGCCGCGCTGAAGCAACCCGGCGTCAACGTCAATGCGCCCGAAGCCGATGGCATGACGGCGCTTCACTGGGCCGCTCGTGCAGACGATCTCGCTACCGTTCAGTTGCTGGTGCGTTCTGGCGCCAATGCGAAAGCGGTCAACCGCTACGGCATTACGCCCCTGTCGCTTGCCGCCACGAATGGCAGCGCGCCTGTGATCGACGCTCTGCTCGCGGCGGGTGCCGACCCGAACTCTACGAACACAGACGGCGAAACCGCGCTGATGACTGCCGCGCGAAGCGGCAAGGCCGACGCCGTCAAGGCCCTGATTGCGCGCGGCGCCAGGGTCAACGCGCGTGAGAACTGGCAGGACCAGACCGCGCTTATGTTCGCGGCTGCGGAAAACAATGCCGCAGCCATCAAGGTTCTCGTCGAAGCGGGCGCAGACATGAACCTGAAGTCCAAGGTGTGGGACTTCCCGGAGTACAAATATCAAACCAACGGGATGGCTGTATTCCAGCTGCCTCGAGGCGGATGGACCGCCCTCATGTTCGCTGCCCGACAGAATGCGTCGGATGCCGCCGCGATGCTCGCGGATCTCAAGGCGGACATGAACGCCCAGGATGGCGATGGCACGACAGCTCTCCAGCTCGCCGTCCTTAACGTCCACTACGATCTGGCGACGATGCTCCTCTATAAAGGCGCCGATCCCAACGCCGGAGACAGCTCCGGTATGACCGCGCTGTATGCCGCCGTCGATATGCGCGCGCCGGCGGGAATGATGACTCGCCCCAATCCCAAGCTGACCGCGGAGATCGATGCCGGTGGGATGATCGACGTTCTCCTGAAACGCGGCGCGAATCCGAATCTTCAATTGAAGAAGCCCATTATCGGCCGTCACAATAACCTGCTTGGCGATACTTCCCTCGGCGAAGGCGCGACTCCGTTGATGCGCGCAACGAAAGCCAACGACCTCCCTATCATTCGCGCCCTGCTCGAAGGTGGCGCAGACCCCACGCTGACTCTCGCGGACAAAACGAATGCCGCGATGATGGCCAACAACCTGGACGTGATCAAACTGATGGTTGAGCACGGCGTCGATGTGAATGCCTTCAACGCCAACGGCCAGACCCTCGCGCACAACGCTGCGGGACGTGGCGGCAACGCCATCCTTCAGTACATTGCCGAGAAGGGAGCCCGCCTTGACAAGAAAGACAAGCAAGGGCGGACACCTTTAGACATCGCCTCCGGCGGCGGTGGTGGCGGCCGCGGAGCACGTGGTGGTGGCGGCGCAGCCGGCGGGGCCCGCGGGGCTCGTGGAGGCCCCGGTGGAGGTGGGGTCAATCAGGAAACTGCGGCACTGCTTCGCGAGTTGTTAGCGAAAAATGGCAAGTAGGACCCTCAGGCTCGCGCTGTTCTGTTTCTTCGTAGTGACGACAGCGGCTTCTGCCCAGCAACGGCCCGCGGCCGCAACGCCAACGATGTGGGACGGCGTCTACACCACAGCCCAGGCCGCCCGTGGAAAAGCGGAATTCGATCAAACCTGTTCGCGATGCCACAACCTGGCCTTGATCGGTTCCGAGCGCGGACCGGCCATCAAAGGCGCGGCATTCCTGGAGCACTGGGAAAAGGGAACGGTCGCGGACCTCTTCATCAAAATCCGCGACACCATGCCAGAGGGTGGCCCCGGCACGTTGAACGAAGACGTAAAGATCGACATTCTTTCCTACATCCTGCAGCAGAACGGTTTCCCTTCGGGACCGGGCGAGCTCACGAAAAACGTCAGCCGCCTTTCCGATATCCGGATGGCGGGCAAAGGCATCTGGGATGGCGTGTTTACATCGGATCAGGCGGCTCGTGGAAAGGCAGCGCTTTCACAGAACGGCTGCAATGGATGTCATGGCGCCGAACTGGAGGGCGGACGAGGACCCTCGCTTAAGGGCGACCGGTTCATCACGGCGTGGGAGAACGGCAGCGTGAGCAAGCTTTTCGCCAAGATTCGCGACACCATGCCACCGCTGAATGCGGCACAGGTTTCACTCAATTCGAAGGCCGACATCGTGGCGTATCTCTTCGAAATCAACGGCTTTCCTTCAGGCTCGTCGGAGCTTCCCTCGGACACAGCCGCGCTGGACCGCGTGCAGATCGTTCGCAAAGACGCGGCGAACGCTTTGCCGAACTTTGTTTTAGTCCAGCTCGTGGGTTGTCTTGAACCAGCGGCGAACGGCCAATGGCTGCTGACGCGAGCCACTGAACCCGTGGCGGTCAAGGAGGACTCGACGTCTGCCACTTCAATTAGAGCTGCTGAAGGTTCTCCGCTTGGTTTAGGAAAGTTCGATCTCGTCAGCGTTTCCCGCGCTTACCAGGCAGAGGCGCATCGCGGACACAAGATGGAAGCGCGCGGCCTGCTCTATAGGGACAGCGCCTACTCCGAGATCAACCTCACGTCGCTGACTATGGTATCGGCCACCTGCGCGAACTAACGGGATAGACGGTGATCTCCTTGCCGCGGCCCACCGAGTGTGCGCGGGATACTGGAAGTAGGTCGTAATGTCGTCGGCGGTGGGGATATCGGAGAGCCCGTAACGTTCGAGCGTTTTCACAAAGCCGTGCAACGATTCCACTCACGAAAGGAGCTGAGGTGTTATTAGTGTGAGCAAATCACTTCGCTTCGCCCCAAACGAGCGGAACCTATGAATTCTCTTCACCGTGTCCCTCTCTATTTAATCTTGGTCGGTATCATGCCCGCGACCAGTTTCGCTCAGACTGGCACTATCACAACGTATGCCGGGCAGGTGTTGCCAATCAATGGATTGCCGGCGGCCACTCAATTTTTGGGTGATCCGGGCTGCGTCGTCGTTGCCGATGCCAACGGCGGGTTTTATCTAACGAGCGGCATTCAAGTGTACCGAGTCAGTGGCGATGGATTGATCTTCACCGTCGCAGGCAACGGTATATCAGGTGAATACTCCGGGGACGGCGGAGCAGCTACTTCTGCCGGACTTATGCCATTTAGCATGACTCTGGACTCTGCCGGCAACCTCTTCATCGCGGAATACTACAATAATCGCGTTCGAAAAGTGACTCCGTCCGGAGTGATCAGTACGATCGCTGGTAACGGCACTCCCGGTTTTGCAGGAGACGGCGGGCCGGCCATCTCCGCTCAAGTCGAAAATCCCGCGGGTATTGCGGTGGACACCGGCGGCAATCTTTTCATCTCCGACTCTGGCAACAACCGCATTCGAAAGGTAACTCCGAACGGAGTGATTAGCACGCTCGCCGGTAACGGCACTCCCGGTTTTGCAGGAGACGGCGGGCCGGCCATTTCCGCTCAACTCACGAAACCTTATGGCATTGCTGTCGATGTTGCCGGCAACCTTTTCATTGCGGACTATGGTAATAGCCGTGTCCGAAGGGTTACCCCGGACGGTGTGATCAATACCTTTGCCGGCAACGGCACCGCTGGCTTCAGCGGAGACGGCGGAACGGCTACTTCCGCCGGACTCAGTTTTCCTTCTGGGGTGGCGGTGGATGCTGGCGGAAATCTTTTCGTCGCCGACACAGCGAACAATCGTATTCGTAAAGTTTCACAAGGTGGAATGATTACTACCGTCGCCGGTAATGGCGTTGCTGGTTTCGCAGGAGATGGCGGTGCTGCCACTTCCGCTGAGCTCTCTCGTCCGGCTGGAGTTTCGGTGGATGGCAACGCGAACCTCTTGATCGCAGACACCGGCAATGGCCGGATCCGTCGAGTTAGCACCGGAGGTGCAATTAGCAGTGTTGCCGGAACCGTTCCACGGTTCTCATCTCTGGACGGAATACCGGCCACCTCCGCGTCTCTCGCGGTGAATGGCGTTGCGGTAGACGCTGCCGGCAACGTTTTCATTGCCAGCCTGCAAAAGGTGAGAAAAGTCGCTCCGGGTGGAACCATAAGCACCGTTTATGCGAAAGCTTTTACCAGTCACGGCGACTTTTTTTCGTTGGTTGATGTTGCTGCAGATGCGAGTGGCAATATTTTTATCTCGGATATTGGGGATTACCAATCGGACTACGAAGATAGTCGCGTCTATAAGGTTGCCGCGAACGGCGTCGTTACGACTTACGCGGGCGGATTCTCAGGGTTTGGAGGGGATGGGGGATTGGCGACTTCAGCCAGGCTCAGCTTTCCTGATGGCCTTGCTGTCGATTCAAGCGGAAATCTATTCATCGCCGATACCGCCAATAATCGCGTCCGCAGGGTGAGCGCTAACGGAACGATCAGCACCGTTGCCGGTAACGGTGTTGCCGGTTTTGCTGGCGACGGGGGGCCGGCCATATCCGCTCAAATCCGCCCTTCGGGCATCGCTCTCGACGCCAGCGGCAACCTCTTCATTGCGGAGCCAGCTAACCATCGCATCCGCAAAGTAACTTCGAATGGGACGATCAGCACCGTCGCCGGAATTGGATCTCCTGGTTACAGCGGAGACGGCGGACCCGCTACATCCGCGCAGCTCTCGTCCCCTGCAGGAGTCGCTGTCGATACGGCGGGTAACATCTTCATCGCTGATACAGGCAATTCCAGCATCCGAAAAGTAACTCCAGCCGGTGTGATCAGCACAATTGCAGGCAGCGGCTCCGCTGGTTATGGCGGAGACGGCGGGCTCGCAACGAAGGCTCGGCTGAATCAGCCGCGACGCGTCGCTGTGAGTTCAACTGGCGATCTCTTTATTGCCGATACGAACAACAACCGAATCCGAAAAGTCTCCTTTGGCCCGGCAGCACTGAACGAGGTGGCGGCAACGAAAGGAGACTTTAACGGCGATGGCAAGACCGACATCCTCTGGCACGACACTACTGGCAACGTCTCCATGTGGCTGATGGACGGTTTCACCGTTCTGGACAACCGGCCGGTCGCCAATGTTTGGACGGGCTGGTTCATCGCGGGAGTGGGCGATTTCAACAAAGACGGCAAGTCGGACATCCTGTGGCGCAATACTTCAGGAGATGTTTCCATCTGGTTGATGGACGGGGCCGTTATCACTCACTACCACGGTCTTGGAAACATCTGGACAGGCTGGTCGATTGCCGGAGTGGGCGACTTCGACGGCGATGGCAAAGCCGACATTCTATGGCGAAGTACCTCAGGGGATGTTGCCATCTGGCTAATGGATGGAGCCAGCGTATCCAGCTATCGCGAGATCGCCAACATCTGGAATGGATGGGCCATCGTGGGGGTCGCCGACTTCAACGGCGATGGCAAGGCCGACATCCTCTGGCGAGACACTGCAGGCAACGTCGCGATCTGGCTCATGAATGGATTCAATGTCATCAGCCGGGCCGACATTGGAAATGTGCCGGTGAGTTCGACCATTATCGGACTCGGTGAATCCAACGGAGACAGCAAGGCCGACATTTTTTGGAGAGATGCTTCCGGCAATGTTTCTCTTTGGCTGATCAACGGGAATGTTGTTGCTCTCAATACATCCCTCGCCAATATTTGGACCGGCTGGTCCACGGATGGGGTGGGCGACTTCAATGGTGATCAAAGGGCCGACATTTTGTGGAGAGGTCCATCCGGGGAGGTCGTCATGTGGAACATGAACGCATTCATCATTAACTTTCGAAACATCGCGGCGCCATAGCCTGTGTTCCTCGCGTGGGAGAACGGCAGCCGTGAGTAAGCTTTTCGCCAAGATTCGCGACACCATGCCACCGCTGAATGCGGCACAGGTTTCACTCAATTCGAAGGCCGACATCCTGGCGGATCTCTTTGATATAAAATGGTTTACTTCAGGCTAGTCGGAGCTTCCCTCGGACACAGCCGCGCTGGACAGCGTGCAGATCGTTCGCAAAGACGCGGCGAACGCTTTGCCGAACTTTGCTTTGGTCCAGTTCGTCGGTTGTCTTGAACCAGCAGCGAACGGCCGATGGCTGCTGACGCGCACCACTGACCCCGTGGCGGTCAAGGAGGACTCGACGACTGCCACGTCAATTAGAGCTGCTGAAGCTTCTCCGCTTGGTTCAGGAAAGTTCGACCTGGTCAGCGTTTCCCGCGCCTACCAGGCAGAGGCGCATCGCGGACACAAGATGGAAGCGTGCGGCCTGCTCTATAGGGACAGCGCCTACTCCGAAATCAACCTCACGTCGCTGACTATGGTCTCGCCCACTTGCGCGAACTAACGGTGCAGACGTTGATCCTTTAAACCGCCTACGCAATCGGACTACTCACCAGCCGAGGAGGAAACACTCGCCGAAACCATTGAAAGTATGGTGCGCCTTTTGTTAAGGTTATCGTTCGTTTCTAGCACTTTGTCCGTCTCAAGGAGGTCTGGGTATCGATAAAAACATCAGGGTGAACCACCGTATCCGTGCCAAGGAGATTCGCGTTATCGACGATAACAACGAACAGCTTGGAGTTCTCACACCGCAAGCCGCGCTGAAAATCGCTGAAGAACGCGGTTTGGATCTGGTTGAAGTTGCTGCGACTGCAAGCCCACCGGTTTGCAGGATCATGGATTACGGAAAGTATCTGTACCAGTTGAACAAGAAGCAGCACGAAGCAAAGAAGCACCAGAAGAACATCACGGTTAAGGAAATTAAGTTTCGCCCGAATACGGACGAACACGATTACGAGTTCAAGAAGAACCACGCCCTTCGCTTTCTTGAGCAGGGTGACAAAGTTAAAGCGTCGGTCTTTTTCAGGGGACGAGAAATCGTCCATCAGGCCATTGGCAGGGCCCTTCTGGAGCGATTGATCACGGAGCTCGCAGAAGTTGGAACGGTGGAAAACAGAGCCAAGATGGAAGGTCCTAATTTGATCGCCATCATTTCACCGAAGAAATCTTCTTAGGTATAAAAGAACAACCATGAAAATGAAGCTCAAAACACACAAGGGCGCAGCCAAGCGCTTCAAAGTAACCGGAAGCGGAAAGATCACACGTCATCACGCGTTCGCCCGGCACATCCTGACGTCGAAAGCGGCGGGACGCAAGAGACGGCTTGGCAAATCCGCCGTCGTAACGGATGCCGACACGCCGGCGGTTCGGAAGATGCTTCCCTACGCGTAAACAAGAACGATTTTAAGGAGTGCACTGTGCCTCGAGTTAAACGTGGAACAAAACGGCACGATCGCCGGAAGAAGCTGTTGGGGCTTGCCAAGGGGTTTTACCTCAATAAGAGCAAGCTTTACCGGGCGGCGAAAGAGGCCGTTGAAAAGTCGCTGGGCTACGCCTATCGCGACCGAAGAGTCCGCAAGCGGGAGTTCCGAAAGCTGTGGATTATCCGCATCGGCGCTGCAGCGCGCGAGAACGGACTCAACTACAACCAACTTATTCATGGCCTGAAGGTGGCAGGAGTCGATCTCGACAGAAAGGTTCTGGCGGACATCGCCCTGCAGGATCCCGCGGCCTTCACCAAACTGGCAGAGACGGCCAGAAAAGCGGCAAGCGCTTAACAGTCTTATGGGATTTAGGAACAAAAGATGTCTTCCGAGTGGATCGGCCAGCTTCGTTCTATCGAACAGCAGTTTGACCGCGATCGCGAGTCTGTGGCCGATCTGCGATCCCTTGAAGAGCTAAAGAACCGCTTTCTCTCCCGCAAGTCCGGTCTGCTCACGCTTCAGCTTCAAAACGTTCGTAACGTGCCGTCGGCGGAGCGCGCCGAATTCGGACGTGTTGCGAACGAGATCAAAGGCCGGGTGGAATCTGCCCTGGAAGCACTTCAGCAGAAGCTCGCCGAAGCCGATGCCGGCGCTGCTGTGGAACGAGAGCGCCTGGATGTCACACTGCCGGGGAACCGGCGCCGCATTGGGCACGTCCATCCGCTGACTCTTGCACGCCAGGAAATCGAAGACATCTTCACGTCGATGGGCTACACGGTCGAAGACGGTCCGGAAGTCGAGAAGACCTATTACAACTTCGAAGCCCTCAACATTCCGGCAGGACATCCCGCTCGAGACGCGAAAGACACGTTCTATATCGACGACGTGGTGGTCCTTCGTACGCACACCTCACCCGTACAGGTCCGGACGATGGAGAAGATGCAACCGCCGGTGCGGATTATCTGCCCGGGGCGCGTTTATCGACGCGATGCCGCCGATGCCACACACACGCCGATGTTCCATCAGTTCGAATGCCTCCTTGTTGATGAAGGGATCACATTTTCGGATCTCAAGGGCACACTGGAACGGTTCCACAAGCTTTACTTCGGCGAGAAGACCGAAACTCGATTGCGGCCGAGCTTTTTCCCATTCACCGAGCCCAGCGCAGAGGTCGATGTGTCATGCGTCTTCTGCAGCCGGAAGGGCTGCCGCGTGTGCAAGTACAGCGGATGGATCGAAGTGATGGGCTCCGGGGTCGTCAATCCGAAGCTTTACTCGTTCGTCAATTACGACTCAAGCCGGTACACAGGTTTTGCCTTCGGAGGTGGCATCGAGCGGTACCACGCGTTGAAGTACAACGTGAACGACATTCAGCTCTACTACCAGAACGATATGCGCTTCCTCGAACAGTTTTAAGTCCTTATGAAGATCAGCTACAACTGGCTCAGGGAATTCGTCGATATTGCCGTAGACGCGCCGATGCTCGGGCAGAAGATCACGCACGTGGGGCTTGCGTTGGAGTCGATTGAGGACGTCCATGGCGACCGCGTTCTGGATCTGGATGTCACCACGAACCGCCCCGATTGCCTGAGCCACCTGGGCGTTGCCCGAGAAGTTCGTGCGATCTTCGGGGGAACTCTCAGAAGGCCGGAATTCCGGGCGAAGGAAGGATCCAGGGCAGCTTCCGAGACCTTCTCGATTTCGATCGCCGATCCCGAACTCTGCGGCCGGTACTGTGCCCGATACATTTCCGGTGTGAGAATCGGACCCTCTCCTGACTGGCTGAAGGCACGTCTGGAAGCCGTGGGCGTCCGGTCCATCAATAACGTGGCCGACATCACCAACTACGTCATGATGGAACTCGGACACCCTATGCACGCCTTCGACGCAGATAAGCTCCGAGGCCGGCAAATTATCGTCCGTCGTGCAGAGATCGATGAAAAATTGACGACGCTGGACGGCGTGGAACGCGCGCTCAATCCCTCGATCCTTGTTATTGCAGACGCGAACAAGCCTGTCGCGCTGGCGGGCATCATGGGCGGGGGCGAAACCGAAATAACCGCCAGCACGACCGACGTTCTACTGGAAAGCGCATACTTCAACCCGGGCTCAATCCGCAAGACTGCCCGGACCCTTGGATTGACAACCGAAGCGTCGTATCGCTTCGAGCGCGGAGCGGACGTCGAAATGGCCGCCTTCGCCTGCGATCGCGCTGCGGCTTTGATCCAGGAGCTGGCCGGTGGCGAAATTCTGCGAGGCATGATCGATGTCTATCCTGGCAAGTCGAAAACAACTTCGATAAGCCTGCGGCGCGAACGCATCGCGGGAGTGCTTGGGGCGCCTGTCGCCGATGCCGTCGTGAATCAGATCTTTGAACGTCTGGAGCTGAAGCCCGCCCAGACTGCGCAGGGATGGACGGTCGAAGCCCCCACCTTCCGCGTGGATCTTTCGAGCGAAGAAGATCTTTTGGAAGAGATCGCCAGGCACTGTGGGTTCGACAAATTCCCGGCAACTCTTCCGGCAACGCGTGGTTTCGGCTCTCTCCTTCCGAATGAAAGGCGCGTGCGCCAGCTGCGCAATTTTCTGTCGGGAGCCGGATACAGCGAGATAACCACCTACTCCTTCAGCAACGAACAGCAGGAAAAGAAGTTCTATCCGGATATAGAGCCGGTCCGGCTTCGCAATCCAATGAGCGAAGAGGCAACGATCCTGCGGACATCGCTCATACCGGGCATGCTGTCGGCGCTGCAGTGGAACCTGAATCGGGGCATCCGCAATCTTCAGATGTATGAGATGAGCAAAGTCTACTGGAACGGTGGGGAACGCCGGACGCTGTTGCTTGCCGCGTGCGGAAACCTGAGATTGGCATCCGTCCATGAAACCCCTCGAGAGTTTGATTTCTTCGCCCTCAAGGGAGACATCGAGGAACTCCTGGCCGGATTCAATACGCCAGTCCGCCTGACAACGGACAGCGTGCCGAAGTACTACCATCCGGGCAGGTTCGCTCGTGTCGGGCATTTGGCGATGTTCGGAGAACTTCACCCCGCATATGCCGAGCCGTTCAAGTTTCGCCAACGCATTTACCTTGCGGAAATCGATGTCGACCTTCTCCTCGGCAGTTCACAGAGTCGCCAGGTCGAGCAAATCCCGCGCTACCCGGCAGTCAAGCGTGACTTCTCTCTGCTCTTCGACAAGGGGACCCAATATGCCACTGTGCATCGCACAATTGCTGACGCAGGCATCCCGGAACTGATTCGGGTCGAGCCTTTCGATCGAATGGAGTCGGGCCCGTTTCCGGATAACAAGTACAGCCTGTCCATTTCGGTGGTGTATCAGTCTCCCGAAAGAACGTTAACGGACGTCGAAGTTGAAAGCTTCGACCGCAAAATCATAGATATTTTGGAAGGGCGCCTGAGCGCGCAATTGAGGAAATAGACATGCCCGTGACTGCAGCCGATAAATTTGCTGAACTGGAAGACCGCATAATCCGAACCATCGACCTCGTCAAGACCACGCGCAAGCAAAAGGACTCCGCCGAGCGGGAACTGACATTCGCGCAGAAGCAGATCTCACGGCTGGAAGAAGAAATTGAAGCATTGAAGCAGGAGAGGGATCTGGTCAAGAATAAGATCGAACTTCTGCTGGATAATCTGAACGAGATCACTGAGGGACCCATTGGCTAAACCCAGGCCGCGAACCATTGACGTCGAGATCTACGATCAGAAGTATTCGATCGTCCTCAAGTCGGACATCCAGGAAGCCGAAATTCGAAGGATCGCCGACGACGTCGATGAACGCATGAGGGAAATTTCCGCTGCGGCCAACACCCCGGACTCGTTGAAGATCGCCATTCTCACGGCTCTGCACCTCGCTCAGGAACTCCGGGAACAGCGACGGAATGCGGAGCAGAACGAGGTCATCATCCGGAAGAAGAGCGATGAATGGACCCACGCTCTCGAACAACTTCTAAGCAGATAGTGATTCCTTTTCTGTCCTCATAATAAAAAGAAGCATGACATCTATGAGAAAAGACCATCGAGGACCGTCTAGTCGTATTTCGGGCCTGGGCGTCCTGGTAATCATTGCGCTCGGTGTCGCCATCGGGGTAATAGGCCTCAACTTCAAGCGTTGGGAACTTGGCACGCCAGAAGTCACGTTTGATCGTGAGTTCGCCACAGTCGGTAAGAACCCGGTGTTGAACCTGTCTGTTGCCGACACGGGTTCGGGATTGAGCCACGTGACCGTTCGTATAAAGCAGAAGGAAGGCGAAATCGCACTGGTTGACGAAGCCCTGAACAACGAACCGTCCAAAAGTTATGATCTCGGCAAACTTCTCGTAGAAAATGCGAAGCTCAGCGAAGGCCCGGCGACTCTGACCGTCACGGCCACAGATCACGGACTGCTGCGCTTCTTCCAGGCCAATCGTGCCGAAGTCACGAAAGAGTTCAAGCTGGACACGACTCCGCCTACTCTGGAGGTTTTCTCCGGCCAGCACTACATCAACCAGGGCGGCTCGGACTGCGTCGTGTATCGCGTCTCTGAAGACGTCGAGGTTTCGGGGGTGCAGGCCGGTCCGTATTTCTTCCCGGGTTTTCCTGCCAGCAAGTCCGATCCGAAACTGCGCTTTGCGCTGTTTGCCCTGGCCTACAACCTGCCGGCCGATACGAAGATTCAAGTCGTTGCGCGCGATGGTGCAGCGAATGAGGCCAAGGCGGGATTCTGGCAGAAGGTGTTTCCACACAAGCCCCGCGAGCGGGATATTCCGATAGACGACAACTTCCTGGGCAAGGTGATTCCCGAAATCCTGTCACACTCGAAAACCGTCAAAGACAGTGGCGAGCAGGTAAAGACCTTCGTGGATATCAACAGCAACCTGCGCAAAGAGAATCACGCGAAGATCGCGGAGCTTGCGAAAGCATCACCCGGAGAATTTCTGTGGAATGGCGCCTTCGTGCAACTGAGCAACTCGCAGGTCGAGTCGTTCTTTGCAGACCGAAGAAGCTATATGTACCAGGGGAAGAAGGTCGATGAGCAGGATCATGTGGGATTCGATCTGTCCGTGGTCCAGCACTATCCCATCGAGGCCGCCAACGACGGAAAGGTAATCCTGGCCGAATACTTCGGGATTTACGGCAACACGGTTCTCATCGATCACGGCGCGGGGTTGATTTCACTTTATGGCCACATGAGCTCCATCGACGTGAAGCCCGGCCAGATGGTGAAAAAGAAAGAAGTGCTTGGCAAGAGTGGCGAGACCGGACTCGCCGGCGGCGATCATCTTCATTTTGGAATGTTTCTTCACGGGGTGCCCGTCGATCCGCGCGAATGGTGGGATGCCCACTGGATTACAGATCACGTCACCGACCGGATGAAGGCGACTTCGTAAGAGAGATCACTTCTCCAGTTCCAAAGTCAGCTGAATGTCGTCGACGTCCACTTTCAATTCTCGAGTCATCAGCGGGTAACCGGCGACCTGAACTTCGAGGGTGTAAGTTCCCGGGAGAAGCCCGTCGACTTCGAATTTCCCATCGGCATCTAAATAGTACGAGGGCCCTCTTCGACCACTGATATAAGCCTGCCCGCTGGGAGGAGGTTGCTGCGTCGTTCGATCCAGCACGACACCGCGGAGAATGACAGGGCGGATCCTCGATCCCGGTGACGCATTTCCCACCGGACCGGGAGCCATAGGCGACTGAATGTCTATGGGCAAAGCTGCAATGTCATCGAGGAAGACGTTGTCGATACTCTGTTCCCCAACAATCAGCGTGGTACCAAGCGCTCTGCCTGGGAAATCAATCGACGCGATGACGTGACGTCCCGGCGGCACGCCGCGAAACTCAAAGGTTCCATCACTGAAAACTATTCCGGGGCGGCCGGAAAGATAGACGGGATGCGTATCGGAAGGCCGGTTGCGGCCCGTGACGCGGACGCCGCGGGCTGCAGGCGACACTGACGATGTTTCGCCGAAGGTCACCGTCAGCATGTCGCCCGGACCAGGCGTACCAAACATCGTGGTGAAGGACAGACCGCCGGGGCTCTGCGGCGCACTGGTTGGAAGCGCCAGAATTCCGGACGTCAGATCCGTGCTTCCGTAGGTCATTTTGCTCACAATGAATCCTTCCGGAAGATTTGCAGCCCTGACGCGATAATTTGTGGCTGGTCCCGCAGCTTGCAATTCGAGAGCAATAGAGGAAGCGGCAATCGGAGCGGTGGAAGTCGCACCGTCTGAGATCCGCTCGAAATGAAGAGTAACGGCACCCGCGGGGGAGAAAACAGGCACACGGTTGCCGTCGCCTGCTACCACCCGCAAATTCACCTGCAGACGAGGAGCGGAAACGAACATGAAGTCCTGCCGCTTACTCGTGTCGCTCACCGCAAAATCAAAGCCCGAAATGCGTGCCCCCGCCGTGATTTGAATGAGCTTCGCAGCAGCCATCTCCTGCGTGCCAGGATAATAGGTAGGGCGATCGATGCTGCCCGCCACGATGTAGTACTGGCCGGGCGGAATATTTTCGATGACGTAGCGTCCGTCCTCATCGGTCTCGGCAAGACTGGCGAGCGCGACAGAGGCAGGCGAATCCTGCTGAGTCCTCGCAGAAACCCGAACATGCGCCGCGGGCTTACCCTCCGCATTCTTCAGCACACCACTCACTGTGCCGCCAGCCTGCGGCGCAATGGGAATGCCCTGAATTAGAGCAAGAATGAGAACCAGCGTTGCCATGATGACGTTTCGGTGACGTTGACCGAATTCTCGTCTGGAATTCGGTCAACGTCACCAAAATTGAGACTAGGGCTGCTGGTTGCAGTTCACCATCCATGGAATTCCAAACTTGTCGATAAGCATTCCGAAGCGCGCGGTCCAGAAGGTCTTGGCGATGGGCACCATAATTTTCCCGCCCTCGGCCAGAGCCGCAAAGACCCGATCCGAGTCTTCGGGCAGGTCGATGCTGAGGGAAATTGAGAAACCCTGCGGCTCTCTAAAGTAGTTAGGCGGTGCATCGGCACCCATGAGGGCGGTATTCCCAAATAGCAGGGTGGCGTGCATCACCTTGTCTTGCCACTCTGCCGGAACCTGTCCCGCCATTGGTGAGCCGCCGTACTTATGAAATGAAACGCCCGAACCGCCGAGGCATTTTTCATAGAACTTAAACGCCGCTTCGCACTGGCCATTGAAACTCAGATAGGGATTCACATCCACTTTCATTGCGTGCTCCTTGGCTGAATAGTTATCGAAGGATGATGCCCTTTGCTCTGTGAGGCTGCCAACCTTTTTTGGTCGAATACCCGCACCCGGGGCGC
>Ga0207659_10000752_pt1 | contig 19202 bp, 16 predicted proteins | sample KBSM43metaG_FD_184330 | JGI IMG/M metagenome (GOLD analysis project Ga0207659, IMG submission 184330) | Miscanthus rhizosphere microbial communities from Kellogg Biological Station, Michigan, USA - KBS M4-3 metaG (SPAdes) (version 2) | ecosystem: Host-associated > Plants > Roots > Rhizosphere >...
CGGGGTGACCTGCAGCGGCGTCTTCTGCCGCGCGGCGAAGTACCCCCCGATCGGCCCCCACACGATCGCGACGTCGATCTTGCCGGAGGCCACGGCGTCGATGATGGCGCTGGGCGGATTCTCGGCCGAGTAGAACGTGTTGAAGCCGACCACGTTGTCGACGATGTGGCGCTTGCCGAGCTCGTGCACCGGCGGCGGGTTCTCGTAGTCGTTGCCGAGCAGGTGGACGCCGATCTTCAGCGTCTTGAGCACGGGGTCGTCGAGCGACGTGATCGCCGCGCGCCCGCGCGGATAGACGAACACGTAGGTGGAACGGTAGTACGGCGCCGTGGGGTGGACCAGGTCGTAGCCGGAGGGAACCCCGATCACGACGTCGCAGCGCCCTTCCTCCAGCGTGGCGTTCATCGTGTTGCGGATGAACCCCTGCCGCTGGCCCCACCACACATACGTCGGCGCCGCCGCCCCGAAGTCCTTGGCGAGCAGCGCCGCGATGCGGTTCTCGAGCCCCTCCATCCGGCGATTCGAGAACGGCATGTTCTCGGGATCCGCGCAGACGCGGAACGCCGCCGTCCCGGGTGAGGACGGTCGGGCCGGGTCTGAAGTCCCGGCCACCCGTCCCGGCGGGGGAGCCTTGTCCTGCCCGGATGCGAGACCCGGGCAGGCGAGCACAAGGCCGACGAGGAGAAGCCCGCGAGGCGTCACGAACCGGTTACGGCAGCGCGAACACCGTCAGCACGCCGCCCTGGTTGCTGAAGGCGGCGAGATCCTTGAAGGCGCCGATGGCGCCGAGGCCCGCGCTCTCGTCCTCGAGGCTCATGTCGGCCGCGACGCCAATGCCCGACCAGCCGCCGATGCCCGAGAGCACGGCCACGTACTGCTTGCCGTCCGGACCCACATAGGTCATCGGGTTGCCGATGATGCCGGAGGGCGTCTTGAACTTCCACAGCACGTCGCCGGTCTTGGCGTTGACCGCTTTGAGCCAGCCCTCCATCGTGCCGTAGAAGACGACGTCGCCAGCCGTCGCCAGTGCGCCGCCCCAGGCCGACAGCCCTTCCTTGATGCCCCACACCTTCTTGCCGGCGACCGGATCCCACGCGAGGAACTCGCCGCGGTGGCCGCCGGGGCCGGCCTTGCTCACCACGATCGCGCCGACGTAGGGCTGGCCGGCCTGGTACTTCACCTCCACGCCCTCGTAATCCATGCACAGATTGTTCGACGGCACGTAGAAGAGGCCGGTGCGCGGCGAGAACGCCACCGGCTGCTGGTTCTTGCCGCCCATCGCCGACGGGCAGATGTCCTTGGTGTTCTTCGACCCCGACGTCCGCTTCTCCGGATCCTCGACCGGCTTGCCGGTCTTCAGGTCGATGCTCTTTGCCCAGTTCGTGAACACGAAGGGGTCGGCTTTGAGCAGCTCGCCCGTCTTGCGGTCGAGCACGTAGGCGAAGCCGTTGCGGTCGAAGTTGACGAGCACCTTGCGCGTCTGGCCGCCGATGTTGAGATCGGTCAGGACGTTCTCGTTGATGCCGTCGTAGTCCCAGGCGTCGTGCGGCGTCTTCTGATAGGCCCAGGCCGCCTTCCCGGTGTCGGGATTCCTGGCGAAGATCGTCATCGAGTACTTGTTGTCGCCGGGACGCTGATCCGGATTCCACGAGCCCGGGTTGCCGGTGCCGTAGTAGAAGAGGTCGAGTTCGGGGTCGTAGCTATACCAGCCCCACGTGGTGCCGCCGCCGCGCTTCCACTCGTCGCCCTTCCAGGTTTCCACCGAGCCGGGGAAGCCGACTTCGGCCTCGGGACCGGTGCTGTACATCCGCCACACCTGCTTGCCGGTGTTGACGTCGTTGGCGGTGACGAAGCCGCGGACGCCGAACTCTCCGCCGGAGATGCCCGAGATGACCTTGTCCTTGATCACCATCGGCGCCGACGTAATCGTCTGGCCCTGCTTGTAGTCGCCCTGCTTGACCTTCCACAGCTCCTTGCCCGTCTCGGCATCGAGCGCCACGGTGTTGGTATCGAGCTGGTTCATGAAGATCTTGCCGTTCGAGAACACCACGCCGCGCGCGACGGTATCGCAGCAGGCGATCGGAATGACGGCCGGATCCTGCTTCGGCACGTACTTCCACTTGATCGGCGCGCCTTCCTTGCTCAGATCGAGCGCGTAGACGATGTTCGGGAACGGCGTCTGCAGGTACATCGTGCTGCCGACGACGAGCGGCTCGCCCTCGTGGCCGCGCAGGACGCCGGTGGAAAAGCTCCACGCGACCTTGAGGTTCTTGACGTTGTCGGCGGTGATTTCGTTGAGCCCGCTGTAGCGGGTGGCCGCCGCATTCTTGTTGGGCGTCGTCCATTCCTTGTCCGCCGCGGAGGCGGAGGCCGACCCGCCGGCCGGTGTGGTGGACGAAGCTGGTGCTGGCGCTGAACCTGAGCTGCACGCGGCAGCCGCGGCCGAGCAGGCAAGTGCGACGATGGTAATCAGTCGGGACACTCTGTTCATATGTGCTCCTCTTACACGGAGGCGAAGGTAATCGCGGGCCTGGTGGCCCGCGCCGAACGTGATTAGTGCTTCCGGGTGTGAACGTTCTTCGTCACCCAGTTCAGCATGATGTCGGCGATCTCGAGGTTGCGCTTGTCGAGCATCATCATGTGCGTGACGCCCAGCAGCCCCATGTCATCGAGCTTCAGATATTCGGCTTTCGCCGTGCCCTGCTTGGCGGCACGGCGCGCGTTGATCGCGTCCACGGTCTCCTGGCACACGGTGCTCGTGTTGGTGTAGTCGCCCTTGAGGGCCATGTACGGGATGTTGTCGAAATCGGCCGCGGTGAGGCCGCTGTTCGGCAGTGAGCACGAGCCCTCGAGCGTGAGCAGGCCCTTGAGCAGGTCGAGATGGCCGCGCTCCTTGAGGATGCGCGCCATGTGGTGCCCCATGATGCCCGACTGCGAGTGAGTCACCACGATGGCGCCGCCCAGCCGCTCGACGAGTGCCGCCAGGTTCTGCGGCGTCCAGGTGTTGGCCGGCGAGAGCTCTTTCGGATCGCAGCTCGCGCAGGTGGATCCGGGGAGCGTCACTTCGGCATTCGGCACCAGCTGCTTGTAGTACTCCAGTGCATAGGCGTTTCCGGGCGCGGCCGGCGCCGGGCCCAACGCGCCGGTCCGCGACACGGCATGAGCATCCACGGCGTCGAGCGGGAAGAGCGGGGCGACGTGCTGATACGCGTCCGGTTTCGGATTGGGATCGGCGGGGTCGCCGTGCGGAATCAGCCGGCCGGTGAGCACCGTCGAGCCGGCAGGCACGAGGTGGCCGAACCACGCCGTCCAGGCGCCGTTGTCGGTGATCCGGCCGAAGCTCGGAAGCAGGTCGGCCGCCCCCTTGGTGTCGCCGCTCACGAGACGCGCCTCGCCTTCGTGAATGACCGACTGGTCGAACCCGGAGCGCCCGCGCCCGGCCTGATCGACCACGTAGCTCGGGACGCCTTTTCGAACGAAATAGGGGTACCACCCCTCTCGGCCGTCGGGCGTGGCCTCGAGGCAGGCGCCGGTGTGGGTGGAGCCGTGCACCATGATCACGGGCCAGCCCGCCCCATATTGCTTGGCCGGAATCTGGAACTGCACGTACATCTGCCCGATCGTGATCTGCTGTGGCACCGGGCCCGTGGGCGCCGCAGTCCCGGGCGCGGCCGGCGGGACGGCTGCCGCGTGCTCCGTGATCTTCTGCACGCCGCCGACGAAGAAGCTGCCTTGGTCTTCGATGACCAGGGGGCCGCCGAGAAACTTCTTCGATTTCGGAACGGTCTGCCCCGAAACCGCCGGCGTCAACACACCCAGCAGGACGACGAGCACCGCGACGGTTCTCATGAGGTTCTCCGTGTGAGTCTGATATTCACGACCTGATCGAGCGCGAACCGACCCAGGGTCTTGCACGACGGGCTGCGAACGACGACGTGAACCGAAGGCGAACCGGGGGGCCGCCGCCAGCGTAACCGCTGGCCGGATGGGATTTAACAGAAAAGCGAAGGTGATTACAAGGACGGACCCGCCCGCTCCCTCACTTGGGTTAGGTGCGGGCTTCGGAGAACCTGTCGCTCACGGCGAGCCAGCCCGACATCGCCAGCGGGATCAACCACACGTCGAACGGCACGCGAAAGCGGATCTCGCTCTTGAAGACGTAGACACAGAGGGCGAGCGCGATGACCGGCAGCGCCCACGCAATCGCCTCGCCGTGCACGTCGCGGCGCCACGGCCGCCGTGCCGTCACCCACATCGCCAGGCCGGCCATGAGCCAGGGTCCGAAGAAGAGCTCGTAGAGGCGGACGTAGGGCCGGACGGAGAACTGCGTCGCCGGCCACATGAAGTTGCCGGTGAAGAGGAACGGCACGTTCTCCACCGATACCAGCAGGACGGCCGGATTGCGTTGAATGCACTTCAGGCCTTCGCCCATGTAGTAGCCGGAGTCGGTGAACGGGCGGTCCCAGATCTTCGCCGAGGTCATCCCGAGCTGCGCGTAGATCGGGGAAAGCCAGGTGGATCCGCTCGGGTCGTAGTTGCGCTTGCTCGGACACTTGCCCTCGATGAAGTTCAGGCCGCCGGCGAGCGAACTCATGCGGAAGACGCCGATTGTCCGGTAGGTGAGCACGCCGTGGAGGATCAGGCCGGCGCCCACCACCGCGCAGATGGGCACCGCCACCCGGGTCATCGACGCCCACGACCAGCGTCGCATCGTCAGGACTGCCAGCAGGAACAACGGGCCGAGAAAGGCGTGCGTCCCCTTCACCCAGAACGCGGTGACGAAGATCAGGCCCCAGAGCGCCGACCAGCGGACCGTGGGCCGCTCGACGACTTCGAGGCCTGCCCAGACGAGGAGTGCCATCTGGAAGGTGAATGTCGTTTCCGAGAGGTTCACCGTTGTGAGGACGATCCACGGCACGTGCACGGCCGCGACGAACAGCGACCATCGCCCGACGCGTGGTCCGAACGCCCGCTCCGCGGCCTGCCACACCAGCCACACCGTCGCCGTGGAGATGACGATGTGATACATGCCGACCGCGCCCGCCCAGTTGGTGCTGATCTGTTTCAAGGCCGCGACGACGAGCGAATACCCGATGGCGGGCAGGAAATGCGCCGGCGCCCAATTGCCCTGCAGGATGTCGTCCGCGATCCGGCGATAGTTGTTCATGTCGGCGAACAACGACCGCGAAATCGGATGGAACTGCACGGCCAGCACCCGCAGTGTCAGGGCCAGCAGCATGAGGAGTGGACCGGCATTCCGCGCGGACAGGATGGACATCTACGGGGTCGACGAGCGCAGGGATTGTGGTCGTCGCCGAGGAGACGGCGGCGCGTGCGCCATCATCATAAGCCTGCCTGGCCGCCTCGCGGCGCGGCCGTGCCCGATCAGTCGCGGCGCTGCGCCGTCTGTGACGAGGCGGAATCGAGGCGCGCGAGCGCGGCCTGCACCCGTTCCCACGCTTTGCGCGCTTTCCGGTCGTGTGGGTCGGGTGCCGGGGCGTTGCGGTAGAAGGCGTCGAGCGTGCGCCGCACCTGGGGCGTGGCCCCCGCGAAGTCGCGCCGGGCCAGCTCGTCGAGCCACTCGGCGTGGGTCTCGTCGGCGAGCTCGTAGCGACGCGCGTGTGCCGGCTCGCCGGTGTCGAAGTTGGTGTTGGCAAGGTCGAGGCGGCCGCTCCGCACCTGGCGCAGCACCGTCTGGAAGCGCCGGTGCGATTGCGCGACGCTGTCCTCGAACAGCCGGTCCACGTCCGGCGTGGGCGCCTTGAACGCCAGCGGCTTGAGCGGTCCGATCTTCGGCACCAGACGGTAGACCCACGCCAGGAAGCGCGCGGACCGCGCCGGCTTCTGGTAGTTGGGCCCGTAGGTTTCTTCGTAGTCGACCGGCTGGTAGACGAAGACCACGTTCTCGCGCGTCGCGTCCGGAGCCTGCGCCAGGATCTCGTCGCGCTTGTCGCGCCAGGCCGCGTCGGTCAGCGCGGGGATCAGCTGGCTGACCGCGTAGCGGTAAGTGGAGACGGCGCGCTCCTGGTCGCCGAGCACGTCGCTCATCTCGAGACCGTAGGTGTCGCGGAATGCGCGCTCGAGCAGCGCGGCGGCGACCTGGAAGTCGAGCATCGAGCGGTACTGGGTGAACGAGTAGCGACCCCGCGCCGCCTGCGCGACGTCGAACGAGAACTCGACGATGACGTGCTGCTTCGGCGCCTGCACGTAGGTGATGTCGTCGCCGAACTTGTGGCGCAGTTTGGGAAAGGCGATCGGCACCGACTTGTTGACCGCACCCGGATGCCCGGTGACGTCGTTGACGTAGTGCGCGAGGGCGCCCAACGCAAACGCGAGCTCGTCCACCGTGCGCGCGTTGCGCACCAGCGACGCCACGAAATCGCCCGAGCGCGCGTAGTGCAACAGGTTGCTGAAGAACTTGTTGCCGAACGGGTAGTAGCCCAGATCCTGGATCACCGACCCGCCATAGGCGAACGACCGTGCCCGTTCGAGCTCCGCCGGTGTGCTGCGCGGAAAGCGCTGTAGCAACAGCGGGCGTAGCTCCGCCTCCCACGCCGCATCGATCGCCGACTCGTGCGCGAGCACCGAGTACGCCGGCGCCGGCGCCGGACTGCCGAGCAGCAGAGCGAGCGCGATCGCAATCGTGGGGGCGAGCGCTGGGATGAACGTGCGGGCACGCATGCCCGGCCGTTTGCAAGGCCGGTGCCTCGTCGATTTCACGAGGCTTTTGGCTTGACTGCCACCTCGTCCAGTGCTGAATTTGCAGAACGCTCTTCCACCGAGGTTCCCATGTCGAACGACGCTCGCGCCTGCCGGCTCTGCTTCGCCACGTTGTCAGCCCTCGCCGTTTGCGCCATGGCCGGCAGCAGTTGCCGGCCGTCGGGCTCCACCGCGACTGCCGATGCCCCGGCAGCCGCCACGTCCCGGGTGAGTGGCCTCGATCTCGCGGCCATCGACCGCTCGGTCCACCCCGGCGACGACTTCTACAAATTCGCCAACGGCACGTGGCTCGCCACGACCGAGATTCCTTCCGATCGCAGCACCTGGGGACCCACCGAGAACATGTCCGAGGCCGCAGCCGAACGCACCCGCGCGTTGCTCGAAGCGGCAGGGAAGGCGTCGCCCGTCTCGGGCACAGTGCAGCAGCAGGCGGCCGACTACTACGCCAGCTATATGGACGACGCGGGCATCGAGGCCAAGGGCCTGGCGCCGCTCCAGCCGATGCTCGGCCGCATCGCCGCCATCGACTCGCAGGCCGCGTTGTCGCGCGCCCTCGGCGAAGAGCTGCGCGCCGACGTGGACGCGCTCAACAACACCAACTTCTGGACCGATCGGCTGTTCGGTGTGTGGGTCACGGCGGCGCTGGACGATCCCGCGACGAGCCGGCCGTATCTGCTCCAGGGCGGCCTCGACCTGCCCGATCGCGAGTACTACCTGGAAGACTCGCCGCGCATGGCCAGCGTTCGCAAGGAGTTTGCCGCGCACGTGGCGCGCACGCTGCGGCTGGCAGGCGTGGCCGATGCCGACGCCGGGGCGGCTGCGATCGTCGCGCTCGAAACCAGGATGGCGCGCGTGCACGCCAGCCGGGCCGAGTCGATCGACGTGCTCAAAGCCAACAACCGGTGGAAGCGCGAGGAGTTCCCGCGGAGAGCGCCCGGCATCGACTGGGGAGCGTTCCTGGCCGGGGCCCGCCTCGACACGGCGCCGGTGATCATCGTCTGGCATCCCTCGGCGGTGCGCGGGCTGTCGGCGCTCGTACGCAGCGAGCCGATGGCCTCGTGGAAGCACTGGCTCACCTTCCACGCCATCGACCGCAACGCCGCGGTGTTGCCCAAGGCGCTCGTCGACGAGCGGTTTGCGTTCCACGGCAAGGTGCTCAACGGCACGCCGCAGCTCGCCGAGCGGTGGAAGCGGGGCATTGCGGCGACGAACGCCGCGGTCCCCGAGGCGGTCGGCCAGATCTACGTCGCCCGCCACTTCCCGCCTGAAACCAAGGCGCAGATGCAGGCGATGGTCAAGAACCTCATCACCGCGTTCGGCGCCCGCATCGATCGGCTCGAGTGGATGTCGGCGGCCACCAAGGTGAAGGCGAGACAAAAGCTGGCGACGCTGCGCGTCGGCGTGGGGTATCCGGATACGTGGGTCGATTACCGCGGCTTGCAAGTCGTCCGGGGCGACGCCTTCGGCAACCGGCAGCGCGCCGAGCGCTTCGAGTACGAGCGGCACCTCGCCAAGCTGGGCAAACCGGTGGACAAGGGCGAGTGGTGGATGTCCCCGCAGACCGTCAATGCGCTGAATCTGCCGTTGCAGAACGCGCTGAACTTCCCGGCTGCCATCCTCGCCCCGCCGTACTTCGACCCGGCAGCGCCGGCGGCCACCAACTACGGCGCCATCGGCGCCGTGATCGGCCACGAGATCACCCACAGTTTCGACGACATCGGCGCGATGTTCGACGCCGAAGGACGCCTGGCGAACTGGTGGACCAAGGAGGACCTGCAGCAGTTCAGCGCCGCGGGCGCGCGGCTGGCAGCGCAGTACGACGCCTACACGCCGTTTCCCGACCTGCACCTCAACGGCCGGCAGACGCTCAGCGAGAACATCGCCGACGTCGCCGGCCTTGCCACCGCGCACGACGGCTGGCGGGTTTCACTTGGCGGCACGGCCGCGCCCGCGCTCGGCGGTTTCACCGGTCCGCAGCAGTTCTTTCTCGCGTATGCCCAGGGCTGGCTGATCAAGTGGCGGGAGCCGGCGCTGCGCCAGGCCGTCATCACGGACGGGCACGCCCCTGGCGAATACCGCGCCGACACAGTGCGCAACCTCGACGCGTGGTACGACGCGTTCGACGTGAAGCCGGGCCACGCCTTATATCTCGCCCCGGACCAGCGGGTGCGCGTCTGGTAAGGATGAACGGGTCGGCGGCCCAGATGGCCTTCGTGCGGCTCAGTTTGAAGAAACCGTGCAATCAGGTCACAAGTAATGTGAGGAGGGCCGACGCGATGGACGTGAGCCGTTGGGGGGCCTCCAACGCACGAGCGTTCACAGACCGCCACGAGGCCGGCCGGGCGCTGGCCGATCGTCTCGAAACCTTCGCGCGCCGCGATGACGTCGTGGTCCTGGCGCTCCCGCGCGGCGGGGTGCCGATCGGTTACGAAGTGGCAACCAGGCTCGGCGTGCCGCTCGACGTCTTCACCGTGCGCAAGCTCGGTGTGCCTGGCCACCCCGAGCTGGCGATGGGCGCGATTGCCAGCGGCGGCGTCCAGGTGCTCAACGACGAGGTGATCGACTGGCTGCGCCCGTCGCCCGAGGTCGTGCGGCACGTGGCGCGCGTCGAGCTCGCCGAGCTCGATCGCCGCGAGCGCCTCTATCGCAACGGGCGCCCGCTCGTGCCGCTCGAGGGCCGCACCGTGATCCTGGTGGACGACGGCCTGGCGACCGGCTCGACGATGCGGGCGGCCGTGCAGGCCGTGCGGCGGCTCGAGGCTGGGCGGGTCATCGTGGCGGCGCCGGTCGGGGCGCGCGACACGTGTGAGGCGATGCGACTCGTGGCCGACGACGTCGTCTGCGTGATCAGCCCCGACCGCTTCGTCGCGGTCGGGGCGTGGTATCTGGATTTCTCGGAGACGAGCGACGACGAAGTGCGGCGCCTGCTCGACGAAGTCAGGTAGATCGGGTCACTTCGCCGGGCACTTTCCGCCGGGGCAGCGGTTGTTCTCCTCGCACACGTACTCGAAAAGCCCGTCCTTGTCCCATTCTGGCTTGGCCAGGACTTCGAACTCCTGGCTCCACGGCTGCATGAAGATCTTGGGATCGTCGATCGTGAGCGTGTAGGAGATGGCGCTCGGGCTCTTCCACTGCAGCCGCTCGACGGTGCGCAGCGCGTCGCTGTGCATCCGGTATTCTTTCGGGTTCGTGTAGTAGTAGTCGTCGAGCGCCCAGCGCTTGAAATTGACGGTCTCGATGATCAGCGTGTCGCCTTCCCATCGGCCCACCGGGTCGCCATAAAACATCGGCTCGAGCCCCTTGCGATGGGCCCGCCCGTCCAGCGGAATCACCCGGCTCATGCGCTGGAACTCGTGGACCATCACGAGGTGGTTCTTCGTCTGGAAGAACTGCATCGCGTTGGCCGACAGCATGCCGCCGGGGAACCCCGCCGGCATGCAGAAGTCGCGCGGTTCGTCGTGCCGGGGGTCGCCCGTGCGCGGCTCGAGGAACGGTTCGCCGCCGGATTTCAGCGGCGCGAACCGCTTCCGATCGAACACGGTGGCCGACGAGCGGCCGCGCTCGTCGCCGGGCAGATAGGTGGGCCACTGGTAGGTGCCGGTGAAGTCCGGCTTGCCGTCGGATGTGCGCGGAATCCCGGCCGGGCTCGCTGCCTGTTGGGCGTCGAGCGCCGCCATCATCGAGAGCCCGCACGGGCAGAGCGCGGCGAGTCCCAGCAGCAGCCACCGCATGGAAAGCGTTCTCATATGTCCTCCCGCACTACTGCTGCGGCGCGCGGCCCGCGGGGTCGGTGGCCGTGAACACGTTGCGCCCGTCCTGGTACGTGACGCGCTGCCCGAAGCCGTTATTGGATCCATCCTTGGCCCGGAAGCCTTCGACGTTCACCGTCGATCCGATCACGAGCAGATCCTTCGTGATGCCGCGCCGCATCAACTGGCCCGGCGCGCCGCCGGAAATCGCCCACGTGGTCAGCGTACCGTCGGCGTTCTTCACGTCGACGTAGTACCAGATGTGCGGGTTCATCCAGTCGACCTTGGTCAGCGTGCCGGTGATCTTCAACGGCTTCTGATCGTCGTACTCGGCGGCGAAGGAATGATGCGCGGCCGCCGGGCCGGCAGCGCCGGCGAGCGACGCCAGCGCCAGTGCCACCAATGCGAGTGCCTTCATGGACTCCTCCCTGCGCTCGAGACCGCTGCGCGGATTCTATCGCGGCGCCGCTGACCGGCGCGCCGGTGCGCTCATCGCGGTTCGGGCTCGTAAATCTCGCCTTCGATATCGCCCAGCTTGTCCTGGACGTAGCCGCACGCGTCCCGTACGCCCTGGTTGTAGACCGGCGGCCCCAGTTCACGGACGAAGAAGTCGAGCAGTTCCGCGGCGCGGAAGTCGCTGATCGGCTCGTCGAATGCCTTCGCGAAGTGTTGCTTGATGGCGCGCAGGAGTGCCGCGCGGCGGTCGTCGGACAGTCGGATGCGCATCGTCGCGGCTAGTTTACCCGTGCCGTCCCCCCATTCAGGCGAGGCGGCCGGAGCGCCCAACTCTCGAGCCCGTTTCGACGTCAAAGATGCCCATAGGGCTGTGAACGTTTTTCCTCGGGCGGCGTCTAAAGCCGGTATTTGGGAGACAGCGCCGATGTGATATCGGCCCGCCGATCGTCGTATCGGCCGTCGTGCGATCGAGGAATGTGCTGATGCGTTTAGCAGCCCGTGGTGAAACGCCCGCTGCATTCGCCGGGCGATGCATCCCGCCTGGCGGCGTTGCTCATCGCTCACTTATGCCCAATAAGCTCGCTCTTCGCGCCTTGCCATCCGGGCGCCTCGCCCGGCTCGGTGCAACGCGGGCGTTTCACCACGGGCTGCTCGCGCCGTCGACGGCCCCGTTGCCGATCGTGCTTGCGTGCGCCGCTGTGCTGGCGGCCGGTCACGCAAACGGACAAACCGCCGCGACCGGGCAATCACCGGAGGCGGCGGCCCGCATCCTCGCCGAGACGCGGGCGGCCATCGGCAGTGGCGTGCCGGAGATGAAGACGCTCGTCGCCACCGGCCGCACACGGCAGGTACGTGGCGACAACCTGGTGCCGATCGAATTCGAGATCCAGGCCGAACTGCCCGACAAGTTTGCGCGGCGCGACGAGTTTCCCGCGCAGGACGCCGGCCCGTCGGTCACCGGCTTCAACGGCGATCGCTTCGTGCAGAATCCGGCGCCCCAGCCGCCTCCGGCGCGGCCCGGCGGACCGCCGCCACCAACTCCGCAGCAGCTCGAAGCCGCGGCGCGCCAGCAGCTCATGACCGCCAAGCAGGACTTCGCCCGGCTGATGCTGGGGTTGTTCGCGTCCTCCTACTCGAGCTATCCGCTCTCATTCTCGTACGCCGGTCAGGCCGAGGCGCCGCAGGGCCGTGCCGAGGTGCTCGACGTGAAAGGCGCAGACGACTTCGCCGCGCGGCTGTTCATCGACGGCAAGACCCATCTCCCGATCATGCTCAGCTGGCAGGCGCGGCAGCCGCCGGCCCGCGGCCGCGGTCCAGGCGGTGCGCCGCCCGGTGCGGCGGCACCAGCGGCCGCAGCGCCGCCGACGGTGGAGAACCGGCTCTACTTCGCCGAGTACCGGGAGTTTTCCGGACTGCAGCTGCCGACGCGCCTGCGGCGCGCCGTGGCTGGCGAAACCACGGAGGAAACCACGTTCGATCGATTCCGGATCAACGCGCGCGTTGATCCCAGGCGTTTCGAGTCCGGCAGTTAGGCCAACGAGGTAACCCATGGTTTCGAGATTTGCCCGATGCGGGCACGTCGTGGTGGTGGTGTGCCTCCTCGCCGCGGCGATGCTGGCCGCCGCGGCGCCGGCCTCCGCGCAAACCGGGCGGCCGGGCACGCTGCAGATCACCGTCGTGGATCCGAGCGGCGCCGTGATCGCCAACGCCACCGTCACCGTGACGGGGGCCGAAACGGCGACCAAGGCGCAGACCCCCGCGCCGGTGCAGACCAACGCGCAGGGGGTGGCAAGCGTGGCCGGCCTGCCGCCCGGCCGCTACGCGGTGAGCGCCGAGTTCCCCGGCTTCGAGACGCGCGCCCTGCCCGAGGTGCGCGTGCGGGCCGGCGACAACAAGCAGGTGATGATGCTGCCGATCGCCGGCGTGCAGGATGCGGTGACCGTCGAGCGCGACAAGCAGGAGTCGGCGGCTGATCGCCAGTCCACGTTCGGCACGGTGCTGACCCGCGAGCAGCTCGAGGCCCTCTCCGATGATCCCGACACGCTCCGGCAGCAGCTGCAGGACATGGCCGGGCCCGGCGCCGTGATCAAGGTGGACAGCTTCGAGGGAGCCGCGCTGCCGCCGAAGGCCATGATCCGGTCGATTCGCATCTCGCGCGATCAGTTCGCGGCCGAGAACCACTCGGCCGGCGGCATCTCGATCGAGATCATCACCCAGCCAGGGCTCGGCCCGATCCGCTACAACACGGCCTTCCGGTTCCGTGGCGGGTCGCTGAGCGGGCGCAGCCCGTTCACGCCCGTCAAGGGCCCCGAGCAGCTGAAGAACTACATGATGGGTCTCAACGGGGCGCTGGTCCAGAACAAGGCCTCGTTCAACCTCAACGTGAACGGTGTCGACTCCTACGAGACGCCGAACATCAACGCGGCGCGCGCGATCGGCGACGGCACGCGCTCCGAGGCGCTGCGCCTGAGCACGCCGCGCGACAACCTGAACGTCAACGCCAACGTCGACTACGCGCTGACGCTCGATCAGACGCTGCGGTTCGGCTACAACGGCAACCGGAATTCGGTGGAGAACCTCGGCATCGGCGAGTACGACTACGAGGAGCGCGCGTATTCGACCGAGAACTCCAACCACAACCTCCGCGTGCAGCATATGGGCCCGCTCGGCCGCCGCATGTTCCTGCGGACCCGGCTGCAGATGTTCTGGAACGACTCTGAATCCCGCTCGGCCTTCGAGGCGCAGACCATTCGCGTGCTCGACGCGTTCACGCGCGGTGGCGCGCAGCGCGCCGGCGGCCAGCACAGCCGCGGCCTGAACGTCGGCAGCGATCTCGACTACGTGCGCGGCATCCACTCGTTCCGCACCGGCCTGCAGTTCGACACGCTGCGCGTCCGCGCCGACGACACGACGAACTACCTCGGGACCTACACCTTCGAGAGCCAGCGGGCGTTCGAGGAGGCCCGGCCGCGCAGCTACACGCAGCGCGTCGGCGATCCAGAGATCCGCTACAGCAACGTTCAGGCGGCGTGGTACGGGCAGGACGACGTGCGGATCCGGCGGAACCTGACCGTGAGCGCCGGGGTCCGCTACGAAGCGCAAACCCACGTCACCGACTACAACAGCTTCATGCCGCGCGTCGGCGTCACCTGGGCGCCGTTCAAGAGCGGCGCCACCACCCTGCGATCGAGCTGGGGCATCTTCCACGACTGGCTGCCCGCCAACACCTACGAGCAGACGCTGCGCGTGGACGGCTTCAACCAGCGCGAGGTGGACCTGCTCGATCCGTCGTTTCCCGACGTCGGCGACATCGGGACGGCGCCGCCGGCGAACCGCTACCTCCTCGACGGCGGCCTGCGTCTGCCGCACACCAACCGCGTGAGCGGCGGCATCGATCAGCGGCTCGCCCGGCAGGTCCAGACCAGCGTGACCTACGCCTACCAGCGCGGCGTCTCCGTCCTCCGCGGCCTCAATCTGAATGCGCCTGTGGACGACGTCCGGCCGGATCCCGGCTTCGGCAACATCGTCGAGGTGGTGTCCGACGCGGCGTCGCGTCTGCACGAGGTGCAGTTCTCGATGACCGTGAATCCAGGCGCGCTGATCCCGGCGTTCAACGCGCCGCTCATCAACTGGAAGCGCGCGACGGTGTTCACGAACTACACCTGGGCGAACCTCGAAAACAACTCGGATGGGGCGTTCGCCATCCCGGCGACCGGCAGCCTGGTACAGGAATGGGGGTCGGCGTCGCAGGAAATCCCGCACCGGTTCAACTTCACGTTCAACAGCCAGTTCGTCAGGAATTTCCTGATGCAGTGGAACTTCAACGTGAACTCCGGGCTGCCGTACACGATCCGCACCGGCTTCGACGGGAACGGCGACCTGGTCTACAACGATCGCCCGGACGGCGTGGCCCGCAACACCCAGCGGGCGCCGACGCAGTGGACGATCAACCCCGCCGCCGCGTACACCTTCCTGTTCGGGCGCCAGCAGACGCGGCTGCCGCCGGGGATCAGCGTCATTGCCGGCGGGGCGGGCGCGCCTACAGTGCAGACCTTCGACCAGAACGCGGCGCGGTTCCGGCTGCAGTTTGTCGTGCAGATCCAGAACCTCACCAACCGCCCCAACTACGTCGGCTACAGCGGCGTGATCACGTCACCCTTCTTCGGCCAGGCCACGGCCGTCACCGGGACCCGCAAGGTGGACGTGGGCGTACAACTGAGTTTCTAGGCCACTACGAGCCCGGGGCTTTGTAAGCCGTCTTCTTGCCCGCGGCCTTGTCCATCTCCTCAGGGGTGATGAGCACAGTCGTCGTCGTCTCGGCGCCGCCGGTGCCGGCAACCGCCAGCGACAACGCCGCGGCAGAGGCCGCGTCGGGCAGGTCGGCTATCACCACCGCGTCATACTGGCCGAAGCAGAAGTAGAGCGACTCCAGCTTGCCGCCCAGGCTCTCCAGTGCTTTGGAGGCGACCTTCCTGCGCTTGGTGCCGCCGTCCTTGCGTACGCCTTTGGCTCCTTCGGCGGTGTACGAAATCGAGAAGAGATACTTCGGCATGACTTGCTCCTGACTGTGCAGCGCAGCCTGTGGCGCGCAGTGAGGTGACAGCATACGCCCGCTTTCAGGGATGCGACGGCAGGTAGTCGTCGATGGCGCCGACAATCAGCACCTCGGCGCCTTCGGCGGTGGTGATCTCCCCATGTTCGGAATCCGCGTCGGCGTGGTGGAAGTCGCCGGCGCGGAGCACGCGGCCGTCGATGACGACCGAGCCGCGAATCACGTAGCACTCCTCCGGGCCCGAGTGGCGGTGCGACGGGTACACGGCGCCCGCGTCGGCGCGGATCAGCATCGTCACCACGCCGCGGTCGGGGTCCACCGCCAGCACCTTCGACTGGATGCCCGGCAATGGGGTCTCGGCCCACGCCTGGTCGCCGGCGAAGAGCGTGTAGCGCCCGGGCGCCCGCGTGGCTGCCAGCACTCTGTCGCGGACGCGGGCCGGCGGGTCGGCCTGATCGACCGCGGTCCCGAGCGCAAGCGCCACGTCGTAGAGCGACGCGACGTGCGCACGCTGGTCGGGCGAGAGGGTGGCGACGCGGGCCTCGAGCGCGAGGCGATCCTCGGGGTCGAGCGCGCCAATCGCGTCGGCGAGGGCCAGCGCTTCGAGGTCGTCGGGGATCATGCCGTCTGCTCCAGACGCATCCGCAGGCTCGCGAGGCCGTTGCGGATCCGTGTCTTGACCGTGCCGAGCGGTACGCCGAACCGGGCGGACAGTTCGCGGTGCGTGCAACCCTCGAAGAACGCGGCTTCGATCAGCGTCCGCTGCGGAGCCGGCAGTTCCGCCACCGCCCCGCGGACCGCGATCGCGGTGTACGCGTTCTCCATCATCGTCTCGGGCGTTTCGTGCGTCTGCGTTTCGGGGCGGGCCGCCTGGTCCGCCGTCGGCACGGGCGCGTTGACGTCTGCGCGCACCTGCCGCGCCCGCACGCGGTCGATGGCGCGGTTGCGCGCGATGCGCACCACCCACGCCGCCGGCGAGCCGAGGCGGGGGTCGTAGCTCTCGGCCCGCGACCACACGCGGACGAAGGTTTCCTGCAGCACTTCCTCGGCGTCCGACGGACTCTGGAGGATGCGCCGGATGATCGCGAACGCCAGGCGGCTGTGGCGATCGTAGAACTCCGCCACCGCCGCGTCGTCGCGCGCCGCAATCCGCTTCAACAGGACGAGGTCGTCGCTCACGCCCGGGGCCCCTCGGGAAACCGCGATGGTGCCACACGGCGAAAGGGGCCGGCAAGCCGATGCGGGCCACCACCGGTGGTGCGCAGGCGACGGTATGCCGCGTAGATCCAGCACTTACAGTGGGAATACGGCCGCGCGGCCGCGCTGGATGCGCCGCCCTAGATGAGTCCGAGAATCGCGCGGGCGTCGGCCGGTGTGGCCACCGCGCGGCCGTACTCGTCGCAGAGATCGGCGACGCGGCCCACGAGCTCGGCGTTCGACGCCGCGAGCCGATGCCTGTCCCACCGCACGTTGTCCTCGAGCCCGGTGCGGCAGTGTCCGCCCATATCCAGGCACCAGCGGTTCACGTCGAGCTGATGGCGGCCAATGCCGGCCGCCACCCACGTCGCGTCGGGCATCAGCTCGCGCAGCTTTCCGACCTCGAACTCGAGAATGTCGCGTTCGGCCGGGAGAGCGTGCCTGACGCCGAGCACGAACTGCACGTGGAGCGGCGCCTTCAGCACGCCGTCGCGGACGTAGTTGACGGCGTTGTAGAGCATCGCGAGGTCGAAGACCTCGATCTCGGGCTTGACGCCGTACTGGGTCATCTTGCCCGCGAGCTCGAGAATGAGATCCGGCGGGTTCTCGTAGACGCGGGTCGGAAAGTTGCACGACCCGGTGGAGAGCGAGGCCATGTCGGGCTTCAGGTGCAGCATTCCGCCGCGCTCCGATCCCACGCCGGAGCGGCCGCCGGTGGAGAACTGCACGATGATGTCGGGGCAGTGCACCCGGATTTGTTCGAGGAACTCCGCGAACTTGTCCGGATCGGAGGTGGTGGACTGATCGTCGTTGCGCACGTGCACGTGCACGAGCGCCGCGCCGGCCTCGTAGCACGCGTGCGTCGACTCGATCTGCTCGCTTACGGTAATCGGAACGGCGGGGTTGTTCTCCTTGCGGGGTACCGAACCGGTAATCGCGGCCGTAATGATGCAGGGAGCGTGAGGCATCCAAAATATCTCTCAGCCGATCGTGGCGGAGCCGGCGTCAGCGCGTGCTCGCCGCCGGGCGCAGCGAGTTCTGGCGGATGGCGAGGACAGCCTGGCCGGCTGGGGAGGTCGTTGACACCGCTGACATGGGACCACGGGGATCCGCGCCTGTCAAACGGATCGCCCGCCCGCTGCCATCACTGAAAGTGCCGGGTGGACTGCTCGTTTTCGAGACACACGAACTCGATGAGCTCGTCGTCGGGCATCAGCCGCTGGCGGATGGTGACCGTCCAGGGCCGGGTGTAGGCCTTCGGGTCGTCCACCGTCAGCTCCACATCCATCGTGCCGTAGCTGGTGCGGCGGAAGCGCTCGGTGACGCGGCCGCGATCGGTGAGCGGGCTGCCGTTCACGTCGAGCCAGCCGCCGTCGCGGAAGCCTGCCGTCTCCACCACCAGCGTGTCGCCCATCCAGCGTCCGGTGGAGTAGCCGAACCACCACGGCTGCGGCTCGACGGCGGGCAGCGGCCGTCCGTCGGTGAAGAGTTGGCGGACGCCGGCGTTGCCTTCGTAGAGGATGACCACTACGTCGGCCGTCTGGACGATCTTGCGCGGCTGCGGATGCGTGTGCAGCTGCATGTTGCCGAGCGGCAGGCAATGGGCGTCGGGGTTGTCCTTGCTGTTCGCGGCCACGCGCTGCTGCTTCAGCACAGCGGCCCACGGTTGCAGCGGCAGCCCGCCCTGCACGCCGGTGCCGATGTCGAAGAAGAGTCCGGGACCGCCAGCGAGCAGTCCGGCCGCGCCGCCAAGCACCCCGCGGGTGCCCGGCGAACCGCCGGTGCCGCTGACGTCGCCGCTCTGCTGTTGGAGTTCTCGCCAGCCGACGTTTTCCCAGACGCCGGACAGATCCGGCGTGCCGGCGGGCGTGCGCGGCGCCGCCGCCCGCACGTTCACCGCGCCGTCGGCCGTGCGCGGCGCCGTCGTGGATCGATACCGGGGCCACTGCGCCGAGAGCGGCGGGGCCGCAACAGCCAGCAGAGCGAGCACGGCGGCCAGAGCGGCCGAGCGGCGCACAGGCATCGAATCCTCCCCGGCGATGGACGGTGATTGTAGTGCACGCCTGTCCGGTGCCTGCCACCCGAGTCGAGGACAATAGGGCGCACCGTGTCCGACATCGCATTTCGATGTGAAGGCCTCGTGAAACGCTACGGCGATCTGGTGGCCGTGGACCACCTGTCGCTGTCGGTGCGACGCGGCGAGTGTTTCGGCCTGCTCGGGCCAAACGGCGCGGGCAAGACCACCACGATCGAAATCCTCGAAGGCCTGCTCGGACCGGACGAGGGCATGGTGGAGGTGCTCGGTCTGCAGTGGGGGTCGCACGAGCACGAGCTGCGCCAGCGGCTTGGCATCCAGCTCCAGGAGACACAGCTGGCCGACAAGCTCACCGTGGAGGAGACCCTCAAACTGTTCCGGTCGTTCTACAACCGGGGTCGCGAGGTGAGCGAGCTGCTGCAGCTCGTCGAGCTCGAGAGCAAGCGCCGCAGCTGGGTGAGCAAGCTGTCGGGAGGCCAGAAGCAGCGCCTGT
>Ga0207659_10000754_pt1 | contig 19200 bp, 16 predicted proteins | sample KBSM43metaG_FD_184330 | JGI IMG/M metagenome (GOLD analysis project Ga0207659, IMG submission 184330) | Miscanthus rhizosphere microbial communities from Kellogg Biological Station, Michigan, USA - KBS M4-3 metaG (SPAdes) (version 2) | ecosystem: Host-associated > Plants > Roots > Rhizosphere >...
GAACTCGCGCGCTTCAAGGCAATCAGTGGCAAGACGTGGAATCATCCGGTTCTCATCGGCAACATCCTTCTCGTTCGCAACGGCGAAGAGATGGCCGCATTCCGCCTGACGAGCGTCGCGCGCTGAGCTTCGAAAACTCACTTACATCGTTACCGCAACCCTCGCTTCCGTTATCATGTACGCTCTTAATCCCGAAGACAGCCATTGTCCGTTGATCATTAACCAGCAAAGGAGGCTTGAATGAAGAGACGCTCAGTCGCAGTGTTGGTGTTCGCCGTCGCGTGCTACGCGGGTGCAGCGTTTGGTCAGGGAAAGAGCGGAGATGCCCCGGACCTTGGCAATTGCGATAACTTACGGGTTCAGGCAGGAAACAGGCTTTTCTTCCGCGTCTTTGCGGAAGGTGTTCAGATCTACCGCTGGAGCGGAACGAACTGGGTCTTCGTTGCGCCGGAGGCCGTGCTGTCGGCGAATTCCGGTGGCACCGGTGTCGTCGGCCATCACTATGCTGGACCGACCTGGGAGAGCGTCAGCGGAAGCAAGGTTGTTGGCGCGGTTGAAGATCGATGTACGGTCAGCGCTAGTGATATTCAATGGCTGCGGCTCCGCGCTGTCTCCACCAACGGCCCGGGAATTTTCCAGAGTGTGACGTACATTCTGCGGCTGTATACGTCGGGCGGCGTTGCTCCATCAACGCCAGGGAATGTTGTTGGTGACATCGCCCGCGTGCCTTACACCGCAGAGTATTACTTCTATAGGTAAGCCCCTCTCCCTCCGGGAGACATCAACACAGCTGACGCAGGATAGAAGAGGAGAATCGGAAATTGGAAAGTCCTGCAGTGGAAAATCCAAAAGTCGAAGTCTCAAATTGGACTGTCACCTCGCAAACGGCTTGTCCAATTTGAGACTTCGACTTTTGGATTTTCCACTGCAGGACCTTCCAATTTCCGATTTCTCTCGATCCTGAGCTATCAGTCTCCTCTCTCAATTTCCTTCAGACACTTCCTGAAATCCTCGGGCATCGGGCTCCTCACCGACATCTCATGCCCCGTCATCGGATGCGGCAACACCAACTGAACGGCATGAAGCATCAGGCGTGGCGCGAGCTTGTCTGAATTCATTCTTTCTCCGTAAAGCTCATCCCCGAGAATCGGCAGCCCGTATTCCGAAAGGTGCACACGAATCTGGTGTGTTCGTCCCGTCCTGGGGATCGCCTCGACCCATACTCCACGCGGATGATTTGCCATCACACGAAAAGATGTTTCCGCGAGGTCGCCTCCGGTTCGTACCGCGGCATACCTCGAACGCTTCGATTTTGTTGATGCCTTTCCGAGATAGTTTTTGATCGTCCACTCGAGCTTCACATCCGCTCGTGAAACGGTGATCGCATGGTAGGTTTTTACAATGCGATGGTCAGAGAAGCTCTTCGCCACCGCGGCATTCGCCCGGTTGGACTTCGTAAAAAGCACGACTCCTGATGTGTCTCGATCCAATCGGTGGTGCACTCCAAGGTAAGGCTTCAGGATTCCCTGCCGCTTCCCTAGAAATCGGCTGACAGCAGCGAAAAGACTATCTCGAGCGGCGTCTAAAGTTGGGTGGGTCGGAAGTCCGGGCGGCTTGTCGATGAAAATCAGGTCTTCGTCTTCAAACAGGATGCGCTCTCCCGTCAGTTCGAAGTGGCGGTCGCGCGACGTGGAGTCTTCGAACAGCTTCGCCGCATCGACATGCGCTTCGATTACCGCTCCAGGAGACACGTCTTGCGACGGAATCGTCACTCGACGTTTGTTCAGGTAGATAGCCCCTGCGATAATGAGCTTTCGCGATTTCGCTTTCGAGACAGGGCGCCCCAGTTCGCCGGTCAGCCAGTCCGCCAGTGCTTCGTTGAGACGCTTTGAGGCGTGCGCGCTTGTCGCAATGAGTTTTAGCTTCGTGATGGCCACGCGTTCTCTATACTTTCCAATCCAATGTCGCCGGTAAAGCACTCTATTCTGATAGCGTCGAACAACGCCCACAAGCTGCAAGAATTTCGCGAGATATTCGTGCAGTTTGGGGCGAGCGATATCGAGATTGTCACGTCACAGGCGCCAGGCCTTGCTGTCGATCCTGATGAGATCGGCGAAACCTACCTGGACAATGCGCGCATCAAGGCAAGAGCGTTTCATCACCTTCTTCGCAAGAGCTCACATCGCGCAGTGAGTGTGCTGGCGGATGACTCGGGACTGGAGGTGGATGCACTGGGCGGCGCGCCGGGCATTCACTCCGCGCGGTATCACCAGGCTGCTCCTTCCCACGATGGTTGCGCCGCACTGCTTGGCGCGATGGCCGAATTTCCGGCCCCCGCTCGCACAGCCCGCTTTCGTGCGGTCCTCGTTCTTATAGAGCCTGACGGCTCGGAGCACGTGTTTGAGGGTGTGTGCGAGGGCTCAATAGCCTTTGATCGAGGCGGCAGCGGCGGTTTCGGTTTCGATCCCGTGTTCGTGGTGGGCGGAGACACCAGACATCTTGCAGAATTAACCCCGGAAGAAAAGCACCGGGTCAGTCATCGCGGGAAAGCCACTCAACAGGCAATCGCTTTCCTGCAATCGTCGGGCACGCCGATGTGATCAGCCGAGGTGTGGAACCTCGAGGTAGTTTTCGGGAACGAACAAGCTGCCGTCTGTCGTTCCCTGAGATGAGTAGCGCTGCAGTTTTCGTCTTAGATCGTCGGGGGCCAGCCTGCCAATCAGCGCATCGTAAAACGAATTTGCGATTCGAACGACCTGATCTGCCGTCTCGTGTACGAATTCCAGGCGATAGTGTTCGATCCCGGCATCACGCCATTCCCGCAAATAGCGGCTGGCCTCCTGTGCCTCCGCCCCGAAGACCGTGTTGCGGCAACCCACGTCTGCCATGACGGGATGAGCACGGCCATCGGTGTCACGCAATGCAACGCGATGCTTCTCGCAAGGATGTCCACAATTCTCATAGCTCGTGCCGTTCGACAAAAAGCGGCAGAACACACAGTGTTCCATATGAAAGACCGGCAGGTGTTGCCAGGCGATCACTTCGAGTTTGTCGGCACCGATGGCTCGCGCCAGACCCGCGACCTGAGCGGCGTTCAAGTCGTGCGTCGGTGTGAGACGTTTGAGGCCAAGGGCGAACAGCCCATGCGCGGTGAGCACGTTGGAAGCATTAAGGCTGAAGTCACCGATCCACCCGGGCTTCGACTCCTGCGTAGGCCCGTTTGCTCCTTCTGCAATCCTGAGGGCGTGCAGCAGACCGGTTGATCGCACCACAATCTCGCAATTCAACCCGTTCAGAAAGGCGACAATCCGCTGCTCGTCAGGCTTCAGAACGCGCGGGCTGGCGACCCGCGCCGTAATCTGCGCAGCCTGAACCCGCTCCACGGCCGGGCGCAATCCGTACAGATCGAGATAGTCCAGGGTAATGCTGGCAGGCAGAAGACCGATTGCCGCATCCAGTTGTTCAGGAGTGCGCACCAGCAGATGCAATCGAGCGTGGGGTTGCGGAACCGATGTACATTTCGGCTGCGCTGCCAACGCATCCTGCAGCAAAACTGCAGCATCATTCACCACAGCTCTCGCTCCCCCACTCTGCAGCGCCTGGAGTTGAGCTACAGCCTGCCGCCGCAAATCATTCAGGAGAGAACTGGGCACGAACGGGTCACCCTGGATATCGGCCTGGACGTCATCCAGTGTATACGGCGTGTTACCCAAGCGCCCGAGGTGGTCGCGAAAGAACTCGAGTGTTGCTGGATGCTTCTGAGATCGAGCCAGCGGTACGCCGGATTCAACTCGCGTATGAACACCGGCGGTTCCGATCGACCACTCAAGATACAAGGAGTCACCAGCTCGCGCGATGACAGTGACCTGTACAGGCTGCCTGTGGACTGGCGCTACTGCTTTTGTAAAGGGACGAGTGAACTTATCCAATTCGGGATCGTGACTGCGCCAGAGCCAGTCGCCGATTCGAACGCGACCGAAATCGATCGCATCCTTGGCGAAACGCAGTCGGAGCCGGCCAGACCCGACGTGGTCAACCTCATATACGCGGCCGCCTTCTTCACGCTCTTCGGGACTGCGCCAGTCCGCCGCATCGAAAACCAAACCATCCCCTGCCTTCAAGGGTGCAAGTGTGTGTGCAGTCTCGGGCTGGATGACGATCGCATCGCTCTGGACGTCGGTCACCTTGCCCATCAGGACACCGCGGTGACGCGGCGACCTTCCGGGCACAACGGCCTGATGATCAGTGCCTCGAAGAAAGTGCGGGCCCAATCCCCGCGAGTAAATCTGAAAGAGCTGAAGCTCGTCCTGCTTCGTAACGCTGAGTGGCAGGCCGGCCCATGCTTCGTCTACGGCCCTTCGATAGGCGCGCGTCGCCAGCGCTACATAGTTTTCGTCCTTGTAGCGTCCTTCAATCTTGAGCGACGTAATTCCGAGTTTCACGATCTCGGGAATCTCGCGCAGGGCGTACAAGTCCTCGGGCGAAAGCAGATATCGGGTCGGGCCAAGCGGCCGAATCTCGCCGTCCACGATCATTTCGTAAGGGAGCCTGCAGGCCTGCGCGCACTGACCACGATTGGCGCTCCGCCCGCCCCACGCCTCGGAAGAAAAGCATTGCCCTGAATAGGAAACGCACAGCGCTCCGTGCACAAACATTTCGAGCTGAATATCGGTCTCAGCGCGGATCGCGCGGATGTCAGCGAGGGACAACTCGCGGGCGAGCACGACACGTTCGACTCCGAACTGTCTCACCAGCTCCACTCCTTCTGCGCTGGTGACGCTCATCTGCGTGCTGCCGTGGATCTCCAGTCCAGGAGCGATCTGTTTTGCAAGCCTGGCGATGCCCAGATCCTGCACGATGATCGCATCGACCCCGGCTTCTGCAATCCGAGCGACCGAAAGAGCGGCCTCGCTCAACTCATGATCAAACACAAGGGTGTTAAAGGTGAGATAGCCCCGTACGCCGCGCCGATGCAGGGTCTGCATGACGTCCTGCAGTTCCTCCAGGGCGAAACCCACCTTCGCGCGCGCTGTGAAGTGCTTCAGGCCAAAGTACACGGCGTCGGCGCCTGCCTCGATGGCGGCGCGAAGCTGTGGCCAATAACCGGCCGGCGACATGACTTCGGGTTTGCTCAGAGAAGCTCTCACTTTAAGGATTCTAACGGGTGTTTAGCGCTAGACTGAAAGGGATTGAAAAATAGGAAGGAACTACAACCATGAAATCAACACGCTGGCTGATTTTCTGCCTGAGCCTGGTGATTTCAACGTCGGCGTTCGCTCAACAGACTATGCCGGCAGACTACTCCGCGGTCTTGAACACCCTGGGCCGCCAGGGGGACTTCAAAGACGGCGTTCTGAAGGTCAATATCCCTCGCAATGATCTGAAAGTCGCTATTGACGGCATTGCTGCTCCGACACCGTTCGGTTTTGGCGGCTGGATCGCGCTGACAAAAGGCACCGGAATGGATGTGATGATGGGCGATCTTGTTCTCACCGAAGACGAAGTGAATCCCGTGATGTCCGCAATTCTCGACGCAGGCCTTGACGTCACCGCGGTCCACAATCACTTCTTCTTTGAAACGCCTCGGATCTTCTACATGCACGTTCACGGACACGGAACTCCTTCGGACCTCGCCACAAAGATCAAGCCCGCGCTCGCACTCATCGGAAAGAATCCACCTCGCAATGCGCCATCCGCCCCTGGCCGATCTATCGAGGGCAAGCTGGACTCCGCCCAGCTGGCGAAAATCATCGGTACCGAAGGCGAACAGAATGGCGCGGTCTACAAGATCACGATGGGGCGTTCAGACCTTTCGATAAAGGAGATGGGCGCAACGATCAATGCTCGAATGGGGTTGAATACCTGGGCCGCATTTTACGGAAGCGATACGGAAGCAATCGTAGCAGGTGATGTGGCCATGTTGGAGGGTGAAGTCACTCCGGTCCTCAAGGCTCTTCGCAGCAATGGACTGGATGTGGTCGCAATTCATCACCACATGACAGGCACAGATCCGACGATTTTCTTCCTCCACTACTGGGGTAAGGGGTCGCCACAGAAACTTGCTCGCGGTGTAAGGGCCGCGGTCGAGGTTCTGGGAAAGCCCGCTAAATAGCAAGCGACGGAATTGCCCTGCTAAGTTAGGGCATCAACATACTTAGCTCAGGATAGGAGGAGAATTTGAAATTGGAAATTTCAAATTCTCCTCCTATCCTGAGTCAGCTATGTTCGTCCGACACTCTAGTCGCGGGTCGTCGCCGCCTCTCCCGCCGTTTCCGCCTCTACCTTCTTCAACGCGCTTACCCGCCCGTACTTTAGGAACAGCACCGGCATAACAACCATGTTCAGCAAGGTGGACGTCACGATTCCGCCCATAATCACGACAGCCATCGGCTGCTGAATCTCCTTGCCGGGTTGACCCACGCCGAGAGCCAGCGGGATCAATCCGACTCCGGTTACAAGCGCCGTCATCAATATTGGACTGAGGCGCTCGAGCGATCCCTGCGCAATTGCCTGCTGGAATGGAAGCCCTTCTTCAGTTATCAAGTGCTGATAGTGCGTGATTAGCATGATGCCGTTGCGTGTAGCGATGCCGAACAGAGTAATGAAGCCAATCAGCGAGGCGATAGAGAGCGTTCCTCCGGAAGCGAACACCATCAGGACTCCGCCGATCAGCGCGAGGGGAAGATTCGCCATCACGAGTAGTGCCAGACGCCCCGATCCCAAGGCCAGATACAGCAATAGGAAGATTCCCGCAATTGCCACGACGGACATGATCGTGATTTGCCGAGCCGCCGCCTCCTGAGCCTCAAACTGCCCTCCGTATTGAACGAAGTAGCCCTCCGGCAGCGAAACATCTCTGGCAATCTTGCTCCGGATCTCATCGATGATCGAACCCAGGTCTCGGTTCGCGACGTTAGCCTGAACAATGATCCGACGTTGAACATTTTCGCGGTTGATGGTGTTCGGTCCCTGGTCAACGCGAACTTCAGCGACCTGACTCAAAGGGACCTTTGCACCCTGCGGGGTGTCTATCAGCGTAGACGCGATCGTCTCTACAGACTGGCGGGAAGCGTCGTCGAATCGAACAACCACATCGTAGGTGCGCTGAGCTTCGAGGACCTGAGAAACCGCCTCGCCATTGAAAGCGACATCAACAGCTTCAGCGAGTTTATCTGAGCGCAGGCCCAGCGCGCCGGCCGCCCGGCGGTCGATATTGATCTGGACCTGGGGAACGCCGGTTTGAGGCTCGACCATGAGGTCGACAACGCCGGGTACGGTTTCCATCGTCTTTCGTATGTCTTCAGCCTTGTTTCGCAATGTAACCAGATCGGAGCCGAACAGCTTGATCGCGATCTGTGCACGGGTGCCGGAGAGAAGATGATCGATGCGATGGGAGATCGGTTGCCCCACTTCGGAGACGACTCCCGGAATCTGAGCCAGGTTCTGGCGTACTTCCTCCATCACCGCCGTATGGGGCCGCCCAAGAGGTCGCGCGACAACCTCAATCTCGCTCATGTTGACTCCAGCTGCGTGCTCGTCCAGTTCTGCGCGTCCGGTCCGTCGAGTCGTCGAAACAACCTCCGGTGTCCTGTGGAGAACCTCCTCAACAGTGCGACCAATTCGGTTGGATTCCTGCAAAGACGTCCCTGGCGGGAGTGTGATGTTGACGTTCATCGCACCTTCATTGAACGGCGGCAGAAATTCCCGCCCCATGAGAGGAGCCACCATGAGAGCGACGACCAGCATCGCTACCGACGTGCTGATGACCTGAAACGGATGACGCAGTGTCCAATCCAGGGTCTTTACATAGCGACCTTTCAGCCACATGACCAGCCACGAGTCCCCTTCTTCGTGCAGGAGTCTGGATCGGCCAAGCAGGTAGTAGCACAGCGCTGGAGTGACCGTAAGCGCGACCAGAAGTGATGCTGCGATCGAAGCGATGTATGCAAAGGCAAGCGGCGCAAACATGCGGCCTTCGAAGCCACCCAGATTGAACAGGGGCAGGAAGACCAGAACGATGATGAGCGTGGCAAAGACAATCGAGTTCCGAATCTCACTCGAGGCCCTATAGATCACAGTCTCAGGGGTCTGCGAGAATCCGCTCTGCGCGTTCTGCTTCAGCCGGCGAAAGACGTTCTCGACATCGATGATTGCGTCGTCTACAAGTTCGCCAATCGCAATGGCGAGTCCCCCAAGCGTCATTGTGTTGACGCCAAGGCCGAAGTAACTCATGACGATAATCGCGGTGATGAGGGATAACGGAATGGCAGTCAGGCTGATGAGGGTTGTCCTGAAATTCCACAGGAACAGGAAAAGAACAACCGCAACCAGGATGCCTCCCTCCAGCAGTGCCGTCTGGACGTTATCGATTGCGCGCTCGATAAATGTTGCTTGCTGGAAAGCCTTTGTTTCGACGGTAACGTCGGCAGGAAGGGTTCCCTTCAACCCCGCGAGTGCCGCTTCGATCTGCCTCGTCACCTCAATGGTGTTTGCGTTGGGCTGCTTCTGCACCGTCGCGACGACGTCGGAGTGCATATTGAAACTGCCATCGCCTCGCTTCAGTGCCGGACCGAGTTGGACGCTTGCCACGTTTCTGATCAGAACAGGAGTTCCGTTCTTCACCGTGATAACGGAGTTCGCCAGGTCTTCCAGCGAATTCACTCGCCCGCGCGCGCGGATCAGATACTCATCGGTCGGCCGTTCGAGAAAACCTCCGGAAGAGTTCACATTGGAACCTGCGACAGCATCCATCACCTGCTGCAGGGAAAGTCCGTAGTCGCGAAGCTTTGCAGGGTCAATGAGGACCTGGAACTGTTTCGTCTCTCCGCCGATAACCATGACCTGAGCGACGCCCGTCACACCAAGCAATCTCGGCCGGACGACCCAGTCCGCAAGCGAACGCAGGTCCATCGCAGAAGTCGTCTGACTCGTCATCGAAATGAGCATGATTTCGCCCATCGTTGATGAGATTGGTCCCAGCACCGGCGGCCGGATTCCGGTGGGCAAGCGCACCTGCGCGAGCTTCTCTGTTACCAGCTGTCGAGCGCGATAGATGTCGGTCCCGAGGTTGAACTCCACAAAGACAATGGAAATTCCCGCCGCGGAGTTCGACCTGACCCGAAAGACTCCTGCCGTTCCATTCATCGCGGCTTCAATCGGCAGACTGACAAGAGACTCGACCTCTTCCGGAGCCATGCCATGCGACTCCGTCAGAATAGTGACCGTTGGCGCCGTGAGATCTGGAAACACGTCAACCGGCGCCCGCACGGCGACGATGCCTCCGTAGATCAGAAGAACCGCTGCCGCTACCAGCACGATCAAACGGTTCTTGATCGACCACTGAATGATCTTGTTCAACATGAGATCCTTTAAACCTCGTGGGTGTGCGCTCCGGCATTTGCCGGCCGCAGTTCCTGGAGTTTGAGTTGATAAGCGCCCTGGGTGACGACGCGTTCGCCAGGTTTTACACCGGAGAGGATTGCGACCTTGCCGCCAAATTCGTCGCCAAGCACAACATCGCGGCGTTCAAACTCTTCTCCGGACAGCAGAACGTAGACGATCTTCTTTCCTTCGTTGTCGAGAACGGCTTCTCGCGGGACCAGGACAACCGCCACCTGCGAACCTCCGTCAAGCTTCAGGTTGGCCTGCATTCCGATGCTCAACTGTTCAGAAGGGTTCGCTACCTCGAAAATCGCGGTTGCAGTCCGGCTCTGCTCATCCACGATCTTCCCGATATTCACAAGCCGGCCCTGGAATTCCCTGTCGGGGAAGGCTGCAGTTGTGAAGACGGCATTTCCCTGCTTTGAAAGCCTGCCCAGATCCTTTTCGAAAATGGGCGCTTCAACCCAGACGGTGTCGAGCCCGACAATTTCGATAATCGCGTCGCCGGGAGCGACCTGTTCGCCGGAGGCTTTGCTGACTCGAACGATCGTCCCTGAAATCGGCGCTCGAACCTCGTAGTCCATAGCTGAGCCGGAAGCCGCAGGCGTTGCTGTCTGCAGTGCTCTCAGTTGCGCGCGGACCGCTTCAAGCTGAGCCGCCTTGACGGTTCGATCCAGTTCATCCGCTTCGAGCGCTTTCGCGGAGTAGGCCTTCTTCTCGTAGAGCCGTTGGGATCGGGCGAGGTCGTGAGTCGCCTCCTCCAGTCTGGCAGCCGCTTCCGCCTCAGCTTGTACGAGCCGTCGTCGCTCCGCCTCAATGCGGGTGTTTTCTATCTGGATCTGAGTATTCGCAGCCTGGATCTGTGCCACTTCCGCGGCTGTCGGTGTCTGCCGAAGTTTTGCGATGAGCTGGCCCTGCACGACATGTTGCCCGACACGTGGAATCGTACCGCTTTCAACGATTCCGCTGACCGGCGGGGCGACAATCGCACGCTTGGTGGGAACGGGCACGATACGGCCGGTTGACTGAATCTGCGGCGCCTTCATCGTTTCCTCCACCTTCGCCAGCTTCAGCCGGATTAGCCATTGCTGCTCCATGAGAAATGTCACCCGACCCGTACTGGCGGCCGCAGGCGCCGCTACTGCATCCTCCGCTCCGCCCGGCCTCCGCCAGACATAAATCACGGCCGCCACAAGGGCGATGACCGCAAGGAGCATGACGCTCCACAATAGATTGTTCGTCCTCGAATTCTTCACGGCCGAATCTCCCTTCCGGCGGCGAGCTCTAGAGCAATCAGGCTCGCCTGATAATCGAATAATGTTTTGAAATACTGCTGTCGGACTTCGGACCGCGTCCGCTGTGCCTCGAGCACTGGAAGCAGCTCGGTACCGCCTTCTTCGTAGGCGCCGATTGTGATGGCTCTTGATTCGTCGGACTGCTGGAGCAACTCGCCCTGAAATGTCTCGACCAATTCTCGGGCCGATTGCACAGCAGCATAGGCGGACTCCAGTTCGGCCATAGCGTGGTTTCTCGTAAGCTGTAACTTGGTCTCGGCAGCCCGCACATCCACTTCGGCTCGCGCTGCCTCTCCCTGGTTGCGGTCACGAAGTTTCAGCGGAACGTTCACCCCGAATAGCAGTGTGTTGTCGCTTCCAACGCGCTTGTATCCTGCAAACGGGCTGATGTCGGGCGCCGCGCGCCCACGTTCAAGCGCGAGACGTTCCTTCGCGGCATTTACCTCCGCAAGCGCGGCGCGAACATCGGAACGGACATTGAGAGCAGACTCGCGCAAGGAAGCGATGTCGATCGACTCAGCGCGAAAGTTGAGGTCGCCAATGACTTCTGCGGAATTTGAAACAGGCGACGCCAACCTTTCAAGCAACCGAATTGTCGCCTGGCGCAAAGTGACCTGAGCCTGCTTGACGCTCGAATCGAATTTCACACGTTCGAGCCGGACCTGTATCAATTCGACTTCCGGGATTGCTCCCTCTTCAAATCGTGTCCGGTTAAATTGAACAAGCTGATCGAATGTCTGGCGGTTCTCCGTTGCAGTTTCGACGCTGTAGCGCGCAAGCAGTGCTTCGAAGTAGAGCCGCTTCACTTCGGCTATCCCCCGGCGCATCGTGTCCTCAAGCTGCGCTTCCGCGGCAGAGATGTTTGCGCTCGCCGAATTTTCGCGCAGGCTTTTCTTGCCGCCGAGTTCGATAGTGTCCGTGTAGGTTGCGCTCAGCTCATAAAGATGGCTGAACTGCGTGGGACCACTGATCGCCAGATTCTCTCCTGCCAGAGTCAGCGACGGGTTGGGGCGCAGGCGAGCGGCAATCTGGTCCGCCTTCGTGCGCTCGAGCCTGTATCGCGCAGCCTGCAGGTCCAGACTGTTCCGGACGTATGTATCGACAATGTTCTGAAGATCAAGTCGAGGCGGCGCTTGCTGGCCAAACGCAGCCGACAATGCCGACAGACTGAAAATGACTGCGAAGAGAAAGATTCGCTTCTTCATGGCTCATTCCACCTTGAAATCGCTCAAAGGCAGCCGCTCTTCGAGCTTTGCGTTCTTGATGTGGAATTCGATGTCGTATTGCCCGGCTTGAGGAATCGTCATCTCGGCAACGTAGATTCCCGTCACCTTCCCAATTTTTGCGACCGTCTCTGAAACCTTTGTTTCCTCGCTGGAACGTCGAACCGTCAATGAAACCTGCGCCTGTTCCACCGGTGATCCATCGGAAAGATCGGTGAGATGGATTCGAAACTGACTCGGCTTGCCGGCACGGAGGGGCTCGTATTCAAAAAAGTTCTCAACGCGGTCGGTGAACTCCGTCCGGGCTATGGCCTCGGCCTCTTCGTGCGGAGGAGCTGCAGGCGGCGTTGTGTCCTTGCAACCATGGGCAGCCATGCCGAATAGCAGCAGAAACACCGCTGTTTTCAATATGTTATTCATCACTATGTCACGTAAAAACTGAATTGATGTGTAGACAGAGCACGACGGGGTGACTCTGCCCCTGAACAAGGCGAGCTAGATGGAGGGAGGAGATCTGGGAGTCGAACGAAGTCTGCCGGGAGGACTGTGCGAGCGTGGATCTGAAGGCAGAATGACGCCCGCACGCTGCTCCAGGATCGGGGCAACCCACTGCTCAGGAAAATCTATGTCGAGAGCGAAAGAAGGCCCCGGCGCATGGAACGTGAAGAAATCGATCCAGCGGGCGTAGTGGTGGCCTTCAGGGGCCTCGATCTCATCGTCTGCGTGGGACTCGGCGTGATGGTCTTCCAGAAAATGCGCGTGAACCAGCGTTACAGTTCCGCCATGATCATCGTGATCATGCGTGTGGAACAAAGGCGCGGTAACCAACGCGACAAACATGGCGACCACACCGAGACATGCGGTAAAACGCTGCACGAAGCAGATTCTCTTGCACCTTTCGATGGGAAGTCAATCGGAGGTTCGCCGGGGCGAATGGCCCGTTGACAATTCGCAGTTATGCCGCGTGCAATCCGTCGATAGAAACTTCGCTAGAAAGACTTTGGGCAAGACATGCTGTTCGTCCTATCCTCTACGACGCTATGAAAAACCTTCTATCCACTTTCACGTTCTCGATCGCAATCATCGCCTCAGTTTCCCTTGCTGTCAGCCAGCAGCGTGCTCCTGCGCCGGGCGGACGAGGAACCGCAGCGACTCCAGCCACAAACAATGCAGACTGGCCGACGTTCGGTGGAGACAACACCAGAACCAACGCCAACATGGCGCCGACGCGCATCACCGCGGCGAATGTCGGATCGATGGTCCGCCAGCAGGCGACGATCTCCGCGCCCATCGATGCGGGGCTGATTTATCTGCGTGGCGTCCAGGTCAACGGCGCATTTCACGATGTGTTTTTCGGCACCACAAATCTGGGCCGCACCGTCGCGATTGATGCGAATGACGCGAAGGTGTTGTGGGAATTTACCCCTCCGGGTTTCGACGAGACGGCGGCGATGAATCCTCAAAGGGGCCCCGGCAATCCCGTTGGCGCAAAGCAGATCACAAACTCGACGCCGGTAGCAGATGCCAATCGGCAATTCATCTACGCCGCTTCCGCCGACGGCAAGGTGACAAAGATCGCCATCGCGGATGGCAAAGCCGCCTGGAGCACCGCCGTTACTAAACTGCCTGGCATCGAAAAGATGGATTCGCCCCTGTCGTTCGTCAACGGCAGGGTTCTCGCGCCGACTGCCGGGTATGTCGGCGATGCCGGAACGTATCAAGGACATGTAGTGATACTCAATGCAGCGACGGGCGCAATCGAGCACGTCTGGAATTCCCTGTGCAGCGACCGTCTGGAACTGATGGATCCGGCGACCTGTCCGCAGGTTCAGTCCGCAATCTGGGGACGCGCGGGCATCGTGATCGACCCGGCGACGGGCAATCTTCTGTTCGCGACAGGAAACGGTCCGTATGACGGCAAAACTTCATGGTCCGATGCGTTGATCATGCTCGACCCGAACGCGACGAAGATGCTCGGGAACTGGACCACCACTAACAATGAGGAACTGCGGCGGCGTGATCTCGACATGGGCTCCACCTCTCCTGTCCTTCTTGGCGATGGTTACATCGCGCAGGGCGGAAAGGACGGCACGATCCGCTTACTGAGCATGGACATCATCAAAGGCACCGAGCCGCATCAGGGCAACGAGCTTCAGGTTGTTCAGACACCGAATTCCGCGCAGCTTTTGTCGGCTTCGGCCACCGCGAGAATCAACAATACGACGTACCTGTTTGCATCACAGGGAGGTCGCGGCGGCGGTGGCACCACCGCGTGGACCTTTGGAGCAGACCGAATGCTGAAGGAAGCCTGGAAGAACGCAACGGGAGGAAACAGTCCTTTTATGCCGGCGGGGCTCCTATACATCTACAGTGCTCAGGGCGGCGGCGTCCGTGTTTTCGACGCAACAACCGGCGCAGCCGTCGCTATGCTCGAGAGTGGCCCTGGACACTGGAACAGCGTGATTGTCGCCGACAATCGTATTGCGCTTCCCGAAGGCGCCATCAGTGGTTTCGGTGGAGGCGGCGGCCGTGGTCGTGGTGGCGCAGCGGCCGCGCCGGCAGCGCCTGCTGCTCCGGCGGCAGCCCCGCCGGGCATCGTGAATATCTGGCGACTGCCCTAGCGAGAGTTGTTTGGGCATCCGAGGAACGGTGGTAGCCTTCCAGCAATCGTCGTCGTGCGAATCCGGAGGAACACGCAATGAAGAAAGTCGCAGTCGCCTCACTTCTGATTGCTGTATCACTGCAGGCACAAAACACGCAGGCTCCCAGGCAGGAGACTGCGCCTCCAGCACGCGAAAGCGCCCCACAGGAGAAGGCACCGCCGTCTGAACGAACTGTAGTGCGGGAGTTCCCGCTGGATGCGGAGGCTACTAGGAAACTTGTCGATCTCGGCTACTTTCCGAACGCCGGACAACCTAAGGTTTTTTCAACGGCGCCTGCAAAGTGCGCGATTCCGCTGACATCTATCCCGGTGCCGGCTAACGGGAGTTTCCCAATCAACAACAGTCCTGCGGATCCTCGCATCGATCCGAAGATCGTTAACGCACCGCTCGTGCCCGCGTGCGCACCGACCGCCGCGCCGCAGGTGATAATCCCGCTCCCATTAGAGGACGGGAAAAAAGCCGACAAGAAGTAGGGTTTGACTCCAGGCAGAGCCCACGCCTTCTGAGTCAGGGCAATAACACACCTGACTCACCGGGCTGCAAACTCCCCTCCTCCGCCGCCGAGGAGGGGAAGGCTGCGCGCTCAAAGAAAGGTTGCGAAGCATCCTCGCCCGCGCAGACGGGGTGGTGCTGTTCTCGCTAATCGATTTCTGACCAACACGCCGCCCCAGCCCTCTTCTCTTGATGCCACTCCTCCTCGGCTGAGGAGGGGTGTTTGCAGCTCGGTGAGCCAAGTATGTCGTTGCACTGAGTCGCGAGGGCAAGTGCGCTTCCCTCATGGCTCCCGTCACTTCGCCTTAACAACAATCTGATCGACAACACGGACAACGCCCTCCGTCCCTCCGGCAATCGTCACCGCGCTCTTCCTTGCATCCTCCGAAGCGACGGTTCCCTTCAATGTCACCACACGTTCACTCGTCTCGATATCGATCTTGCTATCTTTGAGCAGCTTGTCGTCAGCAAACTTCGCCTTCACCTTCGTGGTGATCCAGCCATCCGTAATCGCCTCTCCGGTTGCGGATACAACCTGCCTGCTCTTATTCGCAACATCAGTCGCGACGTCTGCCGCGACTTCCTTCGTTTTGTCCGCTGCGTCTTTGGCTGCTTCCTTCGTCTTGTCCTCAAGATCCTGCACCGACTGGCGGGCCTGCTCCTTATCCTTCGAAGAGCACGATGCACCGGCGACGAGCGTTACGAGAACCAGTGAAACAAATGCCTTTGAAGTGTTCATGAATCCATCCTAGATACGAATCTCTCCAAACTCCAAATCCTATTGTTCGAAGGGTCGCCACTTCCGAGGCCTTTTCATTTTCCACCGTGACTTTTCCCGCCGATCGCGCGTTTATATAGCTGATGGAGCAGGAACGGCTGATGATTGAGGCCGCGCAAAAGGACCCCCGCCGCTTCGCTGAACTCTATGAAGCGAACTTTGAGCGGATTTACGCGTTCATCGTTCGCCGTATTCAGGACCGCCACGAGGCTGAGGATCTTACCGCCGAAGTGTTCCATCACGCCCTGGCGAATCTTTCGCGCTTCGAATGGCGAGGAGTTCCTTTTGCGGTGTGGCTCTTTCGCATTGCTGCGAATGCCATTGCCGATCGGAGGCGCAAGGCGCAACAGACAGTCGATCCCAGCCTGGCCGAGGATCTCGATCAATCGAGTTGGCGCGATATTGAGCGTCGCGCAACACTGTTTCAACTCGTGAACTCACTTCCGGAAGATCAGCGGTCCGTGCTCGTCAAACGATTCGTCGAACAAAAGGCCGTTAAAGAGATCGCCATGGAGTTTGGCCGGTCTGAAGGCGCGATCAAGCAACTTCAGTTTCGGGCGCTGGAAACGCTCAAGACCCGAGCAGGTGGCCGTCATGAGTAGGCAGCCGTTAATCGATCAACTGGATGGAGCAATCGCCAGGCTTCTCGAAGGTTCCGGCACAACACCGGGATCCGTGGATGCTTCAATCGAAGATTTGTTGCATATCGCTCAGGATCTGCGCGAGCTGCCGGCCTCGGAATTCAAGGCAACTCTGAAAACAGATTTGGAAAGGAAAGCACAGATGAGCACAAAAGAAGTCGTCTTTCGTCCAGGTTTCCGAACCGTAACGCCCTATCTCCATCCTCAGGGGCCGGAGTTTCTGGACTTTCTCAAGAAGGTATTCGGCGCAGAAGAAACAGAGCGCACCGTGATGGCGCCGGATCGTTTCCATGCGGAGCTTCGGATCGGAAATTCGATGGTGATGGTTGGCGTCGGCTCAGGCCGAAAGATGCCCGTCGCACTCGAACTGTATGTCCCGAATGTTGACGAAGTGTACAAGCGCGCGATCGATGCCGGATGCCGTGTACTGCAACCGATTGACGACGCACATTGGGAAGAGGGCCTGCGATTGGGCTCCGTCGAGGACTCTTCAGGAGATCACTGGGTCATTGCGACACACCGCAAGGGAGACGCCTATATCCCGGAAGGACGCAGTTCCCTGACCACCAGTTTCGTTGCGACAGGCGCTGCACGTCTGGTCGAATTCATGAAGGAGGCGTTTAACGCAAGTGAAGTCCAGCGCTACGAATGGCCAAACGGCCTTTATGCGGCAATGCAAATTGGCGACTCCGTCGTCGGAGTCAGCGAGGCCAGCAACCATGAGTGGATGCGGCCGATGCCGGCGATGACTTATCTGTATGTTCCCGATTGCGATGCAGTCTACCAACAGGCGTTGCGCGCTGGAGCAACGTCCATTTCCACACCGGCCGATCAGAAGTACGGGGACCGCAGCGGCGGCGTCACCGATGCGTGGGGAAACATGTGGTATATGGCCACTCCGATATAGGGTTGAGCACATAAAGTCGGAACGAGAGCCAAACTCCCCTCCTCAGACGAGGAGGGGTGGCGCGAAGCGCCGGGGTGGTGTTGATCAAAAGATTGAATTCGGGTGGGCCGCGACATCAAGAAGACATCAGGAAAAGACGCGAAGCCACTTTGAGTGGAGCGGACGAGGCGATTTCTTGACCAACACCACCCCGTCTGCGCTGACTTCGGTCGCTTCGCGACTTTATCCTGGCCGCGCATCCACCCCGCCTCGGCTGAGGCGGGGAGTTCGCTCGCTCGGACTCTAAGTGCAAAGCCCGATATAAAAGCTGAGCTACTCTGCTGCTATGGCGCCGAAAACCAGGAAACGTTTCTGTCACTTAAGATAACGACGTTGCGTAGATCGGCCGTCGTCAGCGCTGTTGTACTAAAGGGGTCAGAGGTCGGGATGCTCCACAACGTATTGCCCTCGAGGTCGAGCGCGAGAAAGTCCTTGTCCGTCCGGATGAGGAATCGGCGCCCGTCATCTGCGAAAGCGACAGGATCGCCGGATACGGCGAAAGTCCGGATCACGCTGCCGTCGGCTGCAATCAGTCGAAGAGCGTTGGCTTGTTCCGCTCTTCTCGGACTGAACCCATCCTCTTCTGTCGGATTCTGATTGTCGTTTGTTCGCGCGATAACCTTATCTCCGGCGCTCGAAATAATCGCCGCAGGATACGATGCGTAGCGCGTCCAGACTGTCTTGCCGTTAGCGTCCAGCAAAGCGACAGTACCAATCCCCGGGCCATGCGGGGGCTCCCCCCACGCAACGGCGGCTTTGAAGTCTTTGGAGGGCCGGCTCGAGCCGACGCCCCAGACGCCTCCGCTCCATTGAACCTTTCCGGAGATAGAGATCACGGTTTGACCGAGGCTTCGAACCATGACAGCGCTATCGTTTTCCGCGATGGATACCTCCTGGACAGGAGGGCGGCCGATGCTCGTTTTCCAGCGAAGGGTACCGTCTGCACCGTAGAGGTAGACAAGGCCCGCCCCGGTTCCAACGGCCACAAGCGTTCCGTTGTGACTGATTTCTACGGCCAGCGGCGTTCCCTCGGTCTTAACTGGAATTCGCTTTCCACCGCGATGAACAATCCATATGTAGCGGTAACCCGCGTCGCCCGCAAATGCGATCCAATCGCACTTTGGCGCTACAGCAATCTTGCTTACCACGATGAACCGATTGCCTTCTTTGAAGTTCCAGCGCCAGAGCTCGCGAGCCGACTTGTCGGCTACGGCGACAAATGTTGGAGTCACAATGGCCACGCAACGCCCCTCGGCGGACAGCGCCGCGCCGGAAACCATGGATGCCCAGGGTTGTTGCGCGGAGTCCCAGAGGCTGCGGAGAACATTGCCCGGTGTCTGTCCGGAGATACTCGACGAACCCACCGCACAGAGAGAGAAAAGAAACAGGAGAAGGTTTTGACGGATCTTCACAGCGAGTTCAATTGCCAACGGAATGGCGATGGTCTCAATAAGTCCGTTCCATTGCGAAACAACGCATCTAAGATACTGCAATTTCGGATTTGAGTTGTCGGATCGTCCGATTTCAAAATTCTTCGGTTACGCTGTGTTTCCTTCAGCAAGCGCCTTCGCGGTCATCGGAGCAGTCTTCATCATTCCGTTGATCGTCTCGATGGCCAGAGTCAGTGCGATGCCCGGATTCATCACATTCGAGATCATGTTCAGTATGGCTGCCAGGGCTTCGGTCGCGATCTGCAAACATAAGGTCTTGTTCGAGCGAATGGGTTTCAGGATTTCGTCGATTGTAGCCCGCGTTTCGTAGCCGACCTTGATCGGCAGCAT